>Ga0315273_10002846_pt1 | contig 20626 bp, 13 predicted proteins | sample YL17G02_0_MG_FD_205753 | JGI IMG/M metagenome (GOLD analysis project Ga0315273, IMG submission 205753) | Sediment microbial communities from Yellowstone Lake, YNP, Wyoming, USA - YL17G02_0 | ecosystem: Environmental > Aquatic > Freshwater > Lake > Sediment | place: USA: Wyoming | collected... | reverse complement strand
GCCGGCTGGCCGTTGCCGGCAAGGCTGTCGGCAGAAGGGCGCTGCTGGATTTCGCCGGGCATCGCACGCTCGTCATCCGCTTCGCCAGAGAGAACCCGACTTGGGTTATCGCCGAATCGAAGGCGCCCTGGCCGATCTCGGTCATCACGTGGCCCGGACCACGGTCGCGGGAACCGGACATCGTGGCGCACTTTCCTGGGCGCTCACTGGTCGACGATTGCCGCCATCTGCCGCTTCGGTCCGCTTCGTCTCCCTCCGCCGTGCGCCGACGGCTACGCACCCATGCTCAGGTCGGTCGAAGCACGAACGATTCGGCGATCCGTGTTGCTTCCAGCTCAGAACTCGTTGAAGGAGGTCTGGGCAGCGTCGGTCTCCATCTCGAGTACTTGGCGCTCTCTGCTCTCGCCACAGGGCCCCGAGTAGTCGTCCGGGTGTTTCATGAGGTGAGCGGCCGCCGCGTCTCCATCGACCACGATCGTGCGCGCCTTGACCGGGTTTTCCGGGGGCACGTGGCACAAGGTCGTCGGACACGGCGTCTTCCACACCCATTCGACGGACGTTTCGCTTCCGGAAGTGCTCAGCAAGTAGAGGAATCCGTCGCGGCTCACTCCGGCGGTACGACTTCCGTCTGCAGAGGTCGCAATCTCGGTCACGGAATCGCCAATCTTCTGGGTGAAGAGAGGTGCGCTGTCGTTCAGGCCGAAAACCCCAACGTCACCAAGGGAACCGCCACAAGTTATCGGTTCGCTATTCCTGGCCATGTCGACCGTCCACTGGAGCTCGTTGCCGGAAGCGTGAGACCAGACGGGCTCGTTGCTCGAAGTGTGGAACAGCAAGACGCCGTTGGCGGAGCCGTAGGTGCTCTCGTACTGACTGACGACGAAGTAGTTGCCCGCGTCGTCCATGGCAAGCGACGAGTTGGTGCTGTTCGTGAAGGCCGTCCATACGACACTGCAGTCCGCAATGCGGTACAGACCGACCTGCTGGGCCCAGCCGTGACCGGCGGCGACGTAGGTGCCGTCGTAGTCCAACGCAACACCGTAGAAGGGGTCTCCCAGGCCCAACGTGCACTGGAGACCTGAGGCCACGTTGTAGACCCGCATGTCCCCCCAATACGTGCCGGCGGCGAACCACTGCCCGTTACCCGAAATGCGCACGTTCAGGATCAAGTTGGGGTAGCTGTAAGTGATCGGGGGAATGGGATGGGCTGTGTCAAAAACGTAGAGGGTGCCCACGTTGGAAATGGGCGGCCACACGTGTGTGCCCGCGACGATCATGGAGCCGTCTCGGGTCATGTCCAGCGCGCGACGACCCATTCCGGATATCGCGTAGTCCGTGGCGTAGGTCCATGCCGGAGCCGGATTCGATATGTTGAAGAAAGCGACGTGTCCTCGGCTGCTCAGTCCGTAGGGATAGGGTGGGTCATTGTAAGCAACGGCCAGCTTCTGGCCATCATCGGACAGCACGACGCTGTCGACGAATCCTCCGGTCGCGTAGGTCCACAAGGGCTGGCGTTCGCTCGTCCGGAACACGGAGACGTTCATGCCCCAGCCGACCGCTGCGTACTTGCCGTCGCCCGAGACGTCGACCGATCGAGCCGAGCACTTCGCGTCCAGCGGTTCGGCGGCTGGTGAGGCATTCCCGACGAGTATCAGCAAGGCCGCCAGAACGACTGCGAACGTGCACGATGTTCGAGTGACTTTTCTCATCTGTCTTCCCTCCCAATATTCGAAAAGGGACACAACCACGTTCGTGGACGATGGGCGCGTCTCGCCTCCCTTCTTTCCTTGGTCACGTGACCTTGGCCCACCGTTCGTTCTCGATGGCTAGCTCTTGCACCGGCGAAGATCGGTGTCAATGGGCCGAACGAACCATTCTTTGGTGGCTAGTCCGTAAGAGCGCCATTCTTGCCCCGAGCCCCGGGTAGCTCCCGCCTGACGGCCGCGAAAGCTGTTGCCGCGAACCGCAAGTCGCGACGATCGGATCGTGGCCCACACGCTTCAGCGCTGGCAGGTTTTCCTCGCGCGGAAAACCGCCTCCTCCTCGGCCAGCCGGGCGAGCGGCATCCCCTGCTGAAACGCTGAACCGATTCGGTCCGAATTCCCTCGGCCGTTATGGTGTATGGGTGAGGCACGCATTCCCGTGTGGAGGTGATTATGCGCCACTTCCTGCTCGCCGGATTGATGTTGCTCACCATCGGAACTGTCGCTGCCAGTGAGCCGCAGCCGCGAATCGGCACGGCCCAACGCACGCTGACGATCGAGGACCGCGTGGCGGCGCAGCGCGCTATCGAGGAGGTTTACTGGAACCACCGGATCTGGCCGAAGGAGAACCCGCAGGCGAAGCCGCCGCTGTCGGCGGTGATGCCGGATTCGGCGATTCGCGCGAAAGTCGAAGACGACCTGCGGATGTCCGCCCTGCTCGACTCGTTCTGGCACGAGCCGATCCGCGGAGATCAACTTCAAGCCGAGATCGACCGCTTGACGCGGCAGACGGAAGCCCCCGAAACGCTGCGCGAGATCTTCGCCACCCTCAACAACGATCCTTTTCTCATCGCCGAATGTCTCGCGCGGCCGGTGCTGGCCCAGCGGCTGGTCGAATCCGTGTTCGTGAGCGACGAGCGAATCCACGGTGCGCAGCGCGAGCTGCTCGATTCGAGGCTTGCCGGGGTCAAGACCCTTACAGCACTCGAGCGCCTCGATGGGGACCACGAGGAGATCACATTCGTCCTCCACGACGGCGCCGCGACGAAGAGGGCACCCGCGGATCCGACCGACCGTGCCATCCGCCTCACCCGCGAGGAGTGGAACCGCGAGATCGGCCAACTCGCGGCACGTTTCGGCGTGGCAGGGGCGACAGGACCCGGCGTCCTGCCGGTCGGCGCGGTGTCCCGGCTCCTCGACAACGGCGATCGCTTCGTTGCGCTCTCCGTACGCGCGAAGGGCACGACGACCCTGACGGTCGCGAGCGTGTCCTGGGCGAAACGCGCTTACGGCGAGTGGGCCCGCAAGGCGGCGGGGTCATCGGCGCTCGATGCCGGCGCGATCACGTCACCGGCGCAGGGTTACTCAGTGCCGGCGCTGCCGCTGGTCGGCTGCACCGACGACACGTGGACCCCAACCAGCTTGGGCGCGAACGTCGCCGCGGCCCGCAGCTACCACACCGCCGTTTGGACGGGCGCCGAAATGATCGTCTGGGGCGGTGCCAACGGAAGCGTGCCTCTCAACACGGGCGGGCGCTACAGCCCCACCACGAACACGTGGGTAGCGTCGTCGCTCACCACCGGTTCCGGCGCAAACGTCCCAGCCGCCCGCAGTGATCACACCGCCGTTTGGACCGGCACGGAGATGATCGTCTGGGGAGGTCTCAACGGGACTGCGGAGGTCAACACCGGGGGTCGGTACAACCCGTCCACGGACACGTGGGCCGCATCGTCGCTGACCAGCGGCTCCGGCGCGAACGTGCCTGCCCCCCGCAACTGGCACACGGCGGTCTGGACCGGCACGGAGATGATCGTCTGGGGCGGTTTCAGCGGGGGTCTGGTTTTCAACACGGGAGGTCGATACAACCCGTCCACGGACATGTGGGCCGCATCGTCGCTCACCGCGGGCTCAGGCGCGAACGTCGCCCCGGCCCGCGGCTACCACGTCGCCGTCTGGACGGGCACCGAGATGATCGTCTGGGGCGGCTCCTCCGACTTTGCCACGGGGCTGAACACGGGCGGGAGGTACCGCCCGTCCACGGACACGTGGGCTGCGTCGTCGCTCACCACCGGCTCCGGCGCGAACGTTCCCCCCGCCAGCGCCGGATCGACCGCCGTCTGGACAGACTCCGAGTTGATCGTGTGGGGTGGTCAGACCGTCGAGAACACCGCGATCATGACGGGCGGGCGATACAAGCCGTCCACGGACACGTGGGCTGCGTCGTCGCTCACCACGGGCTCCGGCACGAACGTACCCGAAGCCCGGGCCGATCTCCCCGCTGTCTGGACCGGCGCGGAGATGATCGTATGGGGTGGCTGGGGCAATTTCAGCGACTACCTGACCACGGGCGGGCGATACAAGCCGTCCTCGGACACGTGGACTGCGTCGTCGCTCACCACCGGCTCCGGCGCGAACGTCCCGGCCGGCCGTTACTCTCAAACCGCCGTGTGGACCGGATCGTCGGACCACCGGATGATCGTCTGGGGCGGATTCGGGGTCGTGGGGCCGGGGCCCACCCAGAGCGGCGGTCTCTACTGTGCGGTCTGCACACCGTTGACCTGGTACCAGGATCTCGACGGTGATGGCCGCGGCAACCCGTCGGTGACCCAATCCTCATGCACGCAACCCGCTGGTTACGTCGCCGTGGGCGGCGACTGCAACGACGCGAGCGCGAGCGTGTGGGGCCGGCCCGGCGAGGCGCGCACCCTCATGTTCGCCGCCAACAAGCAAACGCTGAACTGGCTCGCGCCCACGTCGCTCGGCGGAACGTCGGTCAGCTTCGACGCGTTGCGCTCCGGCACGTCGAACGACTTTCAGGCCGCCGCGACGTGCGTCGCAACCGGGATCGGTGTGACCACGACGACGGACGTCAACGTCCCGGCCATCGCTCTCAGATTCTTCTACTTGGTGCGCGCAAACAACGCTTGCGCGAATGGACGTGGCCCGCTCGGGTTCGCGTCGAGTGGGGGGGAAGTGCTGGGGCGTGTTTGTCCGTAGTGAACCGAACAATTGCGCGTGAAGTGCGCCGCGATCGAACTCGTGTGTCGGAACCACCCACGGCGAGACTATCCGGGGCCCGTGCGCCCCCCCCCAACGCAAATCGTCGTCGAAAGACCTGGATTGGAGTCGAGTGGCGCGGGGGAATTGCACGCCGACGCCCTCACGGAACCGGACGTGAGACTCTCGCCTCATCCGGCTCTTACCGCCCAGCCGGTGGTCTCGCCCCCAAGGTCCACAGGACGAACAAGCCTGTGTCGCGGGCAGCGACGCATCCAACGGCTTCGCCTCAGACACGCGCTCCTCCCCTCGCGGGTTGACGTATGTCCTCGGTCGGTCGGTTCAGCCCCTTCGCTCCACCCGCATGACCGGGCTTCCTCGCTACTACGAGCTGATCCGTCCCTGCGCTCCGCATCGGTACTCGGACTCTCGGGGTTCCTGCCCCTCGAGTTGCTCCCTTGTCATCGAAGCGCCAGGTTCCCACGTTCCGCATGGAAGCCTGAATCAGGCTCGCGCCGCCTCTCTGCCGACCAGATCACCAAAAGAGACCTGGTTTCGATGGCATCTGGATCTCTTTCGACAGATCGTCGACGGTTCACTTGCGTTCGCCTTCCTGATCTTTGCCTGACGGGGTCTTCCCCGCCTTTTCACGGACCGCTCACCACCTGGGCTGTTATCCCCACGCAGCATGACTGCGTTCAGTCGGTCACGTCGTGACCTCCCTTCCGCGCCTTCGTGGCGCACTTTTGGCGAAGGACAGGTAACGGGCAAGGCGCAGTGGTATGTCTCTCGTGGCCTCTGTAGTCCGGTAGACTGCCCGCCGTTGTCTTCGAGGAGTCCCTATGCCGGAACGCGACGATCCCACCCCGCCCGAGGACGACTCGACCGTGACCGCTTTCCCTCCGGATCGCGCTCCCGAACGGATTGGCCCGTACAAGATCCTCGAGAAGATCGGCGAAGGCGGCATGGGAGTCGTCTACCTCGCCGAGCAGGAGGCTCCCCTCCGCCGCAGGGTCGCGCTGAAAGTCGTAAAGCCCGGCATGGACTCGAAGCAGGTCCTCGCGCGGTTCGAGGCGGAGCGGCAGTCGCTCGCTTTGATGAACCACCCCGGTGTCGCCAAGGTGTTCGACGCCGGTTCGACCGGGGAGGGTCGACCGTACTTCGTGATGGAACACGTCGCTGGGCTCCCGATCACCGACTACTGCGACAAGCACCTACTGGATAACCGGCAACGCCTGGAGTTGTTCAACCAGGTTTGTGAAGCGATACAGCACGCCCACCAGAAGGGAATCATCCATCGGGACATCAAGCCTTCGAACGTGCTGGTCGCGCTGGTAGATGGGTCACCCCAGCCTAAGGTGATCGATTTCGGTGTCGCCAAAGCAACGCAACAGCAACTCACCGAGCAGACCCTCTTCACGCAGCAGGGAGTCTTGATCGGCACGCCAGAGTACATGAGTCCCGAGCAAGCCGAGATGAGCGCCCTCGGTGTCGATACCCGGTCGGATGTGTATTCGTTGGGCGTACTTCTCTACGAGATACTCACCGGGGCGTTGCCGTTTGATCCGAAAGTGCTTCGACAGGCCGCCCTGCAACAGATGCAGCAAATCATCCGAGAAACGGATCCGCCGAAGCCGAGCACTCGGATCCAAACGATGGGTGACTCTGCGGGAGAGATCGCCAGGCGGCGGCGCTCGGACGTGAAGGCCCTGCAGCGTCTACTTCGCGGCGATCTCGACTGGATCACCCTGAAAGCCCTCGAAAAGGACCCGGCGCACCGCTACGCGAGCGCGTCGGAATTCGCGGCGGATCTCAGGCGGCACATCGCGCACGAGCCTGTCCACGCGGGCTCCCCGACGCCAGCCTACCGGATCCGGAAGTTCGTCCGCCGCCACCGGGTGGCCACTGCGGTGGGCGCGTTGCTCGGAGTAACATCCGCCTTGGGACTCTCGGGCCTCGCCTACGGTATCGGCGAGAAATCCTACATGCAACAGCAGCTCAACCGTTCCACGTTCTTCTTTCAAACCATGGTCATCGCGACGATCAAGCTGCAATCGCAAACCGAATCGTTGATCAGTCTCTTCAAATCGCCGACGTTTTCGGGACGCGACCCCGGCGAGATATCGATGCTCGAGATCATGGAACAGGGAGAGGCTGTCGTCCGAGCCCGGCTCTCGAACCCGGAGCGCAGCCACGAAGACTTCGACCAAGGCGCCCGAGGATTCGTTCTTCTTGCCGGGCTGAATGCCGACTTCGGGAGGCCAGAGCGAGCCGAGACCCTCTATCGCGACGCGATTGAACTGGCGCGGAAGAACTTGAGCCCCGAGGATCCCGAGCTCCAGTCCGCCCTGCGGAACTTCGCGAAGTTCTGCTACGCCCGAGGCCGGACGGACCAAGCCGAGGCGCTCGACGCCGAGGCAGACAAGCTCTACTTCAGGAGCCAGAAAGTCGCACGCGATCTGCTGCGCAGCGGTCACCTAGGCGACATTCGGGACCTCATCGTGTCCTTTGGGGCGGACGCGGCGAAAAACGGGGAAGAGTGAGACGGAGCTCCATTCGGTCCGTGGGCCGTCGCGACGTTGCTCTCGCTCGCCGTGCTGTCACCGCTCGCGCGCGCCATCGCCCCGTCAACCCCCGTCGCCGACGCGGTGCCGACGCCGGGGCCCAGCCAGGGCGTCTACTCCATCACCACCGCAACCTACCAGGGCGCGAACCGGAGGTGCTGCCGGTGTGTGAAACCTCAACGACGGTGCCATCGGGCGATACGCAGCGGTAGATCTCTCTTGGCTTCCGGAGTCCGGTAGACTGCCCGCAGTTGTCAGCGAGGTATCCTGATGCCGGACCGCGACGATCACACTCCACCCGAGGACGACTCAACGGCGACCGCTTTCCCTCCGGATCGCGCTCCCGAGCGGATCGGCCCGTACAAGATCCTCGAGAAGATCGGCGAAGGCGGCATGGGAGTCGTCTACCTCGCCGAGCAGGAGGCTCCCCTCCGCCGCCGGGTCGCACTTAAGGTCATCAAACCCGGCATGGACTCGAAGCAGGTTCTCGCGCGGTTCGAGGCGGAGCGGCAGGCGCTGGCGCTGATGAACCACCCCGGCGTCGCCAAGGTGTTCGACGCCGGCTCGACTCTCGAGGGGCGGCCGTATTTCGTGATGGAGCACGTGGCCGGTATTTCCATCACCGAGTACTGCGACAAGCACTTGCTGGACATCCGGCAAAGACTCGATCTCTTCATGCAAGCGTGCCAGGCGATCCAGCACGCCCACCAGAAGGGGATCATCCACCGGGACATCAAACCGTCGAACGTTCTGGTCGCGGCCCAGGACGGTCAGCCCGTTGCCAAAGTCATTGACTTCGGTGTGGCGAAGGCCACCGGCCAGCGCTTGACCGAGCGGACGCTCTTTACCGAGCAGGGCGTCCTGATCGGAACCCCCGAATACATGAGTCCGGAACAGGCCGAGATGACCGCGCTCGACGTCGATTCGCGAACCGACGTCTACTCACTGGGTGTGCTGCTCTACGAACTGGTCGTCGGTGCCCTGCCGTTCGAGCCCAAGGCGCTAAGGGAGGCTGGTTTCGACGAGATCCGACGGAGGATCCGCGAGGTCAATCCACCTCGACCGAGCGTTCGACTCACGACGATGGGCGACCAATCGACGGAATCGGCGCGACGAAGGCGGACGGAGCCGCGGACGCTCCGGCGGGAGCTCCGGGGAAACCTCGACGGGATCACGATGCACGCGCTCGAGAAAGACCGGGCGCGCCGCTACGGGTCTCCGTCGGAGATGGCGGAGGACATTCGGCGCCACCTCCGCGATGAGCCGATTCTGGCGCATGCGCCGTCGCCCGGCTACCGCCTGTGGAGGTTCGTGCGGCGGCACAAACCGGTTTCGGCGACGACCCGCCGGATTCTCGTTTACGTACCGTTGCTCCTAACCCTCGCGGTGCTCGTCGCGAATGAAGCGATCGGCGCATGGGGCCAAAACGCGTGGGCATCCGCGAAGACGCGCTTCGAAGCAGTGAGCGGACCGCTCGATTTCGCGCGGAGTCGTCCGAAGATCGTCCCGGACGAGCCGAACGCCTCGACGTGGATCCGCGCGGGGTCGCTGGCGATCTTCACCCCGCCCGAGCAGCCATCGTCGCAAGTGTCGTCAGCACCCGCATCCGCCTGGACGGATGATGAGAAGGCCGAGCTTCGGCGCGACCTCGTCAGCAAGACCGAGGGGATCACGATCATCGCCAAGGCGAAGGGCCTCGCGCAGTCGAACTGGGAGTACCGCGACAACTCGCTCTACGCCGTCCTAGCCGCCAGCAAGTGGATTGAGGCGCGAGCGCGCCTAGCGCTCACCGAGGGACGTGTCGCCGATGCCCTACGGGACGTCGAACTTCTCGGAGTCATCGTGCGGTCGCTGGAGCGGGAGCAGGAGCAGGAGCAGGAGCAGCCTCTGATCGTATTGCTCGTCGGCGCCGGCGTGGAGCGCCGGCAGCTCGGGGTCGTAAACGAACTTCTCGCTCAGCCGGATCTTGACGCTGAAACGCTCGGGAGGCTCGAGCTCGCGTTTCCGGATAACGACTTCGACAATGCGATCAAGCATGCATACAACCGTGATTCTCTGACTCTCGCCGAAGCGGTGAGGCGGGGCGAGGTCGGCTTCGTGCGGATGAGCGGGACGCGCCTGCCGAGGTGGATGACGATCGACGCGCTGCGCGAGGTGGCCGCGGCGCGCTTTCTCGATCTGAGAACCGAGTTCGCCCCGGCCCTCAGCGGCCCTTACCCGGCCGCGGTCGAGTTGATCAAACGGATTCGCGAGCGCACGAGATCCGCCATCGGGAATTGGATCCTCAACGTGGATGTTTCCGACGTCGAAGACGTACCCCACGTCGTTCCCGCTACCGTGTCTTGTCGGGCCTCACTGCACCGCCTTGCACGCCTTTCGATCGCGCTGCGCAGGCATGCGATCCAGACCGGCGCGTACCCGCCGACCCTCGCCGGTCTTCCCGGCGCCAACGGTCCCGACCTGTTCACGGGGCGCGATCTGCGGTACGAGGCGCGCAGCGATGGGTCGGCCGTACTGGAAGCCCCGGGAACGGCGGAGGCTGCTGAGCCCTTCCCTTGGTCAGTCCTGAAACTCGCCAAAGTGTGGACGCTTCCTAAGCTCTCAAATCACGTGGATCTCGGCGGAGCACAGAGGCTATCCCTCGCCAAAACTCCATCCGCATTAGGAATGACCGGTTTGTCCGCTGCGGATCGCACCGCGAGTCCAGGCCCGTCGCGTCGTTGACCCCACCGCGGCAGCCCTTCATCTTGTCGCGATGTTCCCCCGACTCGCCGCCATGGACGCCATGGATCGCGTGCTCGCGTCGATGTCCCCCGCCGACACTGCCGCCGCGCTGCGGTTACCGAAGGTTCTAGAAGAGTGCCGGCAGATGGATGCCGCGGAAGCGGAGGCGTGGAGGCGGAGACGCTGCCGAACGCAGCGGATCACGCGCGCGACCCGCGAAAGTCGTCGTCGAGCGGCCTGGATTGGGTTTTGGCGAGGCATAGGCTCGCCGGAGCACCGAAGGCCAACACCTTACCGCGCGAAGCCGGCGCCGCGAATGGCCTCCGCCAGGGTCCTGCACTTGACGTCGTCGTCCAGGAGTACCGCGTTCTTCACGAACTTATTGGCCTCCGGGGTGCCGATGTATCCCATCGCCTTGAGGATGAACCAGCGTGCGTCCTTACCCTCGGTCGGATTTCGGGCTATCAGTGGCGCGATGACCGCCGGGTCGCCTATCCGCGCGAGCGCTTCGATGGCCACACCTCGCTCGTCTTCGTTCTTGCTCCGCTCGAGCACGTTCAGAAACACCGCGATCGCCGCCCGGTCGCCGGACAGCCCCACGGCATTCGCCATGAACTCACGGTCGGCCATGCCCTTGGCATCGATTTCGGCCATCATTCTTCCGGCGGCGGGCAGCGGCGGCGCCTTCAGAAGCGTCGTGTTCAACCGAGCCAGAGTTTCTTGCGAACCTTCGAGCAACAGTCGCGCGACCGATGCTCCGGGCATCTTCGAGAAGCGCATGTGAACGCCGAACAGTCGAAGGGTCTGACTCGACCGCGCGCCATCGGGGGACGTGATCTCGAGATCGACGACCAGTCCCGTGTAATAAACAACGTTCCACCCGTTCGACCAAGTGTCGACCCAGAGATCCTGGAGCGTGCCGCCGATCGTCCACCCCCCGTCACCCAAGGTGAGCCCGAGCGCCTTGGCCTGCTGACCCAACGCCTTGGAAAACAGAGCGCCAAAATCGAGCGTCGGGGCAACCTTCGGCGCACTCCCGATCAGAAGCCCCTCAAGCCCACTGGCCACACGGGGTTCGCTCCTTTCCCATCCTCGCTCCGAGGGGAACGCCTGGCGAAACGGGAGGATAGTCAGGGGCTTGATCTTCGAGCCGTCAAGCACGGGTTCTGGGACGGTATTTTCGATTGTCTTCCCATCCTCGAGTCGGAGATCCGTGACGACACGCTTGGCTTCGACTTGGGATGTCATCGACAAGACCCCGATCAAGAACGCCATAGGCCGCAACAGAGTCTTCATGGCACCTCCACGCTCCCCGGCGCGTGCTCAACGCGGCGTCTCTCGAAAACAGAACAGGACGACCGCGCAAACGTGCGGCTTCCCCATGTCGATCCTCAGTTGGCGGAAACGTCCTACGACCGCCTTTCGCGGTCAACCGAAAACTCGATCCGATTCAGGACGCAAACGGACCGAAACACTCCGACGGTGGTTGTTCGTCGCCAAGACTGCATCCGCAGTTTTTGGACCATACGGCGTACGCACCTGCCGATCGCCTCCCTCGAGCGCGTCGCGTGACGGATCGCCCGTCCTGGAGACGCCGGCTGCACAACTCGGGAGCCGTGTGCCTGTGACGTGGCTCTAGCCACGATCCGGATTCGACAGCGCGAGCATCGCGGCGTCGTTTGCGTTGATTTCCTGCTTCGTTGCGTCGAAGTCGGTCATTACAAGGGGCCGTCCGAGAGAATCTTGCCGCTGGCCCGGTCGAGCACGAGCTTGCGCGAGGGGATCTTCTTGGGCTTCGGAGAGACGTACTCGAGGGTGACCCGCTCGTCCAGGCGGAGCCTCAACTCGCAAGACCACTGTTTCATCATGGTTCCCATGGAGAGATTCAGCTGCTTCTGCCATAAAAGCTTCCCCGTGGCCAGGTCGAGGGCGGCCAGCAGGGTCTCCTCCGCCAGGCTGGCGGCCGATCTGGCCCAGCCGAACACGAGCAGCGTGCCGCCCTGCTCCAGGAGCACGCCGTTCGAGAAGTCCTTGGGCAGGGGGATGTTCCACCACCAGACTCGGCGCCCGTCGGAGAGGTCCACCGCGAGCACGGTCTGGCCTCCCGCGTAGATCGCGAGCCCACCCGCGAGGAGCATCCGAGGGGTGTCCGCGAGGCCGAGCAGCGCGGTCGGTGTGCTCCCGCCGAAACCGATTCCCACCGGACCGATCGGCAACGAAACACTCTGCGTGACGCCTAAGGCGGAGCGCGAGATCACGAGACTGGCACCCGCCTTGTCCGCGCCTCGGATTCCCTGCAGGGGGTCGTCGACCGCGCTCGTTCTGATGGGAAACGGGGCGCGCCATCGCAGTGAGCCGTTACGCGGGTCGAGCGCCAGGAGCGCGCCTCCCATCGGCACCTCGTCCGGCCGAAGCTTGCCGGGGTTATCGATTCCGAAGAGCAGGACGTCCCCCGCCAGGAGTAGATCGCGGCAGAGGCCGGGGATTCCGACACCACCCCGGCAGCGCTGCCCGATCTCCCCGACTGGGACCTGCCACAGGCTTGCCCCGCTAACTCGGTCCAGCGCGACGATGGCGTGACAGCTGTCAGCCTTGAAAATGAGGTCGAGAACTCCGTCGCCGTTCACGTCGTAGACGATCGGTCCCAGCAGGTTGCCGGCGGTGTTCTTGGCCCCCCAGTCGCGTACGTAGCAGGGCGATTTCCAGACGACCTGGCGGGTGGCGCCGTCCACGCACTCGAGGTGGTTCTCGCCCGTCAGAACCACCCGGATCCCGTCCGCCACTCCGTCCCCCGTGACGTCCACAGCGAGATCCTGCAGGAAACCCCCTCCGGCAGCCGGCGCATCACCCTCGGCCCGGACCTCGAGCCCGCCCTCGACGGAGCCCGCAAGAACCCCAAGGCTCACGATCACGAGATACCGGATGCAGAATCTCATGAACACCTCCCTCGGCATGTACCATCGCGGGAGAGCGCATCGCGACGCAGCGCTCGCTAGTTGGCGGTGGCGCCCGCCAAGAGACGAGTAGCCTTCCGCTTCGTGCCGGACCTGATGGGAATGCGCTCCCTCGACGGCGTCGGCAATGTGTCAGCTGACAAGGTAGCGCTGTGCGCATCCCTGATCGTGACTCGCCGTCGTATCAATCGGACGTGAAGTGTCCGCTGGTCCGGGGGCCGCGATGCGTCGGGTCTTCGTGAGTTGGTGACCCACGGCCCTATCACCGCCTGTCCTTCGCCACAACTCAATCCGCGTTGACAACGAGCGGCTTGCACGCGCCGGATCGTACCGCGAGTCCAGGCCCGTCGCGTCGTTGACCCCACCCCGGCAGCCCTTCATCCTGTCGCGATGTTCCCCCGACTCGCCGCCATGGACGCCATGGACGCTATGGACGCCATGGATCGCGTGCTCGCCTCGATGTCTCCCGCCGACACTGCCGCCGCGCTGCGATTACTGAGGGTTCTTGAAGAATGCCGCCAGCTCAGCCCGACCGAGGCCGAGGACTGGCGACAGCGGATCAGCGGGTGGGCGCGGTTCACAGTGGTGGAGGCGGAGCCGGCGCCGAATGCGTGAGGCTTGCAATCCCCAGCGCGACATCTCGCATCTTCTTCAGCGCTGTCGAACGGTGCGGACCACCCGCGCAACCCCGAAAGTCGTCGTCCAGGGATTCGAATTTGGTTCTGGCGAGGTACAGCCACCGAGAGCGACCCTTGTATTCGCGATCGAGGAGCTTTATGGTCGCGGTCTCACAGGGGAGCTCAGAGAAGCTTCCCCAGAATAAGGAGCGCGGCCATGATCCGACTGACCCCCACCATTCTCCGCCGGGCGTTTCTCGTGACCCTTCTGCTGAGCGTGATCACCGTCGCCATCGTGGTCTTCGCCGTTCCTTCGAGCGAGGCGGCGCCATCGGGGAACTGTACCTACTACAGCAACAGCAGCTACACCACTGTGGTAGGCCAGTACGGGTACAACTGCTGCAATAACCCGGTCGCCTGGGGAACCAAGACTCGCTTCTCCCGGTGCGGCGGCTGCTTCGTCTGCTACCCACCGCCGCGCTAGGCCGTTCCAATCGGCGCGCACGGCAACGCTGTGGAATCGATGATTACGCTTTCGCCCTCTACATCGAGCGGAGGGACAGCGACTCTGGTCGTCTCTCCCGTCTCGCGAGGATCTGCCAGCTAGCCAGCGTGCGGGCTGACCCAACCACGGCGGCGACGAGCGCCAGAGGCGTTTTTCTCGCGGATCGCGGCTGGGTCGCGCGGGCTTCCCCCGGCCGAGCGTGCGCAAGCTCGAGGTCCCCAGGCCGCGTGAACCGACCTGGCACCGAACTTGCCAAAGCTTCCTTGTCGCAACGTGTCCGGAATCTCTCTTCCGGGACGACATGCGCAAAGGTCCGGCGACAGAGGAGGTCCAAGTGATGAGGAAAGCGACCGTGATCCTGTTCTCTCTGGGGCTGATCGCTCCCGTGCTCATCGAGGATGTGAGCGCGACGCCGAGCAAATCGAGCGTCTGCTCCTCGTGCCACAACACGAGCAGTAACGTCACCGTTCAGGCGACCTTCATGGGTTGCAGCGGCTCCAATGCCAGTTACGGCGTGTCCGTGTCGAACACGTATTCCGGCCAGGAGGGCTGGGCCGTCTTCGATGCGGGTGCCAATATCCGAAATGCCTACGGCGCGTCGGGGAGCTTCTCGGTCCCGGGTGGGAAGAGCTATGAGCTCTGGGGCGTGAGCAAAGACCCTTCGTCCCTGTACGGCTCCAACTATACGGCCATCAGCGCAGAGTGCGGCACGGGGTCGTGTACGCCGACGGCATCGGCCGAAAGGCGCAGACTATGCCTCGACGGCCTGGATAACGACTGCGACAACCTGATCGACGCCGCCGACCCCGACTGCGTTCTCGAGAATTGTTCGAATGGATGGGACGACGACGGCGACGGCAAGGTCGACTGCGACGACAAGAGGGATTGCCGCAAGGATCCGAACTGCGCTTCCGTCCGTTAGGCGTGAGCGGCGCCTGTCCCTCGCCACAACTCAATCCGCGTTGACAGTGAAAGGCTTGCACGCCCCGGATCGAACCGCGAATCCAAGCCCGTTGTAGTGCGCCAGCGATTCTTGGCGTAGCCCCTCGGCGTCCGACGTGTTCAATCGACAGCACTTAGGCTATTCCGAGCTGGGCGGCATCGACGCGAGCAAGCTCGCGGCGATCGTCGCCGGCACGCTTTCGTAGGCGCTACGGCGCCGGACAGGGCGTCGCGTTCGGGATCGGGTTCATGTGCCCGTCCTCCCCCGGCACCGACTCGCGACACTCGTTGAAGCGCGTGACGAGGTAGTAGAAGAAGATGCCCGGCGCCGGGACGGCGGAATCGACGATGCTGGTCGCCGCAAGTCCGGGCGCAAGACACGTGTGGTTGTACGTCCACGTGCCGGAGCCGTTCGAGCCGCGGTAGACGGCGTACGGTCCGGGTGCGTCGGTCCATGAGATCGTCGTATCCGTGGGAGCCTTCGCGAGCACGACGCTTCCATCGATCTTCGCGGGCGTTGTAACGGCGTGTCCTATGCAGACCGCGCTCGCGCACACGTCGCCGCACGTCGTGGCGTCCGCGTCATCGCAGTTCGTTCCATCGGACAACGCGGGATTGGAGCACACTCCGCTGCCGCCATCGCATACGCCGACGGCGTGGCATGCATCGCTGGCCGTGCAAACGACTGGATTCGATCCAGCGCAGACGCCCGTCTGGCACGAATCGGTCTGCGTGCAGGCGTTCCCGTCGTTGCATGCTGTTCCGTTCGGCGCGCTGGGGTTCGAGCACACGCCCGTCCCGGTGCTGCAGACGCCGGCGACGTGGCACGCATCGCTGGCGGTGCACGTGACGGGGTTGGCGCCGACGCAAGTGCCCGCCTGGCAGGTGTCGGTCTGCGTGCAGGCGTTCCCATCGGAGCAGCCCGATGCGTCCGCCAGGATCGTCAGCGTGCCGTTGGCCGTGTTGGAGAGGCTGGGAGTGCGCGAGTCCGTCACCTTCAGGGAGATGGTGTGCGGACCGACGCCCAGGCCGAGCGCCGTCAACTGGGCGGGCGTAACGGTCGGCGTCGCGCCGGTGACGTCGATCACGGTGTCGCCGTTGAGATCCCAACCGTACGAGACGAGCGAATCGCCGCAGAGCGCGTCCGGGTCGGTGGAGGCGGCTCCATTGAGGTTGGCCGAACCGCCCAGGCAGACCGAGTACGGGCCGCCGGCGTTTGCCACGGGAGGTCTGTTCGCGATGACGGTGATGACGGCGTTGTACGCCTTGGCCTGCCCGTCCGGGTTAAAAATCGTGACGGTCTTCACTCCCGTGGTGGTTGCGGTCGTGTTCAGCGATAGCACCACCGACCGCACGCGCTGCGTCGCGGGGTTCGCCGGAATCACGATGTTGGCGCTGTTGACGGTGATGCCCCCGGTCACGGTTGCCGTGAGGTGATTGAGGTAACCCGGTCCGCCCGTATCCGGGCCCGGATCGAAGAACTCGGGGCAGGCTCCGCCACCGGTGCAGAGGCCGTTCGTGCACACCGGAGCCGCGCAACTGTCGGCTCCTGTGAGCGTCACGGGCGCCGCGGCGACGCCGTTACACACCGGGCTTCCCGCCGTCGCGGTGGTCGGTGGCGGGGGCGCCTTGAGCTGGACCGCGCGGACGGACCAGTTGTTCGCCGGCGTGTCCGCGTACTCCTGGAAGGTCCAGATGGTCTGGTCGTCGTTGGGATCCACGTCGGTGAACGAGTAGTCCCCCCAGCGGTTGCGGGGCACGCCGTCGCGGATGTCATACGACGCCAACCCCGTCAGGACGATTGTTTCCGGCGCCCGCGTTCCGGCGAGTGGGTCCGTCCTCAGGCGACCCGCCGCGGCGATCCCCACGAATTCCGTCTCGGAAGCGAAGCTGGCGGCGAGCGCTACGTGGCCTTGGCCGTTCGCTATGACGGTGGGATAGAGGAACCCACGCTGGGAGTTGCTCGTTGCGGACCCGGCCGCGGTCGTGCAGAGCGTTCCGAACTGCGTGATCGTCGGGGTGCCGGCCAGATTCCCGATCTCGTACCACTTCGCACCGAGACGGCGACTGTTCCCGCTGTTCTGCGGCGTGCACGTGGTGTCGGTCTCGACGGAATGCGCCGTCCAAAGAGACGTCGCTCCCGTGATCTTGTTCTTGTGCATGGAGGCAGCAAAGAGCCGAAGCGTTTGCGAGTTGATGGCCAGCCCCGATCCCATGGCCGCCTGGTCCAGCAAGCTGGTGCTCGAGACGGGCAGAATGACGGTGGCGCCGAGCGTCGGCGTCCCGCCCGGATCCGAGATCCTCCGAATGTCGATCCTGCCGAGAAAGCCTGGATCGGTCCCAATGAAATAACCCTCGTTCCAATTGGGATCGTCGTTGTCGACACCTCGGGGGGAAGACGGCCCCGCGAGACCGACGGCGCCGATTGCGCTGAATCCGGTGACGACCATCGGTCCGCCCGAGACGACACTCGACTTCCGGATCACGTAGGCACTCGAGTACTGGTAGAAGGAAAAGCTGGCGTCGAACATGTTGCAGCCGACGTACAGAGCGTTCGCGTCGACCCCCAGACTGGGGTAGTCGCAAATGAACCCGGCGTCTTCGGAAAGTACGCTGCCGATATGGAACGCGTAGAACGTGAAACTGCCGGAGCCGGTGATGGTCGGACCCGAGCTGACCGCGATCATGAGCTGGTTGTTCGCCGAGCCAAAGTCGGTCGAGAGAACGAACCAGCGCCCCGAGAGACGGTCGTATCGCACCATGGGATCGGCGGGGTAGTTGCTCGAAAGCACGGGCGCCCAAAACGCGTAGTTATCTGCGTTCAACGGACCGAGGGTGCCGGTCTTGTCGAAGACTTTGATGCGGCCGTTGACGTGGACGAGGATCTGCGTCGGACCGACGTCGCCCATGCTGTCCGGCGGGTACCAAAAGCCCTCCGAATACGTCATCGCTTTGAAGCTCGTGCCAACCGTCTGGGGGAGATTGGGCGGGCCGACCGAAGAGGTCACGCCCGAAAACGACTCCGCGATGGGCGGCCAGTGCGAAAGCGGTGGAGGCGCGTTGGGGTCTTCCGCAAGCTCCGGCTCGACTCCCAACTCTTGCTCGATGGCCCGCGGCAGTCGCAGATAGAAAGGAGGCAGAAGCCGGTCGCGCGCCATGATCTCGTCGATCGTCTGGCTGACACCCCGTTGGAGCACGATCGGCGTGCCGACGAGGTCTTCCGCGAAGATCACCGTGCTCGACAGGAACGCGGCCGTCAAGACCACGGCGCCAATAGCCAATGCCTGTGCTTTTGTCATGGCTCACCCCATAGAATACTGGGGGGAGTTTGCGCCCAGTCCCCGGATCGCGCTACGGCTTTTTCTCCTGTCCCTCGCCAAAACGTCATCCGCGTTGAAATTGAACGGTTTGCAAACCGGGGGACCGCACCGCGAATCAAGGCCCGTGGTGTCGTTGACCGCGCTTCCGAACCCCTCCATTCTCTCGCCATGTTCCCCCGAATCGCCTTCATCCTCGGTTGGCTCCAACGTCTCGGAGCGTCGCAGGCCAACCTTCTGATCGAAAACCTCGCCCTCCGCCAGCAACTCGCCATCCTCACGACCAAGCGACCTCGACCGAGGATGCGAGCGGCCGATCGGTTCTTCTGGGTCACGCTCCGTCGCTTCTGGCCTCGGTGGAAGGAGGTCCTGGTCATCATCCGACCCGACACGGTAGTGCGCTGGCATCGAGAGGGCTTTCGGAAGTACTGGACCTGGAAGTCTCGTCGCCGAGAACCCGACCTGGGTGCGCCCCGCGTTCACGCCGAACTTCTCATGCTCGGCTTCGACGTTTCGGGGCGTACCGTCCCCCGAATGATGCCAGGGCGACCCGCCGATCCCGAAGAGCGGCAGCGCTGGCGCAACTTCCTTCGTAACCACCGCGAGGTCCTCGCCGCGATGGACTTCTTCACCGTGCCGACGGCGACCTTCCGCGTGCTCTACGTCTTCTTCGTCATTCACCACGCACGACGCACCGTGCTCCACGTCCGCGTCACCGAGCATCCCACCGGAGCGTGGATCATCCAACAACTTCGCGAAGCCTTTCCGTTCGATTCCGCGCCTCGCTACCTCATCTTTGACAACGACAAGAAGTACGGGGCCGATGTCCTCGCCGTGATCGTCCTCAACGAGCGGCACCTGCACCGACTGCTCTCCGAGTGTGTCGCGTACTACCACGACGACAGAACGCACCTCGGGGTGGGCAAGGGCACGCCGTCGATGAGAACGGCCACCTCGAATCCGCATCGCGACGCCGCGATCGTCGGCCATCCGCGAATCGGCGGTCTCCATCATCGCTACGAGTGGCGCCAAGCCGCCTGAAGGCCCGACATCCCGCACGACGTTCGCGGTCCCAGCGAAGGGATTCGTGTGGCGGAACGTCCGTGGTCGCACCGATTAGCAACGCGCGCACTCGCCCGACGCCACATCCTTCATCCTCTTTAGCGGCGTGAAACCGTCAGCACCCCGCACGCGACCCCCGAAAACTGTCATCGAGGGAGCCGGATTGGATTTTGGCGAGGCACAGCCTATTCCGACAACTCGGCCAAGACCCGAGAGCCCCAAGGACAGAAGCGACCGACCTGATCAACCCAGTAGTCGAGGTCGGCCTCAACATTTCCAGGACGACCATCGCACAACTCGATGCTCACCTCCGCAAGATCCCAGTCACTCGGCTTGTGATGCCAGTGCCATCCCAGATTGTCGCCGTCATCTCCGCGGGCGATGGGTCCGTTGATGTGGAAGATCCTGCTACCCAGTTCCTTCCGAAGCTCTGCGCGAGTCGTGGCGATCACCGAAGGCACCTCCGTCACGGCCACGAAGTTCTCAGCACCAGTCGCATCGTCCACCATACCGAACAGGAACTTGACCGGCTTGGATCTCGGCGGGTCCGGTGACAGTGGTGAAGAGGATGGTTCCATGCAGCCGATCGTGAGGAGGATCCAGACGACCGGGACGGGCGCGATCACAGAAGGCCACTTCATCGCTCTCCCTCCTGAACGGCTGTATTCATGCCGCATGATGCCACGCACAACGCGCGGGCCGGGCGTTCATGCACTGGTCGGCACCTCTCCGACGACCGCGATCGCTGGATTGACCTTCTCCAGCGTGGTTGTCCTTCACCTGTGGCTCGCCACAACTCCATCCGTCTTGAAAACGAACGACTCGCAATCGGAGGCGGCTCTCTGTCGCCGGCAGAGAGCGACAGAGCCAAGGACCTTTGGAGAGCGCGCCCACCGTCGAGATGCGCGATTGTCAATCGGATTGCTCAGGCGCGCTGGCGAATCGCGATCGACCTACAAACCGCGCGACGTCCGCGACTATTTGGCGGGAGTCCGACAGGCGGCCAAATTGTTGCCCGCTGAGGACGTGTTCGAAAAGCGTGACGAGTGGGGGCGGTGGCTCCCCACGTGACACGCCGCTCGAACCCGAAGCTACCAACTTGGGATTGAGGAACCGAGAGTCTTCTCGCTCAGCGACGCCTCGCGAGAGAGCACGCCGGAGAACCACCTGCTCATCGGAGTCGTCGCACAGTGATAAGGATGCGGCGGCATTGCCCCGCCTGGTCGGGGCGACCTCTGCCA
>Ga0315273_10002845_pt1 | contig 20629 bp, 16 predicted proteins | sample YL17G02_0_MG_FD_205753 | JGI IMG/M metagenome (GOLD analysis project Ga0315273, IMG submission 205753) | Sediment microbial communities from Yellowstone Lake, YNP, Wyoming, USA - YL17G02_0 | ecosystem: Environmental > Aquatic > Freshwater > Lake > Sediment | place: USA: Wyoming | collected... | reverse complement strand
TAAGTTCCTGGCCAGTTCAAACACCGCATCGGCCCGCAGGCGGGGGTCAGTGTTGGGGTCGGCTGAGGCCAGCAGGTCCGCCGAGGCCGCGTCGAACTGTCCCGCTTCCCGCCGGGCCATGCCTCGCAACAACAGCAGCGACGCGACCGCCGAACCGTCTGCGCCTTCCTGAATGCACGCACCGGCCAGCGACATCGCCCCCTCCAGCATCCGCTGTCTTTCCTGTTGGTCGCCGGAACCCATCGCTCGATAGAGCGCAACCCACCCGGCCGAGCGGCGAACTGACTTTCTCAGGTCCTCCAGTTCCGGGACCACCGTGACCAGCTTCTTGTAGTCGCCGCGCCACTCGGCCAGCGTCCGCCCGATCCGTTGGGTGAGATCCTCAAGCAGCGTCCAGGCCGCCCCTGCTGACGCGCTCAGCGCCGCCCGATCGTCCGGGCCGCCTTGAAGATATCTCAGTCGCAGGAAATGCGGCTCGGCTTGAAGCAGGCCGATCACCTCCGCCGCCCGAAGCTTGAGGCGCAGGACCGTCAGGAGTTGCTCCGGAGTCGCGCCTGGCTTGTCCAATTCGGACGCCTGACGCCCCAGGGCCTCCGCGGCGGAATCCAACAGGGCGTTTCTGGCGTTGGGATCGCTCGTCCGGGCTGCCTCGGCAATCAGCCGTTCCGCCTGATCCGCCGGCGACGTGGCCTGCTGGGCGGAACATGGCACCGCTGTACCCCCCACCGCCCACAGCGTCAGGAAGACCCACACCGCCGACGACGCGCCTCTGCTTTGGGTCCGGGGGTTCATGGGGAGAGGGGATGTATGCCGACGTTTCTGAACTTCGCGCGAATCGCCTGGTTGACGGCTTCCACCACGTTGTTCCAGGGCACGTCCTGGCCCGGACGGACCACCACCGCCACCTGGTCGCTGCCCAGCGATTCGCGGCAGGCAATCAAACCCGTGTAGAGTTCCTGGGGGCTTGTCCACCTCCTCCCCAGGCCGCTCATCTCATACGCCACGCCGTCGCCGGTCCTCCGCAACGTCAGCACGATGGGCTTGGCCACGTCCCGCTGAGCTAGGGCAATCCCGGCCCTTTGCGGCGAGACAGCGGGTATCTGCCCCTCGGGCGGTCGGAACGTACCGACCAGGAGAAGGAAAAGCAGCAATTGGAACGTCACGTCGATCATGGGCGTCAGCAGCGGCTGAATCTTGGACCGATCCCGGCCGCGCCCCACTCGAAACGGGCGCCTGGTCAAAGACCGGTCGGATGCAAGCTGGATTCGCTCTCTCATCGCTTCCATTCCATGTCCATCCGCCCCTTAGCGCGCCGGCTCGGCCACCGCTGTAATGTTCATCCGAGGCACGCCTGCCTTCGCCGCCGCCGACAGAACCGGCTCGACGTGCCCATAATGGACCCGCCGATCAGCACGCACTTCCACCAGCAGGTTCCTGCCCGTCCCCTCGGCCGAAGCGCGTGCCCTGAGAAGTTGGGTCAGGGCCTCGATGTCGCCCGCGGGGATCCGTCGGCCGTCCACCAGGTATGCGATGGCCCGTCCGTCGGCGGCGGTTCCGCCGGGGGCATCCTGGGCGGAGAGCACGTTGATGACGACCCCGCGAGCGGCCATCCTGGCCTGGACCGCCTGACTGCCTCGCGGCCGGGCAATTTCCAGCCTGGCCAGCGACTCCGAAGCCATCTGGCTGGTCAGGAGGAAGAAAAGGATCAGCAGGAAAGTGCAGTCCACCAGCGGGGTCATGTTGAAGGAGACCTCCCCCGTCCTCCCGCCTCGCCTGTAAATGAAACTCCTGGCCATCCCTGCTCCTGCGACGATCCTATTGGCGACCCGCGGCACCGGTCCGGCGCGTCAGACGCTTGTGCCGGCCGGCTGCCTGTCCGGGCTGACAGACAGCGGCGGGGACCGCCGGACCGTACGGAACGGCGCGATCAGCCTTTGGCATGTCGTTATCGCCTCCCCGGTCAGCGAGTCGATCCTGCCTCGCAGCATCGAATAGACCGCCAGGGCGGGTATGGCGATCATCAGCCCCTCCAACGTCGTGACCAATTTGATGCCGATCGCCCCGGCCAGGTCGCCCGGTTCCGGCGTGCCGCCCTTTGCCACGATGGTGAAGAACGCCAGAATCATGCCCCAGACGGTTCCCAGCAATCCCATCATAGGGCTGAGGTTTCCGATGAGGTTCAGCCATTCCATCTTCCGGAGCAGCGACGCGGCGCGGTCTTCGGCGGCCTCCTCCATCGCCCGGACCATCGCGTGATACCCACGGGCCGATTCCGACATCGCCGCGTGCAGCACGCCCCCCAGCAGGTCCTGCCCGCCGACGGTGCTATCCAACACTTCGCGATACCGCCGCTCGGCGATCATGGACCGCCATTGTCGGAGTCGCTCCTCCGGCAGGAGCTTGCTCCGCCGGATCGACAGCAGGAGCCTGACGATAAGGGACAGCGTCACGACGCTCAGTGCCCACAGTACCCATCCGATCGTGCCGCACCTTAGGAACAGGATGTCGAAGTAGTTGATCCCGCCCATGTCTACTGCTCCTTGGCCGTCCGCAGCCCCGCCCCGGAGTCGGCCAATTCCGGCCTTTCCGGGTTAAGCTGCTTGAAGGCGCCTCCGTTGTGCTCGGCGATACGCCTCATCACCGCCGCGGCGGCTTCGTCCTTTCCGCCGAATAGGTACGTATTGATATGCACCTGCCCGTTCCTGTTGCGATGGGCGATCGTCTCCAGCACCGAGGCGCTGTTGGGCAGCAGGCCGTCGGTAAGGAAATACACCACCTTCCCGGACCCGCCGCCGGCCGAGTCCAGCACGTCGAAGGCCCGGTGCAGGGCCGGAATCGGGTCGCTGCGCCGGCCTGGTCGGGCGGACTGGAGGAACTCCGCCGCCGCCAGCTTGTTCTCCCGGCGCGGAGGAACCAGACCGCCAGAGGGCATCTCGATGGCTGCGTCATCGGCGAAAAGTATGATGTGGAAATCCTGGCTGGGCGCCAGCCGACCGACGGAGGTCAGCACCTGGCGGCACACGTCGTCGAACGTGTCCAGCATCGAGCCGGAGCGATCGATGACGTATACCACGTGCTGCGCCACCGCGCCGGTACCGAAGAAGCTGCTGCGCGGTCCCGACGCGCCGTCCGCCCCCGCGCCGCCCGTAACCAGGCCGGTGGCGGCAGGGCCGATCCCGATCAGGTCCGCTCCGCCGCTGGAGGAAATGCCTGCAAAGCCAGCTGCGGCACCGTTGGCGTCGCCTTGGCCGCGCAGCGCGGAATCGAGCGGGTCATGTACGGCCTGTGGAACACCAGCCGACGACCCGCCGGCCGCCGGACCGCCCGACTCAGCGTACAGCGGCGTGGACTTCAATTGCGCCCCAGGCTCCGCCGCGACAATCTCGATGGGGACCACGACTCGCGCAGGGGCGCCGCGGACCACGACGATCGTCGTCATCGCCAGCAGTGCAGCGCCCACGTGCGCCAGGATGCTGATGGCCCAAGGAACAAGCCCCTCCAACAGCCTGCCCCCCCGCCTGACAGCCGCCGGAGGCGCGGTCAGTCGCGACGGTTCCGTCCCGGCAATGGCCTTGTCGCGACGATCGCCAAGACGCGGCACATCCGCGAATCGAATGCCCCTTCGACGCGACGAGAAACTGCACGTGGGGCAGAATTCGCCGCCGGCGCGCAAACTCTCCTCGATCGGCTTGCCACACCGAAGGCACGTGGTTTCGACGGTCAAACCTTCCATGGCTGACCCCGCAAGGGCACTGAACTGGCCGCTTGCGCCCCGGCGAATCCCAATCCGCCGGAACGGGCGGCAAGGCTCCTTGTGGCCGCGGAAACTCCTTGGCTGGTATGTTACCCCACCCCGCCGAATCCGACAATTGAAATCCCCCGCGCGGGGCCAAACGGTTTTCATATCATACGGGCATTCTCAGCAGGTTGCTCGCTCTACCGTTCCCGCGCGCCTTTGCGGTAGAATGCGGCCGTGCCGCGAGGGTGGCGGAATTGGCAGACGCGCCAGGTTTAGGTCCTGGTCCCCAAAAGGGATGTGGGTTCGAATCCCTCCCCTCGCAGTGGCAGAAGCGGTCAGCTATCGGCATTCATCTGTCCGTTACCAGCAGATTGCCTTGACTGACGGCTGATAGACGAAAGCTTCCTCACTTCCACGGATCGATGGCCACCTTTACCTGGCGGTCGCGGCGGTCGTTGAATGCGGCCACCGCCTCCGGCATGGCCGACAATTGGGTCGTCTCCGTAACGATTTTCCCGCAGGGGATACGCCCGCTTTCGATCAGCCGAGCGGAGCGGTCCAGCGTGCCCGGCGGCATCTTGGAGGCAATGACGCGAGCCTCCTTCCTGTAAAGCTCGAAGGGATTGACGCGGATGCTACCGTCGCTGGGGCATACGCCAAAGACCAGGAACGTCCCGCCGCGAGCCAGCAGCGGAATAGCCTGTTCCACGACCGTTGGGTTGCCGGTGGCATCGATGATGAAATCCAGGCCGTCGGGATAGGCCCCTCGCACCGCCTCGGCGAGATCGCCATCATCCGGGTTGATCACGACATTGGCTCCCAGTTCCGCGGCCTTGCGGCGGCGAAATTCCACCGGTTCACTCTGAACCAGCAGACGGCACGGTGAGCTTGCCAGCATGGCCGTCCACAGAAGCCCAACCGTTCCGGCCCCAAGGATCATCGCGCTGGCCCCGGCGCGGAAACCCAACCGGTCGTAACCGTTGATAACGCAGGCCAGCGTCTCGCAGAGCACACCACCGGAAAGCCCGGCGGATTCATCCAGAGGAACGACCTTTCCGGCAGGGGCAAGAAGGTACTGGGCAAAACCGCCGTTTCGCTTGTAGCCGATCACCTCCGGACGGGAGCAGAGGTTGGGTCTGGCCGATCGGCAGGCCGGGCAGGCGCCGCAACCGATCACCGGGTCCACCGCACAAAACTGCCCTGCCTTCAGACCGCCAACACCGGCCCCGACGTCTTCGACCCGAGCGGCAATCTCGTGCCCCAGCACCACCGGCGGATTGACCCCGTCGGTCAGTTCGCCGGAATAAATATGATAGTCCGTCCCGCAGACCCCACATCCGACCACGCGAAGCAGGACCTCCCCCCTGCCTGGGACGGGCACGGGCAGCTCCTGCAATTCGATCCTGCCGATTGCACGGAAGACCTGTGCCTTCATTGCGCTCTTGCCAGCCACGGTTTGGCTCCTTCGGTGCCGCAATTCATCGGGGGGGTTGGCTGGCTGCCGGTCCGCAACGTGGCAATGCCTCTTAACCGCTCTGTTCGGCCATCAGGGCCTTGACATCCTGTAGCGTCGGCATGGCGATCTGGGCGCCGAACTTGGCGCATGCCAGGGCGCCGGCGGCATTGGCGAACTTGGCAGCCTGGTGCAGTTTCTCACCGGCGGCCACGGCCACGGCCAGGGCAGCCGTAAAGGCGTCTCCGGCGGCGGTGGTGTCCACGACAGAAACCCTGTAAGCCGGCACGGTGTAGAAGTGCCCGTCGGCAGTGACGACCATCGAACCGCGATGGCCCAGCTTCAGCACCGCCGCCGACGCACCTCGACCGATGAGGTCGCTGGCCACGATCTTGTCGCACCGCTCCTCCCCGGCCTTGCGACCGGTGATTATCTCGGCCTCGGGAACGTTGGGGGAGATGATGTCCACGCGGCAGAGTTCGTCGGGAAGCGTCTTGGGCGCCGGGGCGGGGTCCAGGATCACCTTGCAGCCGTGGCGCCGAGCCACGTCAATCGCCGCACGGACCGTCGGCAACGGAAGCTCCAGTTGAAGCACCACGACCCCCGCCCCCTGGAAGGCCTCCTCGGCCGAGAAGACGTCATCGGGGGTCAGACGGTGGTTGGCCCCGCTGGCGACGACGATGGAGTTCTCCCCCTTGGCGTCCACGATGATGACGGCCACGCCTGTGGGGGCATCCTGGCTGATTCGGACGTGCGTGCAGTCGATCCCTTCGCCTTTCAGCCCTTCCATCAACTGCCCGCCGAAGGCGTCACGTCCCAGACATCCGATCATCCGGCAGGGGGCCCCCAGGCGGGCCACGGCCACCGCCTGGTTGGCGCCTTTTCCACCCGGCGAGGTGGCGAAACCGTTGCCCAGCACCGTCTCGCCCGGGGCAGGCATGTGTGGGCTGCGGACTACCAAGTCCATGTTGATCGACCCGACTACCAGGATGGATGGCCTGTCCATTGCGCCGCCTCCCGTTCCAATGTGCCTTGGGGCCGGAGTATGCTATCATGTCACCCGCCGGGAGCACAATGGCCGTGCGGGCGGCCGCTCTTGGGATCTGGCCGAAGGCGTCCCATGCCCTTGGACTTGGAACGGACCTGCTGGAAAGGAATGCAGTTGGATCACCCCTCCGACTGGGAGCTGGCCCGTGTTTCCAGCCCGGGAGAACCGGGGCACCTTACGTTTTCCGATCGGCGCTTCCAGCGCATGGAGGTACGTTGGCTGGCGCTGAACTTCGCGCCCGAGCTTGACTTGCTGTTGGAGAAATATCGCAAGGCCGACAACAAGGAAGGCCGCACCGTCCCACTGGAAGGACAGCCATCACCCTGGCAAGGCTTGACCAGGCAGATGCCCAACGGCAGCGTCGTACGAGCGGCGAGAACATTTCCGCAGCAGCGCCTGCTGGTGGAAACCACCCTCATCTGGCCGGACGGACGCGACGTGGAACTGGAGCGGGCGATACTCGCCTCCGTTGCCGCCATGCCCGCTGGACCGGCGCAACTGTGGCAAGCATTGGGGGTGTCCGCGACGATCCCCGCCGAATACGACCTCCGCGGTCTGTCGGCCAGCGTTGGCAGAGTCCGGTGGGAATTCGCCCCCGCTGGCAAGTCCCCGCCGCGAATCGCTATCGAGCGGCTGGCCATGCCGGAATTCTGGCTCAAGGACCCGCTGCGCGACTGGCTGGCGCGGGAGCTTCCCTCCCAACACTACCTGTTGCGCCAGGACACTTGCGAATGGAACAAACACCGGGGAGAGCGGTTGATAAGCCACGCCTTCGCCGGTACACTGGCCGCCTTGCGAGGCCGCCGCCGGATGAGATTGGACCTCGCTTGGCAATGTCCGGTTGAGAACCGCGTTTACCACGTGGAGTTCGCGGAACTTTCGGCGGACTCCGAGATCGTCCTGCCGAAGACGTTGGCGGTGCGGTGCTGCCGGCGGACGTCCGTGGCGGCAAGCGTGTCCCCCCAGGCTAGATGAAGCAGGCGGAACAAAAACAGTTGCACGGCCCCATCACAGCCGATAGCTTCCTCCGCGCTGTGCCCTATGCGAACCGCGCTATGGAAATCACCCGCAGGTCCGACGGCGGAGCGCTGGCGGCGGTGCCCATTCCCAGGCCCAGGTTCCTGATCCCACCCTTGAGCTGGATTCTGCCGGTATCGACGCACCGGCGAGTGGAACTGGAACCGGTGGGAGTCGCGGTACTGGACCTCTGCGACGGCCGGCGGACCGTGGAAGACGTCATCGAGAAGTTCGCTTCCGAACACGGGCTGTCGTTTCGCGAGGCTCAGCTTTCCATTACGGAGTTCCTCCACCAGCTTGTCACCCGCGGCCTGGTGGCGATCGTCGGAAGGAACGTGAGCGCCAAAGCATCATGAGAACCATCGAGGTCAGGGATCAGGTTCACCTGCCGATGTCCCGCTGCGTGGAGCTTGTGCTCAGCGGCGTGAAATTCCGCCTTTTCCGCGCCTCCATCACCGTGACGATCATCGCCCTGGCTGGAACGTTCCTGATGACGATCCTGGGCGAAGGCCTCATCGCCCGCCAGGTCGGCAACACCATCGACATGCACACCGCCCCTCGCAGGGCGCTTGCCTTCTGGATCACGCGGCTGACCGTCCCGATGACTTCCCCGCAGTTGACCCAGGAACTCAGCAAGGCGCAGAAAGGGGACCCTCGCTGGCGGGAGTTCCTCACCTGGGGCGGGCTAAGCCAGGAGGACTTGTCCCGCCTGGCGGAGGTGGCACGGAGGCAGGCAATCTATGAAAGCTACTTTGAGGAGTTGGGCGAAGGCCAACGCCGACCGCTGGTGGGCAGGGCGCAAGGCGAGGAGGTGTTCGCCCTGCTTCAAGACCCCGCCCGATGGGAGTCCTTCAAGGAAGTATTGCGCACGATGTCCCGTCAGCTTCCCACGTCCCTGTCGGAATTCGAAGGCTTCCTGAGGGACTGGCAGGCCGCCGCCCCGCTTCGAGAGAGAATCCTCCGGGGCAATACACGGGCCGCCGAAGGAATCCGCAGGGCCTATCCCAAGGATTTCGACCCGCAGCGAATCCTGGCAAGCGCCGACGATAACCTGGTGAAGACGATGGACTCGTTGGGCTTCTGCCTGCCAGCCGATGTCATGCCCACCGTTCGCCAGCAAGCCCAGCTCAGCTCGGATGCCAAGCGATTGGCCAGCCTACTGGGCGAGCCGGTGGCGGGCACCCCGGCCCAGGTCGCCGCGGCCAACCGTCAAGGCGGGAAGGAAGAGGAGTCCGCCACAGTCCAGCAACAGACCAACCGGGTCCTGGTCAAGAGCCTGCTGGCCCGCCAACTGGACGTGGACATCGCCGACGTGACCGTGCAGATGTTCTACGAAGAGCTGAAGGCCTCCAACGGGCCGAAGTGGCTGGTCCAGCAAGTCGGCAAGGACCGCTTGGCCGGGCTGTCGGAGGACCGCATCCGCCAGGTTTCCCGCAACGCGTTGGATCAAAGCAAGCTGGAAACCGTCGAGGCCAGCGTCTCGCAGGTCGCCCGGAGCACCGGCCCGCTGGGACTTAGCCCCAGGACGCTGTCGCTGATCGGCGTGAGCTTTTTCGTGTGCATCGTAGGCATCGCCAATGCGATGCTAATGAGCGTCACGGAACGGTTCCGCGAGATCGCCACGATGAAGTGCCTGGGGGCCACCGACGGTTTCATCATGATCAACTTCATCCTGGAGTCCATCATGCAGGGCATAGCCGGGGGCGTTATCGGAGTGGCCCTGGGCACCCTGCTGGGCACGTTGCGAGCCTGGGGAAGCTACGGATGGATGGCAATGGCCAGTTTTCCGGCGGAACCTCTGTTGGCCGCGGCGGCCGCGGCGCTGGGCATCAGCGTGGTGATCTCGGCCCTGGCAGCGGTGTATCCGGCCCATGTGGCGGCCAGGCTGGCCCCGATGGAAGCGATGCGGATTGAGTAACCGGGCAGACATGGACAATTCCACGACAATTGGAACACAGGCCGTGGCATCGGGAAGCGCCGAGCGTCCGGTCATCATCCGCACCCGGCTGCTCAAGAAGTCCTACCGCATGGGTGAAGTGGTCACCGAGGCCCTTCGCGGCATCGACGTGGAACTGTATCGCGGGGAGTTCATCTGCGTGATGGGGCCAAGCGGATCGGGCAAGAGCACCTTCTTCAACATGGTCGGCGGGCTGGACGCCCCCACCTCCGGCAGGGTCTTCATCGACGAGGTGGACGTCGCACAGCTCAGCGCCGTGGAACTGGCCTTCCTCCGCTGCCGCAAGATCGGATACATCTTCCAGACGTACAATCTGGTGCAGTACCTCACGGCGTTGGAGAACGTCACGGTTCCCATGGCGTTCGCCGGCGTGCCGGCCGACGAGGCCCGTAAGCGGGGCATGGAGCTGCTGGACCTGGTGGGCCTGAAGGATCGCTGGTTCCACAAGCCCATCGAGATGTCCGGCGGGCAGCAGCAACGGACCGCCATTGCCCGTTCGATGGCCAACAACCCCGCTATTCTGCTGTGCGACGAGCCGACGGGCAATCTGGACCTCAAGACCGGTGCGGAAATCCACGGCATCCTCAAGCGGCTCAACCGGGATCGCGGCGTGACCATCATCTGCGCTACCCACGACCACCGGCTCATCAGCATGGCCGACCGCATCATGTGGATCCGCGACGGGCAGGTGGAGAATATCGCCAACCGCGCCGACGTTACCGTGGAGACCGGGTCCATCGGAGGGCAGGAGAATGAGTAGGTTTCGCCTGACGATCCTGGCCGCTTGCGCTGTGGCTTTGGCGGCGCCCAGCCGATCGGGCGGAGCGGATCCGTCGCAGGAGGTATTCCAAAATGACCTCAAGGCGCTGACCGCCCGTCCCCACCGCCTGGCCGGAATGCCCGACGGCAGCCTGGCGGCCGCCAAGTACGTATACGACAGGCTGCTCCAGATGGGCTTCGCCCAAGACCAGATCTTCTGCCAGGACTTCCCGCTGGTCCAGCCCGTCACCACGCAATGCCAGTTAATCGTCGATGGCAACGCCTACGACATTCAGACGGTGCGCCCCAACATCCTCCAGGCTTCGATCACATCGGAAGATGGCATCGAGGGGACAACCGTCTACGTCGGCCGTGGCGAGGCGAGCGACTACGGCTCGGTATACCCCGAAGGAAAGATCGTCGTGGCGGACATGGATAGCGACCTCAACTGGATGTCCGCCTTCGCGTTCGGCGCCAAGGCCGTGCTGTTCGTCGGACCTCCGCCCGGTGACACCCGCGTCATCCGGGCGCTACAGCACGTCAACGTGCCGGCGAACCTCCCGCGATACTATCTTCCCTACGAATTGGCAGGCCGGTTGAACCTCCTGGAAAGGAACGGATCGCGCCCGGTGAAGATCGTCGCCACCTGCCAGTGGCAGGAGCTGCGCGGGCGAAACGTCATCGCCGTCGTGCGAGGCACCGATCCGGTGTTCGACAAGGATCGTCCGCCCCAGGCTATCGTCCTGGCTGCCCCGCTGGACAGCTACTCCGAAGTGCCGGAGGCGTCCCCCGGCGCCCGCGACGCGGCCAACGTCGCGGCGCTGCTGCAACTGGCGCAGTACTTCCATGACACGCCCCCTCGCCGAGACGTGGTCCTGTGCTTCTTTGACGGCCAAACGCTCAACCACATGGGAGCCAGAGCGTTCTACGGGGCGCTGTACCGCCGGATGGACAAGAACAAGCTCGCCGATGTCACCCTGGACGAGCGACTGGAGGACCTGGAAAGCGAGCACGCGTATTTTGAGCAGGTCCTGACCATTCTGAATCAGGAGGATTTGTTCGACCCCAACACCAAGGACATGAAGTATCACGACGACACGATACGCATGCTCCGTGACGAGGCCCGCATCATCGGCAACGGGTTCCTGGAGAAGGTTAGCCCCCAGCGCATCCTCCGATCGCGGCTGGACCGCGACCTCAAGTTGGCTCAGAGCGACTTGGAGAAACCGGACCTTTCCGAGGCCGAAAAACAAGCACTGAGAACCAAGATCGCCGATCTGGAAGCCCGCATCCGCCCGATGGACGCGGAAATCGCCGTGCTGAGCGACGCGGACATGGGCTGGAACGCCGCGCAACGGGATCTGCACAAGGAACAAATCACGCCGCAGACCAAGTCCCGCTTCGCCCGATTGACCCAGATCGGCAGGCAGTTGTGCCAACAGAGGCTGGTGGAACTGAAGCAGCTCACAGCCGAGGCAACGGTCGCCAAGCAACTGCTGGAGGCCGTCGGCCCCAAGCGGAACACGATTGTCCTGCACCTCAGCCTCAACCTCGGCGACGCCAGAGAAGGCTGGACGTTCATCCACGGCGAAGACTCCGCGCCCCTGGACCAGGACTCGTTGGGCAACTACACCCCAATCTTCAAGGTCATGCGCGAGACGGCCAAGAACCTGGGCGATTCCGCCGACAAGCTCGACCTGCGTGCCATTTCGCCCGCCTATGAGAACCGCAGTTTCGCCCCGGGGCGGTTTGTCGACAGCGGCGCCGTTGCCCGTTGGTTTGCGCTGTTCAACCTGTCCGTCATGACCGTGCTGGACCCGATGCCCCGCCAGGGTCTGCCCACCGATACGCTGGAGGCGCTGAACTGGCGGACGATGTACTCTCAGGCCGTCCAAGTCGCCCCGTTCATCAAGCGGCTGGCCGACAGCCCGGGCATGAGCCTGTCACCCAAGACGCGCCCCGACGCCCGTTACGGCGACGCCACATGGACCGGCGTGAAGTCCACCGGGCCTCAAATCCGCCGCGCCGGCATGGCGGGTGCTGTCCGTGCCCAGCCCATCCGCAACGCCTTCGTGGCCGTGATGCGTCCCCTAGGCTGGAATGACCCCGTGGCGATCGTGGCGGCCTCTCCGCCGGGATTCGTCGATCCGCTGCTTTACAGGACCAACATCCACGGGGTCTTCGAGGTCGGCCCGTACTCCCAGACCATTTTCAAAAGCGCTCAGGTTGTAGCGGTCCTGTTCGACCGCAAGGGCGTCGGCGATGCGGAAGTCCCCGAAACCTACCGTAGCCGCGGGCTGATCAGCAGCATCACCTGCGGCGGCGGATCGGCCCAGCCGGACCTCGCCAAGGCCTCCGTCAACGTTTTCGACGCCCAGTTGATGACCTTCGCGGGATATGGTTTCAACCGGGGAACGACCGCGACGACGGTCATGCGAGCGCTGTCGACGGCAGCCTTTCCGAGAGACCGCCAGTTCCTCTGCGAGTGGTCCAACCTCCTGACGGTCTTTGCGCCACTCGACGCCACAGGATTGAAGCTGTTTAACCCCAACGGCCTGGTCCTGTTACACAACACCAACACCCCCGACGGCTATCAGGGCAAGGGCGTACCGCTGGAAGACCCCTTTGCTCACGTCATCTGCCAGCCGATGACCGCCCATGACCTCTGGACCCTCAATGCCTACCGCCTGAAGCTCCTGCGGGAAGTCCGCATTCACCAGGAGTCGCTGGAGGTGCTGGCCGGAAGGGCCGATGACACGCAGTCCGACATCGAGAAGCACAAGGACCAGATCAGCGTGAACCAGTACTACGGGGCCTCATCGGCGGCGACGGCCTTTTCGCGTTTGGTCTACGGCCCGTTGAAGGGGGTCATGAACGATCTGGTCACGGCCGTGGTGTTGCTGTTGCTGCTGGCGATGCCTTTCGCCTATGCGCTGGAGCGGTTGTTAATCGGCACGCCGCACATCTACCGGCAGATCAGTTGGTTTGGCGGCTTTTTCGCCGTCACCTTCGCCCTGTTGTATGCGGTCAACCCCGCATTCCGAATCGCCTCCACGCCGGTCATCATTTTCCTAGCCTTCGCGATCATTCTGCTCAGCGTGATGGTAATCTTCATCATGGTGCGGAAGCTCCAGACGGAGATCCGTAAGATGCAGGGCCTGGCCGCCACGGTCCACAGTGCCGACGTCTCGCGTCTCGGCACCATGATGGCGGCGGTCAACATGGGCATTTCCACGATGCGCCGCCGCCCGTTGCGGACGCTGCTGACGGCCACTACCGTTGTCCTGCTGACCTTCACAATCCTCACGTTCGCCTCCTTCGGCAGCAGTTGGGGCATCTGGCAGAGGTATCAATGCCCCCTTGGGACCGCCCCGCCGCAATTGCTGGTTCGTCACCCACTATGGAGCCCCATTGATCAGAACATCCATAACATGCTTCAGGGGTTCCTGACCGGTCGGGGACAGGTGGTGGCCCGTTACTGGGTGGCGCCCACCGCTCAGCAGGCCAAAGACGCCGTTACCACCGGAATCAGCCTGGATAGGCTCATCGCCAACGGAAGCGTGCAGCGCGTCACACCGATGTCGGCGGCCATCGGACTAGACCCTGCCGACCTGAAGGACGCATCGGGTAAGGTGCGTCATGAACAGTTGGCAAACCTCTTTGGAACCACGGCGCGGATAGACCTGCTGGATGGGAACGGCATTTTCCTGACCGAGGCCATTGCCACCGAATTGAAGCTGACCGCAGACGACATCGGCAAGGCCAAGGTGCTGTTCTCAGGGGCCGAGTTCGTCTTTGCCGGGACCGTCAGCGACCGGATCGCCGCGTTCACCCAGGCCGACGGTTCCGACATGCTGCCGGTGGACTACGAAGCCTCCGCCGGTGAGTCGGTGGACACTCTGGCGCAGCAGACCACGCGCGGGGTGACGGAACTGCCGGACATCGAAAGCGCCCAGTTCGTCACATACAACGTCGACAAGGTGGTAGTGATCTCCCCCGCCATGGCCAAGCGCCTGGGCGGCGCGATCCGATCCATCACCATCTACCCCCTCGGCGGAAAGACCGAGGGCCTGCGGAGCATGGGCGAGGACGTCGCCAAAACGGCGAGCCTGCCGGTGTACGTGGGCGACCAGGACGGGGTGCACCGCCTGATCTTCACGTCCCTGGCCAAGGCCAGCGGGTGGCGCGACCTGCTGGTTCCCGTCGTGCTGGGCGGGCTGATCATCTTCGCTACCATGCTGGGCAGCGTTTCGGACCGCGAGAGAGAGATCTACACCTTCAGTTCGCTGGGGCTGGCCCCGCCGCATGTGGCGAGCCTGTTCTTCGCCGAGGCCTCCATGTACGCGGTGCTGGGCGGCATGGGAGGCTATCTCCTCGGTCAGGCGGTTGCCAGGCTCATGGGTTGGTTCAGCGCGCAGTTCGGCTGGTCCGTGCCGCCCATGAATTACAGCTCGACCAACGCCATCTCCACCGTCCTGATCGTCATGTGCACCGTGTTGGTCTCGACGATCTATCCGGCGATGAAGGCCTCGCGTTCGGCCAATCCCGGCGTGCAGAGGACCTGGCAGATCCCCCGGCCCAAGGGCAATCTCTACGATCTGATATTCCCCTTCACCGTCTCGGCCTACGACATCACGGGCGTGGTCAGCTTCCTCAAGGAGCATTTTGAGAGCTACACGGACACCTCTCTGGGCGTCTTCGCGACCACTTCCTGCGCCATGTTTCGCCAGAAGGGCAACGACATGCTCGGCTTCCGCGCGACGGTGGCGCTGGCGCCCTTCGACCTGGGCGTCAACCAGCTATTCGCCCTGCTCAGCCAGCCCAGCGACATCCGGGGCATCGACGAGGTGCGAATCCTGATTTACAGGCTCAGCGGCGCTCAGGGCGACTGGCAGCGGTCCAACCGCGTATTCATCAACGACCTGCGAAGGCAACTGCTCATCTGGCGGTCGCTGCCCAATGAAACGATGGAGAAGTACCGCCTCCGAACGCTGGAGGCATGGAGCCAATTGCCCGAAGAGCAGGTAGACCCCAGCAGCATCGGAGCTTCCTCGTGAGCACCGTACGCTACGACAAGGAACTGGAAGAGTTTCGCAACCTGATGAAGGTGCCCTCCAGTTTCGAGGAGGGGTTCAGTTGGGCCTCCTTCATCGGGGCGGTTTTCGTGGCGTTGCTGATGGTTCCCGGCGCCATGTACATGAGCCTAATGGCCGGCGCGGGCATCGGATCGGCGCCGCAGTGGGTGACGGTGATCCTGTTCATCGAGGTCGCCCGCCGCGCGCACAAGACCCTCCGCCGGTCGGAGTTGTACATTCTTTTCTTCATGGCCGGAATGGCGATGGGGCAACCCTTCTCGGGCATGTTGTGGAACCAGTTCTTCATCCAGTCCCAGGCTGCTGCCGGCTTCGGCGTGGCCGAGCACCTGCCCAGGTGGTACGCCCCCAGCGACCCGGAGGTGCTGGCACAAAGGAATTTCTTCGACCCCGCCTGGTATCCCGCCATCGGTCTGATCATCTTCAGCCAGATCATGGGCAGGCTCAACGGTGCGATTCTGACCTACGGCCTGTTCCGCGTCGCAAGCGACGTCGAGAAGTTGCCGTTCCCGATGGCCCCCATCAGCGCCCAGGGCGTCATGGCGCTGGCCGAGCAGCAGGTGGAAGAAGGCGACCGCGGCGGCAACGCGCCTCCGAGCTGGCGATGGCGGGTCTTCAGCATCGGCGGGGTGATGGGGCTGAGCTTCGGGGCCGTTTATCTGGCGCTGCCGGCCCTGTCGTCAGCCCTCCTCAACCAATCCATCAGTATCATCCCGATTCCCTTCGTCGAGTGGACCCCAAAGACCTCCGACATCCTCCCGGCCGACGCCACCGGAATCAACCTCAACGCGGTGCTACTGTTGACCGGCATGGTGCTACCGTTCTTCGCCGTCCTGGGCACGTTTATCGGGATGGTCCTCACGATGATCCTCAACCCGCTGCTGTATAAGAACAACTTGCTGACGAGTTGGTCGCCGGGCGACTCCACGCCGGTGACCACGTTCAAGAACAGCATGGACTTTTACTTCAGCTTCCATATCGGCATGGCGATCGCCATCGCCATCGCAGGCTTCTGGCAGGTGTATCACAGCGTTCGCGCCAACCGAAAGCTCCGCAGAGAACAGCAACTCATGCGGGTAGAAGCCGAGCCATCCACGATCACTCCTCCCGGACGCGGGGACCTGCCCACGTCCCTGATTCTGGGAACGTACGTTTTCACCACGATGGCCTATATCCTTGTCAGCGGATACCTCATCGACTGGCATCGGCAGGTGATGCTGATCCTCCTGTTCTTCGGTTTCATCTACACGCCGCTGATCAGCTACGTGACGGCTCGTCTGGAAGGCCTGGCCGGTCAGGCGGTGGCCATCCCGATGGTCCGCGAGGCATCCTTCATCCTTTCGGGCTATACCGGCGGAGTAAAGGTGTGGCTGTTGCCGATTCCCCTGCACGATTACGGCGCCGGTACGGTGGGATACCGCGTGGCGGAACTGACCGGCACGAAGTTCTGGTCCGTCTGGAAGGCCGAACTCCTCCTGGCGCCCATCGTGCTGATTTCCTCGATTTTCTTCGCACAGTTCATCTGGTCGTTGTCGCCTATTCCCGGACCGGAGTACCCCTTCACCGAAGTCATGTGGGAGCAACAGGCGGCCAGCTCGTGCATCATGATGAGCTCCACGCTGGGGCGGTTCAGCGCCTTCGAAGAGGCGTTCAACTGGAAACTCCTGCTGACGGGAACGGGTTTCGGCACGGCGCTGTTCGCGATCATGTGGCCGCTGCACGTGCCCATCATGTTTATCTACGGTTTGATGCGCGGCATCGGTGGAACGCCCCACAACATGATTCTGGAGTTTTCTGGGGCGCTGCTGGGCAGGTACTACTTCCAGAAGCGGATGGGACTGATGTGGCGGCAGTACATCCCGGTCGTGGTGGCCGGATTCAGTTGCGGCACGGGCCTTATCACCGTCTTCAGCATCGGCATGAACTTCCTGGCCAAGGCGGTCATCAAGATACCTTTCTAACGGGCGTGCGGAATCTGTCATGGCGACCAGAGACGTCATCATCCAGTGCCGTGGACTGACCAAGACCTACCAGATGGGGCGCGAGCAGGTCTACGCCCTGCGGGACATGGACCTGGACGTTCTCCGCGGGGAGTACCTCTCCGTGATGGGCCCCAGCGGATCGGGCAAGAGCACCCTGTTCAACATGATCGGGGCGCTGGACAAACCCAGTGGTGGAACAGTCACCATCGCGGGGGTGGACTTGACGGCCCAAACCAGCCTCCAGCTTGCCTACTTTCGCAACCGTCACATCGGCTACATCTTCCAGGCGTTCAACCTGATTCCATCTTTGACGGCGATCCGCAACGTGATGCTGCCGCTGCTGTTTTCGGGCATGGACAACCACCAGGCCGACGCCCGCGCCAAGGAGGTGCTGGAAGAAGTCGGGCTGGGACACCGCTTGCACCACCGCCCCGACGAGTTGTCCGGCGGGCAGCAGCAGCGCGTCGCCATCGCGCGAGGGCTGGCGATGGAACCGTCCATCATGCTCGCCGACGAACCGACGGCCAACCTGGACCTGCACACCGGCGAGGAAATCATCAATATCCTACGGGGCCTCTGCGACCACCACGGCGTGACCGTCATCACCGCCACCCACGATCACAAGATGCTGGACAAGTCCGACCGCATTCTGTGGATCAAGGACGGCACGAGGGATCGCCTGGAGAATCGCGAGGACCTGGACATTCGCGTCGGCAAGATCGAAGCCCACTGACAACCCCAGGGGAACAACAAACCTGACGTGCCCCGCAGGACTCTAGCCTAGACCGTGGGCGGACAGAATCGCCCGGTCATTGAGGATTTCATCCGCCGCACCTTCGGCCACCATCCGTCCTTCGTCCAGCACGATGACCCGTCGGCAAAGCCGCCCCGCCAGGTCCAGGTCATGGGTTGCCAGCAGCATCGCCTCCGGCCGATCGGCCAGGATTTCGATCACGCGGTTGCGCGAACGGTGGTCCAAGTTGGCCGCCGGTTCGTCCAGCAACAGCAGCCGGACGTTCATCGAAAGAACCGTCGCCAGGGCTGCGGCCCGCTTCTGCCCGCCGGAGAGGTGATGAGCCGCACGCGACTCCAGGCCCGCCAGCCCCACGGCCGCTATCGCCCCCTCGGCATGCAGTCGCGCGTCGTCGGCCGAAAGGCCCTGGTTCAACGGGCCAAAGGCCGCGTCCTCCAGCAGCGTGGGCATGAAGAGCTGATCGTCGGCATTCTGGAAGGTCATCCCGCAGCGGTTGCGGCAGCGGTCCTCGTTTCGCCGGTTCGCCTCCAGGCCGTCAATGACAATGCTGCCTCGGAAGCCCACACCCCTCATGATCGCCAGCAGCAGGCTGGTCTTGCCCGCACCGTTGGGTCCGATCAGCGCGGCTCGCTGGCCTGGCGGCAGGTCAAAGCTCACTCCGCGCAGGGCCTCGGTCCCGTCAGGGTACCGCACATACACGTCACGCAGGCTCAGCAAGGGATCCATTGTTCAAGTCCCCACCGTCATGGCTGGATAGGCCCAGCGACAGAAGAGCAAGTACCCGGCCGCCGCCGCCACCAACGCCGTGTCCCTGCCGCGCCATCGAAGGCGGTACAAGCTGCGCGGTTCGCCCGCCAACCCTCTGGCCTGCATGGCCAGGTGCACCCGCCCGCTTCGCTCCAGCGTCCGGACAAACAGCGCGCCGACGACGCCCCCCGCCGCCGTCAGGCGGCGGGAAACCGGCGCCAAGGCGGCGCCGCGAAAGTCCCTCGCCAGGCGGACTCGCATCGCCTCGTCGATCAGGACGAAAAGATAGCGGTACAGCAGCGAAAGCTGCATCACCAGCGCCCGGGGGGCCAGCAACCGCCGCATCGCCTCCAGCAGCAGCGAAAACGGCGTGGTGCAGGTCAGCCCCGTCAGCGCCCAGATGCCGAAGGCGAATTTGACCGCCACATTCCCGGCAGCCAGCCACCCGCCCGTCGTTGTGAACCGCCAGGGTCCAAAGGCTGCCGCCTGCGGGATGGAATCGTACAGCGGGCCAAAGACGCACAGGGTCAGCACAAACGGGCTGAGTACCAGCATGCGGCGAATGGCGAACCACAGCGGTATATGCCCCAGCCAAAGGACAGCCAGCGGCAGGATCGCCATCGGCGCCAAGGCAGCCACCTGATAGCGGGGGAAACTGATGAGCACGGCCATGTAGGCCGCCGCGGCCAGCAGCTTGGCACGCGCGTCCATCCGGTGGACCGGCGAGTCGAGCTGCGCAAAACGGTCCACAAAATGATGATGCATAGCGTAATCCTGTCCACCCCCCCACCGACGCCCGGCCGCACCATCACGGCCGGGAGTGGTCATGGAGCATTCTAGTTGAAGCCGGAGATGGGCGTAATACAAATATTACGGCACGTACTATTCCGCCCGCTCTGCCCAGTGCAGCGAGGCCCCCCCCATCTCTGCCGTGTCACCTGGCGTATCGCGCGGGGTCCTTGACCCCCGCGGCGGAGAAACCGGCCAGCCGAATGCGGCACGAGTCGCACCGCCCGCAGGCCGCCCCGTCGCATCGCGGGTCGTAGCAACTGTGCGTCAGTGCGTAGTCCACGCCAAGTTCCAGCCCTTTGGAAATGATCTGCTCCTTGGTCATGGCAATCAGCGGCGCATGGATAGTGAACTGTCCACGCCCCTGCAAGCCGGCTGCGGTAGCCAGGTTGGCCAGCCGCTCGAATGCCTCGACGAACTCCCCCCGGCAGTCGGGATAACCACTGTAATCCACCGCATTGGCCCCGAAGAAGATGTCAAAGGCCCCGATGACCTCGGCGTATCCCAGGGCGATGCTCAGAAAGATCGTGTTCCTCGCCGGCACGTAGGTGACGGGGATTTCCCCTTCCACGTTTCGGACGTCCGATGCGTCTTGCCTGTCCTTGGGCACTTCGATGCTGTCGGTCAAGGCGCTTCCGCCGAACCCGCCTCTGGCCGATAGGTCCAACCGGACGATACGGTGCTCCACCGCCCCCAGGGCCTCCGCGACCCGTCGCGCCGCCTCCAGCTCGAGCCGGTGCCGCTGACCGTAGTCAAACGTCAGCGCGTGGCAGGCAAAGCCCTCCTTTCGCGCGATAGCCAGCGTGGTGGCCGAATCCACCCCGCCGCTCAGCAGTACCACTGCCGGTTTGCCTTTGCCTCTTGCGGTCATGCCTTCACGCTACCTCCGCCTGGCTTTCCGTGCAACCGCTCCTGCGGTACAATGTCCGCCAGTCCGGTTCGGGAGAAACCATGAGCGGCAAGGTCGAAACCTTCAGGAACCCCCACCCGCACAGGGACTACCTCATCACGCACGTGGCGCCGGAGTTCACTTCCGTCTGCCCCAAGACCGGCCAGCCGGACTTCGGAACCATCGAGGTGGAATACGTCGCCGACCGGCTGTGCCTGGAGCTGAAGAGTCTGAAGCTCTATCTCCAGGGCTACCGCAACGTCGGGGCGTTCTACGAGGACTTGGTCAACCGCATCCTGGACGGCCTCGTGGCCGCCTGCAAACCGCGGCGGATGACCATAACGGGCAGATTCACCCCGCGCGGCGGGATTCACTCCGTCGTCCGCGCAGACTATTCCGCCG
>Ga0315273_10002843_pt1 | contig 20633 bp, 18 predicted proteins | sample YL17G02_0_MG_FD_205753 | JGI IMG/M metagenome (GOLD analysis project Ga0315273, IMG submission 205753) | Sediment microbial communities from Yellowstone Lake, YNP, Wyoming, USA - YL17G02_0 | ecosystem: Environmental > Aquatic > Freshwater > Lake > Sediment | place: USA: Wyoming | collected... | reverse complement strand
GTGCTGTTAGCCACGGCTCTGTATTTAAGTTTTTCGTCCTTGTCAAATGCCGAAAAGGTCGACAGCATTACAAAAAAGGCCATAAGCAGCGAAATCATATCGGCAAATGAGATAATCCATATTGGTGCTCCTTCGCCACCGCCTTCTTCTTCCTGCACCATTTTGGGATGTTTCGAACGACTCATACATGGACCTTTTCTTTTGGCGATTCTCTGCGTTTGTAAGAGATGAACACCTGCATGATTTCCCTCACCACCGTCGGGCTTTCACCGCGAGCGATTGCGCAGATTCCTTCCTGTATCATTTCCATCTGCATGGTTTCATGTTTGGAGTACTGGCCCAGCTTTCCTGCCAGCGGCAGAAAAACAAGGTTCGCGACCAAAGCTCCGTAAAATGTGCAGACCAGCGCCACAGCCATTCCCGCGCCGATGCGAGAGGGGTCGTCCATTTTGCTGAGCATATTGACCAGACCGATCAGCGTACCAACCATGGCGAACGACGGACAGGATGCGCCCATAAATTCAAGAATTTTTTTGCCCATGCCGTGACGTTCCTGAGTGTACTGGATTTCCATGCTCATTCGTTCGCGAATCACTTCCTCCTCCTGACCGTCCGTGAGCATCTGGAGACCTTTTACCAGGAAGGTGTTGTTGATTTTATGTATTTCCTGCTCCAGTGCCAGCGAGCCATCGCGCCGATTGATGACCGCTAATGTGGTCATCTGCTGTATCATGTAGCTCGCTTCGGGCAGCTTATGAAACAGTGTTTTCTTGATGACGGAAAAAATACCCAAGAACTGTTTCATGGAAAAATGAATCATCGTTGCGCAAGTCATACCCCCGAAGACAATCGCAAACGCCGGAATATTGAAAAAGATGCCGAGATTGCCCTCGGACAGCATCGTGCCAATAATTATCACGAAGCCGAGAATAAAGCCAAGTATTGTCGCTATGTCCATATCCGTATCACCTTCCTGAAAAAAGTCCGCTTGTTAATATATACCTTATAGAATCTGTTGTGGCCCATACGTATTGGATTTTCGGCACAAACAGTTATGAGGTTTATCAACTTTTAACGCGGAATCAAGAAGGTCCGGAAAAAAGCAGGCTAAAAAGGCAAACAAGCCGTTTCAAAATCATACTGACAGGCCCTGTCACTGGCGCATCCGCTATATTATCGCCCCCTGACCAGGGTTAAGCTTGCTCAGAATGATATTGGCCTATGAAGCCAATATCAGTATTTTTAATTAATTTGATGGTGACGAGGTCGTTGGGTTTCAAATTATTATCAGGGGATTCGAGAGTGACAAAAAGCAGCGTTCATGTGGGAACCAAGCCTGCGGACTCCTACGATTTAGCATACAGGAACAGCAGCTACCAAGGCAGAGGCGGAGAAATCGACGGCAGCGGCTCGACGGCGAAAACATCCAGGCCTGCTCCGCCAAGTCTGCCTTGCTGCAGCAGCTCAATCAAGGCTTGTTCGTCTATAGTGGCACCTCTGACAGTGTTGATAATACAGGCATTAGGTTTCATGGAGCTTAGAAGCCGCCGGTCAATCAAACCTTTGGTTTTGTCTGTCAGAGGCAGATTTAACGAAATGTAATCCGAGCTTGAGAATACTTGTTCAAGTTCCACTTTTTTGCAGCCTTGACAGCTTTCGACAAATGGGTCGTAGAAAAGAATTTTATTGACTAAAGGACGCAATTTCTCCGCCAGAGATTTTCCTATGTTACCCATGCCGACGATGCCGATGGCAGCATGCTCAAAGCGTGGTTGGGTACTTCATCGATGCAGTACTGCGGCACGTTGGCCACTATTTTGCCTTTTTTGGCCGCGTAGGCTGCGTCTATATTGTCGTATGCGATGCCGAATCGAACGTAGCCGTGGCATTCGGATAGTGTGTCGATAACATTTTTATTGACCGGAACATGTTGAACAAGGGCGACCGTTATCGGTATCTGGAAGGTATGTATAGTGCGCTTACCGCTGGGATGTCAGACCAGACATATATATTTTGTGAGCACAGGCATAACATTTTTGGTTTAGTTCGGCCGGTGACGGGGCACATCAAGCTGTGTGTAATTGACGACATGATAAAAGACGATGAGCTCCATTTGTTAAGGCTTGTTCCGAAAGCATGGGTAAGATCGGATTATCAAACCAGATTTGAAAACATCGCTACCGAATTCGGTCCCGTGACGCTAAAATTTAAATTAACAGAAGATGGTAAAGCTTTAGATGTAATTTATGAACCGCAGTTTCGTCATCAGCCGAAAAAGGTTGCTCTTCATGTACCGCCACTCGACGGTTTAAAAAAAGTTGTAATTAACGGCAAGGCAACAAAGACTGCTGCCGGCGATGTTATAATGGTTCGATAACGGATTTTACAGCACAATTAAACTTATGACCCATAGCGACCATCCCTTCGATGAGAGTCCCTATCGTTTACAGCTTGCCCAGTTTTAATTACAATTATAATTGATAGCGCAGACCTGTTTTTGTTATTCATTGGAAAAATTGTTATCCAAAAAGTGTCATCCTCGCCGGCGATTAATCCATGACTAATCCGCCGTTGACGTCGAGGATTTCACCGGTAATGTATTTGGCCTTGTCCGACGCAAGAAAAAGTATCGCCTGAGCAATGTCCTCCGGCTGGCCGTATTCCTTAAAAGGAATTTTATCGGCGAAGTCTTTATTGGTCTGGTCGCCCCAGGCGTCAGTCATTTCGGTTTTCGTAGGGCCGGGACAAACGGAGTTGACGTTGATTTTATAAGGGGCGGCCTGCAATGCTAAACTTTTGGTAAAGCACATAACGCCAGCCTTGCTTGCCGAGTAGTGTGCGCCGGCGGCGAGGCCTCCGATTTTGCCTGCTGCCGAAGCGATATTGATAATTTTGCCGTATCCTCGTTCCTTCATATGACGGAACACTTCCTTGCAGAACAAAAAGACGCTGCGCAGATTGACCGCCATAATTCGGTCCCACTCGGCAACTTCGATATCAAGTATGGGAATCATTTTGCAAATCGCGGCGCCATTGACCAGTATGTCGATTTTGCCGAATTTTTCCAAAGTCGATTGTATCACTTGTTGAACCTGCTGTTCATTGGAAACATCTATAGCGAAACTAAGGGTTTGGGTATCGGGGCCAATTCTTTTGGTGAGCGCATTCAGAGCCTGTTTATTAATATCCACCAGCACCAATGCCGCACCTTCTTTGGCAAATAGGTCCGCGGTACTTTGCCCGATTCCACCCGCCACACCGGTTATAATAGCAACTTTTCCTTTAAGCTCCATTTGCTAATCTCCTGTTCTTTTGACTAAAGGCAGCATTCTCGCTGCGTTTTTTAATACCGCAATACTCGCCCTTTTGCCAACGATTTCCAGAGCTTTCGCAAAAGCTTCCTGTGCGTTCTGCGCCCACAAGAAACCGACTTTTTCTGCCTCGTTCTTTTTAATACCGGTGGAAACTAATATCAATTTCGCTTTTTCCACCACGACGCTGCTCGCCTGAATCATATGCACGCCTACGACTTTGTGTTTTATCTTTCCGCTTTTGACCAGATTTTTTATTGTCTCAATCGGTAAATAGCCGAACTCCAGAATTTCGCTGTGCGTTCTGCTGAAACCTTCATAGCACGGCGAGACAAGAATAACAACACCGCCTTTTTTTACAACTTCACCTGCCGTATCCAAAGCCTTGTTGGCCTGCCAAAATTCAATGTCGAAGGGGAAACTGTCGGCAATTACAATATCGAATTCGCGGGGGATTTCCACACCATAAACTTTCAGGGCAAGTTCACAGCCGGCACGGTGAGCTGTCAACATATCACCTGCTACCGCGTCGATTATTTTATTTTCAGAATTGAGTATTACGTTGACAATAAAATCCAACCCAGCTTTTCTTGCCAGCGAATCTATGGACGCCCGCACCGGGTTTTCCGCTTTTCCGAGGACGTGTTTCGAAGGCACATCGATTCGTGTCCAGTGCATTTCGTCGCAGGTAATCTGGCCGCATACACCGGGGACAAGTATTTTCCCGCCGCCGGTAAAGCCGCAAATTTCAATCGGCATTATTGAACCTAAGCCTATCACAAGGTCCGCGTTGCTTACAAGTTTGTTTATCCAGACCGGTACACCTTGTTCGGTATCGCCGACATATTCGAGACAATCGGGATTTTTCCAATCATGGTTGTGAACTTTGTATCTTCCGGCAACATCCGCGCCGAGTTTTGCTGCGATTTCGTCCTTTGTCATAGCCCGGTGAGTGCCGAGTGCCATAATGAACTCGATGTGTTTATTCTTCACACCACCCTGAGTCAATTCATCGAGGATTAGATGGATAAATTTATGTATAGGGGTAGGGCGGGTAATATCATCGGCGACAATCAGTATCTTTTTCTTCCCGCGTGCCAGTTCTCTAAGCCGTTTGGAAGCTATTGGGTTTTCGAGTGCGTTTTTTACTGTTTCAAGGCCTGTGGATGTTGGCGTAACATCCGCTAAAGTAAAGACTTGCGCTTCGCAGCCCAAAGGTATTTCCAGCGGCTCGGCATCAGGATATGGAAAGTTAATTTTCACCTAAAAAATCCTTTACAAACATATCTAAATATCTTACCATATTGCTATGAAACAGGCAAGTCTGAAATTAAAGCCGGTCCCAAACGGCGACAAGATAGAACAAATCATTACGGTTCTGCAAAATTACATTATTGACGGCAATCTTAAACCCGGCGACGAAATTCCACCTGAAAGACAATTGGCCTCACAGTTGGGAGTAAGCCGCTTTAGTTTACGCGAGGCCTTGCGTGCGGCTCAGACGCAAGGGCTGGTTGAGATTTCGAGAGGCAGGCGTCCCAGAGTCGCCAAACTATCAGGGGTTGCTGCCGCCAATGTAATCGCACTTACACTGCGAAGGTCGGGAAAAGTCCTGCTCGATTTAATTGAAGCGAGACAAGCCCTCGAATGTCAGATTGCCCGTCTGGCTGCCGCCAGAGTGCAGCAATCACACATTGCGGCGATACAGCAGACCATAGAAGCGATGGAGCAAAATAAAAGTAATTTGAATCTGTGTGTAGAGAAAGATGTTGAGTTCCACAATATTCTGGTCGAGGCCAGCGGAAATAAAGTTTTTGAGATAATGCTGGCGCCGCTGTCTGAGCTTTTGCGAAAATCACGCAAAGAGACGATGCGGGCAAATGGAGTGGAACGAGCGATTGTCGGTCATAAGCTGGTGCTTTCAGCTATTATCGAAAAAGATTCGGACAAAGCAGCCGAAGCTATGTACCGTCATCTGGAAATGGCGGAGGAAGATTTAAAAAGAATTGAGGAAAACGAAAATGTCTAAAATTATCGACCTTACATTACCACTTTATCATGGTATGCCGGGGATGCCGCTTGACCCGAAGCTTGCTGTCATCGTTCACCACACAATCGAATCGATGAGGTACAACATAACCCAGTTGATAACCAGCACCCATCAGGGCACACATCTTGATGCCCCGTTTCATTTTTTCAATAATGGAAGACCGGTGGACAAGCTGGATTTGGAAAAATGCGTTGGCCCCGCTGAAGTGTTAGACTTTACCAATATCAAACCAAAATATAATTTGATGCCAAAGGATTTTAAACGGTATGAATCCAGAATAACTAAAGGCTGTCGGATTCTACTTCGCACAAACTGGTGGTGGAAATTCCCGAAAAAGGAATATGTTTCCGATGGTCCTATGATTAGCCCTGAATTGGCCAACTGGTTTGTAAAGAAAAGAATTGTGATGCTTGGCCTGGAAACGCCGGGTGTTCATCCGATTGAGTGGGAAAAGGTGCATAAGATATTGCTAAAAGCTGAAATCGTAATCGTCGAAGGTCTGGCGTACTTAAATAAATTGAAGCAGGATAAAGTTTTCTTCATAGCTGCGCCTTTGAAGATTAAAGGTCGTGACGGTTCGCCTGTGCGGGCAATCGCAATTGAGAACGCCAAAGGAATTGATTAGGGAAAGGATTTCCAATGAATGAATTTATTGTAGGTATCCTGCTGGTTATTATCGCTGGTGCGCTCGAAGGTCTTTTTTCCCTGCCCCTTACGCGAACGCCTAAATGGAGGTGGGAAAATATCTGGGGACTCGGTTCGTTTATTGCGCTGGTCGTTGTGCCGTGGCCGATGGCGATGTTAAGTGTAAATGACCTGATGGGCGTGTACGAACAGGTGTCGCCGGGGATATTGTTGCTGGTGCTGCTGTTCGGAATAGGATGGGGATTAGGCGGAATTTTCTGGGGTAAGGCCATCTCCGCCGTCGGAATGGCGATGGGTGTGTCACTTTTGATGGGACTGATTAACGTATTTGGTTCGATAGGCCCGATGGCTATCAGCGACCCTGCAAAACTTGCGACCAAAGGCGGGCTAACTCTAACTGCCGCTGTTGCGGTAATGATAATCGGTGTTGTCTTTATTGCTCTTGCCGGAAAATTCAAAGAAAAGGAATTGTCCGCTGATAAGTCTGGTGAGCAAGTATCGAAAAGTTCCACACCGTTTATGATTGGTCTGCTGTTTTGTCTTCTCTCCGGCTTTTTGTCGGCACTATTAAACTTCGGTTTTATTTACGGCGGCGAAATAGCGGAAACAGCGGCCAAAACGGGTACGAGCGAATGGGCAAAAGGGCTGGCTATTTGGGCATTGGTTTTCAGCGGTAATTATTTAGTCAACTTTTTATACGCATTGCACCTGATGATAAAAAACAAAACTGCTGGCCTGATTTTTTCGCAAGGGTCGCTCGTTTACTGGTTCTGGGCTCTATTTATGGGCCTTGCCTGGCCGGGCGGCATCGTTATTTACGGCATCGCCGCTTATAAGATGGGGGCATACGGCGCGTATGTGGGTTTCCCGATGATGCTGTTGTGCGCGATTCTGTTCGGCAATTTGGCAGGCGCACTAACCGGCGAATGGAAGGGGACATCAGGCAAACCAAAAACAATTATGCTTCTCGGTGTGCTTGTGCTGTTTGTAGCTTTCGCGATGCTCGGCTGGTCAAACAAATTAATGACAGTTAATTAACCAAATAGTTGGCGAGGAAATCTTATGAAAGAAAGAAAAGCGATTAATGACCGTTTCAAAGGTAAAGCTGCGATTGTTACCGGTGGGGCATCCGGCATCGGACGTGCCATTGTCGAGGAATTATGCAAGGAAGGCGCTTCGGTCGCATTTTCCGGAATCAGCGACATAGGAACAACTACCGCCAAAGAATTAACCGAGGCAGGTTTCGACATTCTGTTCTGCAAAGGCGATATGGCTGACGAAATCTTTTGCAAAGAGCTGGTTGAGCAGACCGTCGCCAAATGGGGCAAAATAAATTATCTTGTCAACAACGCTTTCTCATTTAACGCGCACGGGATGGACGCCACAACCGAAGACTGGGAGCGTGTTTTTATGGTCGGCCCCGTCGGTTACGCCAGAATGGTGCAGAATGTTGTCCCGCATATGAAAAAACAGGGCGGCGGCGCCATCGTCAATATGTCGAGCATCTCGGCGTTTGCCGCGCAGGTCAATCGCTGGACATACAACGCCGCCAAAGGTGCGGTGAATACGATGACAAAGTGCATGGCGCTGGATTTGGCCAAATACAACATAAGGGTCAACAGTGTCAGTCCCGGCTGGATTTGGACGAGGGAAGTTTATAAAGCCGCCGCTCTCGATGGCGGCGGAAAAGAAAAGTGGGACCCCATCTGGGGACAGTACCACATGCTCGAAAGGTGCGGCGAACCGGTCGAGTGTGCAGGTCCTACGCTTTTCCTGCTCAGTGACGATGCGTCGTTTATTACAGCGACGGATTTGCCGATTGATGCCGGCTATCAGAGCATGGGGCCGGAAGGTCTTGGTAAAACGGCAACATTTGCAGGCTCAGATTAGAAGGAGAAAATTCATTGGTGCAGGTTAACAAAAATTACATAAATGGCGAATGGGTTGATTCAAAAGCTGGTGTTACATATCAGCAGCTTAACCCTGCTGATTTGACGCAGGTAACAGGCGTATGGCAGAAGTCAGCCGTTGAAGACGTAAAGAGCGCGATTGATGCTGCGCAAAAAGCATATATGCCTTGGAGCGGCTTGGCCGTGTACAAAAGGGCTGAATTCCTGAAAAACGCCCTCGCCTTGATGAAGCAGCGGATAGACCATATAGCCAATGTGCTGACTTTGGAGAACGGCAAGACTTTGGCGGAATCGCGAGGGGAAATTTCATCTGCGATAAAGGAAATGGATTTTCAAATCGGCGAAGGCCTGCGCCTTTCGGGCGAAGTTATGCCGTGCGAGCAGGATGGTGTTCTGGCCTATAGTATTCGCAGGCCTCTCAGTGTTGTCGCGGTAATCTGTCCTTGGAATTTTCCCTTCAATGTCCCGTGCAGGAAAATAACTCCCGCATTAATGGCTGGCAATACCTGCATTTTGAAATCCGCACAGTTGACACCGGGTGTGGCTGCCGAGTTTGTGAAATTGTATGAAGAAGCCGGTCTTCCTGCTGGCGTCTTAAATTTTGTTACCGGTTTTGGTTCGGATATCGGTGATGAACTGGTTACAAATCGCCAAATCAAGGCGATTTCTTTTACCGGTTCCGTTGAGGTCGGCCAAAGTATTCATAAGCAGGCAGCCGCCAACATGACGAGGACCCAGCTTGAAATGGGTGGCAAGAATCCGTTGGTTGTACTTGCTGACGCGAACTTGAAAGATGCCGCTGATTCGGCCGCTTTCGCCGCCTACGCCTGCGCCGGCCAGTGGTGTACTTCGACAAGCAGGGCGGTCGTAGAGAAAAAAGTGTTAAAAGATTTTACCGATTTGCTGCTTGAACGTGTTAAAAAGATTGTCGTCGGTAATGGTCTTGACTCGAAGACTACGATGGGGCCTGTGTGCGGCAAAAATCAGCTCGAAAATATTTTAGCTGCCATCGAAAAAGGTAAAGCAGAAGGTGGCAGGTTGCTTGCCGGTGGGAACCGCATTGTTGAAAATGGTTTGGAAAAAGGCTGCTTCATTGAGCCGACGGTTTTCGCCGATGTTAGACCCGATATGTTTATCGCGCAGAAGGAAATTTTCGGGCCGGTCCTTTCAGTAATGTCTGCTGACAATTTTGAACACGCTGTTGAAATCGCTAACGCCGTCGATTTTGGTTTGACGTCTTCCGTTTATACAAACGATTTGCAAAAAGCGTTTAAGTTTATTGAGAAAACCGATGTCGGTATGACTCATGTTAATATGCACACCGCCTTCAAGGAGCCTGCGCTTAGTTTCGGCGGAGTTAAGATATCCGGTTGCGGCATCCCCGAGGCAGGCCATACTGGCATAGAGTTTTTCACGGAGCATAAGGTTGTTTACTTAAAGTATCGTTAGGATTTTTTCCAGATGAAGATTTCGTTGTTAAATTTGAAGTTCGATAACAAAAAAATCGAAGTTGAGCCTTCCGATTATAAAAAAATCGATGCACGTTTATTGGCCAATATGGCATTTCAGATTTTCCTTATACGTGAGTTTGAGAATACTTTGTTGAAACTTTCGGGCGAAGGCTGTGTCCACGGCCCCATTCACACCAGTATCGGTGAGGAAGCCTGCGCCGCAGGAACAATGGCGGCCATATTGCCAACGGATAAAATTCTCTCGACTCATCGCGCACACCACCATTATCTGGCAAAGGCAATCAGTTTCCATTCGACAGACGGCTTCAATTCGCTGACCGATGATGTCCCGCCTGTCATACGGGAGGAAGTTACCTGCCTTTTGGGAGAAGTGATGGGCTTGTCTATCGGCTGCTGCGGCGGAAGGGGCGGCTCAATGCATCTTCGAAATGCAAAAGTCGGTCTCGTCGGTACAGACGCGATTGTCGCAGGTGGTGTCCCTATGGCTACAGGGGCGGCCTTCGCGGCAAAATATAATAAAACTAATAATGTCACTATCTGTTTTCTTGGCGACGGCGCAGTCAATCAGGGCGCTTTTCACGAGGCGATTAATCTCGCTGCGATATGGAAGCTGCCCGTCATTTATTTTATTGAAAACAATCAGTACGCAGTGGCCACTTCCATAAAATACGCTACTGCCATAGAAAATCTGGCGGATAAAGCGGCTGGTTACGGCCTTGCCGCACGAATCGTCGATGGTATGGATCCAGTGGCAGTTATGCTCGCAATCCAGGATGCGGTCGATTATGTACGCAGCAGCAAAGGTGCTATCGTAGTCGAAGCCAAATGTTACCGGTTCCCTCACCACGCAGGCGACATACTGGGAAGTGCTTTCGGCTATCGCACGAAAGAAGAAGAACAGCAATGGCAGCAGAAAGACCCACATTCGGTATTTCCGCAGAAGTTGATTGCCGATAAAATTTTTACGCAGGAACAAATAGAGAAAATCAGGACAAAGGCAATTCAAACTGTAAAAAATGCGGTTGACCACTGCACTACATGCACGGACGGCAAATTTTTTGTAAAAGAACAGCTTTGGCCTGACCCAGCATCAATCGAAACAGGTATAAGAAGCGACGGCAGCGAATTCAAAAATGTCAGGTTCAGCGAAATCGAAGATTTTTCCGAATTCGAATCAATGAAGTATGTTGATGCTGTCGTAGCGGTAACAGGCAGGCATCTCGAAAAAGATAAAAGAGTATTTTTGCTCGGTGAGGAAGTAGCCAATTTTGGCCGCGGCCCTTATGGAGCGACTAAGGGATTGATGGAAAAATATCCAGGCAGAATTCTAAATACCCCGATTTCCGAAGCGGGTTTTAGCGGTCTTGCCGCTGGTGCCGCGATGTCAGGATTGCGCCCTGTTGTCGAGATAATGTTTCCGGATTTTGCGCTTGTCGCTGCCGACCAGTTGTTCAACCAGATTGGCAAAATCCGCCACATATACAATAATTCTGTCGATATGCCGCTTGTGATAAGAACTCGAATCGCCATCGGCTGCGGTTACGGCGGACAGCATTCGATGGACCCCGTAGGACTATTTGCGCTATTTAGCGGCTGGCGAATCGTTGCGCCGTCAAACGCCTTCGATTACATCGGCCTGTTCAACTCCGCTATGCAGTCCGAAGACCCCGTCCTGATTGTCGAGCATAACGTTCTCTACACGGCAGACTCCAACGTCCCCAAAAGCAATTTCGATTACCTCATTAAAATTGGCAAGGCGAAAGTTTTAAAACAGGGCGATAATGCAACAGTGTTATGTTATTCTTCGACGGTAAATCTCGCCATGCTCGCCGCGAAGGATTTGGAAACCAAAGGAATCAGTGTTGAGGTGATAGACCTGCGAACTCTCAGTTTTGCAGATATCGATTACGAAGCAATCGGCAACTCACTGAAAAAAACCGGCATGTTGCTTATAGTTGAGCAATCGCCAGCCAGTATGTCCCTCGGTCCGAATATCGCCTGCCGATGCCAGCAGTTTTTCTTCGATTATCTCAATGGACCGATACAAACTATCAGCTCTTTGGATATTCCTAACCCCGTCTCTAAAAAACTCGAAGAGGCCGTCATACCCAGCGTTAAATCAATTGTGGATGTTGTTAATAGAGCGTCCGGGCGGTCAGCATAGAATTCATTTGCTGATTGCAAGCTGGTTATCACAGTCATCGATGCCGCTACAATGCGTTAAGCCGCAGTTTATCGATTCCCCTGAGGCCATTTTAAACTGCAAAAAGCCGGCATATTATAGCCAAGGACGAGGATTTCGCCGACTTACCAAAAGATGTGGCACAGCCTGTTACGGTTAATGACGCCGGTTTTAACCGGTGGAAATCTACCATAAAATTAGAAGAAAACGTCCGTCTTCAGCACAAAATTGAACAACTAAAAGCACAATTGAAACAGCGCAAAAAATAATTGTTTTTCGGTAGCGTCTTATCCCGGCCTGAACTATTGAAATTTTCGGATGGCCGTGTATAATCAAGTTGAATACTGCGGGTGTAATTCAGCGGTCGAATGTCAGCTTCCCAAGCTGAAAGTCGTGGGTTCGAAGACCATCGCCCGCTTTTGCTTTACAGGAAAAATGCTGTTGAGAGCAAAAGGATGAATAAAAAAGATTTGGTTTGCCGAAGGTTCTTAAAATGACAGCAGGTTCTATCACCGAACGAATGGTTCAAAGAAAATATTCAGAAACTGACATTTTAAAAACTCTCGGAGGAAATTTCTTAAGAGTATTTGGAGAAGTTTGGAAATAGAGAACACAGTGCTCTTTTTATGGGAGTGGAAAAATGAATAGTCAAGGCTCTTTTGCAGGTAAAGTCGTCGCTGTAACCGGCGGCGGTTCGGGAATCGGCTTCCAAATTGTCAAACATCTTTATGATGCTGGCGCAACGGTTCATATTTTGGATGTTAACAAAGAAAGGCTCGAAGCTGCTAAGGCAAAAATTGCCTCCGGGGGCAATTCAAGACTATTCTGTCATCAGTGTGACATTTCCCAGTACGAAGCCGTTATTGAAGTTTTCCGCAATATTAAAAAGATTTCCGGCAATGTCTATGGACTTGTCAATAACGCCGGCATCAATCCTTCCCGCAATGACATATCCAATACAGAGTTCAAAGACTGGGCAAAAACCTTGGATGTAAATCTGACCGGCGCTTTTAATTGTGCAAAGGCAGCTATAGGGCAAATGCTTGATTCTGGCAAAGGCAGTATTGTCAACATCGCTTCGGTAGGGGGGCTGAATCCCTTTTGCGTGCGTACCTCTTATAACGCCAGTAAATTCGGTTTGGTAGGCCTCTCGCATTCTCTTGCTATTGATTATGCCGACAAAAACATCAGGGTCAACGCTATTTGCCCAGGATATGTTCGGACCGAGTTGACCTCACTTTTTTTCGATAAGATGGAAAAAGCAAAATATGAAAAGCTTGTCAATGACCACGCCATGAAACGCTTGGGTAAACCTGAAGAGATTGCCAAAGCGGTTCTGTTTCTTTTATCCGAAGATGCAAGCTTTATAACAGGAGTAGCTCTGCCTGTTGATGGTGGATACCTGCTGAAGGGATGAAAACGCCGGCGAAGAGTTCAAAATTTAAGAGGCCGGGTTATAGTTGTTTTACTTGCCTTTAAAATCGGGCTTTCTTTTTTCCAAGAAAGCCTTCATACCCTCTATTCTGTCTTCCGTATCAAAGCAAAGCCCGAATAATTCCCGCTCCTTAAGTTCAGCCTGTTCATTAGATAGTGCCACACCAGCCCTTAAAGTCTCCTTGGCGTATTGCAGAATAAGTGGTGATTTACTTAGTAATTCTTTTAGAAAACTTTTTACTGTCTCAAGTAATTTTTCTTTGCTTACTACCTGGTCAACCAATTTTTTATTCAGAGCCTCCTCAGCAGAAAGCAGCTTACCTGTAAAAATCATATCTCTTGCTATCGGCAGTCCCACTATTCGCGTCAATCTTCTGCCCGCTCCCCAGCCGGGTATTATTCCGATAGTAATTTCCGCCTGCCCCAATTTGGCCCCTTCTGCGGCAATGCGATAATCACACGCCAGTGCAAGTTCACAGCCTCCACCGACTGCCGCACCGTTAATAGCTGCTACCGTGATGGCCTTTAAATGCTCTATCTTATTAAATACGTTCTGGCCCAATTTGGATAACTCAACCGCCTCATTTTTGCTCATCTTTAGCAGTTGTTTAATATCCGCACCTGCGGCAAATGCCGCGCCTGCTCCTGTAATTATTAATCCTTTAATTTGCTCGTTTCTTTCAATTTCGTCAAGGACTTCGAGAAATTCTTTCTGCACTTCCACGCTGAATACGTTAAAAGACTTGGGTTGATTCATAGTCAAAATCGCTATGTTGTCCGTTTGGTCAAGCAGGAAATACTGCATTGTAGAAACTCCTTATCATTTATAGTTATGGAAGCCCGAACCCGACTTTTTCCCGAGCTTGCCTGCCGCAACCAGTTCTCGCAAAACAGGCGCAGGCTCATATTTGTCTGACTTTAGCTGTTCTTTCAGAGTTTCCATAATTGCCAGACATACATCCAATCCAATCAAATCAGCTAATGCCAAAGGCCCTATAGGATGGTTGGCCCCTAATGCCATTGCCTTGTCAATATCTTCAGCGGAAGCAACCTTTTCTTCAAATAGTATAGCTGCCTCGTTAATCATAGGTATCAGCACCCGGTTTACGATAAAGCCGGGAGATTCTCTTACTGTTACGGCTTCTTTCCCGAGTTTCGCAACAAACTGTTTTGCAGTATTTAACGTCTGCTCGCTCGTTAAATCTGTTTTTACAAGCTCTACTAATTTCATTGCTGGTACTGGGTTGAAGAAGTGCATCCCAATGACTTTATCAGGCTGATTACTCGAAGCGGCCAGCTCGGAGATTTTCAATGCGGACGTATTCGAACCTATAATTGCATCATCAGATACTATCTCAGCAAGCTGTGAAAATACTTTTTTCTTTATATCTGTATTTTCACTCACTGCTTCTATAATTAACTGACTTGATGCCGCTTTGTTAAGGTTTGTTGCAAAACTGATATTACCCATCGCCCTGACCTTATCAGCTTCGGTCATTTTTTCTTTCTCTACGCTGCGAGAAAGAATCTTTTCTACCGCCTTTTCAGCCTTTTTCAGGAACTCTTCGCTTATATCAATTAAATTGGCTTTAAAGCCGGTTGATATTACAGCCGACGCAATCCCAGCCCCCATCGTCCCGGCACCAACTATAGTGACCTCTTTTATTTCCATAGCTCTAAAATCTCCCTTTGACGATTTTTTTGTGTTTTTTTGTTGTAATCTACTTACAAAGCTTAACGATCACAGCCATTCCCATCCCACCGCCAATACATAGAGAAGCAAGACCGGTTTTCGAATTTCGCTTCTTCATTGCACCGAGAAGGGTAACCATTATCCTGGCGCCTGAAGCGCCAATCGGATGTCCGAGAGCAATGGCCCCGCCGTTTACGTTCACTTTCTCCGGATCAATTTTGACCTCTCTCAACACAGCAAGCGACTGTGCCGCAAATGCCTCGTTCAGTTCAAAAATATCAATTTCATCCAACCTTATATTTGTCTTCTTTATTAGCTTATTTATCACAGCAGCCGGCCCAATTCCCATTATTTCAGGCGCAACGCCGGCAGAAGCAAAACCTGTAATCTCCGCAATGGCCTTTATGTTGTTATTTTTGACAAATTCCTCACTGGCCAATATCATTGCAGCTGCCCCGTCAGTTATCCCGGATGAGTTCCCGGCTGTTACCGTACCATTCTCTTTGAATGCAGGCTTGAGCTTCGCCAAAACTTCCACAGTTGTTCCAGCCCTTGGATGCTCATCGGTTTTAAATTCGATTGTTTCTTTGCGCGTTCTGACTGAAACAGGTACAATTTCATCTTCAAACTGACCGCTTGCAATTGCCTTGGCTGCTTTTTGTTGGCTCAATGCCGCAAATTCATCCTGCTCTTTTCTTGAAATAACATACTTTTCCGCAAGGTTCTCTGCTGTAACTCCCATGTGATAATTTTTAATCGCGCACCAAAGGCCATCCTTCACCATCGAATCCTCTAATACAGAATCATTCATCCTCAGCCCGAATCTTGCGCCTTTAACAAGATACGGAGCCTGGTTCATATTTTCCACACCGCCTGCGACGATAACGTCAGCCTCACCGATAGCTATCGCCTGCCAGCCCAGTTGTGCAGCCTTCATACCTGAAGCGCAAACCTTATTTACCGTATATGAAGGAACCTCAGGCCCAATTCCGGCTCTTGTCGCGATTTGTCGCGCAATATTTTGGCCAAGCCCCGCTGATAACACATTGCCGAAGATTACTTCATCCATATCTTTTACGTCAATGTTGGATTCAGCTATAAGCTTTTTCACAACCACGGTTCCTAAATCGACCGCGCTGGTATCCTTTAAAGTTCCTTGAAAGCCTCCTATTGCAGTGCGTTTTGCTGCTACTATATATATTTTTCTCATTGTCTATTTCCTCGTATATCAACTCCCATTGTTTACTTTACAGCAGCTTCAACCCTTAAGCCTTTCTCTGCTGCCTTTTGAACAAGAATATCCCTGAACTTTGGATGAGCGATATTTATCAAAGCCCTCGCCCTGGCTCTCAATGTTTTCCCTCTTAAATCAGCAATGCCATATTCCGTAACTACATAATGCACATCGTTTCTTGAAGTTGTTACGCATGCGCCCTCATCCAGAATAGCAACTACCTTGGAAATGCTGTCATCTTTAGCCGTCGATGGCATCGCTATAATTGACTTGCCGCCGGGCGAAACACTCGAAGCCCGAACAAAATCCACCTGCCCTCCAACCGCGGAAAACTGCTGGTAACCAATTGTATCTGAGCAAACCTGTCCGAATAAATCCACCTGTATTGCTGAGTTAATTGAAGTAAGATTGTTTACTTTACCTGCTACCATAATATTATTTGTATAGTCGACGGGTTTCATTATAACCATGGGGTTGTTATCTACAAAGTCATAAAGTTTCCGTGTCCCCATCAAAAAAGTGGCGGTAAACTTACCAGGATTCAAATTATTGTATTTATTTGTTACAACACCGGCTTCATACAGCTCGACCACGCCGTCAGAGAACATCTCAGAATGTATGCCCAAATCTTTTTTGTCTTGTAAGAAGTTCAATACCGCATCCGGTATCGAACCTATTCCCAACTGCAAATTCGCATTATCTGGAACAAGTGACGCAATATTTTCACCTATTTTCTGTTCTACATCTGTTATCTGGGGCTTAGGCAACTGGTAAAGCGGCCGGTCTGTTTCCACAAGATAGTCTATCTTGGAGATATGTATATAAGAGCCGAACGTTCTTGGCATCTGCTTATTAACTTCGGCAATCACTATCTTGGCACATTCAGCAGCCGGCATCGTGTAGTCTATAGATATCCCAAAACTAAAGTAACCGTCCTCATCGGGCGGTGAAACCTGTATTAAAGCCACGTCAACCGGCAAAATATTCTCCTTAAATAATCTCGGAATCTCGGAAAAAAACACCGGAGTGTAAAGGGCCCTGCTTTCGTTGACCGCCTTGCGGGTCGCCGGCCCCACAAACAACGAATTGTGTCGGAAGTGTTTTTCCATCCCGGGGTCGCAATATTCACTTCTGCCTAAAGCAACCATGTGAACTATTTCGACATCTCTCAAGCGTTCTTTTTGTCTTACAAGTTCTTCCGTAAGAGGGAAAGGCTCTCCCGCCGCGTGGCCCACCACCACCCGGTTCCCCGATTTTACGGCGCTTAATGCTTTTTCCGGCGATACTTTCTTTTTTGCGTACTCTTTACAATCCATTGTTCGCTACTCTTTTATCGATGCCAGATTCTTTGCATATCGTTTTTTTGTCTCAATGTCGGATAAGCGACCAATCATAATCCTCTGCGCCTGCGGAGAACCTGCTCCGTGCATCGACTCAACCAGATAACCTACCGCCGCAGCGCCGAGTGTCAGATTCTCAATCAAGCGAAACATCTTTATGCGGTTTTCTACGCTTACCCCGTCAGCGGCGGCTAAATATTTTTCTACATACCCCTTTATTTCAGGATTTGACCAGTCTTTAGCCGACGGCAGTGTTACCATCAGACCGCCTGCTATATCCTGCAATAATCGCGCAATTTCATATGGGAAACGCGTGACATTCAGCTTGCAGACATTCGCAAGCAGCGTATCTACCGCGTACACACCGGAACCGGTTTTATTTCCCTTTGCCGAACACGCTATGCCGCACGCGTACATCGTTTCGTTGAGTTGGTTCATTTCCACAATCTTATCTTTTACGTGAGATGCCTTGTCCACGCCGTTATACTCGGCGATACAGGCGGCGGCGCCAATCATTACGTCACCAACGCCGGTCTTACAGCCGCCGTAGCTCTGCCGGTGATAAGCGGAGAAAGTTTCAACAAGCAGCCCCGTGAGGTCGTATTCGCCATCCATAAAAACCAGTTCATTGGGGACGAATACATCATCAAACACAATCAAGCATTCCTGGCCGCCGAAGCACGCGTTCCCGCAATCAATTTTACCGCATTCGGATGTGTCTAGTTTACGCAGGTCAGATGCCTGCCTGCCGTACAAATAGGTGATGCCAGGCGCGTCAACCGGCATGGCGCAGCAGATTGCGTAGTCCTTGTCTTCCACTCTCATTGCCACTGTCGGCATCAAAAGATGCTCGTGAGAATTTATCGCTCCGGTCTGATGGGCCTTCGCGCCTCTTATCACGACGCCGTCTTTTCTTCTTTCGACTACTCTCACATAAAGGTCCGGGTCTGTCTGTTCCGACGGACGTTTTTTCCTGTCACCTTTTACGTCTGTCATACAGCCGTCAATTGTCCAGTCATTCTCCTCCACTTTCAGCATATACCTCTTAAATCGCTGGTGGTAATCCGTATTGTATTTTTTATCAATTTCATACGTTACGATAAAAACAGCATTGATAGCGTCCATCCCAACGCATCTCTGGAAACACGCGCCCGTCTTTTGGCCAAGCAGCCTTTGAAAATTTACCTTGTCCATCAGGTCCTGCGTGCTTTGGTGCAGATGGCAAAATCTGTTTACGGTATTTCCACTCAGTGCGGATTTGGCCGTTGCCAAATCTTTATATGCCGCATCGTGAGCAAAATCATAGGTTGCTGCTACCGAGTTGACAGAGAGCTTGACTATTGGATGCTCCGGAAGCTTCTCTATTTTTTCACCGTTGAAATACACCGTCAGTGGTTTTCTTGCCCTTAGACTTTGACGATACTCTTCACCGGTCATCAATTTATTCTTCGTTTTTGAAGGTACAGCCATAACTGCTTTTCCCTTTCGTACTTATTCGTACTTAACAGAAGCTTTAAAGAACTCTTTAACTCTCGCAAAAGTCAACAAACCACAAACAAAGACAACTGCGAAGACTTTATTCCCATTGGGTGGGGGCACATGGTTATTGAATAAAGTGTATTACCGGCTAAGCTAATCACCCTTAGCCTGTTTTGTGCCATAGAATAGCATAAGTTGCCGGCATTTTGCAAATAAAATCGCGGCTTGAACACCAGGCGATGAAAATTTGCCTCCGTTTATTTGAAGTTAGATTTATTTTGCCATATCAAAGGCGTATCGAACTGTACCGTTTCCGGTATGCCAGCAGGCTCATTCCCGTAGCTTTGTGAAAATAGCGGGAAATATGCTCTATGCCGGGATATCCCATTTCGATTGCAATTTCGGATACGGACATATGCGTTTCCATAAGAAGCCGTATTATTTCCTGCACACGCACGCGTCTGATCTCCTGAAGAATTGAGCGTCTGAGCGCCGCATGGAACCGTTTCTGAATTGCACGCCTTGACAGCGTCGTAGAGGCAACTACATCAGCTACCTGTATAGGCCGTTTAATATTATGGCGGATAAAACTGATTGCCTTTGTCACTTCTTCATCTTTGATTGCTAATATATCAGTTGATTGCCTTGATACCACATGAGTCGGCTCAACAACTATTTCCTGCTCTGCCATTTTCTCACCAGCCATTAGTCGGTCCAGTAATTCAGCGGCCTCATAGCCTGCTTTTTCGGTATTCAACGCAACGCTTGAAAGCGGGGGGTCGGATAGTTCACAGACTGTTTCGTCATTATTAGCTCCTATGATAGCAACTTCTTCAGGCACCCTCAGACCGGCTTCTCGACAAGCTTCAATTACATGCCGTGCGCGTGTGTCATTACAGGCCATAACTGCAAGGGGCTTCGGGGCAGAACGAAGCCACGAGGCGATGGCACGAAGTTCCTGGTTCCAGGAAGGTTTATGGCGTCGGTCACTGTATTTGAAAAGGTGGGTTTTATAGCCTGCCTGCGCAATGGTTTCGCAGAACCTTTGGCTGCGTATCTGGGACCAGTAGGCTTCATCAAAACCGCAGAAACCGAAATTAGTAAACCCGCGCGCAAGCAGATGGTCCGCTGCCATTTCACTTACTTTGGTCTCATTTGATACAATATGCGGCAAACCGACAATCTTATTTTTGGTTGGTATGGCTATTATTGGAACTTTTTTAGGCAGGATGCTTCTGGATTTTTCCAGATTTGCAATACGTGCGATAATACCATCGGCTTTCCAGTCTTCCAAACTGGGCATTAATGGTTCGCCCCTGCCAAAGCGATACGTTCCTAATCCTGAAAGCTGGGTGTATTCAGGCTCGCTGTAGAACATCCATGGGCCGTGAAGGTGGGCATATTTTGCGATTCCTCGTAATAAGCCGCGACCGTACGCCCGGGATGACTCTATTAACAGTATGACCTTTGGAATTCGGGCCATACCTGCTTTTATACCCCCCTGGCAACTGCCGTGCAACTCGAAAATTTGCAAAGTTATTGGGACTGACCGGGCTGCAGGACCGAGAAGGCGGTGACGGGGATTGTCACCCACCGAGAGTCCTTTTGGGGCTTAATTTCAAGGTTTGGTTGCGCAAAATGGTTAAAAAAAAACGCAAAATGGCGTTTATCATAACTCGTATAGCCGGTATATTCATTCCCGTCGGTTTAACCAGTAAAACCGGCGTGAGCAGTCTGATGATGCCTTTACAGCAAACAAGACCTGCAATATCGCATTATAAGACGCACGTCTGATATACAATAAGAAGCGACAAAATTGCGGAGCAGCTTATGGATTTTTGTGCAGTTTTAATCGGTCGGTGTAAAGCGAATGTCATGCAATT
>Ga0315273_10002842_pt1 | contig 20638 bp, 15 predicted proteins | sample YL17G02_0_MG_FD_205753 | JGI IMG/M metagenome (GOLD analysis project Ga0315273, IMG submission 205753) | Sediment microbial communities from Yellowstone Lake, YNP, Wyoming, USA - YL17G02_0 | ecosystem: Environmental > Aquatic > Freshwater > Lake > Sediment | place: USA: Wyoming | collected... | reverse complement strand
CCCCCCCCCCCAAAAAAAAGGCCTGACAAACCTGCGCGGCTTCAAGGAGCTGAAAGACTTCGTCCTGTCCCTGGAAAAGCCTCGGTACGATATTGAGAGAGATGAGAGGAGGGACGGGGAACGAGCGCGGCGCTGACCCGCGCTTCTTTAACTCAAAACCTCTCGACCTGCTCATTTTCATTTCCATTTCCTCTCCCTCCATCTGCATCCAGCCGCGTCATCATCCTGGTCAAGGCCGGCGCTCCCGTCGACTCCACCATCGACGGCCTGCTGGAATTCATGGAGCCGGGTGACATCATCATCGACGGCGGCAACGAGTGGTACGAAAACACGGAGCGCCGTGCGGTAAAGGTCAACGCCAAGGGGATCAAGTACCTGGGCATGGGCGTGTCGGGGGGCGAAGAAGGCGCCCGCAACGGGCCCTCCCTCATGCCGGGCGGTGACCGCGAAGCCTTTGACGCGATCGAGGCCATCGTCACCAAGGTGGCCGCCCAGGTGGATGACGGGCCGTGCACAATGTACGTTGGCCCTGGGGGCGCGGGCAATTACGTGAAGATGGTGCACAACGGCATCGAGTACGGCGACATGCAGTTGATTTCGGAGGCGTACGACGTGCTGAAGACGGTGGGGGGCCTGACCAACGAGGAGCTGGCGGCCGCCTTCACGGAGTGGAATGCGGGCGACCTGTCGTCCTTCCTCATCGAGATTTCCGCCATCATTTTCGCAAAGCCCGACGACAAGGGCGAGGGCGCCATCATTGACAAGATCTTGGACAAGACGGGCATGAAGGGCACCGGCAAGTGGACGGTCCAGCAGGCGGCCGACCTGTCCATCGCCGCCCCGACGATTGAGGCGTCCCTAGACGCCCGCTTCCTGTCTGGCCTCAAGGAGGAGCGCGTCGCCGCGGCGGCCGTCTTTGAGAAGCTGGGCGTCGCGCAGCCGACCGGCTCGGCCTCGGTCGACAAGGCCGAGCTCATCGCCAAGGTCCGGGCCGCCCTGTACGCCGCCAAGATCTGCTCCTACGCGCAGGGCATGAACATCATCCGCGCGAAATCGGAGGCCCAGGGCTGGGGCGTCGACCTGGGCGCGCTCGCCCGCATCTGGAAGGGCGGGTGCATCATCCGGGCCGCCTTCCTGGACGACATCCGGGCGGCCTACGCGCGGGACCCGGCCCTGGCCTCCCTGCTGGTCGACCCCTTCTTTGCGCAGGGCCTGGCCGACCGCCAGGCCGCCTGGCGGGAGGTGGTAGCCCTTGCGGTCACTGCCGGCGTGGCCGTCCCTGGCATGACCGCCTCGCTCGCGTACTTTGACACCTACCGCCGCGCCCGCACGCCCGCCAACCTGGTGCAGGCCCAGCGCGACTTTTTCGGCTCGCACACCTACGAGCGCACGGACGGCCAGGCCGGCTGGTTCCACACGCTGTGGAGCGATGGCAACAGCGCGGACTCGATCACGACGTCGCAGTACAACACCTGAGAAAAATGTGAGGGGGGGGGGCTTCCATAAGAAACGCGGGGTGAGAGGGGGGGTGGCAGAGAATCGGTGGGGAGCGGCGCTTACCCCGTTCACGGCTGGGCGTGTGTGTGTGTGTGTGTTTGTGGGCGTGCGCGGGGTTAAGGATGGAAGGGGGGGGGGGGGGGCCGAAAGGACCGGCCCTGGTGAGAGTGTTAGTGTTCACACGCGCCTACGCTGCCTCTTCCGCCTCTTCCTCCTCTACCTCCCGCACGGTGGGCCGGCCATCCTTCCCCGCCCATATTCGGTCGAACGCCAGCCCGGGCGCCGCGTCCGGCCCCGCCTGGAAAGCGGGCTGCCGTCCGAGGGCCAACGCCGCGACCTCGATGAGTACGCCTGCCGTCAGGCCCCAGACTATGAAAGGGGCGCCCCGACCACCACACTCCTCGGTCGGCACCACGTCAAAAAAGTGGAGGCGGAAGGGCGGCGCGGCCCGATGCGACCCGAACCGGGCGTCGCGGAACGAGTGGGCACAGGAGGTGAGGGTTGGTGAAGAAGATGGGCCGTCCACAAAGATGGAGAGCGGGACGGCGAAGGCGGCCTCGACCTCCGCGGGGTTGAGGGTGAGGCCCAGACGGGACTGCAGGCCGCCGTCAACCTCCTCCCGAGTCGCCCACAGCTCCGCCATGACGGGCGTGACGGAGAGGAGGTGTTTGGAGAGCACGGGGGGGCGGGTGCCCAGGACACGCACCACCCGCCCGCTCTCCAGGCCGACCTCCTCCCGCGCTTCTCGGAGGGCGGTGAGAGCAGGGTCGCCACCATCACTCGCATCGCTCCGCCCGCCAGGGAGGCAAACCTCGCCTGCGTGGGAGGACAAGGTCGCCGGCCGGCGGGTCAACAGGACGTGCGGGGTAGAGGCCGGGCCGGCTGGGAAAAGCGCTACTAGGACGGCTGCCTCGCCGCGCTGCGAGACGGGGCGGTGGTTGATTTGCGGGAGAGCAGCTAAGCGTGCGACAGCAGAGGCCAGGCAGTCGGGCGGGCGAGCGCCAGTGGCAGCCCGGGTCGTCGCTGGCATGTTTTGACACTGTGCCGCCTGCGCACCCAGAAAAAAAAAAAAAAGGTTGTGAACCTGACGAGAAAAAAACACAAAAGCGTACACAAAAGCGTTCGCGGTTTCGCGCCGCTCCCGGGGGCGGCCCGAATCACTCACGATGGGCGACCCAGCAGGCCCCGGGTCACTGGGCGGCAACGGTGCGGGCCTTGCCACCACTCCTTGTTCCTTTGCCCGGTCAACAGCGCATGCGCTGGCCGCGGCGACGCCCGTCTCTGCGCCCTTGATCCCACCTCCTGCCGCCTCCACCCGGCCCCCTCCCGACTGGTGGCAAGGGCAGTGGAGGGAGGATGAGGCCGCTGTGGCGAGGTATGTGATGGTTGAATAGGAGTGGGCGGCTGGGTGGGGGCGTCGCTCCACTTGCTCACTCTCTCTTCCCATCATGAACCCCTTTTTCCAGCACCGCGCCCTCCTCCCACCCCACCCGCTTCCTCCCCCCACGCTCCGCCCAGCTGGACGCGGTCCGCCTGGATGCCGAACTGGCTTCCTTGCTAGGTGATCAGGTCGCCCGCGTCCTGGCACCCTGGGATGGCGCGGGCTTGCTCCCAGGCAGCGCGCCGGCCCTGCCGGGCAGAGCGCTCCTGGCGGCCGCCCGCCCCGAGTTGGTGGCCGCCTTTGATGCCTTTGCATTTGCCGCCACCATCGGGCGCGGGCGGGCCACGCCCGGCATGCGCATGCTGAATCTGCGTTTTGTGGACGTGCGCGGCGGTCTGCCCGCCTCGCCCGACACACCTGGGCTGAGTAGATCTCAAAGAGTCGCCTACGGCCTCTTTTCTGTGGGCGGTCGCTACGCGGCGGCCCGCCTAGGCCGGGCCGCCCTAGACCGCCGTTGGGCGGCGACCTCTTCGACCGACCCGCACGCGGCGTCCTTGGCTAACACGCTCGCCGCCGTGGACACGGCCCTCGCCCTGGGTGGCCTGGCCAATCTCGTGGCCTTCATCAGCGGGACCGGCACCCACCGCTCGCTCGTGGAACGCCTGGTCGGCGCGGCCGCCGTCCCCGCCGACCCGGCCGCCCCGCGGTCGCTGTCCTTCGACTACCTCAACCGCCAGCTAGTCTGGCATGGCCTGGCCGAACTGATGCTGTTTTTACTGCCGCTCGTGGAGCCGGCCCGGGTGGGGCGGGCGTTGAACGGGTGGCTGCCGAGGGTCGGCGGGCTGGCACCGGCTGAACAGCAACCACCAGGCACGCCGCCCGCTCTTCCAGCCACCGCCGCCACGCTATCCACCCGTGATCGACCGATATGTGGCTGGTGCGGCCGGGCCGACCCGCCCTCACCCTTTGCGGCGCTGCCCTGCACCCACGTCCACTGTTACTGGTGCCTAGCGAGCGCAGTGGGCGAGCATGAGGAGGGTGCTGGCGGCGCGCACTGCCCGGCGTGCGGGGAGCGGGTGGTGGCGATGGTGCGGGCGGCGCGGCGGCGGCGAGGGGACGCGGCGATAGGGTAGAGATTACTGTAGAAACACTGGACGGGGCGATACCACAAAAAAATGGCGCTCTGTCTCTACGACCCCCTTTCTTTTCGTTCAATCAACCACCCCGCGAGACTAATAAAATCGCGGAATTCCCCTCCAGCATGTAGCTCGGCGGGTCCACCCCCGCATTGCCACCCGGCGTAAAGTCACGGGGCGGTGGCAGGTTGGTGTCCACGATGCGCGCCCAGGTCCGGCCGGGCGGCAAGGGCACGGGGATCCCGTGGCCGTGCGCGTTGAAAGCGGCAAAGAGGCGCTCCCCGCTCCCGCCACCCCGCGGGTGGAGCTCAAAGGCCAGGAAGCGGGACTCGTCATTGTCCCAGTGGTCCTCATGCCAGGTCACGTCCTCGGCCGTCCACCGGTGCGAGCCACCAAGGAGCGGGTGGGCCCGGCGCAGGGACGCCAGGCCGGACACGAAGCGCGTGAAGCCGGGGCCAGGGCCCTCCCCGCACGCGGCGGCCCTCCAGTCAAACCACGCCAGGGGCGTGTCATGCCCATACCAATTGTTGTTGCCGCCGTGGGTGGCCAGGTACTCATCGCCGGAGACCAGCATGGGCGTCCCCGCCGCGATGAAGAGGGCGAGCATGTGGTTGCGGGCGACGCGGGACCGGAGGGCCAGGACGCCGGCATCGCCAGTCACGCCCTCAGCCCCACAATTCCACGACAGGTTGTCATCCGACCCGTCCCGCCCGCCCTCGCCGTTGGCGCCGTTATGCTTTGCACTGTACGCCACTAAATCGCCCAGGGAGAAGCCGTCGTGGGCGGTGACAAAGTTGATGGAATGCCAGGCGGGGCGGGCGTGGGCGCGCGGGGCGGGGAGGTCGCCCCGGCCGGGAGCGTCCCCGCCGTACAGATCAGCCGACCCGGCCAGGCGGGCGGCCAGCCCGCGTTTGGCGCCCGGGTCCCCGCGAACGAAGCGGCGGACATCGTCCCGGAAGACCCCGTTCCACTCGCCCCAGGCGCCGTGGTGCGGGAAGGAGCCGACCTGGTAGAGGCCGCCGCAGTCCCAGGGCTCGGCGATGAGGAGCGTGGATTTGAGGACCGGGTCGGCGGCCGCTTCTCGGATGAGGGGCGGGTCGTCCAACGGGTCGCCATGCTTGCCCCGGCACAGCGATGACGCCAGGTCAAAGCGGAAGCCGTCCACCCTGTACTCGGTCACCCAGTGGCGCAGGGAGTCGAGGACCAGGGCTTTCACGGCGGGCTCGTTGGCGCCGACCGTGTTGCCGCACCCGCTGTAATTGAGGAGGGGCGGGCTGGCACTCGGGTCCAGCATGTAGAAGCCGCCCGCGTCCAGGCCCCGCCAGGAGAGCGGGTAGGGCGCCGCATCGTCCGCCTCGGCGGTGTGGTTGTAAACGACGTCCAGGATGACCTTGATGCCGGCCGCGTGGAGGGCCTTGACCGCGGCCTTGAGCTCGGCAGCCGCTTGCGATGACGCGCCGCCAAATCCGGCACCCCCCTCGCCGCATCCGCCCTCGCCCTGCGCCCCGAACCGCGCCATGGGCGCGAAGAAGGAGATGTGGGAGTAGCCCCACACATTGGTCATGTGGTCCCGCGGGTTGGGGAACCGCCGGAATTCGAGCTCATCATACTCGAATATGGGCAGCAGCTCGACGGCGGTCACGCCTAGCGCGGCCAGGTAGGGCGCCCGGTCGGCCAGGCCGGCGTAGGTGCCAGCGAGGGCGCTGCCTCGGGCGGGCGCGGCCCCGCCCCACCCGCCGGACGCGGTGAAGGGGCGGACGCCGACCTCGTAAATGACCAGGTCCCCCGCGGGCACGGCCGGCGGTGCGTCGCCTCCCCAGTCAAAGGGCGGGGCCGCAAAGTCGAAGGACCCGATGAAAGGCGTGCCGGGTCCTCCCGGCCGGAAGCCCTCGGCGGGCGACCGCTCCCCGAAGGTCGGCCGCCCGCAGTCGACGAGCGGCGCGCGCGGGTCGAGGAGGAGGGTACCCGGGCACCAGCGGGTGGTGGGCGAGGGCGGCCCGTCCGCGCGGAACGCGTACCCGACACCGGACAGGGGCAGGCCTGTCAGGCTCACACCCCAGACGCCGTCCGGGGTGAGGCGGGCGCATGGAAACTCGGCGGCGGGGGCGCGGGTGGCCGGGTCGAGGAGGACGAGGGTGAGCGAGGTCGCCGCCGCAGAGTGGAGGGCGAAATTGACAGTCCCGGTGGGTGGGGCGGCGCCCTTGCTGCCTGTGTCAGTGCCTGGTACCAGGGATGGTCCCAGTGGGTTGGGGGCGCCGAGCGAGGCCTCGACGCCGGCAAAGAGGGCGGCCGTGGAGGGGGCGGCCATTCCGGCGCTGGGAGAGGCGGCGGGCGGTTGGTGTGCGACGATGCGGCGGCAGCAGGGGTGGTGGGGCAAGGGAGGGGGGAACAGGGGAGTACGAGGGGCGGTAGGTACCTGTGCATCGTGTATATGTGGCGTGCGTGTGTGAGTCAAGGCCCTGGCGGACGGCGCGTTGGGGAAAACAAGAGAGGGGGCGCCCTAGGTTGGGAGCGCGCCGGAAAAACGGCAGCCGTGCCCTCACCCGCCCCCATCGCTCTTCATTTTTTTCATGCACACGCACCGCTGCCCGACCGCCACAAGCAAGCCCCGGTGCTGGCGATGAGAGCACGACGCGGCTGTGGGTTGACAGGGCCGAGGGCGGCCGCATTGTCCTTTTGGTGTGGCGAGGCTCTCCCGACAGACGGGAGAGAGGGAGAAAGAAAAAAAAAGAAAAGCGAAATGATGCATTGCTCGCTTTTTCTTTCTCAATCGAAATCAACACGGTGCCCAGGTTTGCGACGCCGTCCCACCTCTCCCGGCCAGTGCATGCGCACCACCTGCTCAGTCTCCAACTCCTTCCGCGTGCCCCGTCCCTCTCATCACCCCGCCGTCAGCGCGACTCCACTGCAACCGCCGCTCAATCGGCGCGCCCGCTCCCTGCTTCTTTTCACGGCGCCCGCCATGGCGACAAACGGCACCAACGGCACAGACGGTGAGAGGGGGGTCGAAGTCTGCGCGTGTGCCGTGGTGATCTGGGCGCTGGAGGTATGAATGCAGGCTCTCACACAGTCTCTCTCTCTCTATCCAGGCGCCGCTGTGAAGCGCACCCCGTCCCCCGCCGTCCTCGCGGCCTGGCGCACCGCCCAGGCTGTCTGCTTCGACGTCGACTCCACGCTCTGCGAGGACGAGTCCATCGACGAGCTGGCGGCGTTCCTGGGGAAGGGGGAGGCCGTGGCCGCCCTGACCGCGGCGGCCATGGGCGGGGACACGCCCTTTGAGGTCGCGCTGGAGGCCCGCCTCGGCCTCATGCAGCCGTCCCGGTCCGATGTGGCCCGCTTCCTGGCTTCCCACCCACCAAAGCTGTCCCCCGGCATCCCGGAACTGGTCAAGAGGCTCCAAGTGAAAGGGACGCGGGTCTTCCTGGTGTCTGGCGGGTTCCGGGCGATCATCGACCCGATCGCGACCCAGCTGGGCATCCCCCTGGCCCACGTCTACGCCAACACGATCCTCTTCCACCCCACCTCGGGCGAGTACGACGGGTTCGACCGGGAGGAGCTAACCTCCCGGAGTGGGGGCAAGCTGAGGGCGGTGCAGGCGATTCGGGCTGCGCACGGCTGCGACCCGGTCGTCGCGGTCGGGGATGGTGCGACCGACGCCGAGGCGGCCGCCCCTGGTGGGGCCGACATTTTCATCGGCTACGGCGGCGTCGTGGAGCGGGCGGCCGTGGCGGCCCGGGCTGACTGGTTTGTGAAGGACGTGCATAGTCTGATTGACGCGCTGGAGTGAGGGAGGGTGTGACTGTGTGGTAGGGGGCGGGCGTTGCCGAGAAAAAACAAAAACACAACAAACCTCTCCTTTTTCACGCATCATCCACCCACATGCACACCTCCCCGCCCACACCCGTCGTGAACAGCCAGGGCTGGTGCGGGTGCCAGGCCAAGGCCGTCGCGCCCTCCCCCGACTTGGCCGGCCCGTGCGCGCCGGACAGAACCTTGAGGGGCACAATCAGGGGCGGCGTCATCAGGTCCGAATAGACAGTCCCGTGGAATACGTGTGCGGCGCCGTCGGCGGCCACTGAAGCAAACAGCGGGTACGCCGGGTGGAAGGCCGCCCCTGTCAGGGGTGCTTTGTGGTAGCGCAGGGCCCGGTAAGGGGTGGACCCGAGGTCCAAATCGTACCAGGCGAGGCGCGAGTCGGCCGACCCCAACAGGACATGGTCGCCCCGCGGGTGGACGCCCAGCGCGGTCGCCCCGCCCGACCCGCCCACCAGCTTGGAGGCGAGGACCTGGGCGGCCAGGTCATAGACACGGACGTGGGCACCCGCGGAGACGAGCAGGGCGGGGCGGGTGGGGTGGAAGGCGGCGAGGGCGGCCCGCCCTTTAAGTTTCCGGAAGGGGGTCTGGGTGCGCCCGCCGGAGAGGCGGTGGACCGCGACGGCGCGCGCGCCCGGGGCGGCGGGAGAGGTGGAGACCAGGTAGTCGCCCGCCCCGTGCCAGGCGACGTGGGCTGTGTGGGCGCCGGAGTCGATGCGCAGGGCGGAGGGCGAGGCGCGGGACCAGGGCGAGGCGGAGGGTGGGCCGGCCACAGCGGACGACGCGCCCAACGCGCTCTCCAGCGCGGCCGTGCCCGCCTGCGCCTGTGACTCCGTCCCGACGCCCGGCGGAAGCGCCGCGATGACGACCGCCTGCCCGACCGCGATTGCCAGCAGTGGGGCCGCCTTGCCGGCCGGCCCCGGCCTCCAAGCTAGCGAGACCACACGCCGCTCGGCCGACGCCGCCTTACTGGTCGCCCCGCCCAGGCTCGCCGCGTCGAGCGTCCCCGCCAGGCGCCCCGTCGCGACCTCCCACACGCTGACGGTGCCAGCATCTCCGCCCGCTGCCACCCACTGCCCCGCCGGGTCGACGGCCAGGCCGCGCAGGGTGGTGGACGGCCCCGCGCCAGCCCCGGTCGCGCCTGCCAGGCGGGCCACCAGGCGGCGTGGGTACGGGCGCAGGTCCGCCGGCTTGGGCAAGTCCGGCAGCAGGCTGGCCGCATCCTCCACCCACGCCTGCTTCTTCCGGGCCCGCGGGCACAGGTACAGGTCCAGGCAGCGCTCGAACCGGTCCTTGACAAACTCGCCGTACGCGGGCACGGACCGCAGGTTGGGGAACGCTTTCGGTGTGAGCGCCCCATCCTCATTTGTGTCACCCTCTTTGGGCAGGTACTCCGGCGGCGGGTTGTACGACTCCTCGTGCCCTGGCAGGCGGGGCTTAGGCGCGGGCACGTACGACAGGCCGGCGGCCGTCTGCGAGGACCCCGACCCCAGGCCGTCGTCGCCCCACATCATGTAGAGCGGGCCCGCCCCGCCCAGCATCCCGCCGTCTTCCCCACCGCCGCCCGCCCTGGCCTTGGCTTCCGCGTCGCGATCGGCCTTTGGTTTGATCCAGCCCCGGCGCAGGGCGCGCACCAAGCGGACGACCGCCCGCTCCTCCCACTTACTCGGCATGAACCGGCGTTTGGGTTCGGGCGCCGCGTTGAGCGGGTGGATGGAGACGTCCCGGCTGAACCAGTCGGCCTCCTCCTCAAAGGGGTTCACGTCTGCGTGCGGGAAGCGCCCGCCCCGGATGGCCCGCACCATGCGCAGCTCGGCCTTGGACAGCGTGATCTCTTCATCGTTGTACTCATCATAAATGGTGCGGACGGCCTTGCCCGAATCCGCGCGGGCGAGCACGGCGTCCAGCTTGTCGCCGGAGGGGCCCCGTCGGTCCAGGCGGCCACCGTCCATGTCGTACCCGACGTGGCCCTCCTGGCGGTACCAGTCTAGGGGGACGTCGCCCGCGGTGTTGCGGTTGGGGCGGCCGCCGTCGGAGGAGTCGTCGTCATCGCCGGGCGAGCCCTCCCGGGGCGGGTGGAGGGGAAGGGGAGGGAGAGCGCCGGCGCCGTCTCCAGGCGTGCGGGGGGCGGGGCCGCCGCCGCCGCCAAAAGCCGCCCCCAGCCGGGCACCCACACCCTGGCCGTCGGACTCGTCGTCTGTACCCCAGGCGGCAGCCTGGGCTGAGGGGTCGTCCGAGTCGGAGGTCTCGTCGTCCGCGTCGGAGGAGGCGGAGTCGTCATCATCGGACGAGGAGGTCGGGTCTGCTCCATTACCCTCCGCCGGCACGTCCTCATCCGAGTCGGTGACGACGGGCGAGAGGCTGCCGGATGCATCCGGTGAGGATCCAGGTGCTTCGGCATCTTCATCTCCGAGCGGCAGCGTCCGAGCTGACCGGTGGGCAGGGGCGGGAGCGGGAGCGCGAGCGGCGGCACGCGGGCGGCCGCCGGCGGGCCGGCGCGCCGCCGGCGGCAGGGCGGCAGGCGCGGCGACGGCGGCGCCAGCAGGCGCGTCTACCGGCATGCCACCCGTGCGAGTAGTCACCCGTGTCCGCCCAGGCCCAGCCCCGCTCTTGGCGGCGGCCTTGTCGAGCTTGGCGGGAGGGGCGCCCATTTGAAGGCGGACAAAAAAGGCGACGGCTAGCTTTTTTTGCTGCTTACAGACCGCGGGAGAGAGCTTCTCTCTCTCTCACGTGAAAGAGCGGATTGGGTGAGCAGGCGTTGTGGTGTGTGCGCAGACAGCGTGATAAGCAGTATGTGAATCGAGCCGGTGCGAGACGCGCGGAGCGGGTCAAACTGCGGCACTCTCGCGAGTGCAGGGTGTGAGCACACAAACTGTTGTGCATCGGCACTTTCTTTTCAGCTCTCGCACGCCTGCTCGCCGCCGCCGCACCCACCTCGCATGCGCCGCCGAGCCCTCGCCGAGGCAGTCCGCCTCACTGGTGGCCGCCCAGCCGTGCATTTCAGGGGCGCAGTCGCACTGGGACAGGCGCAGCTGTCCACCATCCCGCTCTGCGTGCGCACTGCTGGTGGCCCGCCCTCGGCCTCGACCTCCTCCGCCTCGACCTCGCCCAGGCGCACGCCGCTATCCCTCGGCCACGCCCGCCCGGCATCCGGCCTGCCTAGCCGTGGTCTAGCCTGCCCACCCCACGGTGGCGTCACTGGCGACAAGAGCAGGGCAGCAGCCACCACACCCACGACGGCTCCCTCTCCAGACGCCCTCGACCCCGCCGCCGAGGCGGCTTACCACGCCGCCGCAGACAACACGCTGCACGCCCTGCTCGACGGTCTGGAAGCCTGGGTGGATGACACGCCCGATCTGGGTGATGTGGACGTGGAGTACAGCGTGAGTATTTTGTCCTGCGTGTGTGTGTGTGTGTGTGTGTGCGGGGCGTTGGAATTCCTTCATACCCATCAACCCATCCATTTCCATCTCTCATCTCATCCGGCCCATCTTTCTTTCAATTCAATCCATCTACCAGTCCGGCGTCCTAACCCTGGCTATGGGTCCCGGCAAGGGCACATACGTGCTGAACAAGCAGGCCCCCAACCGCCAGCTGTGGCTCTCCTCGCCGGTCAGGTAAAGAAAAAAGGAGTGGAAGAAGAGGGGCTGGTTGAGAGACCCTTCATCTTCCCCACATCCTCTCTCTCTCTCCCTCGTCCTTCGTTACCAGCGGCCCCATTCGGTACGACTTTACAGGAGGCAAATGGGTGTACGCCCGAGATGGGCACTGCTTACTGGACAAGCTGCGGGAGGAACTGGCGGTGCTGGCGGGCGTGGCGGGGCCGGCGATTTGAGAAGGTTTGTCTGTTTTTCCTGTAACTCACAGCGTCATAAAAAAACCGACAACGGGCACGCGCTTCCCGTTCACCACGCCCTACCATGTCTCCCTGCAGCTGTGACACCAGTGAGTCCGCATGGACGTCTTCTTCGTCAGCGGAGGAGGAGGAGGAACAGCCCCACAAGCGCGTCCACGCCACCCCTCGCGCCCGCCCAGGAGCGCGTGCCCACCACCGCAACTCCCACCACCACCACTCCCGGCCCGAGCAGCCCGACCTGGCCGCCGCCCTCCAAGCCCGGCTCGCCTCCACGGGCGTGCTGGATAGCCTGCGCGCCCAGGTTCGGGCGGCCGCGGTGAGCGCGCTGAGCGGTGGGATGGTGGTGGTGGCGGGGCAGCCGCCGCAACCCCCCGCGCACACCCAGCTTGCCTTCACGCACCCGCACGCGCCGCCGTCACGCCTAGCGGACGCGCTCGTGGCGCACCACCTGGCCTGTACGGGACGTTCTTTGAGTGCGGGCGTGTTTGAGTCGGAGGCGGGCACCGCGGCGCCCGCTGCTCCCGCTGCTGCTCTCGCCGCGGCTGTCGGGTTGGCCGGAGGGGCCTTCGATGGAGGCAGCGTGCTGGCCGCCCTGGTGAGTGCGGTCAGCTCGGGCCGGCAGGTGGCTCCATCCCGCCAGCCCAAGCCGGCCGCCCCCTCTGCCCGGGCCGCCCTGGCGGCAGTGCGGCGGGAGCTGAGCGGGGGAGTGGAGGTAGGGGCAGGGGCAGGGGGTGGGGTGAGCCGGGCAGCCTGTCAGGCGCCGCCGCCCCAGGTTGTGGCCGAATATGCGGCTGCCACTGACAAAGACGCTCGGCCACTAAGTGAGCGTAGCTCCAGCAGCCTGGGCGGCGAGTGCACGCTCTCGTCGTCGAGCGAAGGGTGAAATATGGAGAAAGGGGAGAGATAGGGGCGGTGAGGATCGAGGTGTGCAAAAGAGAGAGGATCGCGCCGTGCCCTAGCAAAGTGAAAGACGCGACTCGTTCTGCTGAGCGCCAGCCTGGCATGAAGTATATGTGGTCGGAAAGAGAATAAAAAAGCGGCGACCTGAGTTCACACCTACATTTCCCTTCATCAAGGTAACAAAAGGAGCAGCGGGTCGTCGAGAGCTTTTGATGAAGTGGGAGTTACGTCTTGCTCCGCCTTCGCCCATGGCCCCGGACCCTGCGCCGTCCCGCGTTTCCACTCGCCATTGTCATAAAAGATCACCTGGATAGCTCCTTGAGTGGTGTTCGTGGTCGCGGCCGGGGAGGAATGGAGGGCACTGTGCAGCCCTTATGCGAATTGGCCAGCTTTGCGAGAGCAAAAAGAAAAATGAACGCGAGCTCGCGCCGGCACCCTACCCCTCTGCCCGCTACCATCTTACCCCTCCCGACACATCGCCACTACGGAAAGCTTCATCTTTCGCGGGTGATATCGGCGGAGTTGCCGGGGCGGCGGACAGGGCGCGGGCGGCAGGCAGGGGCGGCGCCAGCGAATGCAAGTGACAGCGCGTCTTGGATCAAATAGTTGTCCAGTCCCCTCACTCTCCTCACTCCTTCTTCCGCCCCGACCGCCGCCCGACACACAGCCTCCCTTCCTACCCACTACTCACCACTCTCATCAACCATGCGTTTCTCCCTGTTTGCCTTCCTGATCGTCCTGCTGCTGGCCGTCACCCTGGCCCAGGCGCGGGTGAGTTTTGATCGAAGAGAGAGGGACAGAATGGAAATTGCGGGTCGGGCGCGTCGTACGGGCCCTGCCTCGTGCCTTCCCCTCTCCACGCCCGCCCCGCGCTCACACATCCACTCTCCCTCTCCGCCAACCCACCCGCACAGACCCTGAACGGCAAGAAGGACCACGATGGCGAGGCCGGCGAGGCCGTCATGGTAAGTACAAACGAGCGATGCAACGAGCAATGAAGAGCAGAGAGATGACACCGTGGCGCGCCCTCCAGGCTGGACGCCCTTTTTCTCTCCCCCCATCTCCCCACTCTCATCTCGCTATTGCTCTCATCCTGCAGAAGTACAAGAAGGCCCCCAAGGTCAAGGAGGTCAAGGTCCCCAAGGTCAAGGTCCCCAAGGTCAAGGTCGTCAAGGTGAAGAAGGTCAAGTACGCGGACGAGGCCGGCGAGGCGGCCCCCAAGGTGAGATGAGATGAGAGGATGGAATGGATTTGGATTTGGGTTGAGGGAACAAAAACATCGGCCGAGGTCCAAGGACGCCTGCGGTAGGGCGTGCTGCCTGCCGACGGGCTGCCCTTTTACCTGCGACGCAAAGCGTGTACTCTGGTTCCATTTGCTTGAGGAGGGCGTGTAGGTGACGCAGGCTGAATAGCCCTTTCCAAGGGGCGGTGCCTGGAAGAAAAAACGACCCGCGCGCTCCTTCTCTCTCTCGCACCCACCTTATCATTCCCAGCTCTCTCTCACACCACCCCCGCCTCTCCATCTTGTTCTGCTCTCCGACAGGTCCACAAGATGAAGGTCAAGAAGGTCAAGCAGGTCGACGGCGAGGCCACCATGAAGGTCAAGCACTCCAAGAAGGGTGGCGCCGTAATGGGCGAGACCCCCTCCATCCCCTCCATCCCCGCCATCCCCGCCCCGATTGTGCCCGCTGCGACCGTGGCCGCCGCCCCCGCTGCGACCGTGGCCGCCGCCCCCGCCGCGACCGTGGCTGCCACCCCCGCCGCGACCATGGCCGCCGCTCCCGCCCCGACCGTGGCTGCCACCCCCGCCCCCGTGACCGTGGCGTCCGTCGTGTCCAACCCGTCCCAGCTGATCCCCTTCCGCCCCTGAAAGGTGTGGGAGGCCAGCGAGTAATAAAAATTCAACCGTCCCTGGCTGGTTGGCTGTGAACCTGCGCTTGCACGCGCACGCGGTGGCCGTTGCCTGCGCACCTGACACGCCCTTGAGAAACAGACAGGCGGGAGGGGTGGCTGTTTGAAACGCACCACCCACCCGCCGCGCTCTCGCTCCTGGGCCTGACCAAGGAGCCGGCACGTCCAACGTGTTGCTTTGCTTGTGCTGAAACAACGCGCCGCCAAACGGAGAGAAAGTAAATCCACGCTTTGTGCGTGCTTTAATAATTAAAGAAAAGTCTGTGACGGGGGGTCGAGGAGGAGGAGGCGCACGGCCTAGTTTGCATTGTGTGTAAAAAAGGGAAGCGCTTCCCCCCCTGAACGCAAAAAAACTTTCTTCTCAGTCATACCCCCGCGGCCGCGCGCGCGCGGGCAAGCTGGTCTCGGGCCGCCGACGCGACAGCTTTGTACCTGTCCCCGCGTGCCCGGGCTTTGGCTAGGGTAGCAGCATGCTCGACCGCCACCGTCGTCGCCGCAATGGCGGCCCGCGACTCGGCGTCCGCGGCGCCGACGTCCCGGGCGCTCGCGGCCTCAGCGCGCGCGGCCGCCAGGGCGGTGCGGGCCGCCGCCAGGTCCGCCGCTGCGCCTTCCGCCGCGCCCTTTCCCACCGCCTCCACCTGCTTGCACCGTGCCCGCCACCGGGCGGCCTTCGCATTGGCCAGGGCCGCCCGGGCGGAGGCTTGGGCGGCGGCCGCGGCGGCCCGTGTCACGGCCGCCGCGGCCGCCGCGATGGGCGAGGGTGAGGAAGCGCCCTCCAACTCGTGTCCGGTCGCCAGGCCGGCTAGGGCAGCCAGCGCGGCATCGCCCGCCCCGCCACACCCAAGGCAAGAAAACAGCGAGGAGGTTACAGAGGCCTGCGCTCCCTCCTCCTCACCGTCCGAGGAGGATGGGCAAGACTCGGTGTCTGTGTCTGAAAGCAGCAAGGCAGCGCCGCCCCGGTCCTCCCGGTCCCCCTCCTCTCGATGCACCAGCAGGCCGCTGGTGCTGGTGGGGGAGGGCGAGGCCGCCTCGTTCGGGCCCATGGCGGTTAGTGATGGGGAGCGGAGCATGTGCGGAGAGGGCCAAGGAGGGGTAGCGTGGGAAATGAGAAGTGGGTTAGACGGCGCTGGAAGCTGAAAAGGTGTGTGCTTTGTTTGTTTTGCACTCGGCCTCCTGCGCTAGCTCTCTCTATTCCTCCTCCTCCACCCCGCCCACCACCATCGCCAGCGACATCTCGAGCAGTCCTGGGTCGGACCCTCCCTTCAAGGCGCCAATGCCTTCTGCAAAGGCGGCCTTGTGTGCCGCCAGCTTGTCCACAGCCGCGCCTGGGCAGGGCGGGGTGGCCGGTGGTTGTGGAGGCGGGCCGCCCGTAGCGAGCAGGTCCGCGGCGACCTGGGCGGCGATGAAGGGTAGGGTTCGCGTCGATGACCGGCCCAGGGCGTCCGCGGCACGTGCCAGGGCGGCCTGGAACGCGCTTGGTAGGGGGCGGCCGGAGGTGATCGCTGACGTGAGCGCGGCCTGGATGGGCGATGCTGCGTCGGCCCGCCCAGCAATGGCCGCGGCTAGGCAGTCATCAACCAAGTGCACCGTTTCCTCAGGCCTCCAGGGATCGGGCGGGGGTGTGGGTGGGACGGGAGCGGTGCGGGGTGGGCGCTTGCAGGGTGGGCCCTGTGGCGGCGGAGGTCGAGCGACGGCTAGCCGCGGCGGCGGCGGCGGTGGCGGTGGCAGTGGCGCTGCTTGCTTGCGCTGCTCAGCCTCACGTCGCCCTGATGACCCTGTTTTTTCTGCCGCAGCCGCGTCCTCCCGGACACGCCGGGAGATCGCGGCCAGGGCGTTCGAGTCCTGGAACCGTTCCCTCATAGTTTTTAGTTGTGACTCTCATCTTTCAATGCACCCTGTTCTCGCACGCCCTCCACTCCATCCCGCGGGCGCCCTACGGGCTGGTATCCGGCCACCCAGGCCGCTTTTCAGACCCCCTCAGTCTACTCCTGGTTCGGGCGCGGCCGCCGATGCCGCCTACGGCTGGGAACCCACGCCTCCACCTTCTTCAACCTCAACCCCTCCAAAAGGCACAAAAGGAGGCGGCCGCCTCGTGAATCTCCCCGTCTCCTCCATCCGCCGCCCACTGGTCCGGCCCAACGACAAGGCCAAAGTGGAGGCGCTCATGGCGTCTATTGCTGAGAACGGGCTCCGCGAGCCTATAGACGTGTTAGAATGCCCGGACGGCGTATTTTTTGGGTTTAGCGGCTGTCACAGATTTGAGGCGCATCAGCGCCTAGGGGCCAAGACAATCACGTGTAGGGTGCGGCGGGTGTCGCCGGGAACGCTGCGCATGCACATGGCGTAGAGAGCGCGCGTGCAGGGGTCGAACAGCGAGCGAGTGTGTAGAAAGAGTCGGCGTTCATGAGGTCGCAACCCATCTCCACATCTCCATCCTCTCATGTCTAGCATCTTCATCATTTCTCCCACGGAAACTTGAACGCCTTCAACCCCTTGGCCAGGTTCTCCTGGAACTCCTCAAACGCGTTGACCGGGTCTCCACTCTCCTCCCCGTCACTCCCCGCACTGGCACTGCCTTTCGCGCGCGCCACGGGCATCCCAAACGCGTCGCCCTCCTCGCCCCGCTCCAGGTTCCCCAAGTCAAACGCGGCGGACGTCTGCTTCATGCCCGCCCCGCCGGGCATGCCCTGCCCACCCGTCGCATCGTCCAGGCCGCCCTCCCCTTTGGGCCCGCCCTGCACGGCGGGCGCCCCTAGCTGGCCGTCCTTCCACTCGTAGAGCGCCATGCCGACTGGGCCTTCCAGCAAAGGCACGACCGACCGCATGAAGGCCGCGTACGGCTCGCCCGTGTTGACCTCGCCCAAGGACCGGTTAGAGTCGTACCGCTCCCACAGGTGGAAGGTGCGGGGGTTGGCGGTGTCGGTTAGGAGGCGGGCGTCCAGGACGCCCCGCACTCGCGCAGGGGCGGGGCCGCCACCGGTGGGGGGCGGGGCGGGCGCTAGCGTCGCCACCATGCCCGCGCACAGGGTGCTCACCTCCTCCTCGCACCCTTCCTTGGCGATGAGGGTCTTAGAGCAGACCACCTGGCGGGCGGCGTCCCGGCGGACGGCGGTGGGTGGAGGGAGGCGTGCGGAGTGGGCAGGAGGAGACCGGCCATGCGGCGCAGCCGGTGGCGGCCGCCGTGAGCAAGAGCAGCGGGGCGCCGGCGTGAGCGGAGGTGGGGCGAACCGCCCGGTGACTGAACAGGACGGGAGCTGGGCGGCCTGCAGGCTGGCTCTCAAGCAGACGGCGGGCGGCATGGTCGGGTGGGTGATGTGTGGGGCGGGCACAGATGTAAAAGAAAGAAGCAATGGGCTAGCGTTTCGGCCCCCGACCCTCATCCACCCTGCAATCCCAAAACCCATCCGTCTTCCCACACACACACTCTCGCGCTACATCAATGCCGCCCAAGCCCGCCCCCCGCCCCGCCTCCCCGCCCGCCAAAGCAAAGGCACCAACATCTTCTTTCTCGCCACCGCCTCCTCAGCCAGCCGGCGCTGTTGCCCGCCCCGACGTCGCCTTCCTGACGGCCGAGTTGAGTCCTCTCGCCCCCCTTTTTTTTTTTTCGACCCACCAGGGTAGAATGTACTAAGAATAGTGCCCCACCGCCGCTCTCACCTATCTCTCTCTCATCTCTCGCACCCCCTCTCATCCATGCACAGGCTTACCTGCCTCCAGATCGAACTCAAGTCCGCCCGGGCCGACCATGTGGCGGACGTGGTCCGGTCGCGGCGGGCGGCGTACGAAAGCGCGGCGGCCGCGGGCGACGCGCGAGCGGCCACCGCCCTCCTCCGCCGCCGCCTGGCCGCGGAGGCCGCGGAGGCGGATGCCCTGCGGGCGGCGGGTGTAGCAGAAGCTGCGGCCGCGGGTCATCAAATCAACGCCCTGCGCGCCGATCTGCAGGGCGAGAAAGCCCGGGCGGCCACGGTGGAGGCCGGGCGGAGGGCGGAGGTCGGGGTGCTGCGGACCGCGCTCGCGGCCGCGGTCGACCCGCTGGCAGCGGAGTGGGGGGCTGCGGCGAAGCTGGCGGCTGTGTGTGCGGGCAGCAAAGACCTGATTTCACCTGGTGCGCAGTACCCTAGGGCGACGCACGCGAGAGACGGCGCGACAGGGCGGCCAACCACGACCTCCACCCCCCTCCAGGCGGCCTGGGGCGGCACGGGCAGCCCTCCCCGACCCCGCCCGGCCTCACCATCTTCCCGTGCTGCTCCTCCTACGTCTCCCACCACTATATCCCCCTTCATCCCTGCCGCCTTAGCCGCTCGCCTGCTGCGCCTGGACGCTGGCATCGCCCTGACGGCCGAGCTGCGGGCGGCGGAGGGGCGCGCTGCAGACGCGGCCGCGGACACTGCGGCCGCCCGGGCGAACGCGGCGGACGGCTGGGCGGCAGCGCACGCGGCCCGCCGGGCGGCGGCTGTACACGCTGCCAATGCTAACGCGGCAAGCATGCGGGCGACCGCCGCGGCGGCGGGCGAGGCGTCCGCTCGGGTAGAGGCGGAGGGTGAGCGGTCGGCGCGGGTGGCCGAGGGCGAGGCGGCAGCGGCAGCGCTGGCGGCCGCCCGGACCAAGCGGGCGGCGACGATCAAGCGCTTGCGCGCCGAGGTCACCCGCTACCAGCGCAATGTGGAGGCCGTGCACGCCGCGGCCTCTGAGGTCGCCCGCGGGCGGCGGGAGGTTGGAGGTTGGCTGTTAGGTGCGCTGCGGAGCGCGCGGGATGAGGTGGTGGCTTCAAAAAAGGTAGGGGGGAGTGCTGAGGCTTCGGTGCCGGACGCGAATGCGCCCTTGGATTGGGATGCACTGTCGCCGGCGGATAGGGAGCGGGTGCTGGGCCTGGCGTTCATGCGGCTGCGGGCACGGCGGTGAAAAGATGGAGAAAGACAGGTCGGGTCGGTAACAAGGTCACATCACCTTTTAAGTGGGGCTGCGTCTCCGTACAGTACCCGTGCTGTGTCTCGCCCGTCTCGCCCACCCTTTCACCCGCACTGCATCGTCCTATCGTCGCCGCTTTGAAGTCCATGTCCATCGAGGGCGGCGGTGGGGCGGCCTGCGGCGAGCAGTCGAGCACGAGCGGGCCGACGACCACCGCAACGGGCTTGCGCCGCAACCCTTCCCGCGGCTCCCTGTTCCCACGGTCTGCCTCGGCGGAAAGGCTGGCTGCGGCTTCGGAGGATGATGTGGCAGCATCTCGGACGCCGCTGCGGAGCACGGAAGAGAACGCCAGGCAGGACGGGTGAGTTTTTTTGTGGAGGTAGGGGGAAGCATTGGGGGAAGCATTGGTGTTGCAGGATGATCTTGGACGCCGGAATGTGGGGGTAGAAGAGCCCCGTCCGCGCACCACTCACATCCGGGCAGGCACGGAGTGGCACGGGTAACCCGCCTGTCATATTTTTATCTTAACACCCCACCAAAAGCTCTCGCATCAAAATAACAAAACTCGGTTCATCCTCCCTCACCATCCATCTTCAGGCAGACCCGCCCGCCCCTCTCCCCCGGCCCTCCACCCTCGCCGCATCGCCCCCGCCACCCACCCTCCCGCCTGGCCACCATGGTCATGATGAATCTCGCAATGGCATTTGAGCGCACGGACGAGGTCATCCTGCCCGCCGTCTACGCCTTCGTGGCCGCCTCCTTCAACGCGTCCCTCACCCAGATCGCGTACCTGACCCTCGCCCGCGCGCTCGCCCAAGCCGTCTTCTCCCCCCTGGGCGGCTTCAGCGGGTACTACTTCAACCGAGCGGTCGTCATCGGGGCCGGTGCCACCGTGTGGGGCCTGACCATGGTGGCATTCGCCTTTGCGACGAGCCTTGGCCAGGGCGTTGCGCTCTGGTCCATCACCGGCCTCGGCCTCGCCGTCATCGTCCCCAACGTCCAGTCCCTGACGGCCGACCTGTACAGCGAGGGCGACCGGGGCAAAGCCTTTGGGACCCTGCACCTGACATCGGCCCTCGGCGCGTCGGTTGGCGGGCTTGTGGCGACCAACCTGGGCGCCGCCCGCCCAGGCGGCTGGGAGGGCTGGCGCCTGTCGATCCTCCTGCTTGGCGCCCTGTCCTTTGGCATCGCGGCCGGGACGTGCGTGTGGGCGCGGGACCCGCGCGCGCGGCCGGG
>Ga0315273_10002841_pt1 | contig 20640 bp, 20 predicted proteins | sample YL17G02_0_MG_FD_205753 | JGI IMG/M metagenome (GOLD analysis project Ga0315273, IMG submission 205753) | Sediment microbial communities from Yellowstone Lake, YNP, Wyoming, USA - YL17G02_0 | ecosystem: Environmental > Aquatic > Freshwater > Lake > Sediment | place: USA: Wyoming | collected... | reverse complement strand
TCCAGCGCCGGAATTCCGGCCGGGGTGTATCGGAGGTTGCCGCATTCGGCAAGCATGACGTCGATCGTCAACCGGTTTGCGGCGGGCACGTGGCTGTTCGCGTACAGCTACCGGGCTACGCGGTCGCTGCAGGCGCTGCATCCGCCGGCGCTGCGTCCGCGGGCGGAGCATCCACGGGCGCGGCGGCGACGTCAGGCCGCGGGGTTCGATCACCGCGATCACCGCGATCACCGCGATCACCTCGATCACCTCGATCACCTCGATCACCACGGTCGCCGCGATCACCATCGCGCGCGGGCTTCGCCTTCTCTTCCCGCATCATTGGCGACGGCGCGATGACCGCTTCCTCCATCGCGACCATCAGGTGCCGCAGCACCGCATCGTTGAACTTGAACGCGTGCTCGAGTTCGTCCAGGGTCTCCTGATCGATCTCGATGTTCATCAGCACGTAATGCGCCTTGTGAACCTTGGCGATCGGATACGCAAGCTGCCGCCGGCCCCAGTCCTCGAGCCGGTGGATCCGGCCGTTCTTGCCGGTGATGGTCGTGCGGTAGCGCTCGATCATCGCGGGAACTTGCTCGCTCTGATCGGGATGCACGATGAAAACCACTTCGTAGTGACGCATGCAGAGCACTCCTTCTGGTCATGTTTGCGCGGTCGTCGACGAACGGCGCCGCGGGGGCGGCCTCCCCCGTCTGCATGGGGTGAGGCAAGGGAACCTGGAATTCTAGCCGGAATTTCCCAGAAAAACAAGCGGATAGGCGCCCCTTTCCGCGCGTGGACCGGTCGGGCAGCGGGAACCGCCCGGAATCCCTCGGATTAACGGCGCGGTGCTTCCGCGAGCGCCGGCTCGCGCTCGGCCTTCGGCAGGGCCGCCAGCGCCTTGACCCGGCCATAAAAGCGAACCAGATCGCCTTGCTCCGCGTCCAACAGCGCCTTGAACTGCGGAACCCGATCGGCGTAGAGGCCGGCCGCGACAACGCCCGCGTTGTTTGCGCCGGCCGCGAACCAGAGATCGAACGTCGAGGCTCCGTCCGACGCTGCCTTCTGCCGCTCGTTCCCGGCGCGCATTTCGCCGAACACGGCGGCCTTCGCAGCGCGCTTTTCCTCGTCGCTCGCCGAGCCCGCATACAGCACCGCCAACCGGGCACGCGCGGATGCGAGCATCGCGCGGAAATCGGCGCGGACCCGTTGCCCGCGCGCCGCGTCGGCCGCGAGTGCCGCCGCCCCTGCGGAATCGCGCTTGCTGCTTTCGGCCGCAAGCCAGCGCGCGATGCCCTCCTCCTCGACGGCCGTGGCGAACGACTCGTTGAACGACGAATCGTCCTTCACGTAGACGACCTGATGCGCGAGCTCGTGAAAGATCAGCCGCGCGAGTTCCACCTCGCGGTACCGTACGAACGTGGACAGCACCGGGTCGTCGAAATACCCGAGCGTCGAGTAGGCAGGGACTCCGCCCACGTGAACGTCGTCGCCCTGGGCCGCGAGTCGAGCGGCTTCCGCGCGCGCATCGCCCTCCGCGAAATAGCCGCGGTACGAAACGCAACCGGCGACCGGGAAACACCATTGCCGCGGCGACAGCGAAAGCTCGGGGGCGGCAAAAACATTCCAGACCACGAACGGCCGGCCGAGGTCGGCGTAGCTCGTGTAACTGCGGTTGTCGGGCAGGGCAAGCTCGCGCGTCGCAAACTCGCGAATGGCCCGCGCGCGCGCAAGGCGCGCCTTGAGCGCCGGATCGGGCGTAGCCTCGATGACTTCCGAGATCGGCTTTGCGCGGGCAAGGATCTCTGCCTGTCCGGCGATGCCCTGCCAGTAGAATTCGATCGCCGTGCAGCCCGCGAGGGTACAGATGACGGCAACGACGACGATCCGGAACGCACCCTGCCCGGGAGCCGTCATCGGCCGCGAACAAAGCGCGCCAGACGGTCGACGCCGTCCTCGAGCTTCGCCCTCTCGATGTGCACGACCGTGCGGCCCGCCGCCTCGAGCGCGCGGGCGGCCGTCTGCACCTCCATGGCGTGGAACGGCGCGACCGCTGCAACGCGGGCGGCAGTGGCGGTGCGGTAATCCATCGAAGGGACTAGTCCTCGCGGGGCGCAAAAAGCGCTATGGTACTGCCTTGGGGTTCACCCCCCCGCCGCCCGCATTGCGAACCGGACATGTCCGCCGCCACCCGTTTCACGCCGATCCCGGCTGCCTTGGCCGTGCTTCTGCTCGTGCCGCCGATCGCCCGCGCCGATGTTTACAAGTGCGCCGGCGATGCCGGCACCCCGGTCTACCAGGAGATGCCCTGCGTACCGGGAAAGGAGTTGCGCAACTTTCAGACCGACCCTCCGCAGATCACGATATTGCCCGCCCAGGGCCGCGCGAAAACCGCGCCCCCCGCAGCCGCGAAGGACGCACCGGTCAACGACACCAAGGCCGGCAAGGATGCCAAACCGGGCAAGTCGGCGCAGGCCGGCGACGCCTCGGAGCGCCGGCTCGTCCGCACGGGGATGACGGAAACCGAAGTGCTGGCAAAGCTCGGTCACCCCGACATGACCACCGGCGCCAGGAACAGTGGCGTCGTGCGCTGGACCTACATGCCGGCGCCCGGCGACCCGGAAACGATCACCGCGGTGACGTTGACGAAAGGCACGGTGACCGACATCGAGCGCAAGGTCATGCGGAAGTGACCGCCCGCCGCCACGAAACCGCAATCCGTTCGTCGTGCGGGCCCTAGTCCGGCACGGGCGCGAGGCGTCCGTCGCGGCGATCGCCCGCGAGTCGGCCAAACCCGTGGTGACCGGCATCTTCGGCGCCGTGATGCAGGTGGCGCTCGTCAACGACGTCCGGTGACGATCTGGGTCGATTCGCGGCAGCGCGATTGAGTCGGGATCCCCCGAAAGCGTCAGGGCAGATCGAACAGCAGGATCTCGGCATCGGCGGCACGGTCGACGCGAATCGCCGCTTCGCCCTCGATCTTCCCGGCGTCGCCGGCGCCAAGCGAGGTACCGTTGACGTCGACGCTGCCCCGCACGACGTGCAGATAGGCGCGGCGTCCGCGCGCGAGCTGATGCATCACGACTTCCTCGCCGTCGAGAAGCGCCGCGAAGACGCGCGCGTCCTGATGAATCGTGACCGAGCCGCCGGCGCCGTCCGGCGAAGCGATGAGGCGCAAGCGACCGCGCTTCTCGTCATTCCCGATGTGCAGCTGCTCGTAGCTCGGCTCGACGCCGGTGACATTCGGCTCGATCCATATTTGCAGGAAATGCACGCCTTCGGTCCGGGACGGGTTGTTCTCGCTGTGCCGCACGCCGCGTCCGGCGCTCATCCTCTGCACGTCGCCGGGCGCGATGATCGAACCGGTGCCGAGGCTGTCCTTGTGCTCGAGCGTCCCGTCGAGCACGTAGCTGATGATCTCCATGTCGCGATGGCCGTGGGTGCCAAAACCCATCCCCGCCTGGACTCGGTCCTCGTTGATCACGCGCAGCGGCCCGAATCCCATGTGTTCGGGATCGTAATAGTCGGCAAAGGAAAAGCTGTGGAAGGAATCGAGCCAGCCGTGCTGGGCGTGGCCGCGGCTCCGGGCGCGCCGTACTGCGATCATTTCATGCTCCGGTTGGCTTCTGCGGTGGCCCTCATCTGGGGATCCGTCTTCGAAAACCAATGGGGGTCGGCGGCGCGGAAAGAACTCGCCGGGGACCGCCTCGCTACGCGGCTCGCTGCGCAATGTGCACCGCAAGCGTCCTGCGGACGCCGTCGCGAAACAATCCGCCGACGTCGCGGCTTACCGCCCGGCGAAAGACGGCATTCGCCGAGAGGTCGGCGCCGAACACGGCGGTGAGATCGAGAAAACCGTCGGCAATGTGCGAAGCATTGCCGCGCGCGGCGGCGGCGACCGCCGCGAATTTCGCCGACAGCGGATCCGACACCGCAATCGGCTTTCCGTGCTCATCGGTGCCGCTTGCGTAGCGGATCCAGCCGGCGATCGCGAGCGCCAGATGCGAGATCGAGCTCCCGCCGGCGAGCCGGTCGCGCACGGTCGCCAGCAGCCGCTGCGGCAGCTTCTGCGAGCCGTCCATCGCAATCTGTTGCGTCCGGTGCGGCAGCGCGGGATTGCGGAAGCGCGCCAAGATCTGCGCGCAATACGCGTCGAGATCGACGCCGGCCGGCGCGACGAGCGTCGGCAGGACCTCCGTCGCCATCAGCCGCTCGATCAGCGTCGCCAACAAAGGATCCGCCGAGGCTTGCCAGATGTACTCATGCCCGGAGAGAAACCCGAGATACGCGAGCGTCGAATGGCTGCCGTTCAGGAGGCGCAGCTTCATCGTCTCGAATGGCACGATCTCGGCGACGACCTGCGCACCGGCACGTTCCCAAGGCGGGCGCGCGGCGGCGAAACGGTTCTCGATCACCCAGCCGTTGAAGGGTTCGGTCACGATGGGCGCGGCGTCGACGACGCCGAGCAGGCGCGCGGTCTCGGCGATATCGGCCTCCGTCGTCGCCGGAACGATTCGGTCCACCATCGTGCACGGAAACGCGACGTACGCGCCGATCCAGTCGCCGAGCGCGGGCTCGCGCGCCTGCGCAAACGTCGCCACGAGGCTTCCGACGGTGCGGCCGTTCTGGGGAAGGTTGTCGCAACACACCACATTGATCGGGCCGCTCGCGGCAGCGCGGCGCGCGGCGAGGCCCGCGACCAGCACGCCGATGGCGCAGACCGGTGCCTCCGGGTGCGCGAGGTCGTGCGCGATGCCGGGGTGCGCGAGATCGAGGCGCCCCGTCGCGGGATCGTGGCCGTAGCCCTTCTCGGTCACCGTCAGCGATACGACCCGAACTGCGGGGTCGGCGATGCGCGCAATCACGCGATCGCGCTCGGTGCCGAGAAACAGCATCTCGCGCACCGCGCCGATCACCCGCGCGGACGTGCCCAGCGCGCTTTTCTCGAGCACGGTGTAGAGCCCGTCCTGCGGGGCCAGCGCAGCGATTACCCGCGGCGTTTTCAGGCTTACGCCGCAGATGCCCCAGCGCGGGTCGTCGCGCAGTACCGCGTCGGTGTAGACGGCCTCGTGCGCGCGGTGGAAGGCGCCGAGGCCCAGATGGACGATGCCCGTCGTGATTGCGCCGATGTCGTAATCGGGCCGCGCGATCGTCTCCGGCAGCGACCCCAACGACGAACGGTTCAACAGGAGTGGCACCGCCTCGTCACCGCCGCCGGCCCTGTGCATCCGTTTTCGGGTTCGGACTGCGGAAGGCGGCGCCTCTCCCCGAATCTGTCGCTATTGTAGTCATCTGTGCCGCTGGGGGTCGGTCGGGGCGACCGGTTGCGCGCCGGCAGCGAAATGACCCGACTTGCCCCCCGACTTTTCCAGCAGGCGCACGCCGTCGATCCGCATCCCGCGGTCGGCGGCCTTGCACATGTCGTAGATCGTGAGCAGGCCGACCGCGGCCGCAGTCAGCGCTTCCATTTCGACACCGGTGCGGGCAAGCGTTTCGGCCGTGACCTCGATCGCAATCGTGCTCGCCGCCGCATCGGCGGCAAATTCGATCGCGACGCGTGTGAGCGGCAGCGGGTGGCACAGCGGAATCAGGTCGGAGGTCCGCTTCGCGGCCTGGATGGCCGCGATGCGGGCCACGCCGAGTACGTCGCCTTTCTTTGCCGTGCCGGCGTGGATCAGCGAAAACGTCGCCGGCTGCATGACGATGCGGCCGCCAGCCCGCGCGATACGTTTGGTTACATCCTTCCCCGCGACGTCGACCATGTGCGCCTGACCGGTCGCGTCGAAATGGGTAAAATGGCCCTTTTCCGACGCTCGCGCGGACAACGGCCGACGATTCGCCGCCTTGCCCAACTCGTTCGAGGACTTCTTCGCTTTGCCTCCCGCGCGTGCCACGGCTGCGTCCTCCGCATGAACTTCCGGTATCGCAGCGCATCTTAGCATTGCGATCCTCGGCTTCCGGCCCCCTTGATGCCCTTCTCCAAACCCGCTCCACCGCCGCCAACGCCGCGCCCGCGCTGCATGCGCAGGACGATCGTCGCCGCGCTGGCGGGCCTGGCCCTCGGGGCACAGCCCTTCGCGCCCGGCACGTTCCCGACAGGCATCGTGCAGGCGCAGGCACTGCCGGACCTGGGCGACGAATCGCAGTCGATCATTTCGACGGGACAGGAACGGAGGCTGGGCGAAATGGTCGTGCGGCAGATCCGCGCGTCGGGCGCCTATCTCGATGACCCGGAAGTCAACGACTACCTGAACGAGCTTGGCCATCGACTCGTCGCCGCCATGCCCGAAGGGCGGCAGGACTTCGATTTCTTCGGAATCGGCGACCCGTCGATCAACGCATTCGCGCTGCCGGGTGGCTTCATCGGCGTGCACATGGGGTTGATACTTCTTACGCAGAACGAGTCCGAGCTCGCGGCCGTACTCGCGCACGAAATCACCCACGTGACCCAGCATCACATGGCGCGCTCCCTCGCCGGCCAGCAACGCTCGCTGATCTACTCGCTGGCCGCAATGGCGGTGGCGATCGCCGCCTCGCGCGCCGGCGGGTCTTCGACGGGTCAGGCCGTCCCCGCGGCGCTCGCCGCGGCACAGGCGCTCTCGCTGCAATCGCAGATCAATTTCACCCGCGAGCACGAGTACGAGGCCGATCGCATCGGCTTCCAGCGGCTCGATGCCGCCGGGTTCGACGTGACTGCAATGGCGACGTTCATGGACCGCCTGCAGAAGTCGAGCCGGTTCGCCGATGGCGCCGCGCCGTCGTACCTGCGTACGCACCCGGTGACCTACGAGCGCATCGCCGAGGCGCAGGCCCGCGCTTATGGAAAGTCCTATCGGCAGGTGCCCGACTCGCTCGACTTCCAGCTCGTGCGCTCGCTGCTGCGCAGCTACCAGGGCACGCCGAAGGAAGCCGTGGCGTTCTTCACCGCCGCGATCGCGGATCGCAAGTTCAACAGCGAGATCGCCGCGCGGTACGGTCTCGTCGCTTCGCTCCTGCGCGCCGAGGATTTCACGCGGGCGAAAGCGGAGCTCGCGGAACTGGAGAAGAGCGCCCCTCCGCACCCGATGATCGAGGCCATGGCCGGTCATGTGCTGATGGAAGCCGGCAACCTCAACCTCGCCATCGCCCGCTTCGAAGGCGCACTTGCCCGCTATCCGAACAAGATGCAGCTCATCTACGACTATCCGGAGGCATTGGTCAAGGCCGGCCGCGCCCGTGAAGCCGCCGTGTTTCTCGATCGCGAACTCGCCCGGTTCCCCGGCAACGGGCCGCTCCACCGGCTCGCGGCGCGAACGTATGCGGAACTGGGCAAGAAGCTGCAGCAGTACCGGCACCAGGGCGAGTTCTACGCGTGGCAGGGCGATCTCAAAGGCGCGGTAGGCCAGTTCGAGTTGGCCACGCGAGCGGGCGACGGTGATTTTTACCTCTCGTCCGTCGTCGAGACCCGGCTGCGCGCGCTGCGTCGGGAGCTTCTGGAGCAGCAGGCGTTGGCCAAGAACGGCTGAGACGGCCGGACCTGTAGTTTCTTACAGGTGCCAACAGGATCTCGTTGGACGTAGTCTTTCCGCTGCGGCCGCAACCGCCAAGAGTCGCGGCAAACGCACAACGGACAGGGGGAATCCATGAAGATTCTGGTCGTCGACGATCATCCGCTCGTCGTGGAGGCGCTCGCGCAGCTCCTTCCGCAACTCGGCCCGGCGATCGAAGTGCGCGGCGCGATCGATGCGGCGGAGGCGGTCGCGATCCTCGACAACGAGCCGGACGTTGCGCTGGTCTTGCTCGATCTCGCGCTTCCCGATGCGCGCGGGCTGGATTTTCTCGGCGACCTCAAGCTCGATTATCCAGGCGTGCCGGTCGTGGTTCTTTCCGCCACGCACGACCGGGCGACGGTGATGGCCGCGCTTGGCGCCGGCGCGCACGGCTTCATCCCGAAGACCGCCGATGCCAACATGCTGCTCGACGCCATGCGGCGCGTTCTGGACGGCGGTGTCTATCTGATGCCGGACACGGCGCAGATGCCCGACGGGGACGGCGTGCACATCCTGCCTGATGCGCTTGGATTGACGGCAAGGCAGACCGACGTGCTGAAGCTGCTCGTGCAAGGCAAGCCGAACAAACTGATCTGCCGCGACCTCAAGCTGTCGGAGGGAACAATCAAGGTCCATGTCAGCGCAATCCTGAAGGCGCTGCGCGTCCATTCGCGCGCCGAGGCCATCGCCGCGCTTGCGTGCCGCGGCATCAGCGTCGACACGCTGGCGGCGCGGCGGACCGCGTCAGAGTCGCCTCTGCGCTGATCTCCGTGTTCGGCACGTCGTCGCACGGACGAAAGGCCGGATCGGACGCGGTGCGGCCCGCCGCGTTTGCGCTGCCCGTGCTGGCGCATGCGCGCGCCGACCAGGTCGCCACGCTCTATCGCTCGTGGCACAGGACGACCGCGTCGATGGTGCTGGGGGCGATCATCCTCTGCGGCGTATTGTGGGAGCAGGAAGCCGCATGGGCCATGGCGGCGTGGCTCACGGCGATTCTCGCCAACCAGGCGTGGCGCGGTGCGCTCGCACACGCCTACCGCCGTGCGAATCCGGCGATCGGCGACGCGCCACGCTGGGGCGCGTACTGGGCATCGGGCTCGACCGTCGCCGGTGCGCTTTGGGGTCTTGCCGCGGTCGGGATGTTCCCCGCCTCGCCGGCGTATCAGGCGCTGTTCATCGTATGCCAGTTCAGCGTCATCCTCGGAGGACTCAACCTCACCGCGGTCTACAAGCCCTCCTTCTACGGTTTCGTCCTCGCCGCGCTTGTGCCGCTGATCGTGCGCGTTGCGATCGAAAGCGATCGGGCGCACCTTTTCACGGCGCTGGTGCTTGTCGTCGTGCTGGGGTTCGTGCTCGTATTCGGGCGCCAGGTGAACGATGTGCTCACGCATTCGCTGGCGACGCGCTACGAGAATTTCGACTTGATCAACGAACTCAAGGCGCAGACCGAGGCGGCGCTGACCGCGCGCGCCGCCGCGGAGACCGCCAACAGCGCGAAGAGCCAGTTTCTCGCCGCGGCGAGCCACGACCTGCGTCAGCCGTTGCATGCGCTGGGATTGTTCGCCGCGGCGCTCGCCGCAAAAGCGCGAGACCCGGAGGTGAAGCCGCTTGTCGCGAGCATCCGCGCGTCAGTGGAGGCCCTCGAGGGACTGTTTGCGCAGCTTCTCGACCTGTCGCAACTCGAAGCCGGAGCGCTGCATCCGGCGCCGGAAGCCTTTCCGCTCGAGCCGATGTTCGCGCGGCTCGCCGCCGATTTCGCGCCCCAGGCAATCGCGAACGGACTCGTCCTGCGGACAATGCGGACGCGGCTCGCGGTCGACACCGACCCGATGCTGCTCGAGCGCATGCTGCGCAACCTCGTGACCAATGCAGCGCGCTATACACGCACGGGCGGTATCGTGCTCGGCGCCCGACGGCGCGGCAACACGGTGCGCATCGACGTGGTCGACTCGGGTGTTGGCATCGCCGAAGACGACCGCGCGCGCGTTTTCGACGAGTTCGTGCAGCTGGCCGCGACACCGCGCCACCATGCCGGCGGGCGCGGGATGGGACTCGGGCTCGCGATCGTCCAACGCCTCGCCACACTGCTTGGACATCGGGTCGACGTGGACTCCAGGCTGGGCCGCGGCTCGCGCTTTTCGATCACGGTGCCGCGGACGATCGTCCGGCATCGCCAATGCGGGCCACACGACCCGCATGCGGCGCCCTCCGAGACGGCTTCGCACGAGCTCGAGGGAAGACGCATCGTCGTCGTCGACGACGATCCTGCCGTGGTCGCCGCGATGCAAGCGCTGTTTGCTTCGTGGAAAGCGATCGCCACCGGCGGCGCGGATTCGGCTTCGGCACTGGCCGCCCTCGCTTCGCGCGGCGGCAACGGCACCATCGGCGTCGACCTGATCATCGCCGATCTGCGGCTGGCCGACGGCGCGTCGGGCATCGACGCGGTGGCGCGGCTGCGGGATGCGCTCGGTCTCCGCACGCCTGCCTTGATCGTCTCGGGCGACACGAGCAGCGCAGCGCGGGCCGAAGTGCATGCCGCCGGGATTCATCTGCTGTTGAAGCCCGTGGTCCCGACCGTGCTCAAGGACGCCGCCGAGGCGGCGCTTCTGGTGCCTGGGGAAGTCTCCCGGTCACGGGTGGCCCGTTTCCCGCATCCGGTGCTCCCGGGGTGACGTTTCGCCTGCCGCGCGCGCAGCTCCACGAGATATCGGTGGGCCGCGGCGAGAGGCGCTGCGCGCTAGGGATGGCAGGCGACGCGAAGCGTCAGCCGCTCTTCCCGCCAAAATGCTCCTGCATCCGCTGGTGCATCCTTTCCCGGAACGATTCGGCATGCCCCATCTTCTTCTGCAGCATGTCGCGGACAACCGCCTTTTGCTCCGGCGAAAACGCGGCATAGAGCTTGAGCCAATCGTTGCGGATCGACAGGCGCAACGCGCGGCCCTGCTGCTCCACGTCGTCCGCAACCGCCGCAACCGCGGCAAGATCGGGCTCCGGTTTCGCCAGCTGGACCTGGGCGGCGTCCCTGACCTTCTGGCGGAGCGCGCGACCCGATTCGAATGCGGCCTTGCTGTGTGCGACCGCCGTGTCGAACATCAATTGCTGCGACGTGTCGAGATTGAGCTGCGCCTTTGCGTGCTCGATCAACCGCCCGATCATCTGGTCGGGCGAGCCCGGACCGTGCGGGCCGCCCGCCGGCTGCGCCAGCGCGCTGCCCGCGCCCAATGTCATCGCCAATGCCGCGGCGGCCACGATGATCGTGCGTAGATTGCGTTGCAACTTCATGTCGTGTCCTTTCGGTGATTGCGGCGCCACAGCGATTCTGCGGCTCCTGTTGCTTGGAGTGCATTCTCCGCAATCGTTCGGCGTCCCGGCATCCGGATTGAAACGGGACGTTGCATGAGTGGCGCGGCGTTACAATCCGTTACAAGTCGCCGCGCGCGCTGCATGCATGGCCGCTAATCTCGCTCATGGCCGCCAGGATCTCCCCGCCGAAAGTTCTTGTCGTCGACGACGATGTGCGTCTGCGCGACCTCCTCTCGCGTTACCTGACCGAACAGGGATTCCAGGTGGCGACGCTCCCGGACGCGCGTGAACTCGACAAGAAACTCCAGCGCGACCCTCCGCATCTGATCGTGCTCGATCTCATGCTTCCGGGCGAGGACGGCCTTTCGGTCTGCCGCCGGTTGCGGGGCGCAGGCGAGACCGTGCCGATCATCATGCTCACTGCAAAGGGCGAGGACATCGACCGCATCATCGGGCTCGAAATGGGCGCCGACGACTATCTGCCGAAGCCGTTCAATCCGCGCGAACTCGTCGCGCGCATTCACTCGGTTCTGCGCCGCCAGACCGAGCGGCACGCTCCCGGCGCGCCGGCGGCCGAGGGAAAGACCGCCTTCGGGCCTTTCATGCTCGACCTCGCCGCGCGGACAATCACCGGCAATGGCGAAACGGTCCACCTGACGACAGGGGAATTCGCCCTGGTGAAGGTGTTCGTGCAGCACGCGCGGCAGCCGCTGGCGCGAGAAAAACTGACGCTGCTCGCGCGGGGGCGCGACCATGACGTGTTCGACCGGGCGATCGACGTGCAGGTTTCCCGGTTGCGCAAGCTGATCGAGCCCGATCCCGCGAACCCTCGATATATCCAGACGGTCTGGGGCTTCGGTTACGTGTTCGTGCCCGACGATGAAGCGGCGGACACGGCGCCGGAGGGCCCGCCGCAGTGACGTTGCTCCCGCGCTCGCTGTTCGGCCGGCTCGCGCTGCTGCTTTTCGTGGTCGTCGCGGTCGCGCTGGCGGCGACGATCCTGCTTTTTCGGCACGACCGCGTCGCGCTGCTTGCGCAGCAGTTCGGCGATACGAAGATCGTGCAACTGCAAGCCGTGCGCGCCGCGCTGGAGGCCGCCGACACGAGCGAGCGCCGAGAATCGCTCGCACGGATCGGGCGCGAGTACGGTGTGCGCATCGTGCCCGAAGGCGAGCGGGCGTTCATGGGCGGCGCTCCGGTCGGGCCCGCGTTGGAGCCGCTGGAGGCACGCCTGCGCGAAGCGCTCGGCCCGGGCACCGAGTTGCGCGTCGCACCCGGCCGCGGACTGCTTCTCGTGCGCGTCGAAGCGGCGGGCACGGGCTACTGGGTGGGATTTCCCTTGCCACCGAGGCCGCTGGCCGAGGACCGCGGTTCGCGCGCGGCGCTCTGGAGCCTGGTCATCTTTGCAGCGCTGCTTGTTGCGGCGTTCCTGTTTGCGCGCTACCTCGCCCGGCCGCTGCGCGACCTGGGCGCGGCCGTCGAGCGCATCGGGCACGGAGAGACGCCGGAACCGCTGCCCGAGCACGGTCCCTCGGAGATCGTGACGTTGAATCGCGGAGTCAACCGGATGACGGCAAGCCTGCGCCAGCTGGAGCACGACCGCGCGTTGCTGCTCGCCGGCGTCTCGCACGACCTGCGCACGCCGCTCGCGCGGCTGCGGCTCGGCATCGAGATGGAAGCGCGCGACGAGGCGACGCGCGCGGGCATGGTCGACGACATCGAAGAGATGGACCGGATCATCGGCCAATTCCTCGAATTCGCGCGCACGAACGAGGACACGGCGAAGGAGCCGCGCGACGCGAACGAAATCGTCCGCGCCTGCGTCGAGCGCTATGTGCGCGCCGGCAGCGACGTGCGCTTCGTCGCAGGCCCCGTGCCGGCGGCGCCGCTGCGGCCCACGGCGTTTTCGCGGCTGGTCGCGAACCTGATCGACAACGCGATCGCGTACGGGGCGCCCCCGGTGGAGGTGACGACCAGCACCGCGGCGGGTCGCATCGTCCTCGACGTTGCCGACCACGGCCCGGGCATCCCGCCCGACCAGGTCGAGCGCCTGAAGCAGCCGTTTACGCGCGCATCGGCTGCGCGCACGAACGCCGCCGGCATTGCCGGAGCGGGGCTTGGCCTCGCGATCGTCGACCGCATCGCGCGGCTGCATGGCGGCACGTTCGACCTCCTTCCGCGCGACGGCGGAGGCACGGTGGCGCGCGTCACGCTGCCGGCATCGGCCTGAGGGGCCCGGGGCTCGGTAGCTGGCGGTGAACCCATCGGTTCATCGGCGGTTCAACAGGACCGTCGCCCAAGCCGCAATGCCCTCGCCTCTGCCGGCAAATCCGAGGCGTTCGGTGGTTGTCGCCTTCACGCTGACCTCCCCGATCTCGCAGCCGAGGTCGGCGGCGAGGTTCGCGCGCATCGCCGGAACGTGAGGCGCGAGCTTCGGCGCCTGGGCGATGAGCGTCGTGTCGAGATTGCCGATTCGCCACCCCTGGGTCAATGCGAGCGCTGCGACGTGGCGCAGCAGCAAGCGGCTGTCGGCACCCTTCCAGCGCGGGTCGGTGTCGGGAAAGTGCGCGCCGATGTCGCCCAGCGCCAGGGCGCCGAGGATCGCGTCGCAGACGGCATGGAGCAGCACGTCGGCGTCGGAATGCCCGTCGAGGCCGCGTTCGTAAGGAATGGTCACGCCGCCAAGGATGAGCTTGCGCCCCGAAATCAGCGCGTGAACGTCGAAGCCATTGCCGATGCGGAGGTTCACTCGCGCCTCTCGACGACCAGTGGTTCGAGCGTCGCGCGAATCCGCGGCGGGATCGGCGCAGGGCGCTCCGTCGCGCGGTCCACCCAGACGTGGACAAAGTGGCCGGTCGCCGCCGGCTCGTCGTCGCCCTGCCGGAAGAGCCCGATTTCGTAGGACACCGACGACGTTCCAAGCCTGACGATGCGCAGGCCCGCATCGATCGTGTCCGGAAACGTCAACGGCTTCCGGAAGCGGCAGGTGCTCTCGACGACGTAGCCGACGACCGGGTCGTTGACGATATCGAGCCCCCCGGCGCGGATCAAGTGCTCGTTCACCACGGTATCGAAATACGAATAGTAGGTCACGTTGTTGACGTGGCCGTACGTGTCGTTGTCCATCCAGCGCGTGGGGATTGCGAGAAAGTGGCGGTAAGCAGCACGCGGACCGGCACGCGAATGCGGCGGGATGTCGGGCATCGGGAAGTCGGAGGAAATCCGGCGAATTTGCCTGAGAGCTTGTCCGTTTATGGGCGGCCAGGCTCTAAATGGGCGCGCGCTCGCCACCCAGCATTCGCGCGTCGAGCAATTCGATCCAGTGGCGCACCGGCCGCTTCGCGCCGTCAGAAAGGTGCGCGAGGCAACCGATGTTGGCGGTGGCGATGATGTCAGGTCGTCCCGCTTCGAGCGCCGTCAATTTCGCGGCCTTGAGCTCGCGCGAAAGTTTCGGCTGCAGCAGCGAATAGGTGCCCGCCGAGCCGCAGCAAAGGTGAGCATCGGCCACCGGCATCAACTCGAGACCGAGCGCCTGCAGGATCTCCTCGACGCGCCCCTTGAGCTTCATCCCGTGCTGCAACGAGCACGGCGACTGGAACGCGACCTTCTGCGGTCCGACGTCCATCGCGACGACGGGCGCGATGCGCGGCCACTCTGCTCCGATCACTTCGACCGTATCGCGGGCGAGATCCGAGATGCGTTTGGCCTTCTCCGCGTACGCGCGATCCTGCCGCAGCAGGTGCCCGTAATCCTTGACCATGACGCCGCAGCCGCTGGCGGTGACGACAATCGATTCGACATCGCGATCGACGTGCGGCCACCAGACGTCGATGTTGCGCTTGATGATGGCCATCGCCCGCGCCTCGCCGCTCAGATGATAGGGCAGAGCGCCGCAACAACCTCCGGCCGGTACGCGCAGCAGCGAGACTCCGATCCGGTCGAGCACGCGCGCCAGGGCGGCGTCGATGCCCGGCGCAAGCGCCCCCTGCACGCAGGAGTCCAGCACCAGCATTTTCCGCCGATGCCTTGCGGCCGGCCACACTCCCGCCGGGCGCGCGTCGAGGATCTTTGCGCGCAATCCCGCGGGCAACACCGGTTTCAGCATGCGGCCGACCGCCAGCGCGCCGGCGAACAGAGGGCGTGCGAGAAAACCCTCGCGGAGGAGCCAACGGAGGGCCCGCGCGGCGAGCGAGCGGGGCGCGCGCTGTTCGACCACCTGCCGGCCGATGTCGACGAGCCGCCCATATCGGACGCCGGAGGGACAGGTGGTTTCGCAGCTGTGGCAGGTAAGGCAACGATCGAGATGCAATCGCGTCTTCGCGGTCGCCTCCTTGCCTTCGAGCATTTCCTTGATGAGGTAAATGCGGCCGCGCGGACTATCCTGCTCGTCGCCCAGGAGCAGGTACGTCGGGCACGTTGCCGTGCAGAACCCGCAGTGGACGCACGAGCGCAGGATCGCGTCGGCCTCGCGGCCCGCGGGCGTGTCGCGGATGAAATCGGCAAGGGCGGTTTGCACGGTGCGTCAGCGGGCGTGGGAGCCGTTCACCTCAAAAATCCGGATAGAGTCGTCCGCGGTTGAGAATGCCCGCGGGATCGAACGTTGCCTTCAAGCGGCGATGCAGCGCGTGCAGCGTGTCCGGCAGCGGGTGGAAGGCGCCAACGGACTTGTCGGTGGCGCGGAAAAGCGTCGCGTGACCACCGTTGCCTTCCGCCCAGGCGCGGACTCTCGCCGGATCGGTGCGCGCACCCGCGACGAGCCAGCGCAACGCGCCGCTCCACTCGATCAACGGGTCGCCGCCCAAGTCCGCGTGCGGCGCCGTCGCCTTGACCGAAAGCCGCCAGAGCGGCGCGCCGGCGGCGGCCGCCGCGGCAAAGTGCGGATGCGTCTGGTCACGAACGCTTTCCCAGAACGCGACGCCGTCCGCCATCACGGTCCCGCCGATTTTCCTTGCTGCGGCATCGACCGCGGGCGGGGCCCCCGAGAGCCGCACGGCGAGCCTGCCCGCATGATGGCAGGTCGCCGAGACCGGCAACGGCTTGCCGCCCCATTCATTGGTGATCCGGATCGCATCGTCCGCCGAGCATTCGAGCACGCGCGTCGATTCCGCCTTGGGCAGGGGCAGGCATTTGAGCGAAATCTCGGTAAGCACGCCCAGCGTGCCGAGCGCGCCGGACATGAGCCGCGGCAGATCGAAGCCGGCGACGTTCTTCATCACGCGGCCGCCGAACGTGAGATCCTCGCCCTTGCCGTCGAGCACGCGCACCCCCAGCACGATGTCGCGGACGGCGCCCGCGTACGGGCGGCGCGGACCCGACAGGCCCGCCGCCACCAGACCGCCGAGCGTCGCGTTCCCACCGAAGCGTGGCGGCTCGCAGGCGAGCATCTGCCCGCACGCCCGCATCTCGCGTTCGATATCGGCGAGACGCGTGCCGGCGCGTGCGGTGAGCACAAGTTCGGTCGGGTCGTAGTCGACGATCCCCGTGTAGGGTGTCGTGTCGAGCACCTCGCCCGCGGTGATCTGCCCGTAAAAGTCCTTGCTCCCTCCCCCGCGGATGACGAGCGGCGACTTCGCGGCCGCGGCCGTGCGAACCCGCGCCTGGAGGTCAGCGAGGACGGCGTCGCTCATGCGCCGTCCTTTCCGGCAAGTTTGTCGCGATAGACGATCCGCGGCTCGTCGCCGTCGATGATCGCCGTCTCCTTCAGTGCAGCGGCTTCCCATTCCCGGAGAAACGGATGCGCGAGCAGCGCCTGCAGGTAACCGCCCGCGGCGCCGTCAGGGGCAACGCCATAGGTGCGGAAGCGGAACGCGACCGGCGCGTAGAACGCATCGGCGAGAGAAAACGCGCCGCAGAGGTAGGCCCCCCCCTGCGCGAAGCGTTGCCGTCCTTCGTTCCAGAGTTCCGTGACCCGTGCGATGTCACGCTGCAGGCCGGATGACCAGGGCCGCACGTCGACGCGCTCCCGTATGCACATCGTCATTTCGTTGCGCAGCTGGGGAAACCCCGAATGCATCTCGGCGCACACCGACCGCGCCCACGCGCGCGCGGCAGAATCGCCAGGCCACATTCCCGCATGCCGCTCGGCGAGATATTCGGCAATCGACAGCGAATCCCAGACGATCGTCGCGCCGTCGTGCAGGCACGGCACGCGCGCGGTCGGCGAAAACGAGCGATTCGCCGGATTCGGCTGGGACTCGCCGGATAGCGACACCATCGTCTCGGTGACGGGCGCGCCGGAGAGCTTCACGGCCAACCAGCCGCGCAGCGACCAGGACGAGTAGTTCTTGTTCCCGACGTAGAGTGCGTACATTTGCGTGTTGCCTAGAGCGGCACCGTCTTGCCGGGATTCATGATGTTGCGCGGATCGAGGGCGCGCTTGATCGTCTGCATCAGTTCCACCGCTTCACCGTGCTCGGCGACCAGCGCTTCGAGCTTGTGCACGCCGATCCCGTGCTCGCCCGTGCAGGTGCCGCCCATCGCAATCGCGCGGAGGCTGATTCGTTTGGCGAGACCCTCGGCCTGAGCGCGTTCGCCGGCATCGTCGGGATCGAACAGCACGCAAAGATGGAAATTGCCGTCGCCGACGTGGCCGACGATGGGCGCGACAAGTCCGGTCGAATCGGCGTCCGCCTTGGTCTCGAGCAGACAATCGGCGAGGCGCGATATCGGCACGCAGGCATCGGTGGCGAACACGTGCTTGCCGGGAAACATCGCCTTGGCGGCGTAGTACGCAGCATGCCGCGCTTTCCACAGCCGCGTCCGATCCTCGGCCTTCGTTGCCCACTCGAAGGCGCTGCCGCCGAATTCTTCGGTGATGGCCTGCATCTGCACGGCCTGCTCGGCGACCGCGGCATTGCTGCCGTGGAACTCGAAGAAGAGCGTCGGCTTCGCCGCGATGCCTTCGAGCTTGGAGTACGCGATGCAGGCGCCCATCTGCACGTCGTCGAGCAGCTCGATCCGCGCGACCGGAATGCCGTGCTGCATCGCCAGGATGACGGTCCGCACCGCGCCTTCGAGCGTGCCGAATTGGCAGACGCCGGCGGAGATCGCCTCGGGCACGCCGTACAGCCGAAGCTGGATCTCGGTGATGATCCCGAGCGTTCCTTCCGCCCCGACGTAGAGCCGCGTGAGGTCGTAGCCTGCGCTCGACTTCCGCGCGCGGCCGCCGGTCCTGATGATGCGGCCGTCCGCCGTCACAACGGTCAGGCCGAGCACGTTCTCGCGCATGGTTCCGTAGCGAACCGCGTTGGTGCCGGACGCGCGCGTCGCCGCCATTCCGCCGATGGTCGCGTTCGCACCCGGATCGATCGGAAAGAAAAGGCCGGTGCCCTTGAGTTCCGCATTGAGCTGCTCGCGCAGCACGCCGGCCTGCACGCGGCAGTCGAGGTCCTCCGCGTTGATCTCGAGTACACGGTCCATCTGCGACAGGTCGACGCATACGCCGCCATACAGCGCGGCGACATGACCCTCGAGCGAGGTCCCGACGCCGAACGCGATGACGGGAACCCGCGCCGCGAAACAAAGCCGCACGATCGCCGCGACCTCTTCGTTGGTGTGCGGGTAAACGACGACGTCCGGGAGGCCCGAATCGGCGAGCCCCTCCCCGTGGCTGTGCTGGTCGCGGATGGCGCGGGACGTGAGCGCGCGTTCGCCGTAGTCGGCGGTAAGTCGCGTTACCAGATCGGCGACTTCACGCGCGTCGGGCCGCGCGGTGCGGAGATCGGCGTGCGCATTCATGGTTGGCCTTGGCTAGAAACGCGGCAACTCGGGATGCGGCAGGTTGCCGTGGTGGACGTGCATCTTGCCGAATTCCGCGCATCGCGACAGCGTCGGGACGCCCTTGCCCGGATTGAGGAGCGCATGCGCGTCGAACGCGGCCTTGACGGCGAGGAAGCACTCGAGCTCGGCCGGCCGGAATTGCACGCACATCTGCGGCAGCTTCTCGACGCCGACGCCGTGCTCACCGGTGATCGTGCCGCCGACCTCGATGCACAACTCCAGGATCGCGGCGCCGAACGCTTCGGCGCGCTGGCTCTCGCCGGCGACGTTGGCGTCGTACATGATGAGCGGGTGCAGGTTGCCGTCGCCGGCGTGAAACACGTTGGCGCAGCGCAGCTTGTGCCGTTCCGACAGGGCTTCGATCTGCCGCAGCACCTGTGCCAGCGCCCGGCGCGGAATCGTGCCGTCGATGCAGTAGTAGTCCGGCGTGATACGGCCGATTGCGGGAAATGCGGCCTTCCGCCCCGACCACATCAGCAGGCGCTCCCGCTCGTCCTTCGAAACACGGATCCCGACGGCGCCCGCTTCGCTCAACACGCGCGTGATGTCCGCCATGTCCACCGCCACTTCCTCCGGCGTGCCGTCGGTCTCGACCAGCAGCACCGCGGTCGCGTCGAGCGGATAGCCGGCGTGGACGAACTCCTCGACCGCGCGCGTGGCTTTCCGGTCCATCATCTCCAGTCCCGCCGGCACGATGCCCGCGGCGATGACCGCGGCGACCGCGGCGCCGGCCGCGCCGACATCGTCGAACGCCGCCAGCGCGACCTGCGCGGTCTGCGGTTTCGGCGTCAACTTGACCGTGATCTCGGTCATGACCGCGAGCAGGCCTTCGGAGCCGTTGACGAGCGCGAGCAGGTCGTAGCCGGCGCTATCCAGAGCGTCGCCGCCGAACTCGACGATCTCGCCGGTGATGAGCACCCCGCGCACGCGATGGACGTTGTGCACCGTGAGCCCGTACTTGAGACAGTGCACGCCGCCGGCGTTCTCCGCGACGTTGCCGCCGATCGTGCAGGCGATCTGCGACGACGGGTCGGGCGCGTAGTACAAGCCATACGGCGCCGCGGCTTCGGAGATCGCGAGGTTGCGCACGCCCGGCTGCACGACGGCCGTGCGCAGCAGCGGGTCGATCGCGATGATCCGTCGAAATTTCGCCAGCGAGAGAAGCACCCCGCGCTTGTCCGGCAGTGCGCCGCCGGACAGGCTCGTCCCGGCGCCCCGCGCGACGACCGGCACGCGCGCCGCGTGGCAGCGCTTCAGGATCTCGACTATCTGCGTCTCGTTCTCGGGGATCGCGACCGCCGCGGGCACCTCGCGATACATCGTCAGGCCGTCGCATTCGTACGGCGTCGTCTCCTCGGCCGACGTGAGCAACGCCGAGGCCGGAAGGATGGATGCGAGCTCTGAGTGAACGGCGGGATCGAGCATCGGATGGACGGCGATTGTCGAGACGGCGGAACCGCCGGGCCACCGATTATTCCACATTGGCGCTTCAACCGTGCGTCAGCGCCTGGCCACCCCGGGAAATAGCGGCAATTCGGGTACGGCTATACAGAGTGCCGCGGGTTCCTTAGAATCCGCGCTCCGGGCGCCGTCGGCACACGCCGAGCGCCGCCCCAACCCAAACCGGAGACCACCATGCGGATATCCCGCCTCCTTTGCACGCTCACCGTGGCGAGCGCCGCAGTGCTGGCGCTGCCCGCCGTGCCTGCCGGCGCGCAGACCACGCTGAAGATGAACATCTCCATCAGCCAGAACTCGCACTATGGCGTCGCCGTCGATGCGTTCGCGCGCGAGGTCGAGGCCCGCACCGGCGGCCGCTACAAGGTGCAGAATTTCTATTCCGGCGCGTTGGGGGCCGAGCGCGAATCGATCGAAGCCCTGCAGGTGGGCACGCTCGACCTCACGATGACCTCCACCGGGCCGGTGCCGAACTTCGTGCCCGAGGTCTCGATCCTCGACATCCCGTTCCTGATGCGCGACTACCCGCATGCGCGGTCGGTGCTGGACGGCCCGATCGGCCAGGACATGCTCGGCAAGTTCCCGGCGA
>Ga0315273_10002839_pt1 | contig 20644 bp, 26 predicted proteins | sample YL17G02_0_MG_FD_205753 | JGI IMG/M metagenome (GOLD analysis project Ga0315273, IMG submission 205753) | Sediment microbial communities from Yellowstone Lake, YNP, Wyoming, USA - YL17G02_0 | ecosystem: Environmental > Aquatic > Freshwater > Lake > Sediment | place: USA: Wyoming | collected... | reverse complement strand
GCCCAAGATCGTCGGTACCCGGGAACGCATCCACCAGCCCTTCTACGACTCGCTCCTGCGTGTCGATGGAGCGGGCGATCTGCGCGCAGCGAACGTCGGCGTCTTCGGCGCCGTGCAGAGCCGCTCGCAGCTCTTCACGAAGCAGGGCGCGGACATCGCGGTCAGCAACCTGACCACGGGCGGTTTCTTCCCCAGCGATCAGACCTTCGTGACCCTCGCGGTCCGCGTCTGGACGTACTTCCGGTTCAACTGGGAGTCGGCGCGCTCGCAGCAGAACGCGGCGAACGGCCCCATCGGCACGATCCCGTCGTCGCCGGTCGGCGCGTCGCCGATCGTCGGCTCGCTCGGCACGTCGATCGGCGCCGTGAGCGGGGACCGCATCGCGCGCGTCCACAAGCTCTACCACCAGACCCAGAACCAGCTCTTCTGGCAGTTCCAGGCGGGCGACAAGCCGCAGCTCACCACCTACACGGCGTACACGCCGTTCGCGGGCGGCCTCGACGGCTTCTTCGCGGACAGCCGCCTGCCGCGCGCCAACAACGGCGTGCCCACCAGCTCGGCGCTCATGCGCCTGGCGCGTCCGATCCTCATCCCGCCCCGCCAGGGCTTCGTGGTGATCGCGATCGCGTCGCCGATCGGTCAGGCGCAGGGCGCCTCGGTCGTCGAGCAGCTCAACGGTCTCGTGCCGAACAACGATCCGTGGGGCCTCGCGTCCACGGGCGGCACGATCACCGGCGCGCTCGGCACGACCGGCCTCTCGGTCTCGGGCGCGGACGACATCGAGAAGGACGTGAAGTACCTGATCGACGGCATCCACTCGCGCGACGTGCTCTGATCTCTCAGAGCGCGCGATACACGACCTGCTGACGGCGGCCCTTCGCGGGGCCGCCTCGCGGTCTCCCAGCCCGAACGCTTGCTCGGACTCGGAGACGGCGACACCAGCCGACCACTCCCTCGGGGGAGTGCGTAGTTCCACCGGCTGACCAAGGACGAGAAGTCCAGCGGCACAGCCAGAACTCAGGAGAGAAGATGCCGATCGATCAGAACGACCCCGAAGTCGCCGCGTACCTTCGTCGCATGGCGAACAAGCAGCAGCGTGTCGAGGCGCAGATGGAGGCGCTCAACGAGCGCTACCAGCGCATGGCCGCTGCGGCCGAGGACGACAAGATCGAGCTGAAGCGGCTCGGGCAGGCCCTCAAGAAGGCCGCCTCGCGCATCCGCTACATCGAGGACATCCCCGGCAAGCGCGTGCCCTACTTCCAGGGCTTCCAGATCAACGTCCCGGGCCAGTCGAACCCGACGGTCTCGCTCGCGGGCTCGCGCCTGAGCGACGCCAAGCAGATCAGCATGGACGGCCCGTTCGTCGCGACGACGTACTTGAGCGCGTTCATGCTGCGCTGCTTCTCGCTCGGTCCGTACGATGGCACGCAGGGCGCCGTGGGTCGGCCGAGCGATCCTGACACTGGCTCCGAGGTCAACACGCCGCTCAGCGGCCGGTTCAGGCCGGTGTCGTCGAGCGCGGATCCGTTCTCGGGCGCGTACATCGGCATGGGCATCGGTGGCATCCCGGCAGCGGCGGCGAACGTGGCGGCGGCGCAGGCCGTCCAGACGTTCAGGCCGGGCATCATCGACTTCCTCTTCGAGGTCGCCGACGAAGGCGTGGACCGCCTGCGCCAGAACCAGATCCCCATCCCGAGCCGCTACCTCTTCAGCGAGTTCGATCGGCCGCTCTACCTGCCGGTCTCGGACTTCTTCGAGCGCGGCAGCTCGATCCGCTTCTCGGCCACGCTGACGCGCGACATCGGTTTCGCCGAGATCAACTACGCGAAGCTGCCGAACGGGTTCCAGGAGGGTGGCGTGTCGCCGCCGCCGGATCCGGTCGCGAACGATCCGTCCGAGAGCGGCCGCATGATCGTGGCGCTCGGCGGCACGCTCTACTTCACGATGCTCGGCTACAAGATCCTCCAGGCGCAGAGCCCGGCGGTCTGAGGAGCGAACGCGATGAGCTACTCACTCGCCCAGTATCGCAGCGTCAACATCCAGAGCCAAAGCAAGCAGCACAGGCAGAAGGCGCTGCGCTTGCTCAAGAAGGCCCTGCGCAACATCGAGCAGGCCTGGCATGACATCGACATGGCGCGGGACAACCTGCCCACGCCGTTGGCCGCCGCGGACGTCGTCATGCGTCAGGTGAGCGCGGCCGAGCGTTCGGTGGCCAAGCTCTTCCACCGCGCGGCCGGCGGCAAGGCTCGCCGCACTTCGCGTCGCACCACCAAGAACCGTCGTCGCACGTCGCGGAGGTAGCTATGAGCACCGCATTCATGAAGCAGGCGCTCAAGAAGTTTAGCGTGCTGACGCGGAAGCTCGGCGCCGGACACTTCACCGATGCCGACATGAAGACGCACGGCGACATCCTCTGGTTCGTCACGAAGCGCGGCACGGCGAAAGATCGGGCAAAGGCGAAGAGGATGATCGAGCGCGCAATCCTCATCGCTCGGCACGGGCGGGCCAAGCGTCGCACCACCAAGAACCGTCGTCGCGTCTCGCGGCGCAGGACGTCGCGGAGGTAGCGCGGTGAAGCGCAAGCGTCCGACGGCCAAGCCGCTTCGCCTCTACCTCATCGATCCGAACACGGACGAGGTGGCCGCCTCCTTTTCGATGAACGCCCTCGCGATCGCCCTCAAGACGGCTCAGACCGAACGGTGCCAGATCGTCATCGCCAGCTCGCTGGCAATGGCCGAGGACATCGCGACCGGCACGCGCCGCGGCGCGATGTTCTGGCCGAGCAAGATCCACCACGGCTCGTTCGTGACGCATCCCACCAAAAAGCGTCGCACCACCAAGAACCGTCGTCGCACGTCGCGGCGCTGAGGAGAAGGCTCGTGGCGTACAACCTCTACCAGATCATGTCGGGCAAGCGCGTGGTCGCACGCGCTCGCAAGCTCAAGTCGGCGCGCCTGCGCGCGGAGAAGCTCGCAGGCCGCACCAAAAAGCACGTGAGCATCATGCGCGGCGGCAAGGTCGTCGCCTACGCCACGACGCCCCGCAAGGGCCCCCCGGCGCGCAAGCGGCACCGCAAGTCGTCGAAGCGCCACACGTCGCGTCGCAGGACGTCGGCGAGGCGCACGTCGCGTCGCTCGTCGCGTCGCCGGTCGTCGCGCCGTCGCTCGACGCGCAATGGCTGGCGCCGTCGCTTCACCCGCAAGCTGCGCGGCCGCCGCAACACGCGCGGCAAGCGCATGACCACCAGGAATCGCCGTCGTCGCACGTCGAGGCGCTGAGGTAAGATGTCTCGGCGCCGCACCTCGCGGCGGCGCTGAAGGAAGCACTTGTCGAACAAGGCCACACCGGTTCGGGTCGTCAGAGGCTTCTCGCAGAGCCTGCCTGGGCGGAGCCGCATCTTCTTCCAGCGCGTGTACTTCGCGCAGATGCCCCATCCGATCCAGAAGGCGCTGGGCAATCCTTTCCCCATCTCGCTTCCGATCGCGACCATCGAAGCCCCGGCGCAGCAGTCGATCGTCTTGCGTCACGCCGCCTTCAAGGTCTTCCAGCACTCCGGTATCGGCGTGGACGACTTCGTGGAGACCTTGCCGTCGAGATCGGCGAGCACGTTCGGCTTCGCGGTGCGAATCGGCAATCGCGGGATGACCGACTTCAACACCAACAACTCGCCGGACCCAGGCGCTGGGGGTGCGGTGACGTCGAACGCCAAGCTCGGCGTAGGTCGTGCCGCTCTCTCCCCCGGAGACGGGCGACTCTATCCGTTCTCCGGGCCGATCACGCCTCAGCTCCTGACCGATCCGTTCGCGAGCTACGTCCGGCCCGCGGAGCAGATCTTGGCGAGCGTGACCGTCTTGCGTGAACCCAACTTCGACGTTCGCTTTTTCAGCGTCGAGCTGAGCGGATGGCTCGTACCCGAAGTGGAGATGGATCGGATGATCAACGCCCTCTCGGAGTGATAGGCTTGTGCGGTCCGCGGAAGCGGGGCCGGCGTCTTCGGTGTCCGACTCCACCCAAGGATCTTCGGTTGCACCCAGGCGCCCAGCCCGTAGCAGGAGGCGCCGACCTCGCTTCCGCGGACCGAGCAGCCTCCCGAGAGATTGAGCATGCCGATCACCCCCCACAAGCCCCGCGCCCTCTCCCGCATCGACATTCGTCGCCGGCTCGACCGCGCCACGAACAGCGCCGTCTTGGAGTACACCGGCCGCGCCCTGCGCTTCCACGAGCGCGTGTACGGCTTCGGGGACGGGGTCTTCCTGGTCGTCTCGTACGACGAGATGCCCTACCCGCCGAACCTCCGCGGCCTCAGCGACGAGCTGGGCGTGCCGATCGAAGCTCTCTCGGTTGCCAAGACCCTCAAGACCGCTGCGGTCGACGCACTTCTTGCCGAGGGGATGGTCAAGGCCCCGCAGATGTTGCGCGACTTCGCCGAACCAGAGGTCTTCTGGCAGCCCTGGGACAGCCGTGAGCTGGAGCGTCGCCATGTCGTCGCCCTCGCCCGCGTGGTCGAGCTGGAGGCGCTCGCCGAGCGCGAGCTGCGGCTCCGGGCGGCGAAAATCGCTGTAGATCCAGCCGTGATCGTCGTCGCTCCTCCGACCGCAGCTCTCCCTTCTCCCGAAGGACGTGCGAGCGCGGCAGGACTGACAGCAGAAGTCACAGAACTCGAAGATGTCACGGAGATTCTTTCGGCCGGTCGGCCGGTAGACCCGGCGCTCGTGACGATTGCCAAGGTGCAGGCGGCGATCGCTCAAGCGCGTGAGACCGAGCTACCGCAGCGGCTGCCGAACGGCACGCGTCGCGCGCTCCAGAAGCTCGTGTGCGCGCAGTATGTGGTCCGCGGCGCTGACGCGCCGTCGGTGCGCGGCAGCCTTGTCGAGGCCATGCAGGACGCTGGGAAGATCGCGGCGGGGATGCGCGGGGGCGACGTCGAGGTCACGGTCATCGACTGGGACGGCGAGTGGCCGGTAGCCGTCAGGCGCTACGGCGGCGGTGGGCGTACGGTGTACAGGGTCGAGGACGCGCTCAAGCGCGCAGGCATCGAGGAGAAGGCAGCATGATCACCGTCAAGAAGAAGCGCAGCAGCAAGAGGCGGTCGAGCAAGAGGCGCAGCAGCAAGCGGCCGGCGCTGATCAGGCCGAACTACACGGCGCCGAAGCGCGACTTCGAGTTCGAGAGCGACGACGAGGGCGAGGGCGAGGGCGAGAGCCTCCGGTCGCAGATCCGCCGCGAGATGATCGGCAAGCTCGCCGCCGAGTGGAACGAGCTGAACTCGCGGCGTGAAGAGCGATCGTTTCGTTCGCGCGAAGAGCGCGACGAAGAAGATCAGGCTCGCTACGAGAACGCCCAAGAGCGGGCCTGGGAAGCGATGTCCGGGTGGGCCGAGGCGCACGACATCACCCTCGACATCGACGACTACAAGCAGAAGTCGTGGCCGCCCGAGGCGCGAGAGCAGTTCGAGAAGTTCGTCGTCGAGTTCTCCAAGTCCGAGTCCGACGACACGGGCCTGCGCATGCAGGTCGTCGAGGAGCTGATTGGCGAGCTGGGCGGTCGCATGAAGCGCCCCTACGAGCACTGGAACGAAGAAGAGAGCCAGATGGAGTACGCCGAGCGCGACCGCGACGGCGACAACGACGACTACTGAGATGCCCTGGGCCGCTTCCATCGACGTTGACCTTCGTCACGCAGCTCACGAGCTTGCGGAGGCAGAGGCATACGTCGCGCGGAAGCACTGGCGCTTCGCGATGTCGTCGCTTCTCGCGGCGGTCGATCCTCTGGAGCACCTCTACTCGCTCCGGCGTCACCTGACGGCGGAGCAGCGCAAGGACGTGAGCGCGATGGTCGCTCGTGTCGAGACGATGTGGCGGAAGACGCTGCGGGAGATCGAGATCGAAGCGGAAGAGCTTCAGAGAGCGCAGAGACGAGCATGACGGCCAAGCACGGAACCCAGTGGAAGACCTCGTGGCGTCGGCAGAAGCCGAACGCCGTGAGCCAGTACCCGATGTGGTTCTTCAATAGCTTCGGCGTCAACCTGAACGGCGCGCCGAAAGCTCAGTACCAGATGAGCGATCCGGCTACCGGCGATGGAGTGGCCCCGTTTTGGGTTGGCTTGGTTGCCGCGGTGGACGTCGCCATCGGGCCGAACGAGTCGTACACCGGTTTCGTGGGGCGGACCGCGCGGTGGAATGTGGGCGCCGGGAACGGCGGCAGTGGGATTAGGGCCAACGGCACCACCGTCGCTGGCGGCTCTAGCACCGATCACATCTGGGCATCAGGCGCGAACATCCGCGCGGTGGTGGTGCTTATGACCGTGGAACCGAACCCGTCGGGTCCAGGGTCCGTCACGAAGATCTACATCGACAGCAAAGCCCCTCTGGTCGACGTAGATCCGGCCACCTATACGCCAGGCCCTCCTACTCTCACCACTTTCCTGACGCGCGTGCAGCCCGCAGTTCCTCTCGTTGGGGCGTACATCAACGGTTGGGCAGGCGGCAACTTCGCGCTGACGACTGCGGAGATCGGCCAGTGGTTCGCCGACGTGCGCGCCAACCTGGAGACCGCCGCGATCCCCGGCAAGACGAGCGATCGCTTCAGCGCGACCAGCGTAGCGCCGACACGTCCCGCTGTGCTCCCGAACCTGGCAGGCGGCGGCCCCATGACGTACGCCGTCACGCAGGTGCCAGATCCGGTCGCGCTCAACACTCTCGTGCCGGTCACCTTCGCGTACTGATCGTCATGCTGCTCGACGACGCCACCTCGAAGGAGCAGGTCGCTGCCGCGCTCGAAGCCGGCGACGACGAGCTGCGCGAGGACATCGAGGAGGTCCTCGACGACGTGAAGCGTCGCTGGGACCGGGGCCCCAACTACGACGAGGACTACGAGCCGATCGACATGAAGGAGATCGCCACGCGCGAGGACTTCATCGACAAGGTGATTCAGCGAAGCCCGTCGCAGTACGAACTCTCGCAGATCCCTCGCGAAGAAGTCGAAGAAGCGTTGCGGTACGCCGCGCTCCATGAAACCCGCGGCCGGGGCTTCGGTGGTCACACGAGGTACGGCCCGTTCTACCTCAGTGACCGCGGCGGCTGGTACGACCTGGAGGTCGGCGGCAACTACACGTTCCACGGCAACTGGTTCCCGGAGAACGCCGAGTTCATCCCCAGCGATCTCGCCAAGGAGTTCTGGGAGTCGCTCGGCGATGAGTACACCTGGGGCTACACCGCGTACGTCGACAGGAACGAAGACAACTACGGGAATGGACCCGGGACCATCACCTTCGTAGACACGGACGAAGACCCGTTCAAGGAGTGGTGCCGCGACCTGATCTCTTCGTACGTCAGCACGAACGTCAGGAAGCAGCCGGAGAAGGCGAAGGAGATCTTCTTCAACGGGCTCGCTGCGGAAGACAAGGTCCTCGCCGAGAAGCTGAAGAACGCGAAACTGCCCGAGGAGGAGATCCTCGACTTCGCGACCTCGTGGTTCGAGGACGACAACAGCAAGGAAGAGGTCCTCGAAACGATCCGCGACTACTTCGACGCGCTCGAAAGCGGCACCGGGGAGGCACCCGAGGCGATCGCTGAGTTCTCGAAGCAGGACATCATCGACATGGGCATCCGGAAGGGAGTGTTCTTCGAGAACGCCCCGTGGAAGCTCATCAAGCTCCGCCCGTCGGACCTTCGCCTGGAAGGCACGCTGATGGGCCACTGTGTGGGCTCCAAGGGCATGGGCTACATCAGGGCCGTGAAGGATGGCGAGATCGAGATCTGGAGCCTTCGCTCGCGCGACAACAAGCCGCGGTTCACGCTGGAGGTGGACTCTGCGTTCTACGACGTCGGTGGCCGGGCAGAAGTGCCGGAAGAGGGCGACAACTGGCGCGTCTGGCGCGGCGAACACATCAAGCAGCTCAAGGGCAAGGCGAACCGGACGCCGGGCTTCGCAGACGTGCGGAGGACCGGCGGCATCAAGTTCCCGGACGAGGTGATCTTCTGGAACTCGGCGCTCAATCAGTTCGGCGTCGACCCTGGAGTGGTGGAGGATTTCAGCGCCACGCACGGCGGGGCGGTGGTCACGAACGGCGGCGAGGTCTGCACCGGCTTCGACCTGCCGTACCGACGCGGCGTCAGACAGAACCGTCGCCGGTCGAGCAAGCGGCGCGGGAGCAAGCGCAGGACGAGCCGCCGCAGGTCGAGTAGGATGTGACCCCATGAGCTACCACCGTACTGGCCTCGGGCTCCCCTCGTTCTCTTCGACGCAAGCGTTCGCGCAGGCTGTCGATCCGTACGCGACGCGCATGTCGCCGCCGGGCAGCATCTACTCGCCCTACGGCTGGGGGCCCGACTTCAACATCGGCATGCCGATGAACTACACGCACCACATCGGCTACGTCCGCACGCCGGTGCCGGGTGCGCGTCGGATCGGTCCAATGTACGATCGCGTCGCGCCGTACCTCGGCGGCCTCGGCGGCATCCTCGCGGCGCTCTAGGAGTTTTGCATGAGCTTCGTCCCCGGACAGCGCCCCTGGTCGCAACTGAACAGCAACTGGCAGGGGATCTTCAACGTGGTCGGCGAACTGCCGAACGTTCTTGGCTCGTCGTTGCAGATGGGCGTGCCCAACGTCCAGCTCGGCGACCTCGCGTACGTCACGACCGGAGTTCCCGGGCTCTACGTCTGCACGAGCCCGACCCAGGGGGCGGCTGTCTGGGTACTCCTCAGCGGCGGCGGCGGCGGATCCGTGCCGCCGCTTCTCTACACCGTCTTCGTCGGCAAGAATGGGATCGACGGAACGGCAGACGGTTCGATCGGCAAGCCGTTCCTGACGGTGCAGGCGGCGATGGAGTACGCATGGACGACGTACGTCCTTCCGTTCGGACCGCAGCCGGTGCCGCCGTTCCTTCGGCCGTGCGTGTTCGTGTCGGCGGGTACGTACGACGACGGCGACCTCGTGTTGCCGCCGCAGATCTGCGTGATGGGCGAGGGCTTCAACCACAGTCGCATCACGGGCAACTGGACGATCGACGCGCGGTGGAGCAACTATCCTCCGCCCGGCGCACTCGTGCCTGACGACATGCGCTCGTCGTGGATCAACGTCGGGCTCTTCGGCCAGGTGAACATCGACTTCAACACCTTCTCCTCGAACGAGGGGAAGCTCTACGCGCTCGGCTGCCGCTTCGCCGGCAACGTGGTGATCGCCGAGAAGCGCGTGAACCCCGTGTCGAACAGCCTCACGGCGACCGCGTGCGAGTTCCTGGGCGACCTCACTCTGATAGGCATTCCGACGATTCTGGAAGGCTGTGTCACCAGAGGCGGCACGCTCTTCATCACGCAGGCGATCGGCGGCGTCTTCGTCGATGTGGACAACATCTTCCAGTCGAGCGGCGGCTCGCTCGGCAACGTCGTCGTCACCTCGCTGAACGCGGTGATGCCGCCATACGACTGTACTTTCGGCCACTCGGTGCAGCCGGGATGCTCGCTTACGCTGGACGGCCAGTACATCGTGATCAAGGCCGACGTGTCGAGCCTGCCGCTCCAGTCGCTGATCACGCTCATGGGCGGTGCTCCTTCGGTGGATGCGCTCATCACGCGCGTCAACCAGGCCAACTTCTCGGGCGCGACGATCGACCGGCCGACCGCTCCATACGTCGCGCAGCCGTGGTTCGACACGACGCTGGTGATTCCGATCTGGTGGAACGGCGCGGCGTGGATCAACGCGGCGGGCGTTCTGGTGTAAGGGAGATGCGATGAGCTACACGCCACCACTGAGGGTCAGGTACGGAACGGCAGTCGAGCCGTGGCACACGCTCGGCCCGTGGTACCGCGGGTTCGGTCAGTTCGATGCACGCACAGCCATGCCGCTCGCTGGCATCGCCGTCGGCCTCTTCGCGCTCGCCCTGCTCGGCGCGCGGGGCGCGGAGCGGCATCAGCGCTCGCTCTACGCGAACAGGCGCCCGCGTCGCAACCGTCGTCGCAGGCGCTGACCCATGAACCTCCACGTCGGCGACATCGTTCTATTCGGCCCTCCGGGTGAGCCCAGGGTGCCGGGCAAGGTCTTGCGCGCGGGCAAGAAGGCGCTGATTCGTCAGACAGCTTTCGGTCACGGTCAGCCCGTCGGAACCGAGTGGAACGTGCCTGCGACGAGTGCGTACGTCGAGGTCGCTCGTGAGGTGCCGTCGCGTCGATCGTCCAAGCCGAAGCCGAAGAAGGCGTGGCGCCCCGACTGGAGGAGGCCGGCTGGCAACAAGGTCACGGTCCAACATCCGACCAGCCCAGAGCGCTCGATCGCGTGGACCATGGACGACGACGGAGCGTCGGCCGGTGACTACGACTGGGCCGCGAGCACGGGAACGCTCACGTACCACTACACGCGCTTCCACCCGGATGTCGGCGACGAGACCGAGCACCAAAAGTCGCTGGGCAAGTATCGCAGCCTCGAAGCCGCGAGCCTCGCCGTGTTCAGGAACATCGACAAGAATCGCGCGCGGAACGAGGCGCGCAGGTCAGGGCGAGGCGGGGGCGTCACGCCGCGCAAGACGATCGGCTTCAAGTGCTGCGGGAAGACCTACCACGTCACCCCGGCGAAGGCGCGCTCGATCGTGACCAGCGGCAGGTACCGCTGTCCCGGCTGCAAGGAGCCGTTGGTCTTCGCGTCGAACGACGACAAGCGCAAGTACAACGAGTGGCTGCGACGATGAACCTCCATGTCGGCGACATCGTGATGTTCGGCCCTCCCGGCAAGCCCAAGACGAAGGGCACGGTCGTGAGGCTTGGGGCCAAGATCCGCATCAGGCAGGAGTTCGCTGCCCACGGCCAGCCCGCGGGCACCGAGTGGAACGTCCCCGCCACCCCCGGCTACATCGAGATCACCTGGCGCGCTGGCGAGCCGGTCTTCGGCGGCGCCGCCGGACGCGCCACGGGGCCCGTCTCGACCGGCGGCAACTACCACCCGCCGAAGCGCTCCTCACGGCCGCCGCCGCCTCCCCGGAGGTCTTCGCGCCCGCCGCCGCCTCCCCCGAGGCCCACAGCGGCGCCTGCGCGTCCTGGGCACGCGCCGCCGTCTGGCGACCTCCTGTCGCATCGCGAGACGATCGCCTTCGCCCAGGACCTGCTCCGGCAGTGGGCCATCCCGAACTACAGGGTCGTCTTCTCGAACAGGTTCACGCGCCGGATGGGGCAGTGCGACTTCCGAGCGCGCGAGATCGCCTACTCGGCACCGCTCTGGCCGCTCGCAACGCCTGAGCAGCGTCGGCAGACGACTATCCACGAGGTCGCTCACGCGGTCACCCGCGACCGTCACGGAGCGGCAGCAGCCGCGCACGGTAGGGAGTGGAAGGCGCAGATGGTCGCGATGGGCGCCTCGCCCAAGAGGACCCACAACGTCAACCGCGAGAGCGTCAAGCGGACACGCGGCGACACGGTCGCGATGGTCTGCTGCGGCGGTACTCCGTTCAGGGTCACGCTGAAGAAAGCCCACGGGCTGATGACCCGCGGCGGCCAATGCCGGAGCTGCCGGCAGCCCCCGGTATTCGCGGCCGCCGCCGATCGAGCGGCGTACGACGCGTGGGTGCGGAGGACCGCGGGCGGCCTGATCATCCGCCAGAACTCGTGCCGATGCGGGTCCCATTCTCTGGAGTGCGGGCTGGTCTCGCGGTAGGGTAGGCTGATGCCTCGACGTCCCAGAAACAGCCTGGATGCTCTCGACGACCTCGTCGAGAAAGCGGTCGAAGTCGCCTTCGACAAGGGCGCCGAGTTCTTCGAGAGGACGCGCGAGAAGCAGATCGCGCAGATCCCCGCGGCCGCTCGCGCGCAGGTCTACATCTGCGCCGCGTGTCGCAAGGGCGGGACCATCGAGCACATGGAGATGATCACCCCGAACACGTCCTTCGGGATGTGCAAGGGATGCTTCGCCTTCGTCTGGAAGGCCGGCGAGGAGAAGGTCAAGTACCTCGCCAAGAAGGCTCAGGAGACGCAGCGAGCGCGCGGCCCCGGCCCCGCGCCCGAGCCCCAGGCGAGGCCGCCGTGGATCATCCTCGGCATCGACAAGAACGCCTCGGTCGAAGACATCAGGAAGGCCTGGAAGGCGCTCGCCGCGAAGTACCACCCCGACATGGTTCCGCCCGGCGCCCCCGACGGGGAGAAGGAAGCGGCCCGAGCGAAGTTCGAGGAGGTCACGCGCGCCCGCGACGTGATGCTCAAGCTCGCGAGCCCGGCGGCAGCGGGCTGAGCATGGAAGCGCTCGTTCTCGACGCAGCGAGCCCGCGCCGGCACGATGTACCGACGGGCGCAGTGCCCGAGTACAGGGAGTTCCTCCGGCGCGTCTGGGCTTGGCGAGAAGAGAACGGCGGCTCGTGCGTGGACGGCCCGCCGTGGATGTACACGATCATGATCCACGATCCCGTCGAGGTGATGCTCGTCTCCTCGCTGCTCGGGACGCTTCACCAGCTCGACCGCTTCGAGGGCCGCTTCGAGATCATCGCGATGGATGACGGCTCTGAGTTCTCGTTCGCCAACCTCGCGGCTCTGCACGTGTTCCTGCGCTCGTGCGCTGCGCTCGGCGCGTGCAATGAGACGGCGCGTCGCGTCTGCGAGTACATCATGTGGACCCTCGGCTTCCGGTGGGTCTGATGTTCGTGAACCCGACGCGCCGGAAGGGACGGAGAACTGGCGGCATTCCGGTGCCGAAGGCCCTCGTTGAGAAGATCTTGCGACAGATTTTCTCCAACGTACACGTCGTTCGCACGATGTTGAGGCCACAACGTAAAGACGCTGAGGCGCAGCTCTTGGCTGCCATCTTCGGTGAAGATCAGGCCGAAGAGCACGTCACGTTCGTGCCGACCGAGCTAGGAGGGCACAAGTTTTGGAGCTTTACGATCCACGACACCATCCAGAGCTACGTCACCGGAAAGCGTGAGTCGCTGGAGGTCAGCGTACGCGACCTAGAGCGCGACAAGGGGTCTCCGTACAGCGGAGGCGTCGCTGGCTGGCAGAGTTCGGGCTCGGCAGATCCTGTCAACGCAGGCAAGGCCGAACGCGTCGAACGCGTGAAGAAGGCGCTCGTAGGGCTCGGCCTGGAACCAAGCCCCGCGATGGTCCGAAAGGTGTTCGCGGAAGACCCGAGCTTCGCGGTGTTCAGCATCAAACCAACCGAGAAGCGCACCGTCCAAGTGAACTTGGCGGTCAAGTTCATGACGCCGATGCCACGCCGAGCGCTCGAAGACTACTTCCGAAGTACGCTCGTTCATGAGATCGCACACGGGCTCGACGAAGGCCTGCGCATGCGTCACGTGCGTCGTAGCAAAGAGTCCGAAGAGGAAGACAGACTCTTCTGGGAGTCCGAGGATGCAGAGGAGGTTGCCGAGCTGCTGGGCTTGCCCCTGCCGACGCATCCGAGGAAAGAGGCGGCGCTGCGCAGGCTCACCGATCGCAAGGTTCACTTCAAGCCGACGAAGGAATACTACGAGCGGCCGAGCGAGGTCACCGCGCGCATCGCTGAGATCTTCTCGGAAGTCGACCGTCGGCTGAAGCTGTTCAAGGCGATGGTCCAACAAGCTCCGGTAGAGCGTGCCATGGGCATCGAGCGCCCGCGCGCAGCCCGCCTGCTCAAGGCGCTGCGCACCGTGAGCGCCACGTTCAAGCGGGACGAAAAGAACTGGGACGAAGCAAGCCTTGCGCGCGTCCTGCGAGCCGTCTACGACCGCTATCACCACGAGAAATGGTTCCCGAAAGCGACGGGAGTGTACAAGAACCGTCGCACGAGCCGCCGTCGAACGAGTCGTCGGAGATAGCAGCGCGGGGTAGACTCCGAGCTATGGGGACGATGCCGCCCGAGGTTGCCGAAGCGATCCGCCGCCTCGACGAGAGCAGCGTCACCTGGCCGGAAGAACTGCGAGACGCGTGGCGCAAGGTCCGCGGCTTCGCTCGTGCTCGGCACAAGGAGTCGCAGCGCTCGCTGCCCGCTATCAGCCTCGCGGCCCAGGAGGTCGTGCAGGTGCGCGACCACGCTCAGGCTGCCCTCGACGCGATGCGCGGGGTGTTCGGGCAGCAGCACGAAGAGGAGCCCGACACGGCCAAGCACGGCAAGCTGCCGCCGAGCGACCCTGACGACCAGGGGTAGCCTGGAGGGGGCGGCGAAGGCGGTGTAGGATCGGGCACCGGACGATGCTGACCGCCAACCCCACCAACTCGCGGCTCAAGTACGTCTGGGAGAAGCAGAAGCCGCAGGTCGATCCCGAGGTGATGATGGACCTCATCGAGGCCGTCGCCACACGGATCATGGGGTCGGTGGTGCCAGGCAAGGAAACATGGGCCAGTCGCATCGAGGCAGCGGCGAAGAAGGCCGATCCGAAGTTTGCGGCGACCTTCATCAGGTGGGAGTGGCGCAACGATCCCATCAACAGCGCGCCGTACAGCGTCGTAGAGGCGGCCCGCGACGCTGGCGAAGTCGACGCGGCGTTCGTGGACGCAGTGCTCGCGATGGTCGTCGTGATGCCGGAGTTCAGGAAGGCGGCGCCGATCGACGGGCTCATCCCGTGGTTCGCCAAGCAGTTGGACGCGGAGTGGCGCGCCAAGAGCGGACAGGACGCCAGCGAACGGGCGTATGGGCGCTCGATGGCGGCGGAGCGGATGTACAGGCGGCTCCTCGCTGCGCTCGCGGTGGAGCCTGTGCTCACCGAGTGGTTCGAGAAGAAGAAGCCCAACCTCTCGAAGCTCGACGCGAGCGACGCGTTCGATGAGATCGAGAAGTTCGAGGAAGACCGCGAGCCCGAGGTCGTCTACACCGGCAAGACGCAGGACTGGGAGGACGAGAGCTGGGACGTGGTGAAGCTCGCGACGAAGACGCAGATCCAAAAGGTCGGCGAGGAGCTGGACAACTGTCTGAAGAAGGGCAGCAGCTACACCGAGGGCTACTGCGCGAAGGCGAAGGCCGGCACGAGCGAGTTCTTCGCGTTGAGGAAGGACGGCGAACCCGTCCTCTCGATCCAGTGGAGCCCTGGCCAGAAAGACCCCGAGCAGGTCTACGGCGCTGACAACTCCGAACCCGAGGGCGATGCGGAGGAGAAAGTATCTGAGTGGATCGAGAGCCGTGGCGGAAAGCGCCGTCGGTGGAGTCGTCTCTCCGACTCGGCGCGTGAGATCGCGGAGTACATCGAAGAACACGACGGCTCGCATGAAGACGACGACACGATCGCTGTCTACGCTCAGGAGTGGGACGACGCGTTCAGCGTGGACAACGCCAAGAAGTGGATCGACGACGTCGGCGCATACGATCTTGAACTGGCGCGCAAACTCGACGACGAGAAGCTCGATGCGGACGACTTCGGCGGCCTGCTTGCTCCGGTGCGCAAGTACATCTTCGAGCACTGGCAGGACGGCAGCCGCACCAGGAAGGGGGAGGTCGAGGAGGCTATCTCGTTGGGCCTGCTCGCGAACGAGATGATCGCGCGCCAGGGCAACCGCATCGACAACGCGCCGAAGCCACCCCCGCTCTCGTCTCAGGTCGAGTTCGGCCACGAAGGCTTCGGTCGGAGTGGACGAGCAATCGAAGAGCGAGAGCGGCGCGAGAAAGCCGCTGACGCCGAAATCGCCGAGGGCATCCTTGATGGTCTGAGGACGTCCGGCGACGACGCAGAGACCACGTCTTTCCTGGTCGCCGCCAAGAAGTGGCTCGACGCCGGCTGGGCTGACCGCGACTACTTCGATGACGCGGCGGACTGGTGGGCGGCGTGGTTCAGTCCAGAGGACGCCGCGACGTATTACTTCGACCTCGCACACATCGACCGCAAGGGCCAGGGCGTGACCCTAGACGTTGCTCGGGAGCTTCGCGCTCGCGGCATCACGGCGCAGGAAGTCATGGATGCGGCACGCACCCTCCCCAAGACGCTCAACATCCGCAGCGCCGACGCTATCGCCGAGGCGGTGACCGAGGATCGGCGCCTGCACGCCAACAAGCGTCGCCGCACGTCGCGCCGTCCGGCCCAGCGCGCTCGGGCTCATCGGTGACTTGGTCGCCCGAACAGCTCGCGTTCGCCCGCGCGTGGTCGGCGGCGCTCCTCGCGTTCGGCAAACAGGCGTTCGTGCGCGGGACGATCTCGGACGTCGTCGCGTGGAACGCTGCCGAGCCACCAGGGCTCAAGAGCTACACGGACCTCCGGGTGGCCTTCGTCGGTGACGGGCTGAAGGTTTCGCGTGCGTTCGGCTACTTCAGCGCCGAGGGAGGCGAGAACCTCGACATGGGCGCGATGCCTGGGCCGATCTCGTATGCGGCCAAGAGCCTGCTGAAGGCGCCAGAGATGGCGCGGGACGTCGGCCGCGACAAAGTCGGCCTTTCCGACCTGCTTCAACGTCTTGAGGGTCAGGGCGTCTACGAGTTCTGCGCGGCGCACGGAATCGAGCTGCCGTTCACCGAAACGTCGATGCGTCTGATCATCGAGCCCGGCTACCCGTGGCCGAGAGGCGATGCTCCGGGGCTCGTCTACTGGTCCGCGAAGAAGGGCAGGCTCATCGAGCCCGAACGTCCGGCGTGGCTCATCGAAGTCATGGACAGAGACGACATGCACGCGATCGGCGTGAATCCGTGCGCTGTCTTCCCGCCCGAGCCGCAGAAGCGTGCCTGGCCGCTCTGGGCCCGCGCCGGCAAGCAGGACCTGATCGTCGCGCACTCGATGACGCTGCTCGCGACGCCAGACGCGCCTGCCTTCCCCTTCCTCGGATCGAAGTTCCACAAGCACACGGACGCCGCGATCGAGAGCATCAAGACCTGTGGCGGGCTCCTCTTCCCGTCCTTGTCGGTCGGCGCGATCCCCGCCTCCAACTTCGGTCCCATCACGCTCGTCGGCCACCTCGGGCTCGTCCTCGACGGCCTGAAGCCGTTCCGCGAGCGCGGAGAGCGAACCTCGTGGGTCTACGCGCATGACGCCTGGACGGTCAGCACAGGCGAGCTAATGCGCGACGTGGCCATCAGGCTCTTCGATGAGCTGCATGGTCACGAGGACTACGTCTACGGCTACCACATCTGGTCGATCGGCCCGCCGTCGGAGCTGTTCGGAGGCCCCAGCGAGGGCAGCTCCCCGCTCAACACGGTCAAGGAGCTGACGACGGCGATGGCGCGACGCTCACGCTCGTTCAAGCGGCACTTCAGCCGGGAAGAGTTCGAGCTGGTGAACGATGGCGTCGCTGGCACCGTCGACAAGTACATTTATTGCGAATCCAAAGCGCGGCGCGTGATCTCGCTCGACGAGTTCCCGTTCATGGTCGGCCCAGACACGCTCGCCGACCAGATGGCCGCGTTCGCGAAGGGCGTCGGATATCGCGGGAAGATCGTGCTGGTGCCAGACAGCATCGGCGTCGTAGAGCACGAGAACACGGACGAGCGCGAGTACACGATGTTCCAGTGGTCCTGGCTCGTCGCCGACGCGATCAAGAAGCTCGGCGAGCCGATGGAGATCTAGGCCCGTTGACTGTCTGACAGCGCCGGTTACCATCTCGGCATGCGTGCCATCACGCCTCCCTCGCAGCTCGAAGTTCTCCGGCGCATGGGTGTGCTGCGAAGTCGTCGTAACTACGCGCCCGGCGACATCGTCTACCGCGTCCGTCGCGGCATGCTCGTCCGCGTCCCAGACGCGTTCACGAATCCCGACCGGCTGGCGGGCGAGCGTCGCAAGCGCTGGGGCATGGGCCGGCAGGGACGGATGGACTGGGAGCGGCAGCAGCGCGTGATCGCGTCCCATGCGCGCGGGCGCGTGCGCCGCTACAGCCGCTTCACGCGCGACATGATCGTCGCGAAGCGTGAGCAGGCAGTGCGCTGGGACGTGCGCGGGGCGATGGCCGAGTGGCTCTACGCGTGGGAGCTGGACCTCGACTACCGCGACTGCGATGACTACGACGACTACGACGACGACTGGTGGGACGACTGGGTTCCGCCGCAGTGGAGCGTCACGCTCCCAGATCTGATGCGCTGACTACCAGCGTACGAAGCGCGGACGCTCGCCGATGCTCCAGGACAGCGTGACGTGCCGGCGCATCGGCCAGTAGATGCCGAGCGACCAGCCGAGGGCGTAGACGAAGATGCCGGACGGGTCACCGGGAGCGTCATCGCCGTCGAACTCGAAGCCGAGGAGGACCCACGCAGCGGCGCGTCGATGTGCCATGGGCCGTCGATGACCATCAATAGCCGTCCTTGTCGGCGAGAGCGCGGGCAGCGTCGAGCATCGCCTCGCCCAGGTAGTTCAGGCCGCCCGCATCGAAGATCTCGCGCAGCGTCGCGCGTCGCACCTCGGCGCTCGTCTGTTCGATCCGGCAGCACAGCGCTTCGAGGAAGCGCGCGTCCACGTTCACCGCCTCACGCCCGTGGCTCGACTCGTACCGGTCGAGCGCGCGGGCCATCGCGACCAGATCGCGACCCCTGTACTCCTCGGGCATCGCCGTCGGCTCAGGGGTCTGCGTTCGCACGTACTCCACGCCGAACGCTCGGAACTTCCCGTCGGCCATCAGCGCGCAGATCGTCCCGGCCGGGTTTCTCCGCTCGAAGACGGCGTGCTCCCAATGCGGGCTGATCCCAGCCTCGACGACGATGTCGGGGACGAAGACCTCGATCGCATCGCCCTTTTTCAGCTCTCCGCCCATGCCGACCACACCGCTTCCTTGAAGGACCGAGCGCGAGCTTCGATCGCGTCGCGCGGGCCGTTCTTCAGCCGCAGGTTCACGACCGTCGTGGTCACGAACGTCTCGACCTCTTCACGCGTCTCCATGACGGCTACGACGGGCGTCACGCCGTGCGGCCACGCCTGCTGCGCAAACGCGAGGCCCTTGTCGGTGCGCTGGAACCACATCGCGATGTCGCAGCCGCAGTCGCAGACCCAGGCCGTGACCCCTCGGGCCCCAGTGTGCTCGCTCGTGACACGCGCGAGGTTCGCGAGCATGTCCTCGCGGCGGTAGCGGTCCATCAGCATCCGCTCACTCCTCGCGCGAACAGCCACACGATCGTCACGCAGAGCGCGACAGCGCCGGAAGTGAAGACAGCGAGAGCTAAGACGCGCTCCACGACGATCACAAGTCCTCGGTGATCAGCCAGAGGCAGACCAGCAAGACCGTCACGGGCATTGCTCCTGAGACGAACACCGTCGTGACCGCCGCAACGACCGCGGCTGCACCGATCGCCGCTCGAAACTGCTCCGCCCAGATCAACATCGGTCGAAAGTAACGGCTGTCTGACAGGCCGTCAAGATCGAAACGAAGGGCGGGTGGGCCTGGAGCGGACCGGCGTGTAGAATCACGCCGTGAGCTACGCAGATCATGGCCATCCGACGCTGTGCGTCCTCGATGGAAAGCCCATCGGCCCCGACTCCAACGGCGTCTGCCCGAGCTGCTGGAAGCTCATCCAGAAGCCCCTGGCGACGATCAAGGCCAGCCGCGCCGCGATCAAGGCCGACCTCGCCAGCGCTCCCGAGGTGTTCCGGGAGGACATGGAGGAGAACGGGGACCTGACGCAGCCCAAGCCGGCCTTCGACGCCATGCTGGCCGCGCTCTGGCACGCCGGAATGGCCACCGAGTACGGCGCCAGCGCCATCAGCACCGTCGCGGACCGCGTGGACGAGGGGAAGCTGGTCGTCGCCGCCGCCTACAACCTCATCCTGACCCTCGGGTACAAGGAGGTCGCGGCGACCCTCCTGGGTTTCCAGCTCGGCGGTCCGAAGGCGCTGATCCGCTTCCGGGACACGGGCAAGGGCACGATCCAGGTCCACACCCCCTACGACGAGAAGTGGAACTCTCTCGCGCGCCAGAACCGGAAGATCTTCTTCGTCGCCCCCGAGAAGGAGGGCGAGGGCTCGAACGTGTACTGGTGGCGGACCTTCCACAACGGAGACCTGCGGCAGGTCGTGAACCTGCTTCAGGGCGTCTTCGGCGACCAGCTCACGCTCGGCACGAACGGGAAGCTGTTCGCGTTGCCGTCCATGCCGCTGCCGAAGGAGAGCGACTTCGGTCAGGCCCCGACCGGCAAGCCGAAGGCGACCAATGAGAAGCCAGACATCCCGGACGAGATCGAAGGCATTCGCATTGGCGATCGCATCAAGGTCCCCGGCGGCGAATCGATCGTCCAGTACATCGACCCGCGCAAGAACAGCATCGGCGTTGGCGACACGAAGGACAGCCGCTACATCTTCCACTCCTTCGAGGTCATCGAGACGCTGAACGGTCGAGCTGTCGCCGCTCGCATCAACGCTGAGCGCCAGAAGGCTGCGGCCGAAGTCCGCGGAGTGATGCCGCAGGATCTTGTGCTCGATCGAGACATCCCGGCGGGGATGAAGAACTACCAGATCGAGAGCGTCGCCTTCATCGAGAAGAACCGGCGCGTGATCTTGGGCGACGAACAAGGTCTCGGAAAATCAGCAGTGGCGATCACCTGCATCGACACGCCGACCATCATCGTCTGCCCCGCGACGCTGAAGCACAACTGGGTCGCGCAGATGGCCCGCTGGCGCCCCGATCTGGCACCGCTGGCCCTGACCGTCAGCGGTGGATCCCCCCTCTCGGCAGCTCAGCTCAGGCAGGCCTCCGTCATCGTCCTGAACTACGAGATCGTCGAGAAGCACCTCGACGCGCTGATCAAGTTCGGCGCCAGAACGCTCATCGCCGACGAGGCTCACTACCTCAAGAACCT
>Ga0315273_10002837_pt1 | contig 20651 bp, 19 predicted proteins | sample YL17G02_0_MG_FD_205753 | JGI IMG/M metagenome (GOLD analysis project Ga0315273, IMG submission 205753) | Sediment microbial communities from Yellowstone Lake, YNP, Wyoming, USA - YL17G02_0 | ecosystem: Environmental > Aquatic > Freshwater > Lake > Sediment | place: USA: Wyoming | collected... | reverse complement strand
TGGTGGCGCCGTGCTGCCAGGCGATCACGGCGTCGCGGGCGTACCCGAGGATCCGGGAGAGGAGCACCGACCCCATCATCAGCGCCGCGGCGCGCCCCATCTGTCGGCCCGGGCGGTCGGTCATCCTACGAACTATACAGGAACGTCCCTGTTCAACGGTAGTTCGCAGGAACGTCCCTGTTCAACGGTTAGCCCTCCATCTCGCGGGTGGGGTAGGAGAAGTATTCGTGGGTCTGGATATTCGCCCAGAACTCCTCGAGGTCCTTCGTCAGGACGAGCAGGTCGTGCCGCACGCCGATCTGGTCGCGCACGTGCCCCCGGAACGTCGCCTCGAGCTTGAAGCCCAGTTTCTCGAACACCCGCTTGGCGCCCGGCTGCGACTCCATCACCTCGGCCACCACCTTCTCGAGGCCCGACTTCAGGGCGTGGAGGAACAGCTCGTTGGCGAGGACGCTCCCCATCCCCTTCCGGTGGAAGTCCTTCGCCACGACGATCCGGATCGTCCCGACGTGCTTCATCCAGCCGCCGAGGTTCTTGTGCAGCGTGGCGTCGGCAACGATGTCGTTTCCCTTCCAGGCGAGGATCGGGAAGATCCGGTCGTAGTTGAGCTCGGTCGCCCACCGCTCGATCACGGAGGGGTCCGCCACGTTGTCCTTGAGGAAGATCCGGTCCCCCTCCGGGAGCCTCTGGAAGAAGGTGAACAGCGCCTCCTTGTCCTTCCGCTCGAACGGCTTGAGCGTGACGGTCGAACCGTCCTTGAGTTTCACGTCCTTGGGATATTCCGGATTCATGACGCATCCTCCTTGTCCGGCGGGTGTGTGGATCCTTCGAGGAACATGGTGAACCGAAGAGCTTCACCTCATTTATGAGCTGAAGCGCTATGTCCTGTTTTCATTATAATGGGCGCGGGACCCGGCGCAACCGGGAAAGGGGGCGAAAATGGGCGGCAAGGTGATCGTGGAGCGTGACGGGGCGGTCGCGACCGTCACCCTCTCCAACCCGGCGAAGAAGAACGCGCTGAACCTGAAGATCCTGAACGAGTTGAGGGCGGCGCTGGACCGGCTCTCCGGGGAGGACACGCGCTGCCTCGTCCTGCGGGGGGAGGGGAGCGAGGCGTTCTGCGCGGGATACGACATCACCCAGATCCCCGCGGGGGGGAGCGGCGAGGCCCAGGTGCTCCTTTCCAGCAACCCGTTCGACGACATGATCCGGGCGATCGAGTCGTTCCCCTCGCCGGTGATCGCGATGCTGAACGGCTTCGCCTTCGGAGGGGGGCTCGAGATGGCGGTGGCGTGCGACATCCGGATCGCCTCCGACCAGGCGGTCTTCGGGATGACGCCGGCCCGCCTCGGGATCATCTACCGCCCCGCGGGCCTCATGCGGTTCGTGAACACGATCGGGCTCCCCGCCACGAAGGAGCTCTTCTACACGGCGCGCAAGGTGAGTTCCCGGCGGGCGCTGGACCTGAAACTGGTCGGCCGCGTCTGTCCCCCGGAGGAACTCCCCCAGGTCGTCCTCGAGATGGCCCGGGAGATCGCCGCGAACGCCCCCCTTTCGATCCGCGGCACGAAGCGGATCCTCGCCCTGTGCATGCAGTTCCGCGACCTCCCCCCCGGCGAGGCGAGGGAGGCGGAGGACCTGATCCGCGCCTGCATGGAGAGCCACGACCTGGCCGAGGGGAAGCAGGCGTTCCTCGAGAAGCGGAAACCGGTGTTCCAGGGGAAGTAAGCGGCGGGAAAAAGGGTGCCCCCCGTTCTTCCTACGGTGGGGGTACCCCAGGGAGTGTAGCTAGTCCGGGAGTGGGGTGCCCCCCGTTCTTCCTACGGTGGGGGTACCCCAGGGAGGGCATTTCGTACGGGAGTGGGGCGCCCCGGAAACCGGGGCGCCCGCTCACTGTCCGGCGGAGTCGCCGCAGGAGGGGGGCGAAGTGAGGTAAAGCGCAGCCGTGCAGGTTCACCGCACGGCGAGCCACGAACGGAGCCCCCGCTCCGAGGCGACGCAGTCGGACAGATTATGGCGTCCGTCAGAACGATCCTTTCTCCTTCGTGTACGCGAGGCGCCCGCCGGCCAGGATGATGTCGATCTGCCGCCCGGTCAGGGAGTGGGTGACGTCGAAGTCGAACCCCTTCGTGACGTTTCGGGCCTTCACCTTCGTCCCTTTCCGGATCGCCTCCCGCACGTTCGGGATCTCGACCTGGTCGCCCTGGGCGATCTTGTCGTAGTCGGCCTCGTTCGCGAAGAGGAACGGCACGATGCCGAAGTTGATCAGGTTCGCGGAGTGGATCCGCTCGAACGACCTGGTGATGACCGACTGGACGCCGAGGTAGCTCGGGCAGATCGCCGCGTGCTCGCGCGAGGAGCCTTGCCCGTAGGAGAGCCCCCCGACGATCACGTTGTGGACCCCCTTCGCCTTGTTCTCCAGCGACCGCCTGCTGAACGTCGGGTCGACCCCCTCGAAGACGAACTCGGCGTACTTAGCGATGTTGGAGCGGTATTTCAGCCGCGCCCCGGCGGGCATGATGTGGTCGGTGGTGATCTTGTCGCCCAGTTTCAGCGTGACCTCGCCGCGGATCGCCTCCGGCAGGGGGGCGCTCTCCGGCGGCTTCCCGATGTTCGGCCCGCGCAGGACCGGGACGGCGACGCCTTCCGCCGCGGGGGCCAGGACCATCGAGTCGTCGATGTGGAACTTCTTCGGCGCCTTCACTTCGGGATACGCGATCCCGAGCTCCGCCGCCACGTCCCTCGGGTCGGCCATCTCGCCCTTCAGCGCGCACGCCGCCGCCGTCTCGGCGGAGACGAGGAAGATCCCGGCGTCCTTCGTCCCGGACCGGCCCTCGAAGTTCCGGTTGTTCGTGCGGACCGAGACGCCGCCCGACGGGGGCGCCTGCCCCGCGCCGATGCAGAAGCCGCAGGCGGTCTCGAGGATCCGCGCCCCGGCGCCCACCAGCGTCGCGATGCTGCTCTCCTTCGCCGCCATCTGCAGAACCTGCCGGGAGCCCGCCGCCACGCCGAACGACACGTTGGGGCTGACCGTCCGGTCCTTGAGAATCCGCGCCAGCGTGGTGATGTCCTTGTAGGAGGCGTTCGTGCAGGAGCCCACGAGAACCTGGTGGACCTTCTTCCCCGCGATCTCCTTCACCCGCTTGACGTTGTCCGGGCTGTGCGGCATCGCGACCATCGGCTCGAGCGCGGACAGGTCGATGTCGATCACCCGGTCGTACTTCGCCGAGGCGTCCGCCTTGAGCTTGACGTAGGCGTCTTCGCGTCCCTGGGCCTTGAGGAACGCCTTCGTCACCTTGTCGGAAGGGAAGATCGAGGTGGTCACGCCGAGCTCGGCGCCCATGTTCGTGATCGTGGCGCGCTCGGGGACCGACAGCGTCTCCACGCCGTCGCCGCCGTACTCCACGATCGAGCCGACGTTCCCCTTCGTCGTCAGGATCTCCAGCAGCTTGAGGATGACGTCCTTGGCCGCCACCCACGGCTGGAGGTTCCCGGTGAGGTTCACCTTGACCACTTTCGGATACGTCATGTAGAAGGGGCCGCCCGCCATCGCCACGGCGACGTCCAGCCCCCCGGCGCCGATCGCCATCATGCCGATGCCGCCGCCCGTGGGGGTGTGCGAGTCGGAGCCCAGCATCGTCTTGCCGGGGGCGCCGAACCGCTCGACGTGGACCTGGTGGCAGATGCCATTCCCGGCGCGGGAGTAGAAGATCCCGTGCTTCGCCGCGACCGTCTGCAGGTACAGGTGGTCGTCGGCGTTCTCGAACCCTTCCTGAAGCGTGTTGTGGTCGACGTAGGAGACGGACTTCTCGGTCTTCACCCGGGGGACCCCCATCGCCTCGAACTGCAGGTACGCCATCGTCCCGGTCGCGTCCTGGGTGAGGGTCTGGTCGATCCGGACCGCGACCTCCTTGCCCGCTTTCTTGTCTCCCGACACGTAATGCGCGTCGATGATCTTCTGAACGATGTTTTTTCCCACTGGTGCCTCCCCTTGCCCCGCGGTCGGGGCGATTGTGCGGTATTTGGCGCGGATTGTCTCGGTTTCCAACCGGGAAAAATTGCCTAATCATACGCAAAGCCCAATTCGATTTCAACCACGGAAAAGCCCCCGCATCTCGAGGGCGCCCCTTGACGGCGTCGGCCCTCCCTGGATACAGTGTTTCCAGGAATGCATACTGTATGCAATCGGCGTAGAATGCGGGTGACTCGGAGGGGTGTGGTGGAAGTCCCTCCCGGAGGTTGCGGATGATCATCGGTATCTACGGCTATCCGGACGAGGGGAAGACGAATTTCGTCGAACAGGTGATCGGCTCCCTGGTCAAGAAGGGCTACGGCGTCTCCTCCGTCAAGCATACCCCCCATAAGAAGACCCTGGACTGCGAGGGGAAAGAGACCTGGAGGCACTGGAAGGCGGGAAGCGATCCCGTCGTGTTCGCATCGGGGATCGAGACCACCATCATCAAGCACTCGGAGACGTCGGCGGACGAGATCGCGAAGAGGATCCTATGCGACTACAACCCCGATGTTCTTCTCTTCCAGGGATTCAAAGGGGGTTCCTTTCAGAAGGTGGCGCTCGGGAAGGTCGGGCCTCGAAAAGGGACCGTGCTGACGAATCCAACGCTGCCGCGGCTGATAAAGCACATCGAGGCGGAGGTGGCGTTGGAGAGGGTCCTGGCGGAACTGCCGGGTCTCGATTGCATGAAGTGCGGTCGTGATTGCAGGGGCCTCGCCGGGGAAGTGGTGAAAGGAAGAAGGAAGCTGGGCGCCTGCAAGGAGCTGTCCGATCTGGAGGTCGTCATCTTCGTCGACGGCAAGAGAATCCCGGCGGGCAAGTTCGTCTCGAGCATCGTTCACAAGACGGTCCACGGCATGCTGAGCAGTCTCAAGGGATACGAACCCGGGGTGGAAGTGGAGATCCGGCTCAAGGGCGAGAAGGGACGATCGAAAAGGCGAAGCAAGGGGCGTCCGGCCTGACTCCATCGCCGGGAATCCCGGCCGGCGGCGCCTTGTTCCCCTTGACATGGAGTGAACCGGGGCGGTATGTTCACGGCGTCCAAAAGGGAAAAACCCGTTCTCCCGGGGAGGTTTTTTTTTGACGACCGTTATATATCTATGTGTATAACGCTTCCGCCGAAACGAAAGGGGGGCCGCTCGTGAACAGGTTCCCGCGCGCTCCCGAAACGATGCTTGTCCTCCTCGTCCTCTCCCTGACGGCACTGCCGGCCCGCGCGGAAGAGCGGCTCCGGATGTCCACCACGACCTCCACGGAGAACTCCGGCCTCCTCGCGGTGCTCCTCCCTCCCTTCGAAAAGAAGTTCGGCTGCAAGGTCGACGTCGTCGCCGTCGGGACCGGGAAGGCCCTCAAGCTGGGAGAGGCGGGCGACGTGGACGTCGTGCTCGTCCACGCGCGGAGCCTCGAGGAGAAGTTCGTGGCGTCCGGATTCGGGGTCGACCGCCGTGACGTGATGTTCAACGACTTCGTCGTCGTGGGGCCGCCGGACGACCCCGCCGGCGCAGGGAAGACGCAGAGCGCGCCGGAAGCGTTCCGGGTGATTGCGGCGAAGGGGAGCCCGTTCATCTCCCGCGGCGACGAATCGGGGACCCACCAGAAGGAGAAGGAGATCTGGGTGTCCGCCGGGATCGTCCCCCGGGGGGCCTGGTACGTAGAGGCGGGGCAGGGGATGGGGGAGGTACTCACGATGGCCGCCCAGAAGCGCGGGTACGCCCTCGCCGACCGCGGCACGTATATCGCGTTCCGAAAGAAAACCGACCTCGTCGTGCTCCGGCAGGGGGACAAGAACCTTTGGAACCCGTACGGGATCATCGCCGTCAACCCGAAGAAGCACGCTCATGTAAAATACGACCTGGCGCTGAAGCTCATCGATTTCGTCACGGGGCCGGAGGGCCGATCCATCATCGCGGGGTTCAAGGTGGACGGCGAGCCGCTCTTTTTCGTCCACGGGGAGGGGGAAAGACATTAAAAATTCCGAGGGGAAATGCGCTCCCGGCGCGAAACGTTCGCCAGCACACGGGTCGGAACGATCCGTCTCGATCGCGGCGACCCTCTCTATGCGGCGCGCGGACCGGACGTTCGTCGGGGGGGACCGGATCGGATTGCTGGCGGCGGTCGACCGGTGCGGGTCGATCAGCAGGGCGGCCCGGGAGGTCGGGATCAGCTACAAGACCGCGTGGGACGCCGTCGACGCGATGAATAACGCCGCGGAAAAGCCGCTCGTCCACCGGGCGGTGGGGGGCGTCGGCGGCGGTGGTACAGCGCTCACGGAAGAGGGGAAGGAAACGGTCCGGCTCTACCGCGTCCTTCAGGGCGAGCATCAAAAGTTTATAAAACGCCTCGAGGAGCGACTGGGGGACGTGGGTCACTTCTACTCTTTGTTAAGGAGGGTGGCGATGCGAGTCAGCGCGCGGAACGTGTTTTTGGGACAAGTAGCGGAACTCCGGAAGGGGGCTGTCAGCACGGAGGTGACCATATCGCTCAAGGGGGGCGAAACCGTCTGCTCGGTCATCACGAACGAGAGCGCCGGGACCCTGGGCCTGAAGACGGGGATGGAGGCGTATGCGTTCTTCAAGGCCAGCGCCGTGATTCTCGGCAAGGATCTCCACGGTGCGAAGGTCAGCGCGCGGAACCTGTTGTGCGGGACGGTGAGCCGGATCGTGCACGGGCCCGTGAACGCCGAAGTGACGGTGGCCCTGGAAGGCGGGAGCGTCCTGACGGCCATCGTCACCGAGGAGAGCGCGACCCGCCTCCTTCTGGCCAGGGGCGATCACGTCTGCGCCCTCGTCAAGGCGTCCAGCGTGATCCTCGGCGTCGACGCGTAAGAGAGGGAAAGGGACCGCCGCTTGGACTTCCTCGTCTCCTCCTTCGCCTCCGCCCTCCGGCTGATAGGGTCCTTCTCGCCCGACGTCGTCGACGCGGTCGGCACCTCCCTCGCCGTTTCGGCGGGGGCGACCGTCTTCGCCGCGCTGTTCGGCATCCCGCTGGGGCTTCTCGTGGGGCTCTCGGACTTCCCGCTGAAGCGGCTCGTCGTCACGCTCCTCAACACCCTCATGGCCGTCCCGACCGTCGTCGTGGGGCTTCTCGTCTACGGTTTCCTGAGCCGGCAAGGTCCGCTGGGGGTCCTGGGTCTGCTCTTCACGCCGACGGCGATGGTGATCGGCGGGGTCCTGCTCGCCGCCCCGATCGTGGCGAACTACTCCCTGGCGTCCGTGCGGGGCGCCGACCCCCGGATCGTGCCGACCGCCCTCACGCTGGGCGCCGGGCGCTTCCTCGCGGTGGGGACGCTGATCGGCGAGATCCGGTTCGGCATCCTGGCGGCGGTGATCGCGGGGTTCGGCCGGGTCGTCTCCGAGGTCGGGGTGGCGATGATGCTGGGAGGGAATATCCGCGGGTACACGCGGACGATGACGACGGCGATCGCGCTGGAGACGAGCAAGGGGGAATTCGCGTTCGGCATGGCGTTGGGGATCGTCCTGATGACGGTGGCGCTCCTGGTCAACCTGTTCCTGAACCTGTTGCAGCAGAGGTAGCCGGTGAGGGCCATGTACCGATTGGACTCGATACGGAAGTGCTACGGATCGAACGTCGCGCTCGACATCGAGGAGTTGACGATCGGCGAAGGCCGTCTCTACACGCTGACCGGGGCGAACGGGGCGGGGAAGAGCACCCTCCTGAACCTACTGGCGTTTCTATCTCCCCCGACGTCCGGGGAGATCTTCTACGCCGGGAAGCGGGTCGACTGGAATCACGGTTCCATGGAGGAATACCGCAGGAAGGTGACGCTGCTGCACCAGTCTCCGTATCTCTTCGGGGGGACGGTTTACGACAACGTCGCCTTCGGCCTGAAGGCGAGAGGGATCCAGGGGGAAGCACGGCAACGGATGGTGGACAAGGCGCTGGACGGCGTGGGTCTTCAGGGGTTTCGCGACAGGAAGGCGCGGGAGCTTTCCGGCGGCGAAGCGCAGCGGGTCGCCATGGCGAGGGCCCTGGCCCTGAAACCGGAGGTCCTCCTGCTCGACGAACCGCTCGCGAATATCGACCGGGAGACGACCGGATTGCTCGAAACGTTGATCGCGTCGCTTCCGGCGCAGGGGACCACCGTCGTCCTGATCACGCACGACCCGGATCAACCGGGCCGGCTCAACGGCGAATCGATCTTATTGGAGGGGGGGAAGGTCGCGATTCCGCACCCGCCGGTTCGGCGCTAGTGCAGCGTCTCGCAAATACCCTGGCATTCGACCGCCGCTGCATCCGCTCCAGCTTCGTTACGCTAGTTCGCCGTACTCTCCCGGTACGCCTTCACTACCGCGCCTTGCTGGCGCGGCGCATCGACGCTCTCGATGCGTCAGGCTATTTGCGAGACGCTACACTAGCCGACGTTTGAAATACACCCTGTCCTAGTATACTGGGGTGGTAGCGACCGCGTCGCGTCGGAGATCCGGAGGAGCATCGACGGAGTTGCACAAAGGGGAAAAAGCGCATGTACGACAGATATAACCGGAACATCCATTATCTCAGGATTTCGGTCACCGACCGATGCAACCTTCGCTGCAAATATTGCATGCCGGAAAAAGGGATCAAATCTTTAAAGCACAAAGACATTCTTTCGTATGAGGAGATAACTTCCTTCACGAGAATCGCGGTAGGAAACGGAATCGACAAGGTACGGATCACGGGAGGAGAACCCCTTACCAGAAAAAACATTACTTATTTGGTTCAATTGCTCGCGGATATCGATGGGATCAAGGATCTTTCGCTTACGACCAACGGCATTTTATTGTCGGAATTCGCGAAGCCGATGAAGGATGCCGGTTTGAAACGGGTAAACGTCAGCCTCGACACGGTGGATCCGGACAGATATATGGATATAACCCGTGGTGGTGATTTCCATCGAGTCATGCAAGGGATCGATGCGGCTGAAACGGCAAGGTTGCTCCCGATAAAGATCAATTGTGTCGTAAATAAATCGTCCTCCGAACCGGATGCGCTCGGAGTGAAGGCTTTTTGCGAAAGCAGAAAATTCGACGTACGTTTCATTCATCGGATGAATCTGGAAACCGGCGAGTTCGCTCCCGTGGAGGGGGGAACGGGAGGCAATTGTGAATTGTGCGACAAATTGCGATTATCGAGTGACGGAAACCTGCGTCCGTGCCTGTTCAACGATCTTTCCTTCAACGTGAGAACCCTCGGTCCGGAAAAGGCGATTCAAATGGCGATAGAAGCCAAACCGGAATGCGGAACGAAAAGTGTTCAAAACAGGTTCAATGTCATCGGCGGGTGATCATGAAGGACCCGAAAGCGATTTCAGTGAATCTCTCCGGAAAAATTTTCTTCTGCGCTATGGCAATGACGGCGCCGATTTTATCGTCACCACCGGGGGAACCGGAATCGGAAAGAGGGATATCACGGTCGAAACGGTTTCCGGCATGCTCGACGAACAGTTCCCCGGAATCATGGAGTTGATTCGCGTGTACGGGATGGAAAAGCCGAATGCCTTGTTGAGCCGGGGGGTTGCCGGTACCCGGGGGAAAACGATCGTTTACACGCTTCCCGGAAGCGTGAAAGCGGTGACGGAGCACATGGCTGAATTAACGAAAACGATGGGTCGTACATTGTTCATGCTGCATGGAATCGACAAACATCCGGCATGAAAAAGAAGATCATCCTCGGGCTTTCCGCCTACTCGGTCCTCTTCCTTTTCATGGGCCTCTATATCGTCTACACGATCCATATCGGCACGGCCAAGCTGAATGATATCATCCGGCTTCACCAGGTCGAGATCCTCCGCGAGCAATTCCTGCTCCAGATCAAACGGGTCCAGTCCGACCTCGCCCTGAAACACACGAATTACTCGAGAAGGCTCGACATCGTGCTTCGCGACGTCCAGGGGATCGAGCATGTGATCGACGTCTGCCTGGGCTGCCACCACTCCGCGGCGGTGCAGGCAGGCATCGACGACCTTCGGGACAGTACTCACCGTTACAAGGACGCAGTGAGCCGGGTGTTGACCCTCCATGCGGGTACCGCGCGGCTGGCGAAAGAGGAGGACGTCGCGTTTCGGGCCGGGGAGGTGTTGATCGGGAAAGTCCACGACATGGTCGCCCTCACCAACGCCAAACTCAATGCAAAGACGGAGAAGGCGCTGAGGGAGATCACGCGCTCGAAAAACGTCCTCTACGTTCTTCTCGCCATGGGGCCGCTGTTGTCCCTGGGGTTGGCGATGGTCTTCATCCGCGGCTTCACGACGCCCGTGAACCGGCTTCTGGAAGCGACCCGGAGCCTGAAGTCGGGGGACCTCGACCACAAAGTGGAAGGGATGAAAGAGGAGTTCGGCGAACTGGCATCCTCCTTCAACGAAATGTCGGACTCGATCAAGGGCCAGATGCTTCGAATGAGGGAAGCGGAGCAAACCCTGGAGAAAGCCAACCGGGAGCTGAAATTTGCGCAGGAGCAGATGGTGAGGGCCGAGACGATGGCGGCCCTCGGGACGCTCTCCTCGGGGATCTCCCACGAGCTGAGCACGCCGTTGAGCGTAATCCTCAACATGACGCAGTTGATGAAGCTGGAAGTGAAGGACGATCCCGCGCTGCTGAAGGACATGGAGGTCGTGGAGTACGAGGCGAACCAGGCGATCAAAGTCACCCGCAGCTTGCTGGGCTTTGCGCGGGCCACGAAATCCAGCAAGGAGCGCATCGACGTCAACCGGGTCCTGGAGGACCTTTTCAAGATCCTGGAGTTCCAGCCCGCGGCGAAATCCGTGAAACTGAAAAAGGGGCTGGCACCCGACCTGCGTCCCATCCACGGCAATTCCGGCCAGATCCGGCAGGTGTTTCTGAATATCATCCTGAACGCGATCCAGGCGATGCCGGACGGGGGCGAGCTCGACATCTCCACCGGGAGATGGGGATCCGAAGCCGCGGAAGGGGTGGAGATCGTCATCAGGGACACGGGCGCGGGAATCCCGAAGGAGGATATCCGTGAGATCTTCAAGCCCTTCTTCACCACCAAGGAGGAGGGGACCGGGCTCGGACTCGCGATCAGTCACGGCATCATCAAGGAGCACGACGGCATCATCGAAGTGGAGAGCGAGGTCGGGCAGGGAACCACGTTCCGGATCTTCCTCCCGGAAGGAACGCCCCCGGAGACCGTGACGTGAACCGGAACATCCAGATCATCGAAGACGACCATAACCTTGCGATGGTCCTGTCCCGGGTGCTGACGAAGGAAGGGTACGAGGTGGCCGTCGACCACACGGTGACGGAGTGGAAGGCCCGGCTGGATACCGGGGAGGCCCCCGGCCTGGTCCTGACGGACATCTACCTGCCCGACGGCAGGGGGATGGAAATCCTGGAGCACGCGAAAGCCGTCAGCCCGGACATCGCGGTCATCGTCATGACCGCCCACGCCACCGTGGAATCCGCCATCGAGGCGATGAAGAAGGGCGCCTTCGACTACCTGCTGAAGCCCTTCCGGGTGGAAGAGCTGGTCTTCACCGTCCAAAGGATTTTCACGTGCAAGGACTTATCCTCCGAAAACCGTTTCCTGAAGGAAGGGCGGAAGAGTCATTTTTTCGAAACCGGAATCCTCGGAAACTCCGTACAGATACGGGAAATTCTCGCGATCATCGCCAACGTTTCGAGAAGCCGGGCAAGCGTCCTGATCGAGGGGGAGAGCGGAACCGGAAAGGAACTGATCGCCCAGGCGATCCATTTCCTCGGGAACCGGGCGGAGAAGATGTTCGTACCGATCAACTGCAGCGCGATCCCCGACAACCTCCTCGAGTCGGAGCTGTTCGGGCACGTGAAGGGAGCCTTTACGGGCGCCACCGAAAGCAAGCAGGGCCTGTTCCAGTTCGCGCAAGGGGGGACCCTGTTCCTGGACGAGATCGGCGACCTCTCCGGGAATCTTCAAGCGAAGCTCCTGCGGGTGCTGCACGACGGGCGGATCCGGCGCGTGGGAGATTTCAAGGAGATCGATACGGACGTCCGGGTCGTGGCCGCCACGAACAAGGATCTTTCCGCCCTGATCCGGAAAGGGGAATTCCGGGAGGACCTGTATTTCCGGCTGGCGGTCATCCCCATTCATGCCCCGCCCTTGCGGGAGAGGAAGGAAGACATCCCGATCCTTGCGGAGCACTTCATCAAGATGTTCTTCGCGGGAAAATCACCGGGAATCGGCATCTCGAAGGAGGCGGGTACCCTCCTCTGTCATTACGCCTGGCCCGGCAACGTGCGCGAGTTGAAAAATCTCCTGGAGAGACTCGCCATCCTGAAACCGGGGAAGGTCATCGTGCCGGCGGACCTGCCCGCGGAGTTTCATGCCCCGGGAGCCCTCGCCGACCCGCCCGACGAGGCGATTCTGGATTACCGGATGGCGAAGCAGAAGGTCCTGCAGGAGTTCCATCGGGGATTCGTCGAGTCCGCTCTGAAAAAACATGGAGGGAACGTCTCGAAGGCTTCCGAGTCCCTCGGGCTGGACCGGGGGAACTTCCAGCGGATCCTGCGGCGATATGGGCTCCAGGCCTCCGATTATCGCGACGAAGGGTAGTGCGTCAATCGGGTGGATCGGACAACCTTCTGAAATAGAAAGATAATTTATAGACACCGACCCTCCGGGTGAGTCAATACCGTCCGGACCCTCCTCCGCCCGTCCAGCGGGAAGACCGTCGTATCTCCTTAATAACAAAAGAACTCCTGCCGAGTCTGGAGGAGTGTGCCAAAGGGAATAAGAATTGCACTCGCCTATCCCATGGGCAAGATTCTTCTCCTCGAGGACGATTCTCACTACCGGGAAATCATCGAACGGGTTCTCCTGGGCACCTATCCCTACCCGATCACGTCGGTGGCTACGGAAATGCAGGCGTGGGAGGAACTCTCGAAGGAGGACTTCGATCTGGTCCTCCTCGATCTTTATATCGACGGCATGAGATGCTGGGAGACGCTGAAGCGGGTCGTGAGCCATCCCGGCAAGCCCATCGCCATCGTCCTCTCTTGCGAGGATACCCGGATGAACGAGGACATCGCGGTGTCCCTCGGGGCCTACGCTTTTCTCTCCAAACCGGTTAATTTCGTCCAGTTGAAAATGACCATCGATTCCGCGCTCCAACTCGAATAACGGGAAGCCGAGTCTCCCACATCCGTTGGGTGCGTCGATCGTAACGCACCTGAAATCATTGAGATAACAGAAGCAAAACCTCCATGGATGCGTCCGAACCGACCCGCGTCCGTTTCCACACCAAGTATAACCTGCCGATATAATTGAATTTTTTAATGGCACGGCGATTGCTGATATACGGCGTCATGAGACCCGCCGACTTGCGCACGGCAGATCGATTTTTTCAAGAGCCTCCAAGGTAGGTACTAAAGGAAAAGGGGCGAAGCAATGGGGATGATAAGAATTGTGGCAATTCTTGTTGCTGTTGCATTCGTACCGTTGCTTTCCCATGCGACAGAAGTAAAGGCGATCAGTTCGACCCAGTATCTCTGGTATCCGGATTTCCAGTCCGCTGACACGGACCAGAACGATCTTGCGGAATACTTGAGGCTGGACATAACCAAGTTGGACAAGGAAGGGAAAATCAGCCTGCACGGGTACGGCAGGGTCCTTTATCAATTTTCGACCAGTGTTGAGTATCGTCCGGAACTTGCGAACGATACATACGGGAGAATGTACTACTTTTACCTGGACTACCGGGATGCCGTCAAGGACCACCTGGATATCAGGGCAGGCAGAACGTACGTCTACTCGGCGGCGATTTCGGGGACCATCGATGGCGCCTACCTTAACATCAAGAATTTAGGGCCCGTGGGGGCTACCCTTTTCGGCGGCAGGAACGTGATCTTCGACAATAAAAGCGAAGTCGGCACCGGGGGGGACACGCTTTTCGGGATGAGCATCTACCTTGACACGATAAAAAATACCCACGTCGAGATGAGCTACGGAAGGAAAAACGTCGATTCGGACCTGGCGCGGGAAAACGTCGGCCTGGATTTTTCCACCACGCCACATGAGAAGGTCAATATTTACGGCAGGGCGCAATACGATACCGTTTCGGACAATTTCGCAGAGTTGCTGTTCGGTGTGAAGTTGGTCCCCCTGAAGGACCTCATCCTGCGGGGCGAATATTACCAAAACCATCCCACGTTCGACGCGTTCTCATTTTACCGTTATTTTAACGTCGATGATTACAAGGAGATGAGCATTGCCGCCGAGTACCAGGTGACCAGCGAATACCGGGTCGTCGGCAAATACGCCCGTGAAGATTTTGGCGATGATGCGAGTGCGAATCTTTATGATATCGGTTTGTTTGCCCGCCCGATAAAAGATCTTGTCCTCAATGTGTCCTATGAATACAGAGACGGATTTGCCGGCCAACTCAACGGCTTCCGGATTAATGGCGTATACAAGATCTCCAAAACGGCGATTTCGGCGGGGATCGATTACGACGATTTCCGAAGGGAATCCTCCCGCGATGGAACTGCGAAGAAATACTGGGCAGGCATCCTGTACGAACACAGCAAGATGTTCAGCGCCTCCGCGAGGTTCGAGGAAAACATCAACTACAATTACGACCCCGGTTATCAAGGCTTCGCGGCAATCAACGTCAACTTTTAAACGAGCGAGGGGAATCCATGTTGAACAACGGGAAATTAAAAATAGTGCTGATGTCCACAGCCTTGCTTCTTGTGGTCGTCTGTCTCTCCTTCGCCAGGACCGACCACAAGGAATACAGGGAAGCCAAGCCGGGGGATTGCCGGGACTGCCATGGTGGATCCAGCGTGACGGAAAACCACGGCGCCTTTTTCGTGAGCGAGCACAAAGAGTTGGCACGAAAGGCCTCCAGCAACTGCGCGGATTGCCACCAGCAATCCTTCTGCCTGGACTGCCACAAGGGCGGGAACCTCGAGACCGAGCAGAAGAGCCTCTCCAGAAGAGGGGAGTACATGCCGAAGACGCATCGGTCCGATTGGATCTCGATTCACCCCATAAAGACGGGGGATAACCCTTCGAACTGCTATCGGTGTCACGAGACGCCCTTCTGCACGGGATGCCACACCCGGCAGATTCAACAGGACAGGGGCAAAATGACCATCAAACCTCACCGCCCGACATTTGTTTCACCGGGCGTACCGGACCCGGCCTGGGTTTCCGATCATTCCGCGAATGCGCGGAGGAACTTGCAGAACTGCCAGGGATGTCATCCGCAGAAGGGTGACTGCTCCAACTTCGCATGCCATCCGAACCTCAAGGGCAGGTAGCGAACGGGGAAAATAGAAAAAAGCTTAAAAGGAGGAGACAAATGGCGGACGCAAAAAAAATCGGTTCCGTAAACCCGGGAGAAATCATCGTTCCCGAAGGGGTAACGGAGTTTATCCGCAAGATCGTCACCCGGAGAGAGTTCCTACAATACTCGGGAGTCGCCGGGATGGGCGTGGCCACGTTCAGTCTCATGGGGTGCGGGAGCAGCACTACCTCCTCGGATGTAACCCCCCGGCAGGTTTTTGTGGCCAATGCGCAAGGCATGCTCGTCGCCGAGCCAAGCCGCTGCGTGGGATGCCGGCGCTGCGAACTGGCATGTACCGAATTCAACGACGGAAAGTCGATGCCGTCGATCTCCCGTATCAAAGTCGGCCGGAACTACAATGTCGGCCCGTCCGGTCCAACGTTGGGGATCGCCCGGCAGGAAGGCACCTGGGGCAACCATCGCACCGTACAGGATGTCTGCCACCAGTGCCCGCACCCGGTGCCATGCCAGCTGGCGTGCCCTCACGGCGCCATCGAGGTCGTGCCCCCGGTCAACGCCAGGGTCGTGGTCGCCGCGAAATGCCAAGGCTGCGGCATCTGCTCGAAAGCGTGCCCATGGGCGATGACCTCCCTGGACGGGCCGGTCGATGGCGCGAATTCGAAAGCGACCAAGTGCCTCCTCTGTCGGGAGTGCGTCAATATTTGTCCGGTGGGGGCCCTGAAATATGTGGCCTGGCAGGACGTGACCAAGTCCTTCCCGCCGCGCCAGGTTGTTCCCGCCTCCATACAGCTTGCGGCGGATGTCAAGGATACCTGCAACAAGTGCCACTAACGAAGGGGTACAAGAATATTTCCGTAATTAAAGGAGGCAGATAATGGGCGGATGGACCGGAACAGTCTTAAGAGTCGACCTGACGACGGGGTTAATCACCAAGGAACCGATAACCAAATACCTACCCTTTCTGGGAGGCATAGGCCTCGGTTATAAGGTCCTGTGGGACGAGGTGCCGCCGGGCACGAAGGCGTGGGCCCCCGCGAACCGGATCATTTTCGGAGGTGGCCCGCTGACCGGCACCGGGACCCCGCTGTCGGCCCGCGTCTCGGTGACCTCGCTGTGGCCGAACCATCCGGAGGAACTGCCGGCGTCCGGGCACATGGGAGGGCACTGGGGCCCCGAGCTCAAGTACGCCGGCTACGACGCCCTCATCGTCCAGGGGGCGGCCGCCACACCGAAGTGGATAAAAATCGTCGACGACGTCGTCACGATCGAGGACGCAGGGAAGATGTGGGGGAACGGTATCTACCGGGCCACCGCCGAAATCATGAACATCATGGGGTCGGACGCCCACGTGGCCGCCATCGGCCAGTGCGGGGAGAACCTCGTGCGCATATCCAACGTCATGTGCGACCGCTCCCACTCGGCGGGCGGCGTGGGCAGCGTGATGGGTTCAAAGAAACTGAAGGCGATCGGCATCATCGGCACCGGCTCGGTGAAGATCGAGGCGACGAAAACGGCGTGGAAGGATCTCGTCCAATACCAGAACACCTTGCTCGGCGCCAATTCGGGGGGCGTGGTGCCCAATACGCTGCAGTCCTGGCAGCCGGACGGGTATTACGGGGGCACGCGCTGGACGGCGGCGAACGGTCGTTACTGGGGCGCCGCCACGCCGCCGGTCCACACGGGGGATTGCACGGCCGCCGACCTGAACAGCATCGGGCTGCGCACACACAAGGGATACGCCGACTTCGGCGCGGACGCGGGGAGCAGGCACACGGTCAAGATCGGCGGCTGCCACGCGTGCCCGATCCGCTGCCACATCGCGACCGACGTCCCGGCGCTGGAGGCGTTCGGCTTCTCCCGCTACCAGGTGAACACCTGCAACGGCAACTCCACCGGGTCCGGTTTCTCGACCGGCATGCCGGCGACTTCGACCGTCGCCGGGCAAGAAGCCAGAATCGTATCATCCCAGGTCGGCGTCGCCCTGTCCGACGATTACGGCTGGTGGAGCGACTACGGCATGGCCCAGGCGGACTTCGGGTTTTTGGTGACCCCGCTGAGTCTGGCCCGATGGGAGGAACTGGTGGGGGTCGGGGCCGTCGCGACGGCGAATGCCGGTAAATCGGTCTACCAGGTTCGCCTCCCCGCGGCGGAGTGGACCAGGATTGCCGGGGGAACGAACCCCCCGACGGCCACATCGCTGTTGGGAAAATACTTCGCCTCGGATTTGAACGGAAAAATCGATTTCATGATGTGGGTCATCCCGGAAATCTCGAAGAACCTGATGATGGACGGCACGCCGGCGACGTATGAAAAGATGGTTGCCGGGCAGACCGCGACGGTGGGGAATGCCACCCTGGGCGCCTACATCGCCGTGGGGGCGGGGCGGCTGGAACAGCTGTGGCCGGAGCTCAAGGTGGAACACCAGATCAATGTCAGCGGCGGCAACTACCTCAAACAGGGGCACATCAAGCACCACTATACCGAGAGCACTACCGTGCACCAGGCCGCGGCCCTGATCAACATGTTCTGGAACCGCGACCCGCAGTGCCACACCCACACCAACTTCACCGGAAACGGGCTGCCGCTGGCCCTGAAAAACCAGATCTTCAATGAACTCTTCGGCGCTGAGTTCCCCGGTTCGGCCGATGCCATCGATGGCGCAACCCCTGCCCCCATGAACCAGGCCAAGGCGGTCTTTGCCAAATTGTCGCTCATCTACCTGGCGCTGCACAATTCGATGACCCTGTGCAACTACACCTTGCCGGGCTGGGCCTCGCCGCTCAAGAGCCGCAACTACCGCGGGGATATCGACATCGAGGCGAAATTCTGGACGGCGGTCACGGGCGAAACCGTCACCCGCGCGGATATGGAGAAGACCGGGTTGAGGATCCTCACCATCTATCGGGCGCTGGTGGCCCTCCGCATGAAAAACACCAGGGCCGCAGGTTGGAAGGACATGCGCAACGATCACGACCAGCTGCCTGAATGGTCTTTCCATGCGCATTCGGGTTCCACAACGCTGGACCATGCCGACTTTGAAAACGCAAAGGACAGGTTTTATACCCTGCTCGGTTGGGACACTGTGACCGGGCTGCCGACCCTGGCGACGTACAACACCCTGGGCCTGAGCGATGTGGCCACCGCCATGACTGCGGCGGGGCTGATGCCGTAGCGAGACGAAGCCCCCGGCGAAAGCCGGGGGCTTCGTAGTTTTACGAACAATCAACGATCGCGGGAGAGCGCCACATGGGAACCAATGAGGGTGGAACCGGAGCCGCCGAGGAGATCCGGATCGAGTTTGGAGCGGAAGAGGCGGTCGAGGGCGGGGAAAAGACCACGGAGCTTACGGTCGAGGAGATAAAGGCGAAGATCGCCGGGAAGATCAGGGCGGACGGGGAAGAGCACGGGGCGGTGACCCCGTCGGAGGTCGTGTTCGCCCTCGTTCCGGATTCGCAACAGGACAGGATCACCTCCATTCTGGAAGGGATGGCTTCTGACGGCCGCTATGCGGATATCAAGGCCGTGACCACCGCTTCCGGCATGGTCTTTTTTGTCTCCGTGAAGTATATCGAGGCGGCCCAGGCGATCGAAATAAGCCGGATCGAAGAGGTGAAGTTCCTGATCGCGGAGAAGGTCCGGGCCGACTCCCGGGACGACGTCGTCCTCTCGTCCGTCGACGACCTGCGCGCGTTGGCTCCCGAGATGGACCCGGCCGGCATCGCCGTCATCCTGGAGGAAATGCGGACGGAAGAGAGGTACGCCGATATCAAGTCGGTGACCTCTCCGAACGGAAACGTCTATTACCATTCGGACAGGCATATGAGCGGCTACTACGCGGTTGTCCTGAGCCGGGTGGCCGCCAAGGACCCGTGCGTCACCATCGCCGCCCTGGTCCGGGACGAATCCAGGATCTATCCGCGTCCGACCTGCGTCCAGTTCTTCCTGGAACCGATGTTCGGGATTCCTTCTGACGACCTGAAAACGGTTGTCGACGGGATGCTGCGAAAACCGGAAAACAGCGATATCAAGATGATGGTCCACCCCGAAACGGGGGGTGTCTATCTGTATTGCAACCAATACTTGAACGGGGACACGGCATTCAAGTTGATGCATTGGGTGGAGGTCGTGAAGCCCGCGAATCCCTAGCCCCGGCGCAAGCCGGGAATGAAAACTCGACCCGTGTGGAATGTCTGAACGGGGGGGGATGGCGACCCATGGGAAAAACAGTTTCCTATCGCAACGGAAAGCTTGAGTCGGGGGAGACGGAGGTTGTCCGGGAATTCCCGCTGAAGCTCACCGTCAACCACCGGGAGATCGCCACCCTGATCTGCTCTCCCCACGACCTCAAGTTTCTGGTAGCCGGCTTTCTCCGCCTTCAAGGTTTCGTGCGAACCGTCGAGGATTTTCTCATGCTGAGCGTCTGCAACGATTTCGGCATCGCCAACGTGGGGATCCGGGGGGATGTGCCGGACAAGCTGCGGCCGGTTCTCACTTCGGGCTGCGGCGCCGGCATCAGTTTCACGTTCAACAAACCGGCGCAAGATCCATCAAAACAGTGCGGAACGTCACCACGAAACTATCGGCCGTCCGAGATATTCGCCATGATGGAGCAGTTGGCCCGCCTGGCGGAAAATTATAAAAACCATGGGGGCATTCATTCGGCGGCGGTCGGCGACGGGTCCTCCATCCTTCTCTACGCGGAGGACCTCGGGCGGCACAACACCCTGGACCGGATCGCCGGAGAAGCGCTTCTCAAGGGGATCGATCTTTCCGGCACGATGCTCGTCACCTCCGGCCGGGTTTCCACGGAACTTTCGGCCAAGGCGGCGATGCTCGGCATTTCCATGATCGCCTCCCGCACCTCGCCGACCGACATGGCGGTGAAGATGTGCGAGGAGGCGGGCATCGTCCTCGTCGGTTACGTACGCGGCGGCCGGTTCACCATCTACACCTGTCCGGAGAGAATTGCCTGTGAGGAAAGGATGGAGCTTCCCGTCTCCGACCGGCGCATCCACAGGATGACCGGTGCCGTCCTGACCGACGGCGCCTCGACATCTCTTTAGCAGGGAGATGACCAGCCAGCCACCCTGCCCCTCCTCCTAGTGTGGTGTCCCAGGAATAGGTTGACGCATCGAGAGCGTCGATGCGCCGCATCCGGCAAGGCGCCCGACCGAGGCATACTGGTGAGTATGGTGAGGAAAGGGCAACGCAGCCGGGGCGGATGCAGCGGCGCTCGAATGCCAAGATATTCCTGGGACACCACACTAGTGGCCGGATGGCTTGGGAAAAGAGTTCCGCCCCTTCCCGCGGGGGCCGGGCTCTTTTTTTCGTGGTAGCATGGCGCATGGGCAAGGACGACTGGAAGTACGACGAAGACGCGTTCGACGAGAT
>Ga0315273_10002831_pt1 | contig 20661 bp, 20 predicted proteins | sample YL17G02_0_MG_FD_205753 | JGI IMG/M metagenome (GOLD analysis project Ga0315273, IMG submission 205753) | Sediment microbial communities from Yellowstone Lake, YNP, Wyoming, USA - YL17G02_0 | ecosystem: Environmental > Aquatic > Freshwater > Lake > Sediment | place: USA: Wyoming | collected... | reverse complement strand
ATCGTGGGCGACGAAGCGGTCTGTCCATGTCACGGATCGCGGTATCGCGCCGACGGCACGGTCTCGGCGGGGCCAGCCACGCGGCCTCTCCGGCCGCTCCGGCTCGAGCCTGATCCGGTCTCCGGAAGGTGGATCGCCCGTGCCTCCTGACACCCGCGAGCCCGCCGCCATCGTCACTTCTCGGTGGGGCACCTTTGGCGATGTCGCGACGGCGGCATTCGTCATCGCCGCGGTCTCCGGCGTGGTCGTCGCCGTGCCGTACGACGCGCAGGATGGCTACCGTTCGATCGCGGCGGTGCTGCTCGCCAATCCCGCCGGAGCGTTCTTCCGCAACATGCACTACTGGGCCGGCCAGTTGTGCCTGGTGCTGACGCTGCTCCATATCTGGGATCACCTGCGCGCGCGAACCGAGCAGCGCGTGGGCCTGGGCGTGTGGCTGCGCCTGGCGCTGACGCTGCCGCTGGTGGCCTTCATCATGCTCTCTGGGTTCATGCTGCGCGGGGACGCCGAGGGACGTCAGGCGATGCGGATCCTGACCGAGGCCACCTCGCAGGTGCCGATGCTCGGACCGCTCCTCGCCACGCTGGTCTTCGGCGCCGGCGAACGTCTCGACGTGATCTACGTGCAGCATGCCGCCACGGCGACCATCGTCGTGTGGCTGTTCGTCATCGAGCACGCGCGCCGCGTGTGGCCGCGCTGGCCGGCCTTTCTGGCCGTCACGATGGTCACCAGCGTGATCTCGCTCGTCATCTCGCCCGGTCTGCACGATGGCCTCGAACCCATCGTCAAGGGACCGTGGTACTTCCTCGGTCTCCAGGAGATCCTGCACTGGACACCCTGGCCTGTGGCGGTCGTCGTCGCAGGTGGGGCGACCGTCGGAGCGTTCTTTGCCGTACGGGTGATTCCCGCGTCGGGCGCGGCCTGGACCAAGGGCGTGTTGCTTTTCCTGGCGGTGACCTACCTCGGGCTGTGTGGCGTGGGGGGCTTCCAGCGAGGCGAGAACTGGTCGTGGAAATCCGGGTGGCCCACCGGGGCCGGAAATCTGCGCGTGGGCTGGTTGCTCGCCGCAACCCCGGACGCCCCTGCCCCACTTCCGGCGCCACTCCCAGTGGTGATGGGGCGCCCCGAAGGATGTCTGGTCTGTCACCGAGGTGTCACCGGTCTCGGCAACGCACACCGGCCGGAGGCTGTCGGGTGCGCGTCGTGCCACGGCGGCGACGTGTTTGCCCTCGACAAGCGGCGCGCGCACGCCGGCATGGACGTCATCGCAGGCAATCTGGCGACGGCGGTTCGCGGGTGCGGGCAGGCCGCGTGTCACGCCTCGATTGTCCCCCGTGTCGAACGGTCGCTGATGGCGACGATGAGCGGTATCGTGGCCATCAACCGCCGCGTCTTCGGGGAGGGGGGAGACGGCCGGCAGAATGGCCCCGTCCACGTGCGGGACATCGGGCGCACGGCGGCTGACACGCACATGAGGCAGCTCTGCGCGGGATGCCACCTCGGGATGACCAAGGTCGCGCTGGGACCCAACGGCGAGGGGACGCGCGGTGGCGGGTGCAACGCGTGTCATCTGACCTACAGCCCGGCGGCGCTGGCGGAGTTGACCCGTTACGAAAACCAGAAGATGCGGGGCGCTGCGCAGGCGCCAACAGTGCATCCCGCGTTGTCGCTCGACATCGGCAGCGGCCAGTGCCTCGGCTGCCATAGCCGGTCAGCACGCATCGCGACGAGCTTCGAGGGCTGGACCGAGGTCAATGACGCGCCCGCCGACATCTCCGATCCGTCCCGGCCCGTGCCATCGGGATACCGCAGAATCGAGGACGATCGGATCTTCAAGCGTGTGATACCGGATATCCACCAGCAGCGCGGCCTCGACTGCATCGATTGCCACTCGTCCACCGAAGTGATGGGCGATGGCGTCGCACACGGCCGCAAGAGCGAACAACTCCGGGTCGCGTGTGAAGATTGCCACGCGCTTCCCGGAACCCGGCTCCCAGTGGTCCCGGCGGCGCAGATCGACCCGGAATCGCGGCGGATTCTCGCGCTGCGCGACTGGCCTGGACCCAAGCCCAGTCACTACGTCAAGACGTCGAAGGGCGACGTCCTGGTCAATGTCGTGATCGACGCGACGGGCACGCCCCGGATGGTGCGCAAGCGGACCGGCGAGCGGAGAGATCTCAAGCCTGCGGTCCCTGTGTGTCTCGAAAGCCAGGGCCACACGCGGCTCTCGTGCGGCAGTTGCCACACGGCGTGGGCGCCCCGCTGTCCGACCTGCCACACGTCGTTTGACGCCTCGGCGGCTGCCTACGACTGGATCGACAATGCCGATGTCCGGGGAGCCTGGAGCGAGAAGGCCGGTCCTTTTGCAGCCGACCTCCCCACACTCGGCATTCGGCGTCTTCCCGAAAGAACTGGGACGCGCCGGGAAGTGATCGAGACGTTTGTCCCGGCCATGATCCTCACCATTGAGCGCAAGCGAGAGTCTGGACGTCCGTCAGATCTTCTGTTCCGCCGGCTCTACGCGCGCATCGAGCCGCATACGACGCGGCGGGAGGTGCGCTCGTGCGAGTCGTGCCACAACAACCCGGCCGCGCTGGGGTATGGTCGCGGCGACCTGCGCTACCAACCAACTCCGACTGGAGGACGATGGCGGTTCACACCCGCATCGGAGCGTGTGCCGGCTGACGGCTTTCCAGCCAACGCCTGGATTCCGTTTCTGGGCGAGCGCCACGACATGGTCTCGACGCGAGACGACGTCCGACCGTTCAGCATTGAAGAACAGCGACGGATTCTCAGGGTGGGTGCGTGCTTGACGTGCCACGGCGCCAGGTCCACCGTGATGCGCGACTCCGTGCGGGATTTCGACCGCCTGCTGGCGCGCCGCAGCCCGCGTTGCGTCCTGCCGGTGTGGAACTGACCGAGACAGGTTCCTGCGCGCTCGCTCGTAGCCACGCCCACAACCGCGGGGGAGAGGTGGGCCCCACGGGTTCGACTGGTCCGCAAGGCAATCAAAGCACGACGGATCCGTGTTGGTCGCGTCCGTGCGCATTCGCTCCCGTGCGCCGAACGACCATCCTGAACGAGTTCCAATCCGACTCGAGTCGAACATACGTCCCAAGGCCTGGTTCGGTCTGCTATTTCGTCATCGCCGTTTCAAGCTCTGTCTTGCGAGCCTGAAGTTCACTCAGGCGCTTCTTCAAGGCGGTCATTTCCTTCTTGATTCCGCGTAGTTCTGTCTGGTTCTTCTCCCGGGACAAACGACTCGCACCATACCGTTCGGCGATGTAGCGTTCGAGTTGGCTCCGCAAGACCCTGACGTTATGACTCGATCACCTGTCCCTCCCGAACATCGACTTCACCGTCCTCCGCGCCCATCGCCTCGGCGATCACGCGTTTCGTCACGGCCGCGAAGTGCTCGTGCAGCACGGTCTGCAGTTGCAGGAATTCCGGCCACAGTGTCGCATTGACGTACGACTTGACGACCCTGACCATCAGCGTTGTGCGTCGCTGGCCGCGGTACCGATACGGCTTCAGCCCATGTCGTCGAAGTACCGCAGTAAACAACGAGCGCGACCACCCATCATTGAGCGAAAAACGGTATTCGATCGCCGGTTCAGGCGCCTCGATGGCCGTCAAGCGGGCGCGGATTCGATTCGATGCGTTTTTCGCGGCGCTTCGCTCACCCTCGGTGCCGGCCCGCGCGAACAGTGCCTCGATTTTCCGAAGCTTGGCGATGAGTTGCTGTTCCTCGTCGAGCACACGCGCCTCCGTCGATCCTGTCGGGATGAGGTGTACGTCTACTGGATTGGCGAACCGCTGTATCGGCAGCGACATCACCGGCTTCGCCTGGCTGGCTGCGTGGTCGCAGCGGATCATTGTAACGCCGACCCACGCCGATGGGGCCAGTCACGTCCTTGTCACCCGGCTCAGCGCCGCAACCGACAGTCCCTCAAGGTGGCCATCGTCGGGGCAGGCCCCGCAGGGCTCACGGCTACGCACGTGCTGCCGCTCGACACGTTGATTGTGTCCGTGGGGGAGAAACCCGAGGTCGAGCGCATCCGCTCGGCGACATCCGAGTAGTTCGAAATCAAGACGACGGATTGGGGGTCGATTGCGGCCGACCCGCGCACGCTCGAGACCGGTCGCTGTCTGCGTTGTGGCCTGGATTGCGACGGTGACGTTGGCGCCAAGGCCGCCAGTGACACGCGTAGCCTCGGCGCGCCTACGTCCTGACCGGCGCGTTCGCCTTTCCGAGGATAGGAAGCACTGTCACTGTCTCGTCGTCTCCTTACTATCGAGGCTTGCGCGCGGTCTTGTCTCCCGCCTGAACCGGCTTGGGCGGCAACGAGAGCGTCGGCACGCCGCGCTCGCGTTCCTGCCGGCGAAGGTCTTCGACGATCGCCTTCAAGTCGTGGCCGTGCTCGGCCGCGATGGACTCTCGTATCGCCCGAACTTCATCGACGATGGGGTCACGAATCATGGTCAGTCCTCCAGTAGTTCCTCCGGCGTGCAGATGACCGGTGGTCCGAAACCGCTGGGGGCCTGCGACGTTCCGGCGCGACGGGTCGATCCCTGTGCTATACTCCGGCCCAAATCGTCGCGTCACATCGGGATGCGCCCCTCCTTGCGCGCCGCCGCTGCGTTCTGCTCGTCGTGACGTTGCCGTCTCCGCATGAGCGGCGGATCCACGGGAATCTCTGAACGTGGCTGCTCAGAGTCGCTCGCCCCTCGCCAACAGTTGCGCTGTGGACTCGTCATCGATCGGGAGTGTCTGCCATGGCCTATTCGTCCAGACGGTCCGGCTGGAGCCGGGTGCTTCCGCTCACGCTGATCCTGATCGCGTGTGTCGCGACAGCCGCTGCTCAAGAACCCTCTCACATCAACATCACCGCGACGGCGCGTGATGTCCCCTACCAGTGCGGCCCAGGAGGAGCCATCACGTCCCAGGCGTTCAACATCCAGGGCGAAGGCTCGTTGCGCCTTGCGCCTGAGGCCGACCCTAAGCTGACGCCGCCAATCCCGCAGGGCGGTGCAGCAGCTGCCGCGATGTTTCCGCCGTGCGCAAGACGTCCCCTCACGATACCTCCTCCAGGCGGCACCCTGTCGACCTTCGAGGAGGGGCATATCGCGCCGGCCGGGAGCTACTACGTGTGGGTGGCCCCATCGGCCGATCAGCGAACTGCCACGGGACCGTGGCGGCGGTTCGGACCGTACGATCTGCGCGGCGGCCGCAAGTATCTCTTCTTTATCCGCGACGGCGGCGTCGACGGACCGATCGAGACCGATTCCCGGCTCAACGTCTACTCCACCCCCAGTTCAGACACGACGGCCACGTACTACGAGAACCGCTCAGAATCTCGGGGGTGGAAGGCGGTCACGATCTGCCCCCCAGCGGCATTGTTGCGTCCTGGCGCTGGTCCGGTTGCTCAGTGGTCAGCTGACGGGAATGCCGGCGACAGCGTTGGTGGCAATGCCGGCACACTGAAGGGCGGGGTGAGCTACACGGCGGGGGTGTCCGGCCAGGCCTTCAACATCAACGGGCGGCGCGGGAGCGGCGTGGTGCTTGGTAACCCCGTCAACATGCGCCTGCAGACGTTCTCGATTGTCGCCTGGCTGAAACGCGCGGATGCGCGAAAGTCGACGTGGGACAACGAGTTGAATCCGACTGCCTGCATCCTCTGTTATGGGCCTGGGGGATACGCATTCGGGATGTGGGATGATGGTCGGCTATTCCTCAGCAAGAACGCGTATAGCGTGGTCAACACGAGCCAGCTCAAGATCACAGATACCGAATTTCACCTCGTGGCGCTGACCGTGGCCGAAGGCCGGGTCGTGTTCTATGTCGACGGGGAGGCGGAGGTGACGCCCCCCTACAATCCCGGCTACACGTTTTCATCCGATGTGGCCATCGGCGCCAGCATCACCGGAAACGACTTACGGGTGTCGTGGTTTGGCCTGCTCGATGAGGTCCAGTTCCACAACCGAGCCCTGACGGCGGAAGAAATCAGGGCAATTGTCAGGAAGTGACGGCCGCCGGTCACGATGCGACGCCTGATCATGACGATGTCTCAGCGATCTTGCGACCGACCGGCGGCGTGAGCACTTCCATTGCCTGAATCAGGCCGTCGGGATCGATGATAAAGCGGCCGCGCAGTTCGATGCGCAAACACTGGGCCAACGGGCATACCGCACCACCGTGCGGGGCGCATGACCCATTCGCGGCACCATACGGAGACTCGCCCCAGGCACACCCGGTTCCGCGGACTGGTTCCGCGGACTTGACACTTGTGGACATATGCTCATAATAGGGTCCGAGGTGTTGCTCGGTGCCACGCCCGTTCTGCCAACGTCGAATCGCCGGCCAGCCGGCCGCCCCGGTCTTCAAACCGGCCGGCATTCCCAGGATGCTGCTCGATGAAGTGGTGATGACACTCGACGAGTTCGAAGCGCTCCGGTTGGCCGACTTGGAGAAGCACTACCACGAGCGCGCCGCCGAGCAGATGCAGGTGTCACGGCCGACCTTCTCGCGCATCATCGACTCGGCGCGCACCAAGATTGCCGATGTGCTTGTGCACGGGAAGGCCCTCAGGATCGAGGGCGGCCCCATACAGGTGCAGACGGGCCCATGGCGCTGCTGCCGCATGCATGATGGGGAAAGCGACCCACGCCTGCAGTCGGATCTCCAAGGCCGGAAACGATGTCCCCGAAAAGAGGAACTCATATGAATATCTGTATTCCCGTCAGCGCGGATCAGGGCATCGCCAGCCCGGTCTGCGCCCACTTCGGCTCCGCGCCGTTCTTCATGATCGTCGACACCGAGAACGGAACCTGCCGCGCGCTCCCGAATCAGAACCAGAACCACGCGCATGGCATGTGCCAGCCGCTGATGGCTCTCCAGGGCGAAGATCTCGGTGGCATCGTCGTGGGTGGGATCGGCATGGGCGCGCTGAACAAGTTGATGACGGCCGGGCTCGACGTCTATCACGCGCAGCATCCGACGGTGGAGATGACCCTGGCCGCGTTCAACGCGGGCGAACTCCGGATGATGACAGCTGAAGCGGCTTGCGGGCATCACGGGCAAGGCCATGGACACGGTCACGCGCACGGTCGCGGCTGAGTCCTTCGAGTCATGAGTTTGGCGAAGAGCTCATTTTCTCAGGACCAAGGAGGCGGACAGTGAGTGAAGGATGGGAGATCGCGGTGAGTGCGATACCGGAACCCACCGCGCGGCAGGCAGGGGTCGTCGATTTCTGGTTGCGCGACAGCGCCCAGGGGTTCAGCGTACAGGCTTCATGCGGTGTCGAGGCCGCGTGCAGCCAGTCCACGCTCAGCGCGACGCGTCAGGCCGCCCACCCTCACTGCCTTCTGTGCGGCGCCGACAACGTCCAGGGTCTGGCTCTCGATTTTCAGGTCCAGCCCGACGGGAGCGTTCGGGCCGTCTTTGCGGGTGGCGACCGGTATGAGGGCTACCCGGACACACTCCACGGCGGGCTGATTGCCGCCCTGCTAGACTCGGCCATGACCAACTGTCTCTTCGCGCGGGGCATTGTGGCCGTCACCGCCAGGCTCAACGTGTGCTATGTCCAGCCTGCGCGGTTGGGCTTGCCGATGGAGGTCGTGGCGACCGTGGAGCGATCCAGGCGGAGCCTCCACTATCTGGCGGCCGAAGTCTGCCAGGACGGCAATGTTGTCGCCAGTGCATTCGGGGCGTTTGCAGATCGGCAGGCCCGCTGATGGCGTGCCCGTTTGTTCATCGAGGTGGAGATATGCCGAATCCGATTCGCGTTGGGATCATCATCTGCGACAGGTATCGGACGTGCGCGGGCGGGAAGTGCCTGCGGGCGCTCAGGACTCGCGAGGGCGCGTTTAGTGCGTATCAAGGACGCGCGGTCGAACTCGTGGGCTTCACCACGTGCGCTGGGTGTCCCGGCGGCAACGTCGAGTACGCGCCGGAGGAGATGAAGAAGAACGGAGTCGACGTCATTCACCTGGCAACCGGCCTGGTCGTCGGGTATCCCCCGTGCCCGCACATCGACTATTTCAAGACGTTCATCACCGAGAAGTACGGCATCCCGGTCGTTATCGGCACGCATCCAATCCCGGAGAAGTACTACCTCACCCACCAGGCGTGTGGTACGTGGTGCGGACCGGAGTGGCCGGAACGTCTGGCCTCTACCATTGGCGACACGGCAACCCGGCTCGCGTACGACTAACCGCGAGGGCCAGCCCATATACGCAGGAGACACGATGAAGGCCAGACAAACGGGTATCAACAGCAGGCTCGTGCGCTACTCGGTGGGCATCGAGGATGTGGACGATCTCATCGCCGATCTGGAGCAAGCGCTGGCCGCCTGCGGTGCCGAGCCAGGGGCGTCGTAATTGGCAGACCGATGATGGGCTATAATGGCGTCGACTGCTGGTTCGAACCTGCCCCACGCCAGAGATTCCCATGAGCATGATTTACCTGGACAATGCGGCCACCTCCTTCCCGAAGCCGGAAGAAACCTACGTATTCATGGATCAGTTCTACCGGACGCACGGTGTCAACCCGGGCCGTTCGGGCTACGACCTGTGCATGGAGACGGGGCAGTTGGTGGATGACACGCGGAAGTTGCTGACTCGCTTCTTCAACGGCACGGATCCTGATCGCCTGATCTTCGCGTACAACTCCACGGACGCGTTGAATCTCGCGCTCTTCGGGATGCTCTCGCCTGGCGATCATGCGGTCACGACGACGATCGAACACAACGCGGTGTTGCGCCCCTTGTACCACCTGTCGACGCACCACGGGGTCGAGGTGGATCACGTGCCATTCGACTCGCAGGGCTTCGTTGATCCAGACGCCGTGGCTGCGCGTTTCAAGCCCACGACCCGGGTGGTGGCGATCAACCACGCGTCGAATGTCATCGGCACGGTCCAGCCCATCGAGCAGATCGGGCGCCGATGCCGTGACCGCGGCATCCGTCTCGTCGTAGACGCGTCGCAGACGGCAGGCAAGATCCCCATCGATGTCCAGGCGATGAACGTGGACGTGCTGGCGTTTACCGGCCACAAATCGTTGATGGGACCGACCGGAATCGGCGGGATGTACGTGCGGGAAGGCGTGGACATCCGCCACACACGGGCCGGCGGAACCGGCGTGCGATCCGCCCAACGGTCGCACCTGGACGAGTACCCGTGGCGGCTCGAATATGGCACGCCAAATATCATGGGGATTGCGGGCGTCAACGCGGGCCTGCAGTGGATTGAGAAGACGGGGCTCGCCGCGATCGCGGCGCACGAGATGCGGTTGCTGCGCCAGTTGGTGGATGGACTCCGCGAGATTCCCGGCGTGAGCCTCTACTGTCAGGACGACTTGTCCAACCACATCGCGGTGATGATCTTCAATATCGATGGGTTCGAGCCGGGAGATGCCGGGACGATGCTGGACGTCGATCACAACATCGCCTGCCGCACGGGGCTGCATTGCGCGCCGAGAGTGCACGAGCAGCTCGGACTGGACACGCTGCATGGCGCCGTCCGCTTCGGGATCGGCCCGTTCAACACGGACGAACACATCACGACCGCGATTGGCGCGGTCCGGGAGATCGCGGCAGCCCGGGCGCGGAAGACTCGTTGAACAGGAGAAGACACCATGAAAATCGCCGTCGCCACAGATCAGGATTTCGTCGCCTCAGGTTTCGGCTGCTGTCCGTTCTGCAGCATTGTCGACATCGAAGACGGCCAGATCCGCGAGACGCTGCTGATCCCGAATCCCGGCGCCAGCCACAGCTTCTGGGCTGATCTGTTCGTGCGGAACTCGATCAAGTTCGTCATCGCGGGATCCATGGGGCCAACGGCCAGATCCGTCATGCTGGGAAAAGGCGTCCAGCCCGTGCTCGGAGTCAGAGGCCAGGTCGATGACGTCGTCCGGCGGTTCGCTGCCGGGGAGTTTGACACGGCGGTGCCACCCGCCGCCGACGAGCATTCCGCCTCGTGCTGTGAGTGCAAGCCCTAGCGACGACCGCATCCGCGCTGCAGCGCGCGACGCACCCCACCTCCGATCACACTGGACGGGAAGGACAGATGGACACCGGCGTTGACGCGGCCTACCGCGCGTTCCTCGAGGCGTTTCCCGGCTACGTGGCGACCTCGAAACTGGATGCGCTGCGGGCGACCGACTACGAGCGGCTCGACAGGCTGGGCCACGTCTACCTCGACTATACCGGCGCTGGTTTGTATTCGGCGTCACAGATCCGGCGCCACCATGAGCTCCTGCTGGACAGGATCCTGGGGAATCCTCACTCGGACAATCCAACCTCGATCGAGGCCTCGAGGCTGGTCGACGAGGCACGTGCCGCGGTTCTCCGGTTTTTCAAGGCGGACCCTCGCGAGTACGGTGCGATCTTCACGCCGAATGCCAGCGGTGCGCTCAAGCTGGTCGGGGAGGCATACCCATTCGAGCCCGGCGGACGCTTTCTGCTGACCTACGACAACCACAATTCCGTGAACGGGATTCGGGAGTTCGCGCGTCATCGTGGGGCGAGTGTCACGTATTTGCCGGTTCTCAGTCCGCAGTTGCGTGTGGAAGACGAGGCAGTGCTGACGGAACTGGAACGGGCGGCTCCTGGCGGGCATCATCTCTTCGCCTTTCCCGCCCAGTCCAACTTCAGCGGTGTCCAGCATCCGCTGGATTGGATCTCCCACGCACACGACCGGGGATGGCACGTCGTTCTCGACAGCGCCGCCTTTGCCCCGACAAATCGCCTCGACCTTTCGGCCGTCCAACCTGACTTCGTACCGCTGTCGTTCTACAAGATGTTCGGCTACCCAACCGGCATCGGTGCGCTCATCTACAGGCACGACGCCTTGCGCGCGCTGAGGCGCCCCTGGTTTGCCGGGGGGACCATCACGGTCGCTTCTGTCCAGGGTGAGGGATGGCACCACCTGGCGCCCGGGCACGCCGGTTTCGAAGACGGCACCGTTGACTACCTCGGGTTGCCGGCGGTGGCGATCGGGCTTGAGCACCTGGCGTCGATCGGCATCGAGACGATCCACGACCGTGTCATGGCCCTGACCGGCTGGCTGGTTGCGCAGTTAACCTCGGTCGAGCACTCGAACGGTGCGCCCCTCGCGCGGGTGTTCGGACCGACTAATCTGACGCAGCGTGGGGGCACGATGGCCTTCTACCTGATGGCGCCGGACGGTACGCCCTACGACGTGCGGGCCATCGAGAAGGCGGCATCTGACGCCCGCCTGTCCCTGCGAACGGGGTGCTTCTGCAATCCCGGTGATGGCGAGGTGGCGCACGGGATCACCCGGGACGACATGGCGAAATGCTTCGTCGGCACCTCCACGCCGGTGAGCTTCGAGGACTGCGCGGAGACGCTTCGCGCGTCGACCGGTAAGGCCCCCAATACGATCCGCGTGTCCTTGGGACTCGCGTCGAACTTCGCCGACGCCTATGCGCTCATCGCGTTCACCGAAACGTTCCGAGACGTCCCGAGCGACACAACCACGGGGTCGCCGTCGCTCGACGTGTTTGGAGGCCGTGCATGAAGATCGACGACATCCCGGCTCATGCTCGTCGCGCGGAGGTCGCCAGCGCGCGGGCGGCATATCTCGAACGCACCGCCGTCTTCCGTTCGCACGGGTACGATCGCCAGGGATCAGCGCGGTTCGTCATCGACCAGGCCGGCGTCAGGTCGGGGCACGTCCTCGACGTGGGCACTGGAAAAGGCGTGCAGGCGGTCGAGTTGGCTCACCGGGGACTGAATGTCGTGACTGTAGACCCCGATCCGCAGGAGCAGCGATTTGCTGCGCTAAACGCCGAAGCCGAAGGGGTCGTCGGCCGCATCCGATTCGTTCAGGCAGACGGGCGCAGCCTGCCGTTCGCGGCGGGCAGTTTCGGCGCGGTGTTCCTGGTGGATGCGCTTCACCATCTCGAGGAGGGCGCTCCGGTATTCGCCGAGATGGCCCGCGTCGTCCGCCGCACGGACGGGTGCATCGTGCTGGCGGAGTTTGACGCCGAGGGCTTTGCGATTGTCGCCCGGGTCCACATGGCCGAAGGACGCACGCATCCGGTCGGGCCGATCACCTTCGACGCCGCCGTCGACGACTTCCGAAGTCGCGGTTTTCGCCTCCGGTCCACCACCGACGCGCACGTGCATCGTGTCGCCATCCTCACCTCGCCCTGAGCGCTTCGACTCGCAATGACGGTTGCGTATTCTCGCGAGGCGATCCGGTGAAACATGCTCGCTCAGCTTCGCTCGGCCAGTCGCGATCATGGCACCGACTCTGGCGTGCTCACCTGGTGTGCCGCTAGCAGCCTTCCCTCTTCTTCGTCGCGGGCTTTGCTCCGCCGGTCGGCGACGCCGGTGCGGCCACCTTCGACAGGGCTGAGACTGTCGGCATCGCGAGCCCGGGCGCACCAGCCGCAACGGCCGATGCACTGCGCGGTTGGCCGCCAAAGAACGCGCTGACCGAACGTGCGCGTTCGTCGCGCATGCGCTCGTCGGGAGTGGGATTGTCCGCGACGACAGGAAACACCACCTGGTCCTTCCATTCGTCGAGGCCGCCCTTGAGCATGTAGACGCCCTTGTAGCCTCGAGCTTTCAACAGCATCCACGCCTGTGCCGCCCGAACGCCGTCGTCAGAGTAGAAGACCAGCTTCTCCTGGCGGCCAAAGCCCGCTTCGGTCAGGTTGGCCATCGGCACGTTGATGGCAGCCGGGATGTGGTACTGGGCGAATTCGGCTTCGCCGCGCAGATCGATCAACCGGTAGTCGGCGCGACTTTCGATGATCCACGAGGCCAGCTCGGGCGCATCGACATGATCGGCTTCCCTGCCGATGACGAGCGCGAACTCCCTGGCATCCAGCGTGACCGTGCTCCCGGGGTACGGCACCGCGAAGATGGCGATCGCGCCAAGCGCCACCGCCCCGAGTGCGAGTTGCTGATTGAGGGTGAGCATGAGAATCCATCTGCGCATCGCTCACTCCCCCGAGCCGGCTGCGAGCCGCTTTTCGAGAAGTCCCGCACCATAGAACCCGGCAAGCGCCATCAGCACCACGGCGAACACGACCAGACCGTATGGCACGCCGAACGCCCTCGGCATCGTCATCGCCTCGCCTGCCCCGCTCAGGTAGAACCCCTTCACGAACGGAAACAGCTCGGCGAACGCGAACGTGCCGACAAGAATGCCCAGCACCGACACCAGACCATCGACGCGCCCCGTTGCCGTGGCAGCCACCGACGTGCCCGGGCAGTATCCGCCGGTGACGAAGCCCACGCCCAGGATCAGGCCGCCGACAACTTGCGGCGCCAGGTAGGTCGGCACCAGGTAAACCAGCGACAGATCCAGCCAGCCCATCCAGGCGAGATACGTGAGGCCGAGCATCGCCGTCACAATCGCCGTGAACATGACTTTGAACACGGCGAGATCGGTCAAGTAGAACTGTGCCATGAGCTTGCGGGCACTGCCGAATCCGGCGCGTTCCAGGAAGAACCCGAAGCCGATGCCGATGAGAAAGGCGACAACGAGGCTGGTCTCGTCGCCGAACATGCCGTACTTGAAAAAGGGTGCCATCATCGCCATTGCCACCTTACGAAATACGCCACGGCATACGCCCCGGCGAACACCATCATCATGAACGCCCAACTGCCCAGATTCAGCAGGGCACCACCGGTCAACGCCTGGCCACTCGTGCATCCCCGAGCGAGCGCCGCTCCGAAGGCCATCAGCATGCCGCCGGCAAACGCCATGGCCAGCCGCGCGCGGACCGACACACGCGGACCCTTCTCGGTCATCACCTTCGTGCGGCCGGCCAGCAGTCCCGAGAGCATCGCACCGGCGAACACACCGATCACCTCGAAAACCAGCCACGACTTGAGCGTCGATGCGCTGCCGTCACCGAGGTAGCCGGCGAGGAACTCGTTGTTCCTCGCATGGGCGGGAGCCACCGCGTCGACGGCCCACGCGATGACCGAGTTGAAGGCGCCCGATGCGCCAAGGCCCCGCCCCACGAGTACGAACGAGGCGAGCAGCACCAGGCCCAGGCCAATCCCGGCCAGGTACGGATTCATGTACGGCTGTGGACGGCGCGCGGCAGTTGTTGTCGTCATAGCAGATTGTCCCAATCCCGGATCCCGTCTTGTCACTTCCTACCGGCGCCCCGTGACAGCGGGACGACGGTTCCTCCGCGTCCCCGCTCACACAAGCCGGCAAAACATGCCTTGCCGGGACATGTCGCCGACCTCACGGACGGGGCCCCTATCCCCCTGCCTGTCTCGGCCCTCACGGCACGTTTTGCAGACTGACGCAGTCGGCTTGGTTCGAGGGGCCGCTTCGGAAGCCGCCCTCCCGCCGGCACCAGTTCTGCCCGTAACTCCGCCCGAACCCCGAAGCCCGAACCCCTAATCCCTAGTAACTCCCCATCACTCCGTGCGCCCAGTGGCTCACCTGCCCCGCGGACACGATGACCCATCGCAAGGCCAATCCCCCGGCCATCACCATCAATGGCGCGATGGGCGTGTGCTGGACGAAGTGGCGCGCGGCGAGGATTTGAATAATGAGGGGGATGACGATGCCGAGTCCGACAACGAAGACCCAGAACGGTGCCGTGTAGGAGCCGCCCAGGAACAACCGGGCCGCCTCGACTTGCGGGGCGCTGCCGGCCAGCAACCCAAACATGAAGAGCGCCAGAATGCCCAGTTCTGACGCCAGGACGACGTTGTCGATGCGGACCGTCAGCGCGCGTTCGTCGGGGCTGCGCGTCACGAGGTGAGCGAACGCGGCGGCCGCCGACACGCCCGATGCCAAGAAGAGCACGCCGAGGACGCCACTGTTCCACAGCGGCCGGGCGCCGAGCGAACTAAGCAGAATGCCGGTGTACACCCCAAGCGCGACGCCAAGCACCATGCTGGTGATGCCGATCGCCCGCACGAGCTCGCGATTGGCCTGCAACGCGCGCGATGCGCGCGCCACCGTCTGGCTGAGATCCTCAAGCAGCGCCGGCGGGCGCACCATCCACGTGACGACCAGCGCGGGATACACCAGGAGGAGGATCCACGACCCCCACGACATCGGGGAGGTCCACTGAAAGGTGGTGTAGAGACGCCACACGTAGCGCTTGTGCTCAAGGTCGAGGAAGAGCGCAAGCATACCCAGGCTCAGCAGCACCAGCCCGACGCCCGGCAGCGCCGAGAGCAATGGGGACCGGCGTACGTGGCGTCCGCCGAGCATGAAGTAGCCGGTGATGATCATCATCCCTGCCACCCACCCGCCGAGGAACAGATAGACCGGGATCTGCCAGCTCCAGACCTGGACGAACGGATCAATCAGTTCGTTGTGCCGCGTGATGAAGAATTCAGGCGTCATGGCTCACCACGTCAGTCCAGGTAGAAAATGCGGGGCCGCGTACCGGCGGCCGGCAGGAGTGCATGTGCCTTGCGTGACGCCAGCGCGCGGCTGATCCCGCTATGGGGATCGTCGAGATCGCCAAAAGTAAAGCAGCGCGTCGGACACACCGCCACGCACGCGGGGTCGAGTCCTTCGGTGACGCGGTGCGCGCAGAACGTGCACTTGTCGGCGTAGCCGTCGGGATGGATGAACCGCGCATCGTACGGGCACGAGGCCAGGCACGCCTTGCAGCCGATGCACGCGTTGGCGGTGATGAGGACGATGTGACCGAGGTCGTTCACGTGGCTGGCGCCCGTCGGACAGCAGGCCACGCACGGCGGGTTGTCACAGTGATTGCACCGCTCGGACCGGATCTCCATGTGAATCGTCGGAAACGTCCCTGCCGATTCGTAGGCGATCCAGTCGCGATTGAACCCCTCGGGCACCTGGTTTTCCGTCTTGCAGGCGACCACGCAGTCCATGCACCCGACGCACAGACGCGTGTCGATGGCCATGCCGTAACGCGCCATCGCCTATGCCCCCGTCTCGACGGTCACGAAGTTCACGTTCATCCCCGTGCCGCCCATCAGCGGGTCGGTCGTGTAGCGGGTGACGAGCTGCGTATCGCTCGCGCCCTTGCCGAAGGCCCGGCGCAGGCGCACCGCCGTGTGACCAAAACCGTGCACCATGTACACGCAGTCGGGCCGGATGCGCTCGGTGGCCTTCACCCTGACCCGGTTGCTGACGACGCCATCCTGGTTCTTCAACGTCACGTAGCTTCCATGGGTGATGCCCATACGCGACGCCACGTCCGCGTTTAGCCAGACGTCGTTCTCGTCCATCATCTCGTTGAGAAGCGGGTTCGACTGCGTGCGGCCGAACGTGTGAACGGGCGCGCGCCCGAACAGCAGCCGGAACGACCCCGGCGGGGGTTCCCCGGGCCGCGTGAATCTCGGCACCGGATCGAACCCCTTGTCACGCAACGTGGTCGAATAGAACTCGATCTTGCCAGAAGCGGTCGCAAATTCTGGCTTGACGCCAGCGTCATAGAAGATGGGTTGCGGCGCGCCGTGGATGATGCCCTTCTGTTTCAGTTCCGCGAAACTGAGGCCGGCCTTGGTCAGCCTGAACTCGAGGTACTCCTCGATGGTCTTCCACGGGTAGAACGACTCGAGCCCCAGCTTTTTCGCGAGCTCGCGCGCAATCCACCAGTTGGGCTTCTGGTCGTGCGGCGAAGGCACGACCGGCTGACGCAGGGCCACGAACGGATCCCGGAACAGCTCCGGGTTCAACTCGTCGTACCGCTCGAGGTAAGTGGATTCTGGCAGCACCACGTCGGCCCAGCCGGCCATCTCGGTCGGAATGACGTCGACGACCACCATCAGATCGAGGCTCTGGATGGCCTTGATGGTCTCGGCCTCGTTCGGGAGGGCCATCAGCAGATTCGTAGCGTAGGTGATCCAGGCCTTGATGGGGTAGGGCTTCCCGCTGATAGTGGCTTCGCGGATGCCCGTGGTGAGTGTTTCGTTGGCGAATGGGTACTTGCCGCCCGGGTTATCCACCTTGCCCTTCGCGGATTTTGGGTAGGGCGGATACGGATAGGCGGGAATCGCCATGCTGGATGGCGTGTAGAACCCACCCTTGCGCCCCCAGCTTCCCAGAAGCGCGTTGAGGAGGGCCACCGCGCGGCTGCGCTGTGTGTCGTCGCCGTACCAAGTGGCGTGGCGCCCGGGATGCACCAGCGTCGCGGACCGGTGGCGCGCCATTTCGTGGGCCGTCTCGCGAATCAGCTCGGCGGGAATGCCCGTCTCCGGATACGCCCACTCCGGGGTATACGGCGACAGCTCGGCGGCGAAGGCTTCGAAGCCAAATCCATGCTGTGCAACGTAGTCCTTGTCGTAGATCCCCTCGGTCACCAGCACGTGCATCCAAGCGAGCAGCAGCGCCAGATCAGTTCCCGGCTTGATGGGCAGATAGTGCTTCGCCTTGCTCGCCGCGATTGACAAACGCGGATCGACGACGATGATGCTGGCGCCCTTGGCGATGGCCTCGGCGAACTCCTGCACCTGGGTGTTGTGCATGTTCTCGCCAAGGTGGGAGCCGATGAGCACCAGACAGCGGCTGTTCCTGATGTCGGTGCGTTCCGGCGAACCGACGTCTTCGCCGAAGGTGAGCGTGAAGCCCACGTCGCGCGGTCCGCGGCATTGCGCGAACGACGGCGCCGTGATGTTCGGCGTGCCGAACGCCTTCATCGTGTGCTTCAGGAACGTGCCGCCCAGGCCATGCGAAAAAAGGGCGACCGCTTCGGGTCCGTGCTGGGCTTTGATTTTCTGCAGTCGGTCGGCGATGTAGTTGAGCGCCTCGTCCCACGTCACCTGCGCCCAGACGTCTTCGCCGCGCCGCTTGCTGCGGATGAGTGGGGTCTTCAGGCGATCCGGATCGACGTGGGCGCCGATGCCGCCCGTCCCGCGCGGGCACAGCCTCCCGCGGCTGAGCGGATCGTCGGGGTTGCCCTCTATCTTCCAGAGCTGGCCGTCCCGCACATAGGCGATCGCTCCGCACTTCCAGAAGCACAAATCGCAGAAGGTCGGGATCTTCTGCACGCCGCGCGGTTGCGCCGCCGTCCCGAGGGCACTGCCGGCGAGCCGAGCCACGCCGACGGCCGATGAACCGGCCGCCACCGTGGCGGCGGAGATCTTCAGGAAGCGACGCCGGGACAGAGAGTCCATGTTTCCTCGCGCACGACGGAACTCCCCCGAAGGCCGGACAAAACAAATGAGGGCGACGAGTCTCCGGCACTGCAGGGGTCCATCCGGGGGCGGGACGGGGAGGCCTGATCGATAGATTCACCGCACGAGGATTTGGTTACACCACGTCTCACGCCTTCGCGTACCGCTCCCGAATCGTCGGAATCAGATACTCCGAAAACGCCCGCGTAAAGTCGTAGGCCGGCCGAAAGGCCCAGTCGGATCGCGCGGCCGAATCGTTCACGTCGGCCGGCCACGAATCGACAATGCCCTGACGTTTCACGTCGTTGACGTAGGTGATGTTGGCGCCGGGAAAACTCTCCAGCACGATCTGCCGAACGTCCTCAGCCGATGGACTGAAGGCGCCCACATTGTAGGCGGTCTTCGACAGCGTCGCGCGCGGCGCAGCGGCAAGCCTGAGCAGGGCCTCGACGCCGTCGGGCATCGCCATGAACGGAATGCGCGTGTCGGGCCGCACGAAGCAGGCGTACGGTTCGCCTTTCGCCGCAGCGTGAATCATCTCGGGCGCGTAGTCGGAGGTTCCTCCCGACGGTTCGGTCACTGCGGAGATGAGTCCGGGAAACCGCACGCAGCGGAAGTCGACCTTGCCGCTCAGCGGCTCGGCGGCCAATTGCTTATAGTGCCGGGCGTAGTAGCGGCCCAGATGCTCGCAGTACAGCTTGTTGCACCCATACATCGTCGTCGGGGAATTGAACTCCTCCTCGCGCACGCGCCCTGCCTTCGCCTTGGTCTCGAGGTCGGGCATCCCATACGCGGCAATCGAGGAGGGATACAGAAAGATGACCGGGCGCCCGTGCGATTCGCCCTGCTTCTGGGCGAACTCGAGCAGGTTTATCGTGCCTTCGACGTTGACCTGGTGGGCCGTGACCGGCGTGAACTCGCTTCGCGTCGAGAGGTAGGCCGCCAGGTGATAGATGTGGTCGACGTCGAATTCGGCAATGATGCGATCGAGCGCGGCCGTGTCCGTGATCGACCCGATGATCTCGCGATGCACCAACTTGCCAAGCGAGGAGTCGAGCGCCCGCACATCGAGGGTGATGACGGTGGTGGAACCGTCCGCGGCCAGGCGGGTAATCAGGCCATGGCCGATCTCGCCGCTGGCGCCGGTGATGAGGACTGCTGGTCGTCTCACAATGAACCTCTCGGGGATGAATGATGCGTCATGAGTGATAAGGGCTGACGGATTATAGCTTCTTGCTACCTCGTGAGCTTCCTGTACTTGATCCGATGCGGACGGTCGGCCTCGGCGCCGAGCCGGCGATGGCGATCGACTTCGTAGTCCTGGTAGTTGCCTTCGAACCACACCACCTTGCTGTCGCCTTCAAACGCCAGTATGTGCGTCGCGATGCGATCGAGAAACCAGCGATCGTGACTGATGACGACCACGCACCCGGCAAACGCGAGGATGGCGTCCTCGAGCGCGCGCAGCGTATCGACGTCGAGATCGTTCGTCGGCTCGTCGAGCAGCAGCAGGTTGCAGCCCTTCTTGAGCAGTTTCGCCAGATGCACGCGATTTCGCTCGCCGCCCGAGAGCGAACCGACCTTGCGCTGCTGATCGCGGCTCTTGAAGTTGAACCAGGAGACGTACGCGCGAGATGCCACCTCACGCTTGCCGAGCTGGATCTCGTCGTGTCCGCCGGAAATCTCTTCCCACACGCTCTTGTTCCCGTCGAGCGCGTCGCGTGACTGGTCGACGTATCCCACCTGCACCGTCTCGCCGAGCCGCAAGGTGCCGCCATCCGGCTGTTCCTGGCCGGTGATCATCCTGAACAGCGTTGTCTTGCCGGCGCCGTTGGGCCCGATGACGCCCACGATGCCACCGCGCGGCAGCGTAAAGCCCATGCCCTCCATCAGCAGGAGATCGCCGTAACCCTTCCGCACATTGCGCGCTTCGACGACGATGTCGCCGAGACGGGGACCGGGCGGGATGTAGATCTCCGACCGGTCGATGCGCTGCTGCCCCTCCTCGGCGAGCATCGCTTCGTAGGCGTTCAGTCGCGCCTTGCCCTTGGCCTGCCGCGCACGCGGCGACATCCGAATCCACTCGAGTTCGCGCTGCAGCGTGCGCTGGCGCCGCGCCTCCTGCCGCTCCTCGAGCTCGAGGCGCTTTTCCTTTTGCTCGAGCCACGACGAGTAGTTGCCCTCCCAGGGGATGCCGGCGCTGCGGTCGAGTTCGAGAATCCAGCCGGCGGCGTTGTCCAGAAAGTACCGGTCGTGCGTCACGGCCACCACGGTCCCGGCATAGGCCTGGAGAAACTGCTCGAGCCACGCCACCGATTCGGCGTCGAGGTGATTGGTCGGCTCGTCGAGCAGCAGCAGATCGGGCGACTGCAGCAGCAGCCGGCAGAGCGCCACGCGGCGGCGCTCGCCACCCGACAGCGTCGTGACATCGGCATCCGGGGGCGGCAGCCGCAGCGCGTCCATCGCCAGTTCGAGCTTCGAATCGAGATCCCAGGCACCAACCGCATCGATGGTGTCCTGCAGGCGACCCTGTTCCTCGAGTACCCTGTCCATC
>Ga0315273_10002826_pt1 | contig 20688 bp, 17 predicted proteins | sample YL17G02_0_MG_FD_205753 | JGI IMG/M metagenome (GOLD analysis project Ga0315273, IMG submission 205753) | Sediment microbial communities from Yellowstone Lake, YNP, Wyoming, USA - YL17G02_0 | ecosystem: Environmental > Aquatic > Freshwater > Lake > Sediment | place: USA: Wyoming | collected... | reverse complement strand
TACATGTGCTCGGATCCTGGCCAGGATTTGATCAAGCAGGATATCAAGAAGCATGGCCTGAATCGAGTAGTAGTGGCTTCCTGCTCACCACTGATGCATGAGCCAACCTTCCGACGAACTTGCGCGGAGGCAGGACTCAATCCGTTCTTCTTCCAGATGGCCAATATCCGTGAACACTGCTCATGGGTGATCAGTGACCGGGTACAGGCTACGGCCAAAGCTTGCAGTATGGTCACGGCGGCTGTAAATCGTGTCCATTATCACCGGCCTCTCTCGATGCGTGAAGTTGAGATGACGCAGGCGGTTTTGGTTGTCGGTGGCGGGATCGCTGGGATCGAGGCATCACTACGCCTGGCCGATGCTGGAAAGCATGTTTACCTCTTGGAGCGCGAGCCGTTCATTGGCGGGCACATGGCCCAACTATACAAGACTTTTCCAACCCTCGACTGTGCGGCTTGAATACTCACGCCGAAGATGGTGTCCGTTGGACGCCACAACAACATCAGCCTGTTGAGCTATAGTGAAATCGAATCAGTATCAGGATACGTTGGTAACTTTAATGTGCGCGTGCGGCGTAAAGCCCGTTTTATTGACGAGAAAATATGCACGGGTTGCGGCAACTGCGCCAGCGTGTGTCCAATTGAGGTCAGCAACCCCTTCGATATGGGATTGAGCACTCGCAAGGCCAGCTACCGTTTCTCGGCGCAGTCCGTACCTGGAGCGTACGCGATCGAGAAAAAGGGCATCGCCCCCTGCCGTGATGCATGCCCAACCGATCAACGCGCCCAGGGTTACATCGCGCTCATCCGCCAAAAACGCTATGCCGACGCTTATTGGGCCATCCGGCGTGAGCACCCCTTCCCATCGGTATGCGGGCGGGTGTGCAATCATCGTTGCGAGGATGCCTGTTCTCGCGGCAAGTATGACGAGCCGGTCAACATTATGGGTCTCAAGCGTTTCGTCGCCGATTGGGCTTATGAAAACCGCCACGAGCTACCCAACCTGCGCGACAAATCCATCGTCGGCACACAGTTCCAGCACAATCCAGCACCAACCGGTAAAAAGATCGCCATTATCGGTGCAGGACCGGCCGGCCTCACCGCGGCACTCGACCTCATCCGTCTGGGACATGCGGTAACGGTGTTCGATGCCTTGCCCGTTGCGGGCGGCATGATGCGGGTGGGTATCCCACCCCACCGGTTGCCAACCGAATTACTCGATTGGGAAATCCAACAGATCATCAACGAAGGCGTGGACTTACGCCTCAACACCTGGGTAGATGATGTCCCTGCGCTGCTCGAAAACGGTTACCAGGCCGTTCTGATTGCCATCGGTGCCCACGTAGCCAAGAAACTTTCCATCCGTAACTCCAATCACCCTGATAACTGGATGAGTCTGAATGTACTGCGCAAGGCTTGCCTGGGCGAGCCGATGGATCTCAGCGGCAAGAAAGTGATCGTCTTGGGCGGCGGAAACGTGGCCCTCGATACCTCGCGCACGGTGCTGCGCCTGGGTGCCAGTGAGGTGCGTATGGCCTGTCTGGAATCGCGTGGCGAGATGCCAGGCTTCCAGTGGGAGGTCGGTGTGGCCGAGGAAGAGGGTGTACAGATGTTCCCTGGCCGTACGTTCAAAGAAATCATCGTGAAAAACAACAAAATCATTGGCGTGCGTTGCATGGAAGTGAACTTCCACGGTTTCAAACACGGCCGTCCCAATATCACCGAAATCCCCGGCACCGAACACACCTTGCCTGCCGACATCGTCGTGTGGGCCATCGGGCAGGGGCCAGACTTTTCCTTCCTGCCGCAGGATGGCAGCATCAACACCCGCTTCCCAGTCGGCGTGCAGTCTGATGAAAACATGCAGACCACAATGAAAGGTGTTTTTGTCGCTGGAGATGTCCGCCGCGGTGTAACCTTCTTTGTAGTGGATGCTATCGGCGAGGGGCACAAAGCGGCGCGGAGTATTGACCGCTACCTGCGGGAGGATAAGGGTCTAAAGGAACCACACAAGCTCCCAGTGGTGACTCTCAGTTCGAAGGATATTGAATCCAAGTTCGAGACAGGTGAAACTAGCCGGAAAGCGCGCATCCTGATTAAATCGATCCTGCTGCCAGCGCGTGTCCATAACTTCCGCGAGGTAGATAAAACGCTGACCGAAGAAGAAGCCCTAGCCGAAGCGGAACGATGCCTGCATTGTGGTATTTGTTCGGAATGTCTGGAATGTATGGCAGCCTGTGAGCGTGGTGCCATCGACCATAATATGCAAGACCAGGATATCGATTTCGCTGTCGGAGCCATCATCCTGGCAACCGGCTTCAAAGATTTTGACCCCCACCGCATTCCTGAACTGGGCTATGGAAAGTTAGCGAACATAATCACTGCCATGGAATTCGAGCGGTTGATTAATGCCAGTGGTCCAACCAATGGCAAGGTGCTGCTCAAGAACGGGCAGCCGCCAAAAAGCATTGCCATCCTGCATTGCGTTGGCAGCCGCGACCATAAGTACAATGAGTACTGCTCGCGGGCATGTTGCATGTATTCACTCAAGTTTGCGCAGTTGGTGCATGATTATGTTCATGCTGAAGTCCACGAGGTGTACCGCGATATGCGCGCTTTTGGCAAGGGCTACGAGGAGTTCTATAATCGCACTGAGAAAACCGGCGTGCACTTTTATCACGGCAAGGTACGCAATATCGAGCAGAAGGATGGGAGGTTGACCGTGCATTGGGACGAGGCTTTCCATAACCAACTTGATCACGTGGAAGTAGATATGGTCATCCTCTCCACTGGCTTTGAGCCAATGGATGACATGGCCCAAGTGAGTGCAAAATTTGGGGTTAGCCGTAGCCGCGATGGATTTTTCCTTGAGCGGCATCCCAAACTGGCGCCAGTCGAAACGGTTAGCGAGGGCATTTACCTGGCGGGCGCCTGCCAATCGCCCAAGGATATTCCCGATAGCGTGATCCAGGCAGGCGCAGCCGCGGCCGTGGCACTTTCCCTGCTCGACCAGGGTGTCATTGCTCTCGACCCGGCAATTGCCGAAGTCAACAACCTGCGCTGCGCAGGCTGTGGGCAATGTACAGAAGCCTGCCCATATAATGCCATCGAGTTGGTGGATGGCATTGCACAAGTGAATAGCTATCTGTGCAAAGGCTGCGGCACGTGTGCTGCGGCCTGTCCTAACAAGGCCATGTCGCTAATCCACTATGACGACCAGGAACTAGTAGCCGAGATTATCGGCGCGCTGACAGATTTTTCATTGGAGGTGGCTTGATGTATGAGCCTAAGATAGTCGCTTTTCTTTGCACCTGGTGTTCGTACACTGGCGCAGATACGGCTGGCATTGCCCGCCTGAAATCTCCGGCCAACCTGCGCGCCATCCGCGTGCCCTGCTCCGGGCGGGTCTCGTCTGAACTGGTTATGCGTGCCTTTAACCAGGGCGCCGACGGCGTGCTGGTATTGGGCTGTCATATCGGCGAGTGCCATTACGACACCGGCAACCACCGCGCTGCCAAGCGCATCCCCACCCTGAAGGCCCTGATGACCTTCGCCGGGCTGGAACCGGAACGCCTGCACCTGGACTGGGTCTCTGCCTCGGAAGGGGAACGTTTCTCACGCATCACAACAGAATTCGTGAATGCGGTTCGTTCTCTCGGACCCATAAGCTGGCGCGTCGCCCCTGAGAGAGTCCTAACCCTAGGCCGCGGACTTGCCAGCGCAGAGCCGGTTCCGTATCTCGAAAGCGATTGCGCCGGTAAGACCGACGCCATTCGCGCCAAAGCAAAGGAATTACTCGCCAGCGGCGAGGTTAGTTGTGTGATTGGTTACGAGGTCGGCTCGCGCGGACGAACGCATCCGGCATTCATATATCACGATAACGATGTGGAGCGCCTGGTCTGGAACCCGGATTGCACGCACAACCTGACCACATATTTGCCGGACAAGGTCAGCGTATCGGGTGCTTTGATGGCCGCCCACCGCAAGTCCTCTCCCAAACCAGTGGCCGTGGTTGTCAAGCCGTGCGACGCGCGTGCTGTCAACGTGATGCTGGCCGAGAACCGTTTCCCACGCGAGAAAGTGCACGTTATCGGCGTGACCTGCGAGGGCGTACGCACTGAAGACGGCAATCTGCAAACCCGTTGTATGACTTGTGAAGAACGTACGCCTGTGGTGTACGACACACTTATCGGCGAAGCACCTGCCACCTTCGTTCACCATCCCTCATCCATCGTCGCCGAAAACATAACTACACTTGAAGCTGCATCCCCTGCCGAACGCATGGAATACTGGTTGAGCCAGTTTGACCGCTGTATCCGCTGTTACGCCTGCCGTCAGGCCTGCCCGATGTGCGAATGTCCCACCTGCCTATTCGAACGGGACGATTCGCTGTGGGTGGGACTGGGCATCGGCGTCAACCAGAAGCGCACCTTCCACCTGGGACGCGCCTACCACCTGGCAGGCCGCTGTGTGGGCTGTGACCAGTGTGAACAGGCCTGCCCAATGGATATCCCCATCAGCCTGCTCAACCAACGCCTAGCGCAGGAGATCGAAAAATCCTTCGGCCACCGTGCAGGCATGCAGGCCATCTCCTCGCCAGTGGTGACTGTGCTGGCGGGCGAATACAAGGAGGGCTAGATGAGCACATCCCAGACAATCAACAAGACCTGGCTCATCTCCCAGGAAGCGCTGGAAAACTGGCTGGACAGCCTGGCAAAGGCACGTTCCCTGATCGCGCCGCGTGATGTGGATGGCGTCCTGCTCTATCGCCCGGTGGAAAACAGCAACCAGATTAAATGGGGATTTACCCGCCCAGTGCTTTCGGCAAAGGAAGTCTTCTTCCCGTCCACCGAACGCTTGTTGAAAATCGAAAAGACCAACCAGCACGTGACCCTGCTGGAGACCCTGCCCGAAGGTCAAACCGTCATCTTCGGCCTGCGTCCCTGCGACGCGCGCGGCCTGCAAGCCCTGGACGCGCTTTTCATCAAGCACACCCCAACCGACCCATATTACGCCCGTCGTCGTGAGAACACCGCCATCATCGGCCTGGCCTGCAAGGAAATGGGACCGACCTGTTTTTGCACCTCGGTCGGCGGCGCACCGGATGACTCGGACGGGATGGACGTGATGCTTTATGAAACCGAAGACAGCTACCTCGTCCGGGCTATGACCGAAAAGGGATTGGCCTTGATCCCGCAGACTGAATGGCCGTTGACAGAGGAAGTCCCCGCGCCGGCAAAGATGGATGCCCCGCTTTATTCGCTTCCTCAGCAGAACTCCTGGCCGGCTCATTTCAACGCCAATTATTGGGAACACGTGTCTGAGCGCTGTCTGTCCTGCCGCGTCTGCGCCTACGTCTGCCCGACCTGCCGCTGTTTTGTCATCCGGGACGAGAGCCTGACCGCCCCCGGCCAGTTCGAGCGCATCCGCTGTTGGGACTCGTGCAATGGCGCAAACTACCGGCGCATTGCCGGCGGGCACCGGCCTCGCTCTGAAAAAGGCGAGCGACTGCGTAACCGCTTCTACTGCAAGTTTTACTACTATGCGGAGCAATACGACCTGGGCGAGGAGACATCTGCCTGCACCGGCTGTGGCCGCTGTGTGGACTCCTGCCCGGTGAACATTGATATTACCGAAGTACTTACTGAACTGGGGAGGCTGGCATGAGCGACAACCCGATGAAACCCTACCTGGGCCGCCTGGCCGAGGTCAAAGACCTGGGGACCGAGATCAAGCTCTTCCGCGTGGAAATGCTCAACGGCGGGAATGAGGCATTCTGCAACTGCAAACCGGGGCAATTCGCCTTCGTCTCAGCTTTTGGGTTGGGTGAGGCTCCCTTCGGGATCGCCAATACGCCCGAACACGGCCCGTACATTGACTTCGCAATCAACCGCCTCGGTTCGGTGACAACCGGCCTGCATGAACTGGGTGAGGGCGATATCGTCGGCGTGCGCGGCCCGCTGGGCAACTGGTTCCCGATGGACGATTTCAAAGGCAAAAACCTGGTCATCCTGGGCGGCGGAATCGGCGGCGCACCCCTGCGCCCGGTCATCCAGCACGTGCTCGACCACCGGGGGGACTACGGCAAACTGACCATCCTGTGGGCGGCGCGGCATCCATCCCTGCTGGTCTTCACCGATGAATACGAAGACTGGCGCAAGTCGCCTGATACCGGCCTGCACCTGACCGTGGACGCTTCCGACCCGACATGGGATCGCAACGTAGGTTTGATCACCGACTTATTGAAAAAGGTGAATCCTTCACCGGAAAATGCTGTCAGCATCACCTGCGGCCCGCCGATCATGATCCACTACGTCACCCGCCTGTTGGGTGAGATGGGTTTTGCTCCCCAGAACAACTACGTGACGCTCGAAGCGCGCATGCACTGCGGACTGGGCAAGTGCGGACGCTGTAATTTAGGCGAGAAACTCATCTGCGTGGATGGCCCGGTTTTCAATATGGAGGAAGTTGGTCATTTGTTGGAGACATTCCTGTAAACCGGCCATACTTTCATGCCGGGACACAACGAATCGAATTGCCGTCCATGAAAACACCTGGTCATTAACCTGTTTGCTTTGTCATTTCCCATTAAAAGCAAAGGTCGCCTATTCTTTAGGCGACCTTCATCCAGCTGGGGGCAATGGACTTGAACCACTACTGGCTGATCCAGAATCAGCTGTCCTGCCATTAGACGAGCCCCCACTAGGGCGTAATACCCTGTCCAGCGGGCGATATTGTATCACGCCCGCGATAGGCAGGCAAGTCCTATTTTATTTCCGCGCAGCGCGGCGGGTATTCTCTTCCATATCCAAAAAAATAACCAGCAGGTGGGCAATCGCCTGCAAACTGAAAAAAAACATGACGCCCGGGAGCGGTTGGGTTAAGTATGGCGTAAAAAAGTTCAGACTGTCAAAGATGTTCATGCCCTTATTAAAGAACATACCGCTTGAAAACTGGACCAGGAACTGGCCAAGGGTTATCAGCCACACGATCAAATAAAGGGCCAAAACCACCCATGAAAAGATGCGCGCCCAGCGGGAAAAGCGCATCACCACATCCCGGTCAAAATATGTGCCAAAGAATTTTTGTGCTGATTCTTTTGTTTCGGTCATATCTGCCTCCAATAATATTTGAAACCGTCCCGAAGGTTGGTTGTCTATGGTCAAAATCGGCTCAATTTCAACCTTCGGGACGTTGCTCCCACGCCTGCGGGACGGTTGTTTCTTTGTCTCCAATATCGATTATACACGCCCCCGCTTTGTTATAATAGATAAGTTAGCGGACAACTCCATCCGCATAAATCCATAACAAGGCTGTAACCATGAGTCCCGAACCTTTCGACAACACTCCAGAAAAAACCAACGACTTCATCCGCGAAGCTGTACTTGAAGATTTCAAAAACGGACGCTTCAACTACGTCCGCACGCGCCTGCCTCCTGAGCCAAACGGATACTTGCATATCGGCCACGTCAAGGCATTCATGATCGATTATCTCGTCGCGCACGAAAATGGCGGCGAGCTGATCCTGCGCTTCGACGATACCAACCCCACCAGGGAAGAGACCGAGTACGTGGAAGCCATTGAAGATGACGCGCGCTGGCTGGGCATTCAATGGGTGCGCGTGACGTATGCGTCGGATTATTTCGATGAGCTTTATAAGTGGGCGGTGAAACTGGTCGAGATGGGCAAGGCCTATGTGGACGATCAAAGCCCCGATGAAGTCAGCGCGGCGCGCGGCACACTGACAGAAGCAGGCAAAGAGTCGCCGTTTAGAAAGCGCAGTGTCGAAGAGAATCTTGACCTGCTGGAACGCATGAAAAATGGCGAGTTCCCGGATGGCGCGCGCGTCCTGCGCGCGAAGATCGACATGGCGCACCCCAACATCAACATGCGCGACCCGATCATGTATCGCATCCTTCACGAGCCGCCGCATCACCGCACAGGCAGTAAATGGAAAATCTATCCGATGTACGATTGGGCGCATGGACAAAACGATTCAATGGAAGGCATCACCCATTCGCTTTGCTCACTTGAGTACGAGAATCATCGTCCATTGTATGAATGGTTCCTGAAGGAATTGGGAGTCTTCCAGCCGCGCCAGATCGAGTTCGCCCGCTTGAACATGAACTACACCGTGATGAGCAAACGCAAACTGCGCCGTCTCGTCATGGAAAACCATGTGAATGGCTGGGACGACCCGCGTATGCCCACTCTGCGCGCCATGCGCCGCCGCGGTTACACTGCCACAGCCGTGCTTGATTTTATCAACCGCGTCGGCGTCGGCAAAAATTACAGTATGAGTGATGTAGCTCTGCTTGAGGCTTGCGTCCGCGATGATCTCAACAAAAGCGCCCTGCGCCGCATGGCCGTGCTTCATCCGCTCAAGGTTGTGATCGATAACTATCCCGAGGGCCAAACCGAGGAGATGGAAGCGATCAACAATCCCGAAGACCCGAATGCCGGCACGCGCAAACTGCCGTTCTCGAAAGTCATTTATATCGAACAGGATGATTTCCGCGAGACGCCGCCTCCAAAATATTACCGGCTTTTCATCGGCAATGAAATTCGTTTGCGGTATGCTTACTTTATAAAATGTACGCATGTCGTCAAGGACGCGGCTGGCAAGATCAGCGAAGTGCATTGCACGTATGATCCCACCACGCGCGGCGGCGACGCACCCGATGGCCGCAAAGTCAAATCCACGATCCACTGGGTCTCAGCCGAACATGCGAAGCAGGCCGAAATCCGCATGTATGATCGTCTCTTTACCAAGCCCGACCCGGAAGAAGGCGAGGAAGGATTTTTGGGATGCCTGAACCCGAATTCCCTGACGGTCCTTAATGGGTATGTGGAACCGCATCTTTCCGCCCCCAAAGCTGGTGACCGTTTCCAATTCGAACGCCAGGGATATTTCTGCGCCGACCCCGACACCGCTGAGAGTCATCCCGTTTTCAATTTGACGGTGCCGCTTAAAGATACCTGGGCAAAGATCGAACAAAAACAAAAGTAATATGAAAAATGTCGCTGCGAGGCGCTCTCCCTGGCACCGCCCGCCAGGGCAGGTGTGTTCTTAGCCGACACTTGCGCCGCACTGCGTTTGTTGCAGTGCAGGTGAGCAGTCTCCTGATAACAGGGGATTGCTTACCACTTCGTGGCACACGTCGTCGGGAAGAGCAAGTGCCCGCAAAGTACGCGTCGCAAAGACATGAAATTAACGAGGACACTATGGACAAAAAAATATCCAAACGATTCGAGAATCTATTAATGCAATTCTCCCAGGAGACCAGCGATGAGGGCCGGCATAAAATCGAGACACAACTCTGGGATGAGTACGGGACAGAGCAGGCCGTTTTTGTACTGGATATGTCCAGCTTCTCCCTTTTTACGCGCAAGTACGGGATCGTCCATTACCTTTCGATGGTGCGGCGCATGCAATTGACGGTGGAACCCATCATCGAAGCGTACGAGGGTAGTGTGATTAAATTCGAAGCAGATAATTGCCTGGCGCTCTTCCCGGATACGCTTCCCGCCATCCGCGCCGCGGTCGCCATGCAATTGGCTTTTGACGCGTCCAATCTGCTTACACCTGACGACCTCGATGTGCGTATCTCCTGCGGGATTGACTATGGAAAGATCCTGATCATCGGAAACGAGGATTGTTTTGGCGATGCAGTCAACCGAGCCTACAAATTGGGAGAGGACGTAGCAGCGGCAAATGAGATCCTTGTCACACGGGACGCGATGGACAGGGTTCATCCCGAAGCTGACCTCAAACGCCGCGCCATCAGTATCTCCATCTCCGGAATCTCCATCCCCGCCTTTGCGATTGAATACCGTGCACAATAATGGACGGACCAAAACCCTTAACCGGCAAAATTCTCAAACTTCACGGTTGGCCAGATGGCAAGATCATTGGGCTGGCGAAAAGCATCGGCGGACAACTCGCGGATCAAGGCTTTGACCGCGAGACGATTCTCGCGCGGCTTGAGGCGGTGAGACAAAATCCCGGCGCGTTCATGACCGATATTCTCATGGCAGACCTGGCGCGCGAATGTATTCGTTTGATCCCAAAAGATGAAGCGCCAGATGATGAACTGCGCGCAAGTCCGCTCCCATATCCGATCTGGGGCAGGGAAAATATCGAGGAAGGTTCCATCGCGCAAATGGACAATGCCATGCGATTACCCATCAGCGTGGCTGGCGCATTAATGCCCGATGCACACGTCGGTTATGGACTGCCGATTGGCGGTGTGCTGGCAACCGAGAACACGGTCATCCCGTATGCCGTCGGCGTCGACATCGCCTGTCGGATGCGGCTTTCGATTTATGAAGTCTCGCCGCACTTGCTTGGACAGAAGAAAGGCATGTTCGAAGATGCTTTGTTAGATCAAACCGCCTTTGGCATGGGCGCGCAATGGAAAGGTAATCAACGCGCCGAACATGCCATATTAGATGACTCAGCTTGGAACGCGACGCGTCTGCTCAAGACTTTGCAGGATAATGCCGCGCGTCAACTTGGTACAAGCGGAACAGGCAATCATTTCGTGGAGTGGGGTTCATTTCGTCTCGCTGAGCCATTGTTCAACTTAAAGCCCGGCGAGTATCTCGCTCTGCTTTCCCACAGCGGTTCGCGCAGTGTCGGTTTCAAGATCGCAGACCATTACAGCAAACTAGCCATGGAATTACATCCCGAACTTGATAAGAGTGTGAAGCATTTAGCCTGGCTTTCCTTGGACTCAGAAGAAGGTCAAGAATATTGGCTCTCGATGGAACTGGCCGGACGTTTTGCTTCTGCTAATCATTACATCATTCATCGCCGCATCGCCGCGGCAGTTGGACTCAAAGAAGCCGCCGCTGTTGAGAACCATCACAACTTTGCATGGAAGGAAAAACTGCCCGATGGCCGGGATATCATTGTGCATCGCAAAGGTGCAACACCAGCCAGGCTTGGCGTAATGGGGATCATTCCCGGGTCTATGGGAGATGCAGGTTATCTGGTGCGCGGCAAAGGCATACCCGCATCATTGGAATCCGCGTCACATGGCGCAGGCAGGTTGATGAGCCGCAAAGCCGCGCTGAATTCCATCAGCAAATCCGCGCGCGATGCTTATCTCAAAGAGCGCGGCGTCACCCTGCTCGGTGGCGGGCTGGATGAATCACCGCAGGCCTACAAGCCCATTGAAGCCATCATCGCCGCGCAAGCTGATCTTGTGGATGTGCTGGGTAAATTCAACCCGCGCATTGTCCGCATGGCGGATGAGACCGGGGAGTTTTAATAATAATATAAATAATCCGCGTACCTCAAAAAGTACGCGAATTATTATAGACAAATCACGCCTGGCGGTTTTTAAAAAGGCTATCCCTATCATAGATAGTGGGTCTTGATGTCAATTCGTTACGCAGCAATTCACGCGCCAACCTTACATCGCTTAATATCTCATCAACATTCGCATATTTAGAGTCACAGATTAGCACGCCGAGATTTGCCCGCAAATTTAAGTCAGTGTCTTTTTGTTCAAAGAAATCAGCAAGGCTATCCCAAACGCGCTCTGCAATCTTTAGGGGTACGTCATGTGTGCGTACTTCTTCCACCAACGTTAGAAAGCATCCATCTTCCCACCACGCAATTGTATCAGTTGGCCGCAATGTGGATTTAAATCGATCCGCCATTTCGCGCAGGAATCCATTGAACTCCTGCTTGCCAAACCTGGTCTTCAGCGCATCAAATGGATCGATAGCTGCAAACAGCACGCCGAAGCACTGAACGCCTGTCTGCTTGATACGTTCGAATGCAAAAGTCAAACGAACTGTAAAGAAATCAAAAGTGTAAAGCCCGGTGGCTTTTTCGTAAGGCTCCTCACGCATGAATCCGTGAGTGGGTTTCAATCGCTGGACGAGATCGCTCAATTGATAAATATCAACAGGCTTCAGCAAAAACAGGTCTGGTTCAATTGGAAAAATATCTGAATAATTTGAATGAGCGGTAATCACCACAACCGGAGTAGCCCTTAATCGTTCATCAGCACGTATAGTATTAAGAATATCAACGCCGGATATACCGGGCAACTGCATATCAAGCAATACAACATCCGGACGAATAGTCATGAGGCGTTCCATAGCATCCCTTCCATCCATCACGATCTCTGTATGATATCCTGCGATATCCAGAACGTGCCGAAAGAGGGCTACGATATCCCGATCATCTTCTATGATCAACACTAGTGGTTTTTCCATGTCACCTCGAATTCAAGTTGATCGATCAACTATTTGTATATCCATTAGCAGAGGATTTTCAAATTCTACTTCATTTCGAGAGACTGACATGCCTGTTTAAATTTCCAAGTATCTCAATCGCCTTATTTAATCGCTGCAATACCTTTTCCTTCCCAATGACTTCCATCGACTCAAACAACGGCGGGCTGACCTTCTGCCCCGTGACCGCAACGCGCAGGATGCCGAAGACTTGATTGGCATTCAAGCCTGACTCTTCGACATATGCCCGCATCGGCGGCTCGGCTTCCGCGTGACTGATAGTCCCCAGCGCGGAAAGAATCTCATACGTCTTTTGAGCAATCTCTGCGGAACCCCGCGCGTCAAGTCCCTTTGCGATGAGTTCTTCGGGATTCGGAGTGACATCTTCTTTAAAGAAAAAACTTCCAAACGCGAGACAATCATCCAGCGTGACGAGACGCTCGCGAATAAGCGGAATAATTTTTAGTAAGGTATCATTATCCACTTCAAGACTCGCATTTACAAAATACGGCTTGAGGCGCGCGGCTAAATCTTCAACGCCAAGCAAACGGATCTGCGCGCCGTTGAAGTGGTCAAGTTTGGCGAAGTTTATGGCGGCAGGCGATGCTGTCAATGTGTCAATGCTGAAACGTTCCACCATCTGCTCCAGCGACATCACTTCATCTTCAGCCACGCCCCAGCCCATCAAAGCCACCCAATTTAAAACACCTTCCGGTGTAAAGCCAAGTTCTTTCATATCCTTGAGGAAGATGGAATAACCGTCCTTCATTGCTTCAGCGGCTTCGCGTTTGCTCATCTTGCCTTTACCGCTCGGCTTAAGAAACACCGATAAATGAATCCAGATCGGCTCACCCCAACCAAAAGCGCGTACGATCTGCACGTGAAGCGGAAAGGTAGGTAACCACTCCGAGCCGCGGAAGACATGTGTGATCTGCATCTCGTGGTCATCTACGATCGCGGCCAGATGATACGTGGGCAGGCCGTCTGATTTGAGGATCACATAGTCATCAAGATGTTTGTTCTCTGTGACGATATCGCCGCGCAGATGATCGTGCGCGTCCGTTGAACCTTCACGCGGCATCTTGAAGCGGATGATATGTCGCTCGCCATTGGCGACACGGCGTGCGGCTTCGGCAGGATCAAGGTCACGGCAAAAGCCATCGTAACGAAGCTGTTGCTTGTTTTTATTTTGTTCCTGACGGACTTTCTCCATGCGTTCGGGCGTGCAGAAACACGGATAAGCGCGTCCCTTCTCGACGAGAGTCTGCGCGTGCTTCTGATAGATTTCGCGTCGCTCCGTTTGACGGTACGGGCCAAACGGTCCGCCAATGTCCGGGCCTTCGTCGTATGGGATTCCCAGCCAGCGCAGTCCATCCATGATCTCTTGTTCCGTGCCTTCCACAAATCGTTTCTGGTCGGTATCTTCGAGACGCAGGATAAATTTTCCGCCTGTCTTGCGGGCAAGCAGATAGTTGAATAAGGCGGTACGCGCGCCGCCTAGATGAAGATGTCCCGTAGGAGAAGGCGCAAAGCGTACGCGTGCAGGCTTGGGGACAGATGTGAGCGAGGTTGAAATATCCAAGAATGAAGCTCCTGATTAAAATTCCATTTGTTTGTGGCGCATGACCACGCTTTCGACGAGTCCGATGCCGAGCATGAGGGCGGTCAAACCGCTGCCGCCATAACTTATGAACGGCAGCGGCAGTCCAGATACTGGCACGATATTAAGGTTCACACCGATATTCACCGCACCCTGAAAAAAGATCAAGATGGCCACACCAAAAGCAATCATCGAACCCGCCACATCGTGCGCTTTTTGCGCAGCGCGGATGCAACGCCAGACAATAAAGCCCAGCACCACGATGATTAAAATACCGCCCAACAAACCAAATTCTTCAGCTGTGGCCGAAAAGATAAAGTCAGTATGGCGCACTTTCAAAAAACGTAATTGTGTTTGCGTGCCATGACCATAGCCTTTGCCAAAGAACCCGCCTGAGCCAATGGCAGTCAAAGCCTGGGTCACGTTATAAGTAGCGCCATGTGTGGCGTTTGGGTCAGGGAAAAGAAAATTAAGCACCCGCTGTTGCTGATATTCTTGCAGAAATGGAAATCCCGCCGCAATCCCCACAATGCCGACCGCCCCAGCCATGAATAAATGTTTTATTTGCAGGCCATTGATCCACAACATGGCGGCAAATATGACTGTTATCACCACAACATTGCTCAGATTCGGCTGGATCAAGATCCAGAACATCAAACCGAAAGTCCATAAAAAACCATTAAATATCCAGCGTAAGTTACGCGGTTCGTTTTGTACACTTTCAAAATAACGCGCCAGAATAATGATCACGATAATCTTGGCGAATTCAGTCGGTTGCAGGAACAATACACCCACCTGAAACCAGCGTTGAGCGCCAAAGACCACCTGCCCCACGCTCGAGAGGGCAAACAAAAACACCATAATGCCTAAGTATATGGGGCGGTACAGCGCCAGCCAGTAACGATAATCAATACTAGCCACTACAAAGATCACCACAATGCCGAGCAATGCAAAATAGATCTGGCGATTGATAAGCGGTTGAAGTACCTCGTTCCCAGCCACAGCAGAACGGATCATCGCCGTGCCAAAAGCGGATGCCAGCACGACTGCGCCCAGCAGCCAAAAGTCAAAGTTTCGCCAGACCAGGCCGCGATTCATAAGTTATTCCAATACAAAATAAAAAGGGCATATTTCATTTCAGTTGAAACCGTCCCGCAGGACAACGCCTGCGAGATGTTCTGCTCATACAAAAGGAGATTATCCCGCGCGGCGGCGAGTCGAATTCTTTAGAGGAATATCTGCCACCAGGCGTTGAGAGCGACCATCTTTTTCAAGCCCGATCTGCACCGCATCCGGGTCAATTTCAATATGCCGCGATATGGTCTGGATCAGATCATCTTTCAAGGCTTCAAGTTCGGCGGGCGTAAGGTCGGTTCGGTCATGCACCAGCACAAGTTGCAGGCGTTCCTTCGCGCTCATTGCACTGCGTCGTTTGTGCGAGAAGAAGAAATTCATCTTATTTCCTCCCTGTCATGCGTTGGATACGGTCCCACAAACCACTTTGTCTATCCAAATCCATGAACGGAACATCCTGTCCCAGTAAGCGTTTGGCGATATTGCGAAATGCCTGGCCGGCGCGGCTCTTCTGGTCATAGGCCACAGGCGTGCCGCGGTTACTTCCAACGAGCACACTTTCATCTTCAGGCACAATGCCGATTAGCTGAATCGCCAGCAGATCAAGCACATCTTCTGCGGAAAGCATATCATGCTGCTTTACCATGACCGGATTTAAACGGTTAAGGATCAAAGCCGGAGTGCCTTTCTCTTCCGCTTCAAGGATGCCCACCACACGGTCGGCGTCGCGCACGGAGGAAACCTCGGGGTTGGTGACCACCAGCACTTTGTCCGCGGCGGCAATGGCATTACGAAATCCGCGTTCGATACCTGCGGGAGAATCGATCAACACAAAATCAAGGTCGGGGCGCAATTCGTCACATATCCGCACCATGTCAGAGGGAGAGACTGCGGTTTTATCGCGTGTTTGCGCGGCGGGAATAAGATACATATCAGGAAAACGCTTGTCGCGGATCATGGCTTGCCTCAGCTTACAACGCCCTTCGATCACATCCACAATATCATAGACAATACGGTTTTCAAGACCCATCACTATATCGAGATTGCGCAAGCCAATATCACCGTCAATACAAACGACCTTCCTACCCTCCGCGGCCAGGGCAACGGCAAGATTCGCAACGGCGGTGGTCTTGCCAACGCCGCCTTTTCCAGATGTAATAGTTATCACTTGAGCAGTCATATTAATCCCTGTAAATAATTAACCCGAATGCCAAAGCTCAGATTGCAACACGCCATCATCATCAATACTGGCAATCTCAGGTCGAGGATTCTTTTGCGGCTTGAGCATAGCCGACATTTCTTCAGCAATTCGCAATTGCATAGGCGAAAGATCAAGGGCACAGATCACTGCGTTACGATTGCCTTTCGAGCCTGCATGGATCATGCCGCGCACACGTCCCCACACGATCACACTGCCTTCGGCCACGATCTCTGCGCCAGGGTTAACATCACCCAATACAACCACATGACCGGGAAAATCAATCCGAGTCCCTGAACGCAAGGTTTTATTCAGGAACAATGCGGTCTCTTCACCGAGATCATCCACCGCGAAACTACGGGAATCTTCAGGCCGCGGCTTTGAGATGCGCGTGGCAAGCCCAAGCAACTGCGCTGTCTGCTCTGTTTTAGGTGATTCACTCAAGATCGCCCACAACGACACACCGCGCTCTGAAAGACGGTCACGCAAAGCTACAAGTTCGTTTACGCCTAATAGTTGCGTGCCAACATCCAAGGCCAGGCGCGCGCCTTGAAAAAATGATTGTCGCAAATCGATGTGCGCCACCAGCGCGGCCTGTTGTTCATTCCATGCCGCGTCGGCCAGCGTCACCAGCAAGCCATCACGCAATCCCTTGATCAGAAGAAGTGAAGTGTTTGTCTCGTCCATAATTCAGGGGCAGTTGCGCTGAATTATAGCATGAACTTTTGGATGAAAAATCGGGCGGAGCGTACATCCGCCCGACGCATCTTTCTGGAACCTTCGACACTCCCTTTGGTCCGCAGGGCGACGCTTCGCTCCCCCTTTCGGGGACTTTGCAGTGCCGACCTTCAACCTGTTTGCAAAAACTTTATAGCGTATTCTCACCCGCCGCCAGGTTGAGCCTGAGCCGTGTCAATCGCCTTCAATTCAAAATAAGCTTGAATAACACGCGCTACAATTGGAGCGGCCACGCTGGCGCCTTCGCCGCCATTGTAAGCAAAAGCCAAAACGATAATTTCCGGATCTTCGTACGGCGCGTAGGCCAAAGTCCAGGCATGAGTCGGCCATAATCCAAATTTACAGCGGTCAGCTTTCAACGCCACGTCATCACAATATTCGGCTGTGCCTGTCTTTCCCGCCACAGTGATCGGCAGTGGGTAATCTTCCATGAAGACCCTGTGCAATGTGCCATCGTTCGGTGCGGTGACGGCCAGGCGTGTGCCAGCGCGCACTGCTTCAATTGAAGATGGCTTTATAACCGTGAACTGCCCGGTCTTGTCACAATAGCCTTGATCACAATTGTAGCCTTCGATCAATGGAGTAGTCGTGACATCCCACTTCATATTTGGAGTAAATGGCGAAACCTGGTATGCGCCGGGAACGGGCGAATTGGAGAATGTGAATTCTTCCGGATTAAACCATACGGGAATGACGCGTCCTTCACCATCTGTGACTTCACGAATGATGGTCGGTTGCATCAATTTGCCATTGTTGGCGATCGTCGACCCAGACATAAGGACCTGCAACGGCGTAGCCAGCACATAACCTTGTCCTACACTGGCAATATACGTATCACCTGTGGACCAATTCTCGCCTTGATTGATGCGCTTCCAATCGGGGTCAGGGATCAGGCCGTCCTGTTCGCCGAGCAACTGTATGCCTGATCGTTTTTCGTAACCAATCGCACGCGCATATTCCTTCAAGCGGACAATGCCCAATCCTTCCTTAATCTCATCCTCGTAACCGCCGCCCAGTTTATAAAAACAAACATTACTTGAGTATGCAATACAATAATAAAAATTAATGATGCCAAAGCCATCCGGCCTGGTATCGTAGATGTGATCGCGAAAGGGACGCATATTACGGCCCTCTATGCAAGGGTCGGTTGGTGAGAATTTCTCGCACAAAAGAAGCTGACCCGGCGCAGATATTTCCTGTGTGGTCGTTACAACGCCTTCATTGATCGCGCCTGTGGCAGTAGCAAGCTTGAACACTGACCCCGGGGAAAACTCGGCCGAGATGGCGATATTCAATAACGGATTAGTCGGGTCTGTACTTAGTTGTTGATAATAATATGATGGAATAAAGCGCGCCATGCGATTGTTTTCATAGGTTGGGTAACTAACCATCGCCAGGATCTCGCCGGTTTTTGGATTCATGGCGATCACCGTTCCGCTGGAAATACGGATTTTATTAAAATATTTATTCCAGTAATCAACCTCCTGCTTAAGGGATGCTTCTGCCGCGGCCTGCAAACGCGTATCAATGGTCAGCATGATGTTATTACCAGGGATGGGTGCAACGGGAGGCTCCAGATTTCGAAGTTCCTTGCCTGCCACATCAATTTGTATGACGCGTGTCCCATTCTTGCCGGATAAAAGCGCCTGCATGGATGCTTCCACACCCGCGTAACCGATCTTATCGCGGTTGGGTACAAAGCCTTGCGCACGCAGTTCTTCCTCCAAGGAAGCCGGGATGGGACCAAGAAAACCGATCAGGTTTGCAGTGAGCGAACCGGTTGGGTAGTCACGGATCGGCTCCACTTCAACAGAAACGCCGGGCCAATCAACCGATTTTTCCTGCACAATGCGAGCCAATTCATCAGGCACATTGCATTTGATCTTGACGGGTGTGTAAGGAGCCAGAGAATCCCCCAGCTCTACCAACTGTGCAATGCCGGGACCTTCTACACAAGCGGCAAATAATTTGGCTTCTTCCAGAGTTCCACTGGTAACCGGGATGCCTGTTATGTCAGAGACTTCGCGGTACACGCGTTGGATGTCCGCGTCGTCATCCGGTAAATTAGCCGGGGTGATGAGTATGTTATAGGAGGCTGTGTTGCGCGCGAGGATATATCCATTTCGATCATAAATGATGCCGCGCTGGGCGCGTACGCTGATGGCTCTTGTATAGTTTTCCACAGCAAGGTCAAGCCATCCCTGTTTACCTATAACTTGCAAGGTAATCATGCGGGCAAGCAAAGCAACAAGAGCAATAAACACAACGCCATAGACAACAAAAAGGCGCCATGTCTCAATGCGAGATGTACGTGATGAGATAGAACTCATGCTACAGCCTCCGAAGGATACACCCAGTGTGCCAGGTCACGCATCCAGGCATAAACCGGGATGGCGATCAGCATATTCAATAAAAGGCTTGGCAGTGTAATCCAACCCAGGACATCACCAAAGGGCAAGGGGGATCCCAAAAAGCTTAATACAAGGAATGATAAAAGATGCATCCAAATTGTGCTTGCAAAAGTCACGGCAAACATCGCAAGCAAGGGCGCCTCCCAAACGCGCCGTTGAAGTATTTGCGCCATATAAACAATGGAAAAGTACCCGATGACTGTAACAGGCCAGGGTAAACGTGAGATGAATCCAATTAATATGCTGGTAAGAAAGGCCCAGTGCCAGGCACTGGTAACGCGTTCCTGCAGCGCCCAGGCAGCAAGCAACACCAGCAAAATATCTGCATATCCTGAAAGCAAAGTGAAGCGGCTGAGAATCGCCGATTGAAAGAGTGCCGCCAAAATAAGAAGCGGAAAAGCAATCAGATTTCGCATTCAGGCTCAGGGGGTTGTATTCGGCACGAGAGGAGAAATATCCACCGGACGGAAGTTGGTAATGACCAGTACGATTGCAAGACGCGAGAATTCAACCGCTGGCTGAACCGTAGCCTGCTGGAACAGTTCGTAATCCAAACTGCGCAGGTTGACGATCTGCCCAATGATAAGATCAGGCGGGTAACCGCCACCCAGCCCCGAGGTCAGGATAAGATCGCCTGCTTCCACATCCACTTCCTGTGAAATAAAATCCAGGGAAATATCCCCCGTAACAGAACCGGTCAGCACGGCATCTGTGTTTGCGTTTTGCAGGTGAACGTTCACCAGAGAGGCAGGGTCGGTGATCAACAGCACGCGTGCCGCATCAGAAATAACAGCATCCACGCGCCCAACCAAACCTTGATTGGTGACGACGGGCATGCCGCGTCGAATGCCGTCATTGGAACCGCGGTTGATAACAACGTAATGTAAAAATGGACTTGGATCACGGCCAATCACAGCCGCGGCTTTGTAGGTACTTTCGGGGCTGGAACGGGAGAAATCCACCAGCGCGGCCAGGATATCGGTCTCATTAACGCGTTGTTGTAATTCAATGACTTGTGTTTGCAATTGGGAAACTTGTGCTTCAAGCTCTGCGTTACGGGTACGCAATGTAGTAATATCACGCGGCGCGGCGATGAAATCCTGAACGGCTTGATAACGGGTGGAAAACCAGTATTGAACAGCGACGAAAGAACCTGTAATACGACCTGAAGCGCCGCTGAAAAATCCGCTTAACGCCAGCGCGAGGATACCCCCCACTACCAAAAAGATTATTGTTGTTTGCAAAGAACGGGAAAACAGATCTTTCATGGAAAATTGATTATTAAGCTGGGAGGAAAGAAAATGCCGCGTGATCAGGCGTTGTGACGCGTGCTTCCACGCTCAAGACCGACTAGGTAACGGCTCAGCGTGTCGAAGTCTTCAAAGATCATGGCCGCGCCGCGCGCCACGCAGGTAA
>Ga0315273_10002824_pt1 | contig 20696 bp, 12 predicted proteins | sample YL17G02_0_MG_FD_205753 | JGI IMG/M metagenome (GOLD analysis project Ga0315273, IMG submission 205753) | Sediment microbial communities from Yellowstone Lake, YNP, Wyoming, USA - YL17G02_0 | ecosystem: Environmental > Aquatic > Freshwater > Lake > Sediment | place: USA: Wyoming | collected... | reverse complement strand
ATGCGGTACTTGCCGCGATACTTGGCAATGTCCTCTGGAAGCGCGTGCAGCGGCCAGTGCGGCGAGGTGAAGGGCAGATACAGGAAGAACGGATCGTTGCCGCGCCCCAGTTCGTCGACGAACTTCAAGGCGTGATCGGTGAAGGCGTTGGTCATGTAGTAGTCGCCGCCCTCGGGCGTGTAGGGTTTGTCGTTGAGCGCCATCTTGCGGCCCTGTTCGAGCCGGAAGTAGTTACTGGCGCCGCTGATGAGGCCGAAGTAGCGCTCGAAGCCGCGGTCGGTGGGCCAGTGCGGGCGGTCTTCGCCGACATGCCACTTACCGGCCATGAGCGTGCGATAGCCTGCCGGCCGGAGCGCCTCGGCGATGGTGACGCAGCGGTCGTTCAGATAGCCCTGATAAGACGGCTTGCCCAGATCGTTGACCATCATGCCGACGCCGGCCTGGTGCTGATAGAGACCGGTCAGCAGAGCCGCGCGCGTGGGGCAGCATCGCGCGGTGTTGGTGAAGTGCGTGAAGCGAATGCCGCGGGCGGCCATGCGGTCCAGGTTCGGCGTCGAGATCTCGGACCCATAGCAGCCCAGGTCCGAGTAGCCCATGTCGTCGGCCATCATCACGACCATGTTGGGGCGCTTTGCGGGGGCAGCCTGCGCGAGCGCCGTCGCGCCCAGGCTCCCCAAGAAGGTTCTTCTGTTCATCCTCACAGGAGAATCATACGCCAGTCCGCGAGACAGATGCAGCTACCGCCTGAACAAGCCGGCCGGGCCCTGAAGATGTGATCCGGACCCTGGGCTTCCGAGATGCAGCATCGCACGGCGCCGTGTTCGAAATGCGCTTGAAAGCGGGCAGTTCGGTGCGCCCCCGGATGGGCACTCACTCGGGAACAATGCGCACACCGGCCAGCGAAACCCTGCCGGGAACGGAATTCTCGACCGTGGTGCTCAGCAGCGCCTGGAAAAACCTGGGGACGGTCTTCTTATCCAGTGCAAGCGCCATCAACGCTTTCCGCAGTTCCGCCAGTCTCTCCGTGTTGGTCACGTACTCAATGGCCGCCTGGGATCCCTGGGTGTATATGCCGTAAATGAGCAGGATCCTCTGATCGTGCCGCTCGTTCGGGAGCATCAGCACCAGCGCGTAGTCGCGGCGTAAGGCGTTCGTCACAGGGTCGAACTCCGGTTTGTAGACGGGTTGCTCCCCGGCGCGCGGCGTCTTGTTCGAGATCAATCCGGCGTGAAACTCGAACCCTTCCGAGTACAGGAAGATGCGGCCGCTCCAGGATTGGTTGCCACCTAACAAAATGGTGTTCGCACGTTTGACGGACTCGAAATCCACGAGTCTTCCGGCCTTGAGTTGAATCTTCTGCCCCGCGCTGGCGAACAGCTCAAAAAGATCCAGCAGGCCAAGCGCTTCGCCGACCGCGGTGAAATCGGTGGTACTGGAGACGAAGCGGAATTCCTCGAGTTCGCGGTAGTGCATGGTGTCGCGGAAGTCGGGCAGTTCCTGCTTGGGGATGAGATGACTCTGCCGCAACGTGGCCACGCTGTCCCCGCCGTGGGCCGCCCGCAGCAACGGGTGAACGGGAAGCACCACCAGGGGCGGCTCCGCCGGCGGGAGAAAGGGCTGCCAGAACCACGCTGCCCCCGGGGGTAGCCCGGGACCTCCGCGCGCAGGCTGCCGGTCCGCCAGGCGTTCGCGGAGAAACAGCGCCCCCAGCAACAGGCACCCTGCCGCCAGCGCCACTGTGCGCCAATCGCGCCAGATCGCGTTGCGCGGCGGTGCGATCGCCACTGCTGGTTCCTTTCCTTGGGCTGTTTGCACTTCCGAGAGTCTGGTAAAGACCGGCACGTAGCCACCCGCGGGCAGATCGATCCTCCACGGGTCCTCCCTGCCCTCCTGGCTGTAATAATCCTTCAGTGCCTTGCGGATTTCGTGGGCCTGAACGCGCACAATCGCGTCATCCTGCTGGTTGAAATCCACCCCCCGCTCGTAGATATCCACTCCGATGACGTACTCGTTCAGCTTCTCGGCGTTTCCGAGCAGGACTTGTTCGCAGACAAACTCGAGGAAACGGCTTTTTTTCTTGGCCTTGCTGAAGTGTCTGCTCTCCAGGATACGCCGGAGTTGATCCCGCATCTCGTAGCGCGAGATCGCCCCGGGCGCTTTATCCCGGTAGTCCTTGCTCATAAAAGACGCTCCCGAGTTTCAATTATATACCCGGGATAACTGTTATCGCACCCGTTATCGCAGGTTATCCGGACGTTGCCCGGCATACCGCGGCGCGCGCGCCACCATGCGCAATTCATTGAAAAGTGGGGGCCTGCGCCCTTGCCTCGGGAGCCGTCCGAGGCGAAGGCGCCATTCCATCCGGCACTTCCTGGGACACTCGCGGGTACCGTAACGGCAATCATAACAGCGATAGCCTTGCCGGATTGCTGAAAGGGCCGGACAATGGCAGCAGCCCAACAGAATCGCTGCTCCAGGGCGCGTGACGCACAACTCTGAACCGCGTGCAGGAGCAAAGCGGAGGGCTGACTTGTGAAGGGGGAACCAATGAAACGATGGCTCGCTTCCATCCTCATCGTCCTGGCGCTCTGTCCCGTGGGAATGATCGCCCAAGGATTGTTCGGAACCATCAGCGGCACTGTGTCCGATTCCAGCGGAGCGGTCGTGCCCAATGCTTCGGTCCGGGTGACGAACGTCAACACCGGCGTCATCGTCACCGTAACCACGAACCACGAAGGAGCGTACACCGCCGGCAGCCTGAATCCCGGCGTTTACGATGTTCAGGCTTGGATGGCCGGTTTTAAGGCAGCCGTGGCGAACGGCATCACGCTGCAGGTGAATGCGAATCCCAGGGTGAACCTCGCTCTGGATCTGGGGCTGGCAACCGAAACGATCGTTGTGAGGGGCGGGTCGGAAATGCTCCAGACGCAGCAGTCCAGCGTCGGCCAGACCGTCACCAGCCAGCAACTGTCGGATTTGCCGGTTCAGTCCGGCAGCGGCCGATCGCTCTGGGAACTTGTACCGCTTTCGGCCGGCGTGACGCAGCAATTGGGCGGCGGGGGCTACGCCATGGACAACATGCGCATCAACGGCGGACGGCCGCGCATGGACGATTACATGCTGGACGGCACCAGCGTCCAGGCCCCGGTCTTCGGCGGCCCCAACGTCTCGCCTTCGGTGGACTCGATTCAGGAGTTCAATGTGCAAACGAACTCCTTCTCGGCCGAGTACGGGAAAGTGAGCGGAGGGGTCATCACCGCGGTCACAAAGACCGGCACCAACCAGTTCCATGGGTCGGCCTACGAGTACCTGAAGAATGACGCGCTCAACGCGAGAGATTACTTCGCCAGGTCCAACCTGCCGCTTCGCTACAACGAATTCGGCGCCACGCTGGGCGGCCCCGTTCTGAGGAACCTGCTGTTCTTCTTCACCGATTACCAGGGCGTCCGCAACTCGACCAGCACTCCCGTGGTCAACAACCTGGTGCCCAGCGCGGCCTCTCGCAGAGGCGATCTTTCGGCGGTCGGCAAACAGCTTAAAGATCCGGCCACCGGGCAGCCCTATCCGAATAACCAGGTGCCCGTCAGCCCGATCGCGCAAAAGCTGTTACAGATGTACCCGGCAGGGAACAACGGGCCGACCGGTGAACCCGGCGTGGAATACTGGAACGGCACGCGCTCGAGTTCGAGCCCGGTCGATCGCTTCAATCCCCGGGGCGATTGGAACCTTCGCGCCAACGACCGCGTCTTCGGTGTTTACCACTATCAGCACAACCCCAATCGCTTTTCCAGTCCGTATGGAGGAGAACTGGCTGGGACCAGTTCCACGAAGGTCACCGACTATTCGATCACCGCGGGCTGGACGCACACGTTCGGCGCAAACGTGGTGAACGATTTCCGTTTCGGCCTCGCCCGGCACAGGGCGCTTCGAACTACGAACGGCTATGGGGCGTCCAGTCCGGCCGATTTCGGCCTCTCCGGCTTTCCCCAGTGCAACCTGCCCGAATCGAACGGCAAGTGCGGCGCGCCGACCATCTCCATCGGCGGTTTCTCCGGCATCGGCGGCGGTAGTGCCATGCTGGCCGAGCCGTCCGGCCAGATGCAGTTTGCCGACAATATCACGAAGGTGCTGGGGCGGCACACGCTTAAGATCGGCGGCGAGATCCGGCGCGCCACCATCGACAATATTCAGCCGAACCAGCTTACCGGCTCGTTCAGCTTCAACGGGTCGGGCACCGGGAATCCCTTCGCCGACTTCCTCATCGGGTACCTGAATAACAGCTCCGTCCAGGTTCAGACCGACTACCTGAAGGTCCGGGGCTGGGCGGACGCGCTTTTCGTGCAGGACGATTTCAAGCTGTCCCGCCGTCTCACCCTGAACCTCGGCCTGAGGTGGCAGTATGAGCCTTCCTGGACCTCGCCGCTTCACCAGCTCGCCAACTTCAATCCCTACACGATGAAGTGGGAGCAAAACGGGATCAACGCTCCCGAGGGTGCCATCGACACCCACTGGAAGGAGTTTGCGCCGCGGATCGGGTTCGCCTGGAATCCGCGCGGAGGCTTCGTCGTCCGGGGCGGATACGGCATCACGTACCCGGGCTATTTCGGCCACGGGCGCGCCGGAGATGCGGCGGGGTCCCCGAATGTGCTTTCGAAAACCACCATCCCCGCCGGCACCTACATCAACAAGCTGCCGCCCTTCAACCTGCCACAGGTGGACAAGCCGCTTGCCGCCTGGCAGGGATCCTACGCGTTTTACACGCCGCGCAAGCAGGACCCGACCTACGTCCAGCAGTGGAATCTGACGCTGGAGCAGCAGGTCGCCCGCGACTCCGTGGTGCAGCTCGCCTATACCGGCAGCCGTGGCGTGCACCTGCCCATTCAGTACAACTACAACGTGTGCCAGCAGTCCGCACAGAACGTGAGGCAATATGGCTTCAACGCCGTCGAGATGGATACGCCCTACTGCGCACCCGGCATCGTCTCCGCACTGGGAGGCGGGCTCTGGAGCACCTACGTCTATCCGGGCTGGTGGGGTATCTCGAATTCCATCTATCACGCCTTGCAGGCCAAGGTCGAGAAACGCTATTCCAACGGCCTCTCTCTGCTGAGCACGTTCACCTGGAGCAAACTCATCGACGATTCCTCGTCCGACTGGAGTGGATTCGGTTCGCTGGACTCGCCGGGCACGGACTTCTACAATTTGAAGAACGAGCGCTCGGTGAGCGCCGGAGACATTCCACTGCGGCTGGTGGTGGCTCCCGTTTACGAGCTGCCGGCCGGACCGGGCAAGCGCTGGTTCAAAGAGGGCGTCGCCAGCCAGGCGCTCGGCGGATGGCGCGTCAGCGGCATCTACACGATCTCCTCGGGCGACCCGGTCGGAGTCAGCGATTACGGCTACAACTACTGCAATGCCGCCCGTATGATCACGGTTCGCCCGACGATGATCGGGAATCCGTTGCCGCCGGGCTTCCGGCAATCCATCAACGGATGGTTCAATACTGACGCCTTCGATTGGTCGGGCACCTGCGTCTACAGCAGTAACCTGAAACAGGTCCTGGATCCCAAGGGATCCAGTCCGGCTTTTGCTTACGGCAACGCGCCGCGGTTCTTAGCTAACGTACGCGGGCCCATCGTGAGCAACCTCAATTTTTCGCTGCAGAAGGAGTTCCGGCTTCCGCGCGAGCGGGGCCGCCTGCGATTCCGGGCCGAAGGCTTCAACCTGTTCAATCACACGCAGTTCAATTCACCCGTGGCCATCTCGAACGCCAATTTCGGCAAGATCACATCCACGCGGCTGCCGGCCCGGATACTGCAACTCGCGTTGCACCTGTACTTCTAAACACGACGCCGCTCCCTGCGGTCACTGGCGCAGGGCCGGGACCCGGCCCTGCGCAGACAAAGGAAGGGATGGACATGAAAAACTTGCTTGTTCTTCTGATGCTGTCCGCAGTTCTCCCGGTTGCCCTCCGGGCACAAACCGACCGGGCCTCGATCGCGGGCACGGTTACGGACTCCAGCGGAGCCGTTGTGCTTGGGGTGGAGGTGACGGCGGTGAACGTGGAAACCCGGTTCCAGTCCGGCACCATCACCAACGAGGCGGGTATCTACCAGATTCTGAACCTGCCTATCGGCAAGTATTCCCTATCGTTCGTGAAGCCGGGCTTCAGGAAATTCGACCGCGAGGGCCTCACTCTCCAGATTGCCCAGGTGGCGAAGGTGGATGCGGTCATGCAAGTGGGCGCGGTCACGGAGGTGATCAACGTCGTCGGCGAGGCGCCGCTCCTGGATGCGGCCACCACACAGGTGGGGGCGGGGCTCAACTCCAATGTGGTGAACGACCTGCCGCTGAACATCCGCGGAGGCCGGTCGCCCGAGAGTTTTGCCTACGCGACGGTGCCGAGCGTGGAAGGGAACAACTGGACCTCGCACATCGCCGGCAGCATGGCTTTCTCGAAGGAGGTGCTGATCGATGGAACCTCCGCGGTGGTGCAGATCGGCGGCCACATCGGCGAGTCCAGCCCGAGCATGGAAGCGGTGCAGGAGTTCAAGGTCGAGACCGGCGGGGTTCGGGCCGAGGACGGCCGGACGGGCGGCGGCGTTTTCAAATTCAGCATTAAATCGGGCACGAACCAGGTGCACGGATCCGGTTTTGGCTTCTTCCGCACCGAGGCATTGAACGCCAACTCCTGGACCAACAATTTCTATGGCAAGCCGCGGGACCCTGACAACTCGAAAACCTACGGCGCAAGTTTTGGCGGGCCGATCCGGAAGAACAAAACGTTCGCGTTCGGCGCGTATGAGATGTACACGCAGGAGGATTTCCGGCTCGGCGGCTATAATCTCAGCGCGCCGGTTCCCGCCTTCCTCGATGGCAACTTCAGTGCTCTGCTGGACCGGTCCAAGGTCCTGGGGAACGATGCGCTCGGCCGGCCGGTATACTCGGGCGAGCTGTTCGATCCTGTCACCCAGCGAAAGGCGACCAAAGGGGCGGTGGATGCTGCCACCGGCCTTGTGGCGCTGAAGGACGGCACGGTTAAGGATGGCTTCGGGTTCGACAAAGTTACCGGGCTTCCGGCCCCCGGCGCCAATGTGATCCCGGCAAACCGCTTCAGTTCGGCCTCCAGGAAGATTGTGGATATCTTCCGGCAGCGGTATGCGCCGATGCGCGAAGGGCTGATCAACAACAGCGCGAGCGCCCTGAGCAATACGACGTGGTTCCACCAGAAGCAAATCACGGCCAAAGGCGATCACAACTTCTCCGACAGGCACCACCTCAGTGGACATCTTGTGTGGACCGAACGCCCCCGGATGTTGGTAGACCGGGGCACCCTGTGGGACCCGAACGACACGGCGAACGGAGGCGGACCGCTGGCCAACAACCGGCTGCAAAACGTGACCAGCCGGCGGGCCGCGGTGAACGACAGTTATACGATCAGCCCTACAGTGCTGAACGTGGCCAGCTTCACCTACGGCCGCTACCGGAATCCCAGCCGCCCCTTCGGGGATGACAGCACGAACTGGCCCTCCAATCTCGGCCTCGGCAGCGGCTTCAATAATTTTCCGGCGATCGGATTCGGCAGCGCCGTGAACGGGGTTTCGACAACCAAGATCGGCAACCAGTGGACGGACTTCTACGTCGCGAATGCGTTCATCGGGAACGAAACTCTGAGTTGGGTGAAGGGCAGACACACCCTCAAGTTTGGAGGCGAATTCCGCGCGCTCCAACTCAATAGCCACGGCGGCGCTCCCCGGCTGAACTTCGGTTTCTCACCCGACCAAACCGGCTTGCCGCAAGAGAACTTCGCGGCCAACAAGTCCGGCTTCGGGTTCGCCAGTTTCCTGCTCGGCGCCGCCGCCAGCGGCAGCCGCGGCGTTCGGAATGACCTATACGGCCGGCGCAAAACGCTGTCCATCTTCGCGCAAGACGATTGGAAGTTGACCCCGAAGGTCACCCTGACGCTCGACGTGAGGTGGGAGGCCACTTCCCCATACCGCGAAAAGTACGGGCGGTGGTCGCAGTTTTCCACCACTACCGTGAGCAAGAGCTTCGGCATCCCGGGTACGGTCGCGTTCCTCAATAGCGGCGGCCAGACTTTCGAGACCGAACGCGACTGGAAGGAGTTTTCTCCGCACATCGGTCTCGCTTATCAACTGAAACCCAACGTGGTCATCCGGGCCGGCTACGGCATGTTCTACTCGCCCATCGGCATGAACTACTGGGGTGGCGTGCCCTATAGCTGGGCGCCCGGGTACTACGGGCTTGACAGGGTCGATCCGCGCGGAGACAAAGCGCCGGCCTTCTCTTGGGATAACGGCTACCCCGGCAATTACGTCGCGCCGAAGCAGGACCCGGACTATGTGCCTTGGGGGCCCGTAAGCATCGATCCGAAGACACTGTTCGCCGGTTACACGCATAACTGGAATTTCGGCGTTCAGTTCGAGGTGCTGAAGGAGACGAAACTCGAGGTGAACTACCTCGGCAACATCGGCCGGCGGCTGCACGGCGGCAACCTGAGGGGGAACAGCCCCGACCCGGCCGCCTACGGCGCCTGGATCAAGAACCACGGCATGTGGAACGGGGTGTGGGACGCAGCCTCGGCCAGGAGCGAGGGTGTTCCGTACCCATTTCCCGGGTTCAACTCCTACGCGTTTGCGGCGCTTACTCCATATCCGCAGATCTGGCAGAACTGGGGCTGGCCGGATAACATCTATTTTGTCGGCGAACAGCTTGGCAGTTCCGACTACAACGCCCTGCAGGTAGCGGTGAACCGGCGCGGAGCCAAGGGGCTGACCGTGAACGCCAGTTACACCCTGTCATCCACGCACAGCAACGTCCAGACCGACAACGGGGCGTTCGATGAAACCTGGGAGGGGACCGCCAACCTGCAAAACCTGAGTCCCGAGTGGCTGGCGAAAGAGGCGAAAACGCCCATTCTCTGGGATCAGCGGCACATTTTGAAAGGTATCGTCTCCTACGATCTGCCCTTCGGGAAAGGCCGGAAGTTCGCTGCTAACGCCGGCAGGGCCGTGGATGCGATCGCCGGCGGCTGGAGCATCAGCGGCGCCTTCCGTTACAACACGGCGGCGCCGATCTCCGTCAACTCCAACAATTACTATCCCGGCTGGTACAACGCGATCTACGCGGCACGCAAGGAAAGCGGCGATTACAGCCGCAAGTTCACCGGCTCGAATTTCGACTTTGCCAACCTGAAGAATCCGAGTAACACGTACTTCGATACCAGCAACTTCTCCAACCCTGCGCTCGGCGACTTCTACCAGGGGGTAAAGTACCGGTCCGACTTCCGCGGCTTCGGCTTTTCCGACGAGCAGATTGCGGTGATGAAGAACTTCAGGTTCTCTGAACGCTATCGGATCCAGTTCCGCATGGAGTACTACAACATCTTCAACCGCCATCACTTTGCCAACCCGGACACCAACATCGCCTCACCCACGTTCGGGAAGGTGATTAACTTGACCGGGGACGCGCGTCAGGGGCAAATCGGGTTGCGGTTCGAGTGGTAGCGGACGCTCTCCGGAGCGGGTTGCAGCGCGCGGGCGCGCTCGTGGTCCATCCGAACGGCTGACGTCCGCGCTACGTTGCCGGGATGGCCGCCATGGCCCCGGCGAGTTCGCTTTACAGAGACGGGAATCTCAACTGACACACATACCCGCGAAAAGGACGAGACTCATGAAGCGCAAAGCCCCTGCCGTGCTGGTGTTGGCACTCTTCTGCGCGTTCGGGAGGGACAGCCAGCCATTCGCTCCCGACAAAATGGATACCATCCTCTACGGGGTCGCTTACTACCCTGAGTACATGCCGGCGGACCGGCTCGATAAGGACGTCGAGATGATGCGCAACGCCGGCATCAACGTCGTCCGCGTGGGCGAATCCACCTGGAGCAGTTGGGAACCGCGCGACGGCGAGTTTCAGTTCGCCTGGATGAAGCGCGTTCTCGACCGCATGCACCAGGCGGGTATCCGCGTTATCCTCGGCACGCCGACGTATTCCATACCGCCCTGGATGAACAGGAAACATCCGGAGATCGTGGTCACCCACAACGGCCCCCCGCCCCCACTCGAGAACCCGTTCTTTCCCACCTATCCGCGCGCGCAACCCCCCGGCTATTACGGCCCGCGCCAGAGCCACGATTTGTTGAACCCGCACTTCCGCCGTTACGCGGAGCGCATTATCCGGCAGGTGGTCGGCCAGTTCAAAGATCATCCGGCGGTGGTGGGCTATCAGATCGACAACGAAACCTTCGCGCCCGGGGTTCCCACCCCTTACTCAACGGCGGCCTTTCTGGAGCGCCTGCGGCGGAAATACGAAACGCCGCAAACGCTCAACCGGCTCTGGGGCCTGGCATACTGGGGGCAACTCATCGATACCTGGGATGACCTTCCGTCCCGCCACGGCGCCACCAGTCCGGCGTACAAGCTGGAGTGGGAGAATTTCCAGCACGATATCGTAACGGAGTATCTGGAGTGGCAGGCAAAGATCGTCAATGCATACAAGAGGCCCGGCCAGTTCATCACGCACGACTTCAGCGGCGGGGTCCGGAGTGATATCGACCAGTGGGCCATCGGCCGCAACCTGGACATCGTTGCCGGGAACCCGTACTTCGAGACGCAACACCGCTTCAACGGCCGGGCGATCTGGCTTGCGGGAGACCTTGCCCGTTCGCTGAAACGCTCGAACTACCTGGTGACGGAAACTAACGCGCAGACCATCGGGTGGGACTCGCGCACCCAGTATCCGCCCTATCCCGGGCAGCTCCGTCTTGCCGCCTATGCGCATCTGGCCGCGGGCGCCAACATGGTCGCGTACTGGCACTGGCATTCCCTTCACTACGGCCAGGAGACGTACTGGAAAGGCGTGCTCTCGCACGACCTGAAACCGAACCGCACGTATGCCGAGGTATCCAGGATCGCAAGCGAATTCAGGAATCTGGGCCCGCGGCTGGTGAACCTGAAGAAGTCCAATGAGGTCGCCATCCTCTTCAGCGCGGACTCCGCGAACGCCATCGGCTACATGCGTTTCAGCGACCGCGTGAGCTACATGACCGTGCTCCATCAGATGTACGACGCGCTGTACGATCTGAATGTCGAGCCCGATTTCGTGCAGGCCGGCGATCCGGGCCTCTCCAGGTACAAGGTTGTCCTGGCCCCGCCGTTGTACAGCGCCAGCGACCAGATACTGCGTCAGGTGTCCGATTACGTCAGCAGTGGCGGACACCTGCTCATGGCGTTCAAGAGCGGCTTTACCAATCAATATTCAACGGTTCGGGATGTAGTTGCGCCCGGGCCCCTGCGCGGGGCGGCAGGCTTCCACTATCAGGAATTCAGCAGCCTCGCCGAACCCGTGCGGTTAACCCCGGATCCCTTCCGGGCCGGAAGCGAGAACAAAGGTTCGGTTTGGCAGGAATTCCTGGTCCCGGATACTGCCGAGGTCGTCGCCTCGTTCGATCATCCGTACTGGCACTTCCCCGCCGTCACGCGAAACCGATTCGGAAAGGGGACGCTGACTTACGAAGCGACTTTCCCGGCCGATACTCTCCAGCGCGAGATCATTCGCGATGTTCTGACGCGCGCCGGGCTGACCGGGCCCGATCAGAGGCTCCCGGAGGCGGTCAAGGTCAGACACGGCCGGAGCGCGGGTGGACAATTGCTCCACTACTACCTGAATTTCTCCGGACTGGAACAGTCGTTCTCGTATCCCTACGGTTCCGGGTCGGATTTGCTCGGCGACACTCCGGCCCAGACGGGCGCCACCCTCACGCTCCGGCCATGGGACCTGATGATCATCGCCGAACAGTAGGTATCGACGATGCCCTGGCAAGAGCGGCTCTCGTCCGGTCCATGTTAGTCCACGCGTAGGGACCGTACCGCGGCCCGCGGCCCCACTATTGGACACACACTTAAAACGTTTTGTCGATGCGGCTCAGGTCACTACGCCGAGTTCATCGAACAACTCCCGCATCTCGTGCCGCAGTGCGTCGTAGTGCATGTCAATGAAGGCTCGGTTCTTGGGTTTGCGGCCCCGCTTGGGGCAGCACTGAGCCAACATGACTGAGACACCCAACCCGTATCGGGTTTAAGGCGCCATACCAGGCTGACCCCTTTTACCGGAGGCTGGCCGCGATCTTGGCGCGGAACTCTCCGGCCTTGGCCAGGATCGCGGCCTGATCGAGCGTGAGCGACCGGCCCTCGCGCACGATCAGCTTTCCGTTCACCATCACGTCTCGCACATCCGAGGCTTTGATCGCGTAGACAAGCTGCGAGTAGACGTCGTACATGGGCACGGCGTGGGGCTGGTCGATCGAGACCGTGATCAGGTCGGCGCGCTTGCCGGCCTCCAGCGATCCGATCTCCTGGTCGAGAAAGACGGCCTTGGCGCCGAGAATGGTCGCCATTTCGACGGCCTGCCGCGCGGGGAGCGCCCGCGGGTTGCCGGTTGCGACCTTTTGCAGCTTGGCGGCCAGGTCCATTTCCTCGAACAGATTGAAGTCGTTGTTGGAACCGGCCGGGCCGTCGGTGCCCAGGCCCACCGCCAGACCAGCTTCGAGCATCGCGATCACCGGCGCGACCCCGCTCGCCAGCTTGGTGTTGCTGGACGGACAGTGTGCCACACCTGTGGCACACCGGCGCAGGATCCCGCGGTCGGTCTCATCCACCCAGACCGCGTGCGCCACCAGCGTCTTCCCATCCAAGACGCCGAGCTTGTCGAGCCATTGCGCCGGGCTCATGTGCCACTTGGCCTGGCTCTCGTCGTTCTCGGTCCTGGTCTCGGACAGGTGAGTCAGCAGCGGAACGCCGTAGCGGTTGGCCAGCGACCGGCAGGCCTTCAGCGTCGCTTCGGTGTTGGTGTAAGGGGCGTGCGGCGCCACCGCGGGCACAATCAGCGGATCGCGCTGGAAACGGCGCAGGAACGCCTCGGTACGGGCCAGCCCTTCGGCCGGGGTCCTGGCGTCCGGCACGGGGAAGTTGATGATGGTCTGGCCCAATACGCCGCGCAGGCCCGCCTCCTTGGTCGCCTCGGCGACCACCTCCTCGAAGTAGTACATGTCGGCGTAGGTGGTCACCCCGCCCAGCGCCATTTCCAGACACGCCAGCCGCGTGCCCCAGCGGACGAACTCCGGATTCACGTTTTTCGCTTCGGCCGGAAAGATGTACTTCTCGAGCCATTCCCGCAGTTTCAGATCGTCGGCGATGCCGCGCAACAGCGACATGGGCGCGTGCGCGTGCGCGTTCACCAGGCCGGGCAGCAGGATGGCATTGGGGCGGTCCAATTGCCGTTTCGCCTGGAAACGTTTCAGGATGTCGGCCCGCGGGCCTACGGCGGCCACCCGCTCGCCGCGCACCGCTATCGCGCCGTTCTCGATGACGCGCCGCGCGCCGTCCATGGTGACCACATAGCGGGCGCTGACGATCCAATCGGCCGGCTCGGCCAGCGCGAGGGCGGCGAGAAAAAGGAAGCTAACGAAGGAACGAATCATCGAAGGGCCTCGGAAACAGTTCGGCCAGCCGGAACGATTTCACTTTACCCTTCAAGTTTACTAAGACGATCTCGATGTCGCCGCAAAACTCCCACAGAATCTGCCGGCAGGCGCCGCAGGGCGGAGTGAGCGCTTCGGTATCGGCGGCGATCACGATGCGGGTGAAGCGGCGCGCGCCCTCCGAGATCGCTTTGAACACCGCCACCCGCTCGGCGCAAAGGGTCAGTCCGTAGGTCGAGTTCTCGACGTTGCAGCCGGTGTGGATGCGGCCGGCGCCGTCTTCCAGCGCCGCGCCCACCGCAAAGTTCGAATACGGCGCGAAGGCGTTTTCCCGCGCCTTCACGGCCGCATCGATCAGCGCCTGCATCAGGACTCCTCGGCGGCGATGCGCGGCACGACGGCCTGGAGCAGCCGGATCAGCTTGTCGCGCACCATGCGCCCGGTCTCGAGCACTTCCTGGTGGTCGATCTTCCGCGGCAGAATGCCGGCGGCCATGTTCGTCACGCACGAGATCGCCAGCGCCTTGGCGCCCATGTGGTTGGCCACGATCACTTCGGGAACCGTCGACATGCCGACCAGATCGGCGCCGATGGCGCGCAGATAGCGGATCTCGGCCGGGGTCTCGTAATTGGGCCCCAGCAACGCCGCGTAGACGCCTTCTTTCAACTCGACGTCCATCTCGCGCCCGGCTTGGATCGCAATCTCGCGGTAGCGCTTCGAGTAGGCCTCGCTCATGTCCGGGAACCGGGGCCCCAGCGAGTCGTCGTTGGGACCCACCAGCGGATTCGCGCCTTGCAGATTGATGTGGTCGGCGATGAGCACCAGCGCGCCGCGCTGGTAATCCAGGTTAATGCCCCCGGCCGCGTTGGTAAAGACAAAGGACCGCACGCCGAGCGCACCGAGGGTGCGCACGCCGAAGGTAACCTGCCGCGGCGTGTATCCCTCGTAAAGATGCGCGCGGCCCGCCAGGACCGCGATGTCCACACCGCCCAGGCTGCCCAGCACCAGTTTGCCGGCGTGGCCGATGGCGGTCGATTGGGGCCACCCGTCGATCTCGGAATACGGGATTTCCACCCGGCCGGACAACTCGCCGGCGAAGGCCCCCAGGCCGCTGCCGAGCACTACGCCGACTCTCGGCCGGGCGGGCAAGGAGTCGATTATCCGGCGAAGCGATTGGTCCATTACAAGAGCATTCCCGCGATGCAGGCGGACATGAAGTTGGCCATCGTGCCGGCGGCCATGGCCCTCAGGCCCAACCGGGCCAAATCCGATTTGCGGCTGGGCGCCAGCGCCCCGATGCCGCCGATCTGAATCGCGATCGAGGAGAAATTGGCGAACCCGCACAGCGCGTAGGTGGCGATGGTAAACGAGCGCGCATCCAGTTGGCCCCGGATGGGCCCCAGTTGCAGAAAGGCCACGAACTCGTTCAGCACCATCCGCGTGCCGAGCAGGTTGCCGACAATCTGCGAGTCCTTCCAACTGACTCCCAGCAGCCAGGCCACGGGCGCGAACACCAGGCCGAACAGCTTCTCCATCGACTCCGGGACCCAGCCCAGAAACGGAACCGTGTGGACCCAGCCGAGAACGCCGTTCAGCATCGCGATCAGCGCCAGAAAAGCGATCAGCATGGCGCCGATGTTCAGCGCCAGTTGCAACCCGTCGCCGGCGCCCCGGGCCGCGGCGTCGATCACGTTGACGCCGGGGCGCTCGACTTCGATCTTCACGCCGCCGGCGGTCTCGGGTTCATCGACCTCCGGCATGAGCATCTTCGCCAGCAGGATGGTGGCCGGGGCGGTCATGATCACGGCCGTCAGCAGGTGCTGGATTTCGACGCCGGCGATCTTGACGTAGGCGGCCATCACCGCGCCCGAAACGTGCGCCATGCCGGCGGTCATGACGGTGAAGAGTTCCGATTGCGTCAACCGCGGCAGAAAGGGCCGGATGGTGAGCGGAGCCTCGGTCTGGCCCATGAAGATACTGGCGGCGACGTTGGTCGATTCGGCGCCGCTGGCGCCCATGACGCGCTGCATCAGGATGGCCATGCCTTTGATCACCACCTGCATGACGCCAAAATAGTAGAGCACGGCGAACAGCGAGGCGATGAAAATGACGATGGGCAGCACCTGGAAGGCGAACACCACGCCGAACGGCCCGCCCTTCTCCCCGAGCGGCCCGAAAACAAAGCGGCTTCCGGCTTCGGCATACTCGAGCAGGGCGTTCACGGCCACGCTCGCCGCCTGGAACAGCCGTCCGAAACCGGTCTTCAGCACCAGGAAGGCGAAGGCGAACTGAAGCCCCAGGCCCCAGAGCAGGAGTTTGGGCTTGATGGCGCGCCGGTGCGCGGAAAAGGTCCACGCCAGACCCAGTATGACGGCCAGTCCGAGCAGCCCGGTGAAGCGGCCCATGACCGGTCTCTAGCCGACAACCTCGAGGATCAGCTCGCGCTCCTCGGGTTCGTGGGTCGAAATGCGGAAAGCGTCTTCGATGAGTTGCGCGGCCTCTTCGACCTTTTCGTCCTTGGTGTAGTAGAGGCGGCAGAGTATGCCGCCGGCGTCGATGCGCTGGCCGATCTTGACTTCGAGGATCACGCCCACGGCATGATCGACCACGTCTTCCTTCCGGTCGCGGCCCGCGCCGATCATGGAAGAAGCGCGCCCGATGTCTTCCGCGTCGATGGCGCTGACGAAACCGGCTCGCGGCGACGGGATCTCGCGCACCCCGGTGGCGTTGGGCAAAAGCTCGAACCGGTCCAGCACCTTCGGGTTGCCGCCTTGCGCCTGGATGACGTCCCGGAACTTCCGGTAGCCGGATCCGTCGAGCAGGCATTGCTGCGCCAGCTCGCGCGCCTCGTCCAGCGTCGCCGTCACCTTGCCCAGATAGATCATGCGCGCGGCCAGCTCCAGCGACAGCCGGGTCAGGTCGTTTGGTCCGACGTTCTGCAGCGTCTGCGAGACCTCCATCACCTCCAGGGCGTTGCCGATGGCGTAGCCCAGCGGCTGGTTCATGTCGGTGATCAGGGCTTGCACACGCGTGTCCAGGCGCCGGCCGATGCCGACCATCATCTGCGCCAGGCGGCGCGCATCCACCTGCCGCTTCATGAAAGCGCCCGCGCCGACCTTCACGTCCAGCACCAGCGCGTCCAATCCCACGGCCAGCTTCTTCGACATGATCGAGGAGGCGATCAGCGGGATCGACTCGATGGTGGCCGTGGCATCGCGCAACGAATAGAGCTTGCCGTCGGCGGGCGCCACTTCCGGCGTCTGCCCGATAAAGGCCAGCCGGTGCTTCAGCAATTGCTCCCGGAATTCGTCGATCGTGAGGTTGGTGCGGAACCCCGGTATGGATTCCAGCTTGTCCAGCGTGCCGCCGGTGTGCCCCAGGGCGCGCCCCGAGATCATCGGCACAACCGCGCCGGCCGCCGCGGCAAGCGGAGCCGCAATCAGGCTGGTCTTGTCGCCCACACCGCCCGTCGAGTGCTTGTCTACTTTCACGCCGGGCACCGAGGACAGGTCGACCGTCTGGCCCGAACTCACCATGCAATCCGTCAGCGCGCCCACCTCGCGGTCGGTCATGCCGGAAAAGAAGACGGCCATCAAAAACGCCGAAAGCTGGTAATCCGGGATGTCCCCCTGCGTGTAGCCCTCAATGAGGTAGCGAATCTCTTCGACGGACAACTCCTCCCCGTCGCGCTTGCGATGAATCAGGTCAACTGTGCGCATTCTGAGACCCTTAGCGTAGCATCATATATGGTTGAAAGTAAAGGAAACAAAACGGGGCGAACGCCAAACGCCTTATCTTAACGCCTATAATTAACGGCCCCCGGCCTTCCCGTGTTTGCCGCGGTGCTCTCCTCCAGCGTATCCCGATCCTCTTCCAGGGGCTCCTGCAAATGGTAGTGGTAGGTGAGGAACCCCATGGCGGCAGCCAGAGCCAGCACCGCCGCAAGCCAGCGAAGAGACCTCGGATTCCACGCGGTTTCCGCTTCCACCATGGACCGGGTCGCCTGCACTATCCCCAGACAAAGGCAAACGGACAGTCCGAATTTCCAGTACCACGGGATGAGATCCGTGTGCTCTGGTCCGCCCAGTTCGCCCCAGGTGAACAGCACCACCATCAGGGCGGCGAGAAACTCGACGACGTAGGCCAGTCGAATCGGGTGTTGATTCATGCTGGGGAAAAGCGGGGCTTCCTGTCGTTTTGATGACGCCCTACACGAAAGGGTAGCATCTAAGTTCAAGGCGCGGGGAATTTCGACCGCCCCATCCAACCATGGCAGAGTACCGTCCAGCTTCGGCGCGCCTGGCGACCGCACTTCGCCTGGGCCTCGACTCCATCCGGGCGCATAAGCTCCGCAGCTTCCTGACCCTGCTCGGCGTAATCATCGGCGTAGCCAGCGTGGTGCTGGTAGGCGCGGCCATCGAGGGTCTGGGCGTTTATGCCCAGGAGAGCACCGCCAAGGCCTTCGGAACCGACAGCTTCCTGGTCGCGCAGATCGCTTCGGCCGGACGGCTGACACGCAAGGAATTCTCCGAGAAACTCAAGCGCAACAAGCGCATTCGCGCCGTCGACGTCGACTACCTGCGAATCACCACCGGCGAACAGGTTCTCTACAGCCCGTACCGGCAGCGGACCGGAGACGTCAAGTCCGGCGAGACTTTGTTTGAAGCCGCCTCCATTCTCGGGGTGTCGAGTTCGATGCCCGAGATCCGCGACATCACGCTGACCGATGGGCGTTTTTTCACCGAGTACGAGGATCGCACGCGCCAGGCGGTCGCGGTCATCGGCGAAGACCTGCGGCTGGCCTTCTTCCCGGGGGCCTCGCCCATCGGCCGGAAGATCAAGATCTCCGGCATCGATTTCACGGTGATCGGCGTTCAGGAGAAACTCGGCTCGTCGTTCGGGCGGAGCCAGGACAATTCGGTCTACATTCCGGAACCGGTCTTCACGCGGCTGTACGGCCCAGGACAATCGCTGGCCGTGTTCGGGCGCGCGCGCCCCGCCAGCGGGCTGCGCCTGGAGGAGGCGCTGGACCTGTCTCGCGCGGCGCTGCGCATCCGCTTCCGCGCGCGCCCCGGCGAGAGCGACAACTTCGACACCCTGACGCCGGACTCCATCCGCTCGTTCGTCGATAGCATTCTGGGCCTGATCTCGGCGGTGGTGGTGCCGGTGACGCTGATCTCGCTGGTGGTCGGCGGCATCGTCATCATGAACATCATGCTGGTGAGCGTGACCGAGAGGACCCGCGAAATCGGCGTTCGCAAGTCGCTGGGCGCGCGGCGCGCGGACATCCTGCTGCAATTCCTGGTCGAGGCGGTGATGATGTCCGCCATGGGCGGCCTGATCGGGTTGCTGATCGGCGCGGCGCTGACCCAGGCGCTCTCGCGGGTCTTCGGAGTGCCGCTGAAGGTGACGCTTCCCTACGTGCTGCTGTCCGTTTTCGTGTCCAGCGCGGTGGGGATCGTATCGGGCTGGTATCCCGCGTCGCGGGCGTCGAAACTCGACCCGGTCGAGGCGCTGCGCGCCGAGTAGCAAGCCATGCAAATCACCCCCGGCGAAAACCTGCAAATGGCCCTCACCGCGGTCTGGACGCACCGCTTCCGTTCCGCGCTGACCATTCTCGGCATTGTCATCGGAATCACCACCGTGGTTACCGTCTCGTCGCTGCTCACCGGCCTGCGCAAGGGCGTGGTGACCTTCTTCGAGGAGTTCGGTCCCGACAACCTCTTCGTCTACCGGACCTCCGGCGACCCCAACAACCCGAACATTCCGCCCAAGGAGCAGAAGCGCCGGCCAATCCAGCCCGGCTACGCCGACCTGATCCGGCGTCAGGCCCAGTCGGTCGAGGACGTCGGCGTCTCGCTGTTCATTCCGCCGTTCCTCAACCGGCGGCCGATCACCGCGCGCGTTCCGGGGTTTGAATCCGACAACGTCAACCTCGCCGGCACGACCGCGAACTCGTTTTCCATCCAGCCGCGCGAATTGACCGCCGGGCGCGTGTTCACGCCCGAGGAGGGGCAGCGCCGCGCGCGCGTGGCCCTGCTGGGGGCCAGTATCGCCGAAGCGCTCTTCCCGGACGGCCAGGCGGTGGGAAAGGCGGTCATGGTCAGCGGCGCCGAGTTCCTGGTGGTGGGCGTGGCGGCGAAGGCCAAAGGCGGCTTCTTCGGCGAAAACGGCCTCGACCGCCAGATCACCATCCCGCTGCGCACGGCACAGCTCCGCTATCCGCAGATCGACCGCTTCATGCTGGTCGTCAAAGCCCGGCCCGGCCAGCGCGACGCGGCTCTCGAGGAGGTCCAGGACATCCTGCGGAAAATCCGCCGTGTTCCGGCCGGCGTCGAGAACGATTTCAGCATCACCACGCCGGACCAGATCATCCAGCAGTTCGACCGCATCACCGGCCTGATCGTGGCCGTGTCGATCGCGATTTCCGGCCTGGGTCTGCTGGTGGGCGGCATCGGCGTGATGAACATCATGCTGGTCTCGGTCACCGAGCGCACGCGCGAGATCGGCGTTCGTAAGGCCCTGGGCGCGCGCCGCTTGGACATCGTTCTTCAGTTCCTGATGGAAGCCGTTACCCTGACCGGGGTGGGCGGCCTGGCGGGTATCCTGTTCGCGGTCCTGGTGACCATGGCGATCGGCTTGCTCGTGCCCTCCCTGCCCTCCGAGGTGCCGGTCTGGGCCGTGATCACCGGCTTTGTCGTGTCGGTGGCGATAGGCGTTTTTTTCGGCGTCTGGCCGGCCGTCAAGGCCTCGCGCCTGGATCCGGTCGAGGCGCTGCGGTACGAATGAGTCAGCGGCGGCGGCGCGGGTCGCCTGCGCCGAAACGGAACACCGCGCTCTCCACGCGCTGGCCCGCCAGCACCACCGCGGTAGCCACGCAGCGCGCCGCCCAGGGGGGTCCGAAGCGCAGATCGATCGCTTCCACGCGCTGTGCTCCTTCCGGCGCGTCGAGCGGCGTCAGCCGCCAGTACACGTATTGCGCGAATTGCAGGAATTGCTGGAACTCCGGCGTGCGGCGCGCCGCCTCCAGCGCCGCCGACGGCTCCGGATGGTGAAAGATCTTTCCTTCGGTAGGGTCGAACTCCTCGAGCAGGTTCAGTTCGTGGATCGACCAGAAGCCCTCGCCTTCGACGATTCCGGTCCAGCGAAACGGGCTGAGCGCGCCCGGGAACGCGGCCACGCGCAGGGGCGCGGCGCCCGC
>Ga0315273_10002823_pt1 | contig 20705 bp, 31 predicted proteins | sample YL17G02_0_MG_FD_205753 | JGI IMG/M metagenome (GOLD analysis project Ga0315273, IMG submission 205753) | Sediment microbial communities from Yellowstone Lake, YNP, Wyoming, USA - YL17G02_0 | ecosystem: Environmental > Aquatic > Freshwater > Lake > Sediment | place: USA: Wyoming | collected... | reverse complement strand
TTTCAGGTATTTTTCAACGTTATGGGGAAAAATTTTTAGGACCCTTGCTCATTATAATCGGTTTGTTTATGCTCGATGTTATAAAAATAAAATTCCCTGGGATGGGAGGACTTACATCCAGAATGCAGAAAAAAACAAGATGGGGATATTTTGATGCGGTTTTGCTGGGCTTAGTGTTTGCTTTAGCATTTTGTCCATACAGCGGTGTACTGTATTTCGGTATGCTTGTGCCTATGACTGTTGCCAGCGCATCGGGGTTGTATCTGCCCATTGTATTTGCAATAGCTACCGGTATTCCTGTGATCATTTTTTCATGGGTACTGGCCTATACCGTATCAGGTATCGGAGGTGTTTACAATAAGGTAAAGGCATTCGAAATCTGGTTTCGTCGCATTATTGCCGTGTTGTTTATTGCTGTGGGTATATATTACATTTTCAGGGTTTACCTGTAATTTTTTTGTCTTTTATGTTCGCCATTTTACGAATAAACTAAATTTTCAAATTATCGAATTTTCAATTTAAATAATATGGAACCCAAAAAAGAAATAAAGATTCTCATCTGGATCATCGTCATATTTGCATTTGCATTTTTTCTTCCCATTGAAAGTGCCCGTTTTAACACAGCCATAGCTGCCACGCTTGATCTTGTGAAGTGGTATGCCCGTGAGCATGTGGTGCTGTGCCTGTTGCCTGCCTTTTTTATTGCCGGGGTAATTTCCGTTTTTGTAAGTCAGGGTTCAGTGCTGAAATACTTTGGAGCCAATGCAAAAAAATGGTTGGCCTATACGGTTGCTGCAGTTTCCGGAACTATTCTGGCTGTATGTTCCTGCACAATACTCCCGTTATTCTCAAGTATTCACAAGCGTGGAGCAGGTTTAGGTCCGGCTATAGCCTTTTTATATTCAGGTCCTGCCATTAATATCCTTGCCATTATTCTCACGGCTCGTATTCTGGGCTTTGAAATGGGAGTGGCTCGTACCGTTGGCGCTGTTTCATTCAGCGTGATTATAGGGTTGATCATGGCACTCATTTATCGTAAAGAAGAAAATATCAAAAAAGAAGAGCAAATGAATATTGCCGATCTGCCTGAAAAACGTCCCATGTGGCAAACTTCCTTTCACTTTTTTGTTTTGGTGCTGATACTCGTTTTTGCTAACTGGGGAAAACCTGCTGCAGATGATACCTCAAGTACATGGTTTTATATATGGTCATATAAATGGTATATCACCGGTTTTTTTGGTCTGCTGCTTGGTTTTTCATTGATAAAAATTTTAAAAATAAAATGGCAATGGGTACTTTCAGCAGCTATCGCAATAATAGCTTCAGCCTTATTGGCATCCAACTTAATCGAAAATGCCAAACTGGCTACATTGGTTCCCATGCTGGTTGGCATAATATCATTGAGTATCATTACATTAAAAGATAAAAATGATGCAGAGAATAAAGAATGGACTTTAGCTACCTGGGATTTTGCCAAACAGATATTACCATTACTCGCCATTGGGATAGTAACAGCAGGCTTTTTATTAGGCTCCACCCATGATGGTAAAACAATTGCAGGCGTTATTCCCAACCATTGGATTTCTTCTTTGGTAGGCGGAAACTCCATATTTTCAAATTTATTTGCCTCAATCGTTGGCGCATTCATGTATTTTGCTACGCTTACCGAAGTACCCATTGTTCAGGGATTGCTTGCTGCAGGTATGGGAAAAGGTCCTGCTTTGGCTTTATTATTGGCCGGCCCTTCTTTATCGTTACCCAGTATGTTGGTTATCCGTGGAGTGATCGGAACACAAAAAACTGTGGTATATGTATCACTTGTTGTTGTTATGGCAACCATTACAGGCCTGCTTTATGGAGGACTGTTTTAATTAATTTATTATAATCAAAATCTGTAATTATGGAAAAAACACCGATGGATTTATTAAAGGAATTCGCCCCTGAATTTGCGAAAATGCAAATGGACGAAAAAGCTTTACTTTTTGAAAATGAAAAGTATCAGGCTGTACCAAAAAAGTATAAACTGTTGGCAGGAATCGCTGCGGCAGCAGTGCTGAATTCCGATACCTGTACCCGCATGTGGATAAAACAGGCTAAAGATACTGGAATTACCAACCAGGAAATTACCGAGGCCATAATGGTGGCTAGGTACATGAAACAGGCCGTGGTAAACGATACGGTAAGCAATTCGTTCCGGCTATTATCTGAAAATAAAATTTAAGCTTAATTAAATTGATATAAATGAAAATTGCTAAAAAGAATGAAATGAAAGTTAGTTTAACCATCATGGTGCTGTTAATGACATTAGTTGTGACATTTGTGAGCGTAATGGTAAACTCCGGTCTCCATTCTGGTTTCTTAACGACATGGATGAAAGCCTGGGGACTTGCCTTTGTGGTTGCCCTTCCTGTGGTAATGGTTATAATGCCACTGATTAAAAAATCTGTTTCAAAATATGTTTACGAAAAATAATTTACATGGAAACACTACCTTATCAGGATATCACATTGAAACTTGCACCTTTGCTGGATGCCCTTTCGCATCCTGCAAGGCTGCAAATTGTGCTGCACCTGGCAAAATACAAGAACTGTCCGGCAGGAAGCATCTCCAACCGGCTTCCTTTATGCAAATCCACGGTTTCCCAGCATATGTCCAAGCTGAAAGAAGCGGGATTGATCACTTGTACACCCGATGGAGTTTGCCAGAATTACCAGCTTAATGATAAAAATTTTGCCCTGGTTAAAAAGTATTTTCTCAATTTTTATGAGCAGATAGATGACTGGAAGGAAATACGAAGCGAGTGTAAACCGGTAACTAAAAAGGATGTATCCGTCAGTTGTTCCAGCTGATATGAATATATCATGTTTAATAAATAGTTATAGAATTTCATTATTATACCAGTTTAATGAATACTGAAATTATTCGGGAAGAAGCAAATATTATCAGGAACATCTTACAACTGTGTTCATCTCTTGTCGGAGTCAGGTTTATAACCGGTGAGGCTGAAATTCCTGAAGGCGTTGAAAATCTATCAGGCTATCGTTACTGCCAGGCATTGATGAAAGCACGTCACGGTACGCATGTATTACTCAATGCAGAAGGCATTGCTTGTCCTGCTGCTGCTGCGGCTTTTGGTTTTAAACCGCTGCCTGATGGCCTTAAAACTGGAAAGGGTTTGATGGGTTTCGGTATTACAAACCAAGAAGTTGTTGGCAAAACTATGTTCGAAGGCATGACCACCCTGCCACAAGGCATGCTCAAAGCTTTATACCTTTTCCCGCTCGAAACAGCAACCAGCGAACCTGACATTGTAGTATTGGAGGATGAAACCGAAAAGCTTATGTGGCTTGCCCTTGCCAACCTGAACCTGAAAGGCGGTCAACGGATCGAAAGCAGCACAGCCATCTTGCAGGCTACCTGTGTTGATGCGACCTTAATTCCATTTGTGGAACACAAATTCAATATGAGCATGGGTTGTTACGGTTGCCGTGATGCTACTGATATTGGCCATAATGAAACCGTTTTGGGATTTTCTTTTAAGGATTTTTCAGCTATTGTTAAAAATCTTGAATTTTTGAGCCAAAAAGCCATACCTAATTCCCGCGGTAAAAATGGGCTGGCTATACTTAAACGGAAAGAAGCTGAGAAAATTGGAAAAAATACCCCTATTAATAACTTATAGAATGGAACAATTTAAACATCTCGATGCAAAAACCATTGAATTAGCAGGCGTTGCTGCATCTATTGCAGGTGGATGCCGGCCTTGCCTCGATTATCACTTTAAAAAAGCCATTGAAGCCGGTTGCTCCATAGAGCAAATTAAAGAAGTATCAGAACTTGGAAAAATGATAAAACAGCGACCGATAAAGGATATTTATGAACAATCTGAAAAATTGATTAAAAATTTTACAAAGAATAAAACAAATTGAAATAGTACTTTTTATGAAAACACTTGAGATAATTTTAAAAGGTGGCTTGAAAAGTTGCTGTTCTACATATTCTGCAGATGATATGAAAGACCTTACCAAAAGTTGGTTCAGGGATGCCAATGATGTTAATTTTGATATTATTGATATAGAAAATGACTTTTATGATACTGGTGTTTTGGCCGATTTAGCATATAAATATTTTGGCAACGTAGCATTTCCAATGGTTTATTTTAACAATCAATTAATTACAACCGGCAGCTTCCCCGAACGGCATGAATGTATGAAAATAATCGAAAATCCAAAAGCTTTAACACAAAAAGAAATTGAAGAAGAAGCCCTTAAAGTGGCTGAACAACAAAAAAATAGCAATGAAAACTAAATATGCGAATGGATAATTTCAATCAACAAATTTTAAAACAGCCAAATATGAAAAAGACCATCATGTTTTTTATGGTAGCTTTTCTGACCATTTCCGGAGCGGCCTTCGGACAGTCAGGCAAAAAAAGTGTTGAAGTATTATATTTTAAGGCTAATCTGGCTTGCTGCAAGGCAAGGGCCTGCAATGCCCTTCAGGCAGATATTGATTCTGTTTTGATAAAATACTTTCCTGATAAAAAGATTGAGCTCAAAGTCATCCGGCTCGCAGAAGAAGCGAATAAGGACTTTGTTGCTAAATACAATGCAAAGTCACAAACGGTTGTCATTGTAAAAAAGAAAGGCAAAAAAGAAACAGCAACCGATGTTTCCTCCATTGTTCAGGAATATGCTAAAACATACAACAAGGAAAAATTTGAAAATGAACTGAAGGGGAAAATAAGCGCAATTCTATAATACAAAATGGATGGAGTCAATTATTAAATAATGTACACTATGAATGGTTTTATAAGATACAACTGCATACTATTAAGCATTTTGGCGGTTATTCTTTTTACAGGATGCTCCAAATCTGCAAAGAATAATAACCCGCCTGAGAATAATACAGAATCAGCATTACCGGTCGAAAATACAGTGCTTACAAATGTTCAAACTGACAGCATAAAACCCGGCAATGCTGCATATAAAGTAACCTTTATCGAACTGGGTTCTGTTCGATGTATACCATGCCAGAAGATGCAAACGGTAATGAAATCCGTTAAAGAAAAATTCGGTGATCAGGTTAATGTTGTTTTTTACGACGTTTGGACACCCGAAGGCAGACCATTTGGGCAACAATATGGTATTCAGGCCATTCCTACCCAGGTTTTCCTGGATGAAAACGGAAAGGAATTTTTCCGTCACGAAGGTTATTTCCCTGAGGAAGAATTGGTAAAAGTGCTGAACGAAAAAGGGGTTCGATAGAGTTCATTAAATAAATTAAACGCCATGCAACTATTAATAATAATAACAGCATGTTGCATACTGGCCTCAGTTGTTGCAAACGCACATAAAACATGGATAGGCATTAAAAAAGGCCTTACTATGTTTTTAAACCTTCTTCCGGTACTTTTATTGATGCTGGCCCTGGTAAGTATTGTACTTTTTCTTATCCCCAACGAAACACTTATTAAATACATGGGTAAAAGCTCGGGGATAGAAGGTTGGCTGATCGCAGCATTTTTAGGCTCTATTGCTTTAATACCCGGCTTTATAGCCTATCCGCTTTGCAGCGTTTTAATAAAAAGCGGCGTTGGGTACACTACCATTGCTGTTTTTATTACCACCCTTATGATGGTTGGAATTATAACGCTTCCTGTAGAAGCAAAATTTTTCGGATGGAAGACAAGTATTGTCCGGAATGCTTTAAGCTTTTTTGCGGCTTTATTCATAGGGTTCTTAATGATGATTTTCTTATGAATCTGCTTAAGAAATATATATTCCCAATTCTATTTCTTGCTTTTGTTGGGCTTTCTTATGCGTTTGATTTTGCGTCGGGGAAGCAAATTGGATTGAACTTCTGGATGTTTTTTAAAGAAATGATTTTGTTTCTTCCGTTAATGTTTATCCTTATCGGTCTTTTCGATGTATGGGTTCCCCGTGAAAAGATTGAAAAACACATAGGCAGGGAATCGGGTTGGAAGGGAACCGGTCTTGTTATTCTTTTAGCAACACTTCAGGCAGGCCCACTATACGGTGCATTCCCTTTTGCCTATATTCTATGGAAAAAAGGATGCAGTATCAGGAATATTTTTATCTACCTGGGCGCCTTTGCAACCATTAAAATTCCGATGCTGACATTTGAAATCGGTTTTCTGGGTTTGAAATTTTCACTGCTGCGCACTTTAATCACATTGCCGGTTTTCATTATCATTGGATATATTATGGAATGGTACCTGAAAGATAAAAATTTTGAAGTGAAACAACCCTAAATGATTGGACATGCAAAAATTTAACCTTCAACAAATTCTTTCAGCAATGGAAAAGAAACCTTTGAACAAGGCAGTATTTTGCACCTCAGGGTATTTAAAATCACAGGTTATGTTTTTGAAGGCTGGTAACAGCATACCTCCATGCAAAATGGAAAATGATGTACTGTTTTACATTCTGTCCGGTAAGGGTTCCATTGTGATTGATGCTGATAAACAACAAATTGCAACCGGCGATTGTGTGGTTGTACCTTTTCAGGCTAATTCGAGAAGTATTAATGCTGAAACTGACTTGGAAATTTTAGCCGTTCAGGGATTAAAACAAGGCTTATGAAAAAGTACTTTATCACCTTATTGATTTCTATAATACAAGTAGGATATGCCGTAACTCAGGATACAGCCAATGTATTCGGATTTAACAGCAAAAAAGGGAAACCTATTGTCCAGGTCTTTGGAAATTTCGATTTTAATGCCACCCGTGATGCGCAGAAAAAGTATGCCTTTTGGTTTGGCCGTGCCCACTTGGGTTATGAATACCAGTTCAGCAAACAATTTGCCGGAAAGCTGGTGATTGATATGGGTAGACCCACTACTGTGGGACAGATTGAAGTAACCGATACCGCCGGAAATCAGCTCGACGTTTCAAATGCATCAAAAGAAGGGAGTTACTACACCATGACACTGAAATTTGCCTCATTGGAGTGGAGACCCAATGATCATATCAGGATACAGGCAGGTGGAGTGTTACAGAATCATTATATCACCCAGGAGAAATTCTGGGGGTACCGGTATCTTGCTGAAACATTCCAGGACAGGTACTATAGGATACCCAGCAGTGACCTCGGCGTTATCGCCTACTTTACCATTAATGATAAGTTTAGTTTCGATATGGCAGTGACTAATGGAGAAGGCTTCCGGTTTGACCAGGATGCCTATGGTGATGTAAAAATGGCAGCAGGTATTGATTACAATCCTTTCCATGGATTGCAAACCCGTTTCTTTTATGATTACACGAAATCCGAAAATCCTTCCAAAGCGGCAGATCAACAACTGTTTTCTTTTTTCACGGGTTACAAGTTCAAAGAAAAATTCAGGATTGGTGGAGAATATAATTACCGCAAAAACAATCTGAATATCATTAGCCATAATTTGTTTGGCTTTTCCCTTTATGGGAGTTATGCTGTTTTTAAAAACATTGAGCTTTTTGCACGTTTCGACCAATTACAGGCTAACACAATTGATGGTGAAATTCATAATTGGTATTACCAAAGTACAGGTAAAGGGTATATTTCGGGCATTCATTATAATCCTGTTAAGGGAATAAATGTTTCCTTAAACTATCAGGGTTGGCAACCCGATGAATCCGATTTGGATTTTCAACATCATATTCTTTTGAGCTTTGAGTACAAACTATAACCGGAATGGTCTTCGAAATAAAGATATTATGTCCCGACAACAAATGCGGCAAATGCCGCAGGATGATAAGCCGGGTGGAGGAAGCAGCAAAACTTTCTGGAATACATATCAATATTGTAATTATTGATAAACTTGAAGAAATGCTGCAGTACCCAACATGGATACTTCCGACATTAATCATTAATGAAAAAGTTGTAGCTAAAGGCTATGTTCCGGATATAAAAAAGATACAGGAGTTTTTAAACCAAACTTTATAATATGGAAAACGATCAATCCTCCATATGTGGCTGCGGAACGGATGAATACATGGTGCTCGCCTGCTCTGGTTCTTCCGATGTCGGTTTTATCGCCGACCAGGTGGCACGTATGCTTACAAAAAATAAAGTGCGCAAAATGAATTGCCTTACTGTGGCCGCAACAGGAACACCCGAAAAAATTGAAGAATTTAAAAAATGCAATATCCTGGTAATTGACGGATGTACCGAAGATTGCGGGAAAAAAATTATGGCTATGAGGGGCATTACCGACTATCGTTATCTGCGATTGACTGATTTAGGATATGAAAAATATAAAACTCCCGTTACCGAGGAAATAATAAGAGCAGTGTACGAAAAAGCAGCGGTTATCTACTAACTTTTTTTAATACCATTAATAATATGTCTATAGTAAAGGAAAAAGTACATCCTGATTATCCTCCTGAAGAAGGAAGATATATGAGAGGCAATGACTTTTCACCAGTTGCTGTGGCGATCATCCTGAATTGTGATGAAGATAAGATTCCTTCCGAAATTGAAAATCTTATAAGAGCAGGAGTAGAAGGCGGAGCCGCACTTTCGGGGAGTGTGCAAACTCCGAATATTGGCTTTGAAAAAATAGTTTGCAATATTGTTTCTAATCCTAATATTCGTTATTTAATTCTCGGTGGACCGGAATCAGCAGGCCATTTTACCGGAGAAGCTCTAAAAGCACTGGTATATAATGGTGTTGATAAAGGGAAACGTATTATTGGTACCAATGCGTCACATGCTATTCTGTATAATTTACCCATAGAATTAATCGAAAGGTTTCGAAAACAAATCTCATTGATTGACCTTCAGTTTGAAGGAGATCCTGCTATAATCAAAAAGGCTATCTGGTCATGTTTCCAGGAAAACCCTGTCACCTTTCGCAGTTATTCTCTTTATGATCCTGGCGCTTATCCGGAACCACCGTTGAGTGGAAAGATAACACATCGTATTACTCAACCTTGGTCAGAACCCGATAATGATAAGGAACGTGAGGCTGTTAAAAAAGCAAAAGAGTTAATAGAGTTTCTTCGGTCAAAAACACAAAAAAAATAATGGATTTACGATTTAAGTAAAAGATAAAAACATGAAATATCACCACAATACATCAGCCCATTATCACATTAATCCTTAATAACAACAAATCATGAATACAAAATCATTAGGTTTCATCGGTGCTGGAAGAATAACAAAAATCTTCCTGCAAGCTTTTAATAATAAAAGGTTTGGTTTTAAGAATATTGTCGTATATGATATCAATTCAGAAATTACTACAAAGCTTCAAAAACAATTTCCTGCTATCGAAGTAGCAGGCCTTGAGAAGGTTTCTTCCCTGGATATTGTTGTTATTGCCCTTCATCCTCCAATGATCATGGAGACTCTCGAAAAAATCGTCCCCTATGTTTCCGATAAATCATTAGTATTGTCATTAGCCCCTAAAGTTAAGATTGCGGGTATTGCTAATAAATTAAATACTGTAACTAAAATTGTCAGGCTGATCCCGAATGCCACATCGGTAATCAATGAGGGATACAACCCTGTTAGCTTTTCAGTCGGGATCTCCGGAAATGAAAAAACTGAAATTCTTGGAATGTTGAACGTCCTTGGTGAAACATTTGAAGTTCCCGAGGAAAAACTTGAGGCATATGCAATTGTTTCAGCAATGGCCCCTACATATTTCTGGTTCCAGCTGAAAAAGCTTAGGGATATTGGTGTAGAAATTGGCATGGGAAAAGAGGAGGCAAACCTAGCTGTTTATAAATCAATTACTGCTGCTTTAAATACCCTTTTTAAGTCGGGATTGAAAAGTGAAGAAGTATTTGACTTAATCCCGGTTAAACCCATAGGCGAATATGAAAAAGAGATTGAAACCATTTTCGATCAGAAACTGAAGGGATTATATTCAAAACTTACTTCTTGATTCAAATTTAGGTTAAAATATTATGACGTATGTTTGCGTTATATTATTATTTAACGTATATTTACGTCCATAAAATAGTAATTATGGCATACGCAAAAACAGAATTATTTGACGTGCAATTGCAGCAAACTGCTGAGTTTTTTAAAGCACTTGCGCATCCTGCGAGGTTGCAGATTCTAAAATACCTTGCTGAAACCAAAACCTGTATTACAGGCGACATATCGGAAGAATTGCCGCTTAGCCGTACGACTGTCAACCAGCATCTTACCGAATTAAAAAAAGTGGGGCTGATTATGGGTCATGTTGAAGGAGTAAAGACTAATTATTGTTTAAATCCCGACGTCATAAGCCGAGTAAAAACTATGCTTGAGGATTTTTTAACAGATGTTGATTGCTGTAAGGTCCAAAATTGCTGAAAACACTAATCCCGAATATTATCAATTAATAAAAAAATTGATCCGTATGAGAAAATTTAATTATGTTCTAATCTCTGTTTTATTGATAACAAGCCAGTCATGCAGCAATGCATCAGATTCCGGTAAAAAGGTAACCGATTCCGGCACCAGCACAAAAGAAATGCCGGTTTCAGTGGAAAATGCTGCAATTCAGCAAACTACATCAAGTGTAAAACAACAATTAACCGTAAAACAGAGTCTCGATAAAGCAAAATCTGAAGGCAAGGCTGTGTTTGTGGTAGTATCAGGCACAGGAGCAACCGATACAGATAAAGCAACAGCAATAGCTAAAGGCGCTACTACAATTTACAAAAATGCTGTTATTGTTCAAATGAACAGGGACGATGCTTCAAATGCCCAATTAGTTGCCGAATGGCGATTAGCCGGAGCACCCCTGCCTCTTATTCTGGTTGTGTCATCCAAAGGCTTGCCAACAGGAGGTTATGTACTAAATGATGCTACAGCCGAAAATATTGCAGCCCTTGTTCCTTCACCAAAGCTTGAAACTGTATATGAAGCCATTGGAAGTGGGAAACATGCAATTGTTGTATTTTCAAAGAAATCATTTACTGACAAGGCAGAGGTAATAAAAATTTCTAAAGAAGCGGTCTCTATGCTAAATAAAGAAGCCGTTTTTGTAGAAGTGGACATGGACGACCCAAAGGAAACTAATTTTATGAACCAGTTAAGAATTAATAAATCTGCTGCAAAAGCATCACTCACCTTAGTTATTAATAAACAAGGTCAGGTAGCCGGTACATCAACAACCGTCCCTGATGCTGCAAAATTAGTTGCAGCAGCAAATGCACCTGTAAAGAGTGGTTGCGGCCCCGGTTGCGGCCCTGCCGGTTGTGCGAAGTAATTTATCATAAAAACAGGTATAAAAATTATGACATTACTAGATTTAACTTTAAAGGAACTATGGCACCGTAAATCACAACTGATTTCAGGTTTACTTGCCATTACATTAGGTATCGGAGTTATTGTGGGTATTCGATCCATTTCAGTGGAATCGGAAAAGGCGGTTGCCGTAAACCTTGATAATCTCGGATCCAATATTCTGGTGCTGCCACAAGCTGCAAGCATTGACAATTATTATTCAGCAGACATTGATGCGCCTACATTCCCCGAAAGTTACGTGGAGAAAGTAGTAACATCCACTTTGCCCGGCGTGGATAACATGTCACCAAAGCTGACAAGAAGTGTAAAAATAGGCAATGAAAATATTGTGCTAACAGGAATTCTTCCCAAAAGCGAAATTGCCTCAAAACCCATCTGGCAATCCGGTGGATTATTTGGAAACCAGGCGAATGCCTCATGTGCACCAAAAGCGGGTAGTCAACCGGCAAAATATGCCGATAAAAAATTGCAGCGAAAGGGCATTGATACCCTTGCCGGGTATGACTGTTTTATTGGATCATCGATAGCAAAAAAACTTAATGCTAAGGAAAACGGCAGCCTTTCTATTATGAATGAAACGTTCACGGTAGTGAGGGTTTTGCCCGAAACCGGGACTGTTGATGATGACAGGGTATTTGCAAACCTGCATAGTGTCCAGGCTCTTTTGGGAACAGGAGAACAAATAAGCGCTATTGAAATAATGGGCTGTTGTAATGAAATTTCCGACGGACTTCTGGGTAAACTGCGAAATATATTGCCCGACACCCGAATTACAACTATTGGGCAAATTGTATCTACTCAGATTGAAACAAACCGGTTAATGAAGAAAATTTCCATTGTCTTTTTAATCATTATTCTTTTTGTAGGGGGCATTTCCATTGGTAATTATATCTGGGCAAATGTTAACGAACGTCATAAAGAAATAGGCATATTAAGGATGATTGGTTATCAAAAAAGGGACATTTATTTTATTCTTGTTCTTAAAGCCTTAATTATAGGTTTGATCGGGGGGATTGCAGGATACCTTTTGGGAACACTTTCAGCCATCTGGCTTGGACCTCAGTTTGCCGGAATTGAAGTAAGTGCAATTTATAGCCTGCTTATAATTTCCATCATCATCTCAGTGATCATTGCAATTCTTGGGTCTCTTATTCCAGCTTATTTGGCCGGTAAGATCGAACCTTTTTCAAACATGCAGGAGGATTAAAAATGCTTATAGAAATAAATAATCTCACGAAAACTTATCAACGTCATAATGGGGCAATCAATGCCATAGACGACATTACACTCGGTATATCCAAAGGTTCGTTTGTTACCATAACGGGTCCTTCCGGTTCGGGTAAAACAACCTTGCTGCTTATTTTAGGCGGACTTTTACAACCAACTAGGGGGAGAATGACATACAACGGTACCGGGGTAAACCTGCAGAATGAAGAAGAACTTGCAGAATTTCGCAGTGACCATGTGGGTTTTGTAATGCAGAGTTTTGCTCTTGTACCCTACCTTACAGCAATGGAAAATATAATGATAGCTCTCAATGTAAAAAACAGGGACAAGGCCGAAAATAAAAAAAGGGCAATTGAATTGTTACAATGGGTCGGATTGGACGACCGCACAACCCATTACCCTAAAGAACTTTCGGCGGGACAGCAACAACGGGTAGCCATTGCCCGTGCATTGGCAAACAATCCTGATTTATTACTTGCCGATGAACCCACCGGAAATTTGGATCCTGGTTTGTCAGCTGAAATACTTGGCATATTGAAAGAAATTAATCAAAAACACAATACCACAGTTGTAATGGTTACCCATAGTCCTGTAGCTGCTGATTTTGGAACCAAAAAAATACAGCTTAAAAATGGAAGACTTCAGGACCACGAATTGAACGTCAATGTTGAACAATTAATCAATTAAAACTATGAATAAATCTTTATTCATCCTGTCATTCTTAAGTTTTTTAACTCTTGGATTATTTGCACAGGAAAATCAGGCCGCAAAAATCGATTCCATCATCTTTGATAAAATGAGCCACGATTATGGTAATATCGAACAAGGAAGTGATGGAAGTTGCGAGTTTAATTTTACCAACAAAGGCAAGGTTCCATTGATATTAAACAATGTGCACGCTTCGTGTGGCTGTACCATACCAGAATGGCCTAAAGAGCCTATTGAGCCTGGCAAAAAAGGTGTTATTAAAGTGAAGTATAATACCAATATTGTTGGTTCATTTTCGAAGAGTATCACTGTGTATTCAAATGCAAAAAACGCCCAGGTTGTATTATTAATAAGGGGAAATGTTACAACAAAACAATGATCAGAACATGAAAGTGCTAATCTTATGTACCGGCAACAGTTGTCGCAGCCAGATGGCACAAGGTTTTTTACAATCCTTTGACAACAAGCTGGAAGTTCATTCGGCCGGCACAGAACCAGCTAAACAGGTTAATCCGAAAGCTGTTAAAGTGATGACCGAAGCAGGTATTGATATCAGTCAGCATATACCAAAAATGGTGAATAAATATTTAAAAGACGAATGGGATTATGTCATAACTGTTTGCGACCATGCCAACGAAACCTGTCCTGTATTTTTCGGAAAGGTAAAACATCGTTTGCATATGGGTTTTGAAGATCCCTCCCATATGAACGGAACCGATGATTTCATTTGGAGTGAGTTCAGAAGGGTGAGGGATGAAATAAAAAATGCATTTTACAAACTTTATCAGGAACAATTAAAACCTCAGCTTTAAAAATGATAAATCAGGAAAATATGAATCCGGAAGATCTTAAAGTAATCGTAAAGGATAAATACAGCCAGATTGCTGGAAAGTCCAAAGTATTATACGAATCCTCATGTTGTGGTACAACAGGTTGTTGCTCGACAGTGGATTTTACTGTAATAAGTGAAAACTATGAAAAGCTGGCCGGATACAACCCCGATGCTGATCTGGGTCTTGGATGCGGCATTCCTACGGAATTTGCCGGTATTAAACAGGGCGACAGTGTACTTGACCTGGGCAGTGGTGCCGGAAACGATTGTTTTGTTGCCCGTGCCATCGTGAGCGAAACAGGTAAGGTTACCGGCCTTGATTTTACCGATGCAATGTTGAATAAAGCCAGGGAAAATGCTCAGAAACTTGGTTTCACAAATGTTGAATTCATCAAGGGTGATATAGAGGATATGCCTTTATCAGACAACAGTTATGATGTTGTTCTTTCAAACTGCGTATTAAATTTAGTCCCTGATAAAATAAAAGCGTTTGCACAAATCATACGTGTGTTAAAGCCCAATGGCCATTTTTGCGTTTCAGATGTGGTTATAAAAGGCAGTTTGCCTGAAAAATTAAGAAAAGATGCTGAAATGTACGCCGGATGCGTATCGGGTGCTATTGATATTGACGAATATCTAGATATTATTAATAAGCAAGGTTTTAAAAATGTTACTGTTCATAAGCTGAAGGAAATATCCATACCAACCGATCTGCTAAACAACTATATGACAAAAGAAGAAATTACCCGTTTTCAAAATGGCGAAACAGGAATCTTCAGTATTACAGTATCAGCTCACAAAAATTAATTCTCGAATTTTCAAATTTATACATCATGGAAAGTACAACTAAAAAATTGTCCTTTTTCGACAAGTACCTGACACTTTGGATATTCTTAGTTATGTTCGCCGGGGTAATCATTGGTTATTTATTGCCCGATATTTCCGGTTTTTGGAATTCGCTGAGCTCCGGCACTACAAATATCCCCATCGCTATTGGTTTGATACTTATGATGTATCCGCCTTTGGCTAAAGTTAAATACGAAAAGCTTCCTCTGGTATTTAAAAACGTCAGATTACTTAGCTTGTCCCTTACGCAAAATTGGATTGTCGGACCTTTTGTTATGTTCTTCCTGGCTATCATATTCCTTCACAATCATCCCGGCCTTATGACAGGCGTTATCCTTGTGGGTCTTGCCCGTTGCATTGCTATGGTTCTCGTTTGGAACGATCTGGCCAAAGGCGATACCGAACTGGCTGCCGGACTGGTTGCTTTCAATGCCATTTTCCAGGTATTCCTGTACTCCGTGTACGCCTATATTTTCATAACGCTGTTACCTCCTTTATTTGGTTTAAAAGGAGCCGTGGTTGAGGTTTCGATTTCCGAAATAGCCGTCACGGTTTTGATATATCTGGGAATACCTTTTGCAGCCGGCCTGCTTACGAACCTGGCCCTTCGCAAATGGAAGGGCAATGACTGGTATTTTGAAAAGTTCATTCCCAAAGCATCCTGGCTGACTCCCATAGCCTTGTTATTCACAATATTTGTAATGTTCTCGCTCAAGGGTGAAAAGATTATTGATTTGCCTTTAGATGTAGTAAGAGTGGCAATACCTTATACCATCTATTTTGCGTTTATGTTTTTCAGCACTTTCTTTGTTGCCAAATGGATGGGCGAAGGGTATGAGAAATCAACAACAATGGCCTTCACCGCCGGAAGCAACGATTTTGAACTGGCCATTGCCGTCGCTATAGCAGTATTCGGTATCAATTCACAGGCGGCTTTTGCTACAGTCATCGGCCCGTTAGTAGAAGTGCCCGTACTTATTCTGCTTGTAAATGTTGCTTTGTTTTTTAAACGAAAGTATTTTTTAAACAACTAATCTTTTTCATAAAAAGACCATTATAAATTTAATATGGAAAGCGAATTGAAAAGTTTTAAAATGGTAAAAACCATTGAAATTTATGAACCTGCTTTATGTTGCTCTACCGGTGTTTGCGGACCTGAACCGGATAAAACCCTAATTGACTTGCAAAACACTTTAAACTTATTGAAAAAGGCAGGTTTTGAAGTGAAACGGTTTGCCATTAACCAGGCTCCGTTAGCATTTACTTCAAATCCTGTGGTAAAGCAATTTATTACCACGGAAGGCCCGGCGAAATTACCTATTACCATGTTCAATGGTAAAATAATTATAAAGGAATCATATCCAACAGTAGATGAATTGACGAAATTCCTTCCGGAGCTGAAAGATATTAAAGCTGACGGGAAGATTCTCGGAATTTTTGGCTGATCATGGAAAAGATACATGTTAACTTATACACAATTCCTCAGGCTGCATGTGGCTTAAATAAAATGTCCTGGTTCGATGTAGCAGCAATACTGAAAAGTAATCTTGATAAATCATTCCCTACCGGATTAGCTTTTTTGCATGTCGAGTTTATGTCTCAGGAATGGTTTGCCGATGCCAAAGCTCAGGAATTGCTCGAATCGCAGTCGGTTAATTTCCCTTTTGTGCTGGTGAATGGTGAAATTGCCTGTTCTGAAGCAATAGTTAACATCTCCAAAATCAGAAAATTTATTCAAACTTTAATCGAATTGAAATGACAAATTATATTTTTTTCTCAGGGAAAGGCGGAGTAGGCAAAACCACAATGGCAGCCACCACTGCCGTTTACAATGCAAAGCAGGGAAAACGTACCTTATTAGTCTCAACCGACCCTGCCGGTAATCTGGGCGATATTTTTGAAAGAAGCATTGGCACGGAATCTGTCTCCCTGATGAACAACCTGCAGGTAGCACAAATGGATGCCCAGGCAATTACAGATGCATATAAACAACGTATGCTTGAGCCACTCGCTGCAATACTTGATGATGCAATGTTCGAAACTGTTAAAGAGCAGTTTAATGGCGGTTGCACCGTGGAAATTGCCACATTTGACAAGTTTACAGATTATTTTGAAAATGACGGATACGATCTTATCGTATTCGATACTGCCCCTACCGGCCATACACTTCGGTTGATGACATTGCCTCAGGAATGGTCAGGTTACATCAAGAAAAGTTCTGAAGGAAGCGGACAGACATGTATCGGTCCTGTTTCACAAATAGAAGATTCACGGCAGAAGTATGAGCATGCTGTAAAAATGATGCAGGATCAATCGCGAACAGAAATATTTCTTGTGAGCCGTCCTGAAAAAACATCAGTTTATGAAACCGTACGGGCAAAAGAGGAGCTTGAACGCACAGGTATTCATCGTTTTTCGTTGATCATTAACGGTGTTTATCCAAACCACGGCGCCGATCTGGGGATCTTTTCCAAAATGCATGAAATGCAGCAATCAAATATTGCAAAACTAAAAAGTATTGATTTTAATTCGGTTGCTGAGGTGCCTTTACAGCAAGGTGAAATTAAGGGTTTCGATACGATTACTTCTTTTAGTAACGTGGTTTTCAACCATGCAGAAATGCCTGCCAACGAAACGTATGCCGACTATAAACCGTTCAATGGTTTTTCGAAACCTGCCGCACTGGTTGCATTAATGGCCAAACAAACCAACGATCGCATTGTGGTATTAACCGGTAAAGGGGGCGTTGGTAAAACAGTAGCAGCTTGTACCATTGCATCGTACCTTGCAGGAAAAGGGAAGACTTTACTGGTTACCACTGATCCTGCTGCCCATATCGGACAGGTTTTAGAGGCAGATATTAACCACGAAATTATCAACGTTGCTCCCGGTTTATCAGCCATTAATATTGAACAGAAAAAGGCAGTGGAGGAATACAAAAAAAATATTCTCGATGACGCAAGAAAAAAGGGTTATTCAGATGAGCTTATGACATCCCTTGAAGAAGAACTTGAATCGCCCTGTACCGAAGAGATTGCAATTTTTGAAAAATTTGCTTTGCTGCTTACCGATGGTCATTGGGAATATATTGTTTTAGATACAGCACCCACAGGTCATACTTTACGGTTGCTTGAACTTCCATTCGAGTATCAGAAACAGATTGATATGAAACTTAAAGGTGATACAACACAAGATAACACAAGCAGCCAAAACACTAAAATAAAGGCTCTTATTCAAAAATTAAAAGACCCGGCTAATACCGCATTTCTTCTGGTTACACTGCCTGAATTCACGCCCATTCACGAAAGTTATCGTGCATCATTGGACCTTGCCCGGGTAGGTATTCACATTCAGGGAGTCCTGATCAACCAGTTATTAAAACGTGAAGATTGTCCTCCTGGTTTTGCATTTGAACGTTGGAAAATGCAGCAACATTACCTTGCTGCTGCAACAACCTTGTATCAGGTACCCCTTTTTAGTATCCCGATGCAGGCCGGAGAGATCATTGGCATGAAAGCAGTTGAAAAACTGCAAAACGATATATTTGACCAAAAAATAGGTGAGTAATATGGCATTATTTTATTGTCGGACTTGCAAACAATCTTTTGAAGAGAGTAATCCTCTGAAAAAGGAATACAGCGATCCGGTTTTTAGCAATTGCTGGCAATACATAGCCAATTGTCCACAATGCCGGATAGAATGCTCTGAAGAGAAAGTGAAAAAGCCGGTAATGAAAAGTAAGTCTCTGAAACTTGATCCTGGCTATCCGAACTGCAGCGGTGGATCGTGCTGTGGATGTAATTAAAAATTTAAATTATCAATAACAACTTTATGAAAATAACAGAACAAGCAATAGCTCAATTTAAAAATGCAATACATGAAAATGATACTCCGGGTGCAGGTATTCGTTTATTTGTATCTGCGGGTTGTTGCGGTCCGGCTATACAAATGAGTATAGAAGAACACCTTTCAGCAGGAGATAAAATGCTAACAATTAATAGTGTGGATTTTTTCATTGAATCACAAGCCGAACAGATGCTATCTAATATTACTATCGATTACAGGGATGACAATTTCAAGCTCGATGGGGTGAAACGTTCCGGGAGTTGTTGCGGGTAAATTTGATACTTGTTGTCAGATATAGGTTATTGGATTTCTTTACGATTACTAATATGGCGGGTCAAAATGCCCAACCAATACCTTCACTTGCTTCGGCGTGAAATACTTTGACCGCTTTCTCCAATTTGTTTCTATTAGCTTTTGTAGAAGCTGAGGACAGGTATGAATCCATTGACTAAACACTATGGTACCGTATGCCTTCGTAAGAAAGATTGAGTATCAGGGCGATTCACCGCCACGCAATTCCATTTCGGCGGCCGGTTGTTTGAGCGCAGGCAAATTCGCATCCTGCGAATGCGCCATAGCAAGTTCCGGCCGTCAGGTCTTTTTTGGTTACTTTTTGTAACGACAAAAAGTGACAAAACAAAAGGGCTTAACAAGGTAAGGCATGAACTAATATCGAACAATGCTTGCTACGAAAACTCGGGGCAAGCATTGTTCTGTGTTAGTTTAGTCTGGATTACTGCGTGATTCCCTGGTAGCGAGATCCCAGTTAAAGATTTGAATTTGGGATACTTTCATCTTGGATGAAAGTATGATGCAAGTGTAATGACCTTAATTTTGAGGAAATCTATATAACCTGGTTAATAAGATATAATGCTATGCAAATCAGTAATTTTGTTCAATATAAAATTTATAAAACCCTTCTTTAATTTCATTTCTAACCCTTCTGAACTCGCTCCAGATAAATTCATCAGTTCCGGTCATATGGGAGGGATCTTCAAAACCCATATGCAAACGATGTTTTACATTTCCGAAAAAGACAGGACAAGTTTCGTTGGCATGGTCGCATACAGTTATGACATAATCCCATTCATCTTTCAAATATTGATCAACCATTTTTGGCGTATGTTGGCTGATGTCAACTCCAGCTTCAGCCATAACTTTAATGGCTTTCGGATTTACCTGTTTTGCAGGTTCCGTACCAGCTGAATGAACTTCAAGCTTGTTATCAAAGCTTTGTAAGAATCCTTGCGCCATCTGGCTGCGGCAGCTGTTGCCCGTACATAGGATCAGCACTTTCATATTCGGATCATTGTTTTGATGTAACATTTCCCCTTATTAATAATACAACCTGGGCGTTTTTTGCATTTGAATATACAGTGATACTCTTTGAAAATGAACCAACAATATTGGTATTATACTTTACTTTAATAACACCTTTTTTACCAGGCTCAATAGGCTCTTTCGGCCATTCTGGTATGGTACATCCACACGAAGCATGCACATTGTTCAATATCAATGGGACCTTGCCTTTGTTGGTGAAATTAAACTCGCAACTTCCATCACTTCCTTGTTCGATATTACCATAATCGTAGCTCATTTTATCAAAGATGATGGAATCGGTTTTTGCGGACTGGTTATCCTGCGCATATAATCCGAGAGTTAAAAAACTCAATACTGACAGGATGAAAAAAGATTTATTCATGGCCTTAATTGATTAATTGTTCAACATTGACGTTTACTTCGAAGTCCTGAAGTCTTCCATTTTTAAGCTGAATTTTTTTGGTTCCAAAATCTGCAGCTACAGGACTATGGGTAACCATTACCACTGTAGTATTATGTTTTTGATTAATTTCTTTTAAAATACCAAGTATTTCAGCTGATAATCCTGGATCTAAATTACCGGTGGGTTCATCGGCAAGCAATAGATCGGGATTGTTTGCCAATGCACGTGCAATGGCTACGCGTTGTTGCTGTCCTGCCGAAAGTTCCTTAGGGTAAT
>Ga0315273_10002822_pt1 | contig 20706 bp, 23 predicted proteins | sample YL17G02_0_MG_FD_205753 | JGI IMG/M metagenome (GOLD analysis project Ga0315273, IMG submission 205753) | Sediment microbial communities from Yellowstone Lake, YNP, Wyoming, USA - YL17G02_0 | ecosystem: Environmental > Aquatic > Freshwater > Lake > Sediment | place: USA: Wyoming | collected... | reverse complement strand
GCACCTGAACCTGGACAATAAGCCCTACCTGCGGGCCAATGGACCAGGGCAGGCCGGGCAAGTCGCGGAAGGACACTCCCAAACCGGCATTGTTGGTGGCGGCCGTGAGACTGCGGGTGGAATCTCTGCATGAGTTATATATCTCAATTTCAGTGATCACCGTGGTAACAATATTGCCCAACACTACAGTTGTGGGAAATACGATCACCCGTTCAAACCAGAATTGGGATGGGCCTTCTGACCGGGCACCCACCCAATCAACAGCGGGAAACGCGGGTACCAAACTCAGGCCTGTGGCCTCCCAAGAGCCATCTGAAACCACGGGCAAAGTAACAAGAGAGAAAATTTGCGGGGGCACCGTGAGATCGGTGGATACCCCAGGCACTAGGTAACGGTCACCCTCTACCTGGCTGCCAAATGCTCGCTGGAGAGACCCAACCCAGTCCGCCATTATACAATCTTCTTGTAGGCAATGCCTGCGTTTCTGGATTCCTCGGTGGTGGCACCCACTCCGTACTGCTTAACGGCCCAGGGGAACACTGCCCAGGTGTCAGAGCCGACGGTGATCTCGTCCCCAGCGTTGATATGCTTCATGTTGATGATGGCAGTATCCGGTTGCTCCCCTAGCCACAACCAAGTGTCCGGCGTGGCGGCAGTATCCCGCCAGATCACCGGAATGGGGATCAATGGCTTGTATGCATTGAGCGCAGTGGCGGGTATCCATCCCATGGCCCAGCCCCAGAAGCCGGATCGGCTGCCACCGAACAACCGGTAGCGAGGTTCTCCTGATCGATCGGTTCCCGGAGTACCTGTGGCTACCACACCCCACCGACTGTCAGCATCCATGCTCATGCCGGTAAGGCCGACAATGCGAACTGTTGCACAGTCTGCTATCGTGGTGGCCAGCCCATCCAGCCCCAAAGCATGATAGATGGACGTGGGATTGGCAGCATAACTGACCGACTGACTCCAAATTCCTCCGTAGCAATACTCTCCCCCCGTCCAAGTGCCAAATTTGGTCAGCTTTCCAAATCCAAAATGGCGGTACTTACCCGTGGCGATCTCTAGCACAACGTGGCAATAGTAGGGGGCTGCGTCCGATGCGAAAAAGTGATACGTGTATGCTCCCGTGGTCAGGCAACTGACTCTACGGGCTGTGGTGGCATCGCCAGTCCCCGTGAGCCCATTGCCGGAATCTCCCATGGCTGCCGTGCCCGGTGTACCAGAAACATATGACAGTTGATGGAACACCGCTAAGTTGGCAGCAACCCCTGCCCACCTGAAGCTCACAAAGCAGTCGTCTTTGTGAAAGGTAGCGTAATAGTTGGGGCTGCTATTGAGCAATTGGTCTTGGGTCCACGCAGCAGTACACCCGGTGAGAAACGTCCCCAGTTTGGTTACCAGGTCACCAAGGTTGGTGGCTGAACCAGTTTCATAAGCCATTGATCAGCCTTCTTTGATCGCGAGATATGAGCACGTTTCGATACGTGCACAATTCTGAAACACCCGGTACACGTTGGCACCGTCGATAACCCTGTCCTGGTTGGCCGGGCCGTCAAACGTGCTCAGCCAAAGCACATCGTCTATCTCCATCACCACTTGGGGGCTGGGCGAGTAGAAAACCACAATGCAAGGCAGCAACAAGATAGTGGACCCCACCCCATCATTCCATAGATTGGCTGCCGCTGCAGTTACGCGCGAAATGATCTCGACAAATCCGCCCGTAGAACTCATGAACCGATCTTCAAGGCCACAGTCATCACCCCCAGCAGTAAGGCCTGTGGGAATGACCACACGATCAGTCAGCGCCACACGGGTAGCCCCTGCGATAGAGGAATTGGCCACCCCGTACCAAGTCCCATCAACCCATAGCACCTGCGTTGGCCCTCTCACTGAGGCTGACGTGCTGCGAGACGGGTCAGTCAGAGCTGACATGCCTGTAGAGATTATCGCGCTGAACAGCGACGTGCAACCCGCAACCATCAGCGGGTATGGGTACTCACCGCTGGTGGCAAACCGATTGCCGAAGCCAAGGTAGAACGGTAGATACGATGACCCAACCTGGATCACCCCGATGATCCGATAGGGGGTGATGGAGAACCAGTAGTTCTGGGAGGCGTTGGAGGACACCAAGTACGATCCAGAAGGATCAGCACCGTCATATAGTCCAGGCGACATGCCGGGCTGCTCCACGTAGGGCAAACTCGCGCTGTAGCCCTGGAACCCATGCAATTCCCAATTGTAATAGCCAACACCAGCACTGAAGAACGTGCGCCAGCCGATGAAAATTTCGTCCGTACCTCCTCCAGAGCCTTGGAGAATGACGTCTCGGTCTGACCCCGTGCGCACAGCATTAAGCAGCGCGGTCCAGCCGTTGGACGCGAACGTGCAATTGAGCGTGCATGTGCCTGCGCCGCCCGTGGTGGCCACCGGGTCCGTGGGTGGTACCGTGTATACCCCGTCGTTGACGCGGCGCGTGGTGGCGACCACACCGGCTGCCACGGTCAACACTTCCACCTGTGCAGCCACGGTTCCTGTGCCCCCGACCAACGTCAAGATGTCCCCAATCGAGTAGCCCGTGCCGCCGTCTGCAATACTGTCCACGGTCTGCAGGCTTTGCCCCGTGGCCGCCGCGACCAACTTGTTGGACAGGTCGATGTAGCTTGTGGCTGTGCCTTTGATCCAGCTCATGATATTGCCTGTCTGACGGAGGCCCGATTGCGTTGGATCACGTTCATGATCACCTGTTCGCCTTCAGTACTGCCCATGGCGTCTTTGACATCATCAGGGTTGCTCACATTGATGATCTTGATGATGGGGCGCTGAGCCGGGGGGCTAGCGCCTGACTGCCCTGCCATTTGCTGCCCGGGCGTTTGTACAGTCACACGCTCCTTGGGAGAAGCCTTGAAAGCCACTAGCTGGCTGTCCGTGCCGCCCTGGCCACCCACCATGAAGCTGCCCCCCGTGGCAAAGCCCGGCAGCGGAATGCCAATGGCCTTAAACGCCCTCATGAGCAGCATTTTGGCAATGATCTTTTCCAACTCCAGCAGTATCTGAGCTGAAAACTCCCGGAAACTGAAAATGCCTGTCTCAATGAAGCTGTCCAAGGCAGCAGAAGCATTGTCCCACAACACCTTGTAGGCTTCTGCTTCCATATAGATTTCACCTATGCCGTCCATCAGCACCTGAGTGTACTGCCTTTTCTTCTGGTTGAACTCCTCCTGAGAGATGATCCCCAACTTACGCGCCGCCTCAGCATCTGCCATATCCAAATTGTACTGACGCATGGGTCCACTCAACTGCTCCGTCAACCTGATTTCTTCCTCTTTGCCCTGGTTGGTACGCAATTGAGCTTCAAACTTTACCAGTTCCTCATCAGTCATTTTGGGGCGAGCAGCCTGAAGGCTAGTTTCAATGGCCCCCTCCAAGGGAGACATACCTAGCACCTTGGCTTGGTCCTCCAGACTTTTCATCATCTTCACAAACTCAGGCTGCGCATTGGCCAAGTTTTCCTTGAGGCGCAACAGTTCCTGATTGTACTGAGCCAACTCAATTGTTGGCTTAATACGTTCCAGAGTAGCAAAGCCCTGGTCAAACTCTCGTTGAGCAGAAGTAAGTTGATCGTATAGGGTCACTTCTTCCCTTTTGGAGCGGTTAAGAAGCAGTTGAGCCTCTGCCTCAGCTTCTCGGGCTTGGCTCCACTGATTTCCTAAAGAAGCCTGCGCCTTCAGTAGCTCAGAAGTGATTTCACGTTCCGTGTTGATGTCTGAGAGAATGGTGTACTCGTCCCGCAGACCCTGGATATACGGCCCCCATTTATCCTTGTCGCCCCTACCACCCCGGGCTAAAGAACCAAAGGGCTGATCAGATCCACCAGCAATACCCACATCCAAATTGACCGGTTTCTTAGGCTTACCAGCACGCATGGCTGCCAAGTCCATTACCCCACCAATCACCTCATCAACCACCTTGGTGCCGACATCTGCTTTCCAGCCATCCAAAAAGGCCTGCTTCATCAGGCCCCCGCCCTGCTTCATCGTCTCCGCAGCACCAACAAAATCCTTTTTACCCATACGCTCAAAAGTCTCCACTATCACAAGGGCGGCAGCCTGTATTGCACCAACTAGGCCGGCAAAGGTGCCGAGTATTTTATCCACTACAGTTACCACTGCCCGGAGTAGAGAAAGCAGTCCCAAAATGATGGCACTGAACACTCCTGCCCAATCCGTGCCCATGGACTGCAAGTCGGCGTTGGTCTTTTTGAAGATGGTACCTATGGCCTTGAATGTCAGTGCCACAGTATCCCCCAGCACCGTCACTCCCTCTATCAGTTTAGGCAGAGCCTTGGCAATTGAGATAATGAATCCGGACAAAGCCTGTGAGGTGCCACTGGCCGTGGCTGCCTCACCAAACAATTTGGTCAGGTTACTTTTCAACACCGTCAGGGCCTGCCCCACGGTGGGCACGGTCTTGGCAAACTTCTCCGCCAACTCAACCCGGGCCTTGGTAAAAGCGTCCAGCACAATTTTGGCTGAGATTTTGCCCTCAATGCCCATCTTACGGAACTCGCCACGACTGACACCCAAGGACTTGGCAACCACGTCAGCCACCATCGGCAGCTGTTCCATCACAGAGCGCAACTCATCACCGCGCAACGCACCCGACGCCAAGCCCTGCGACAGCTGGATCATACCAGCCTGGCTTTCCTGGGCACTGGCCCCGCTAAGAATGATGGCTTGGTTGAGCGACTCCGTGAACTGGAGAAGCTCGTTCTGTGTTTTGCCCAATTCGCGCGAGGCCAGCGCCATACGAGCATACATTTCACCGGTGGCGGTGAAGGAACTGCGGGTGTTTTCACTGATCTTGAAAAGTCGATCAGTCACCGCCCCCAATTCCTCAGAACCACGGGTGACCAGCTTCAATCGGTTCTGCATGATGGTGTACTTGTCCACCATCTGGACAATGCCCACCGCGACCGCGCCGGTCATAAGCGCACTCATACTGTTTTTGAGCAGGGCCATGGCTCCGGAAGCCTTGAGCGCACCGGTGCCTATTCCCTCAATGTTGCGCTTGACCTGAACAGCGCCCTTTTCGGTGATGGAGAGGACAAGGCTCTCGATGCTCATCTCAGCAACCCGCCCTTCCTCAATTCACGTTTGGCCGCTGCGATGGCAAACCGGGTCATGCCTTGGGGAGCCTGCCCGGAATGACCCTCATCCAGCACCTTGATGTACGGAACACTGTTGGCCACGTAAATGGCTCCCATGCCCGGCTTCCAAGTAGCTATGACCGCAGCACCAGCGAGAACGGCCTCCGGACCAGCCGTCGGCCCTAGCGCCCCGGTTTCCCCCAGAAGCGGGGATCCAATGGACGTGCGCCAATTTCCCCAGGCCCTGCCGGTATCTACCGGGGTGGTCATAGCTGCAGTGGTGTCCATGGCCACAGCAGCCTTACGAACTATCTTGGTGGCACCCACGCCCACAACCTTGGCGGTCAGGACTATGCGCTGGTGGAACTGTTTGAAGTTGCGCGAGGTTGCCACTTTTTCTTCCCTGCTGGCTTAGGGGCGTGATAGCCTAGATAGGCCTGGTCCAACACCCTCACCATATAGGATAAGGTCTCGCGCTGTTCCTCATCAAGGTCAAAGGCAACTGCGTAATCATTGATCGCAACCCAGGGTATTGGCCCCACGGACCAGCCCAGGGCGCGACAACTGCCCAACTCCCAGAAGGCATCGTAGTACAGCTCAAGCCCAAGGTACATCTGCGGGGCATTGGCTATCCTATCCGGTAGGGGCAACCGCTCCCTCATGCACTGCCGAATGATCTGCTGCTCACCGGGTGCCTGCTCCAGATCGTAAAGCAGGCACTCTACGAGTTTTTTGCGGCCTCCTCACGCAGAGCTGCACGAAACAATGTGCCCTTGCCCGCGCTCTCAACCAGATCCGCGAACAGGTCGGGCAGATTGATGAAGGTGACCAGGAGATTTTCCTTGGTCACCGGGAGCAGACTACCATCAGGACTTTCAATGCCTGCCTTCCACTCGTCGCCCACCCGGGTTTCCCAGTTACGGACGACGGTTTCAGCATACACTTCCTGGAGCAGGGCCATGGAGCGATCGTTGCCAAACGCCCCGGCCTGGATCGCCCGCTGAAAGGGGCGGGCCTTGGTCTCCAACAGCTTCAGGTACTGCTTGTTGGCTCCTCCCGCCCGGGCTACGGTGATGCGAAAATCACCGTAATTCAGCACAACCCCCTCCTGCTCTGACTTGTCATCGGACTTGAAATCAGCATACAGCGACATTTTGTGGACCTCCGGTGTTACATCGCCGCCGTCGGCAGATAGTCCCAGAACACCATGAGCAGCGTGTGGTCCATGGTGCTGAGAACCTTGGCCCCCGTTCCCGCCTCCAGCTTCAGCGGCAGCGTGATGGGGGCGTCCTTCTCCACGTTGGGCCGACCATCACCCAGGGTGAGCAGCGGCAGATCCACGGCGATACCGGTGTTGGCCCGGGCCATGATGAAGTCCATCGTGATGTCGGAACAGTTGCGTACCGCCGCCACAGCTTCCGTGCCCGCGAAGTACGCGGTCACCTCACCACTGACCTCAAAGTTGCCGGCGGAGCAGTCGAACGCCCCGAACGTACCGACAGCCTTGTTGGGCGAGATGTTGTTCGTGACAGTCAACTTCAACTCCGTCAGGAAGGCGAACAGGGCCGTGGGGGCCTCCGCGGCAACGTCCACAATCGCCATCTTGATGCGATTGAAGTCGCTGCTGGTATTGAAGGCGTCGGCTTCGACCTGCGCCACCCTGGTGCCGGTCTTGACGTCGGTGGCCCCGGTGCGCTGCTCATTGTCCCCGGCGACAAAGGTGAGGTCACAGGTCATCTTCTCCGCCGTAGGCACATTGAGGGTGAACTCATTCGGTACGGCACCAGTCAGGTACTCAGACTGCACCCCGGTCGGATCCGTCGTGTCATTCACTCCCAGCGTGCGCTCCAGGTTGTAGGTGCGGCGCACGATGCTGGTGCCGGTCTCGTTTTTCAGCACCCGGCCAAAGAACATCTGGACCGTCTCCGTGGTGCTGGATTCAGCCTGCATGGCGGAGGCAGACTTGTCCAGAACCAGGGCATGGGCGGCGATGGACCGAATGCGCTTGAACCCGTTGTTCACCGCAGTGGCAAAGCCCAGCGCGGCGGAATCCCCGCCAATGTAGATCCACTCACCCGGGACCAGGCCCAGAGTGGTGAAGTCCAGCGTGGTGGAAGTGATGGTGGTGAAGGCACCCGTGGTCACCACGTCCAGATCCCCCGCCCCGGCCTGGACACCTACCGTGACCAGCTTGGCCGCTACCGGGGGAGAAGCCTCAGCCGTTAGGGTCTCGGATACGGTCAACACACCCGTGGCTGCGGTGGTAACCAGCTTCAGGCCATTATTACCACTGTTGGTGAAGCCAGATCCGAAAATCAACGCCCCCACAGCCACGCCGGTGCCAATGGCCGTACCGGTATAGGTGTTGGGGCCGGTAGTGGCAGCGGTGATTACTCCGGAGCCGTCTCCGTATTCGTCCTTGATGCGCAAGGATGCAAAGAAGAAGCCCTGGAGCAGACGCTGAAGGTTGGTCTGGGTCAGGTCGGTGTTGAACCCACCACTGGCGTCCAGGTCTGTAGCCACACCCTTTTTGCGCTGGCGACTGGCGCTGATCGGACTGCGCGCCACGGTGGTCACCTCACCCCCAAAGTCCGCATAGCTGTTGGGCTCTAGCGGATACCACACAGGCGTACCCGGGAGAGTCTTGAAGCTGCTTTCCTCGGCAAAGCTCAGCCCTGTCACATTGCTGTCGATTTTGCTGACGTTCGTAGCCATTATCTCACCTCATCATATTCGAAGTCTGCCTGCACATTCACTTGGTAAAAACCGCCGCTTTGCCCGATGTCCCTGGGCGTCACGTTCAGGAACACAACTCCGTTGGTTGTGGTGATGCCCTCATAGGCATTTTTGACCACGGCAGCCAAATCATCTGACAGCACCTGTCCGCCCCCGGGGGTAGTAAACAACTGAACAACGACCACCCCAGTGCGACGAAAACGGCGCACACCTGCGTGATTGGCCAAAGAGGCCTGAGCACTCCCGGTATGTAAAATGGTAGCCCGTCCCCAAGCCCCTTCCGTCGGCGGGTCACCCGCCACATCTGGATAAAGCATAGGCAAGGCCTGACTGATGGCACTGGCTTCCCAAGCTGTCTTGAGCACCCCCAACATATCATCCCGGGCTTGGGCTATGGTTGCCGTCATCGTGCCACCTCAAATAAATACAGCAGTCTCACGGTGGTGGGGCCAATGATCTCAGCATTCACTATTTTCCACCGCACCCCATTATCTAGTATCTCATCGAAAAACTCAAGCTGATTCCCAGCGTCATCTGATGCCGGAAACAAAGCATAATTAGCACCGAATTTGATGTTGTCCCGAAGCGTAACCCTCCAGGTAGCCACCGATGATCCGGGCACAAAGGCCGCTAACCCCGTCACAGACACTGCCGGATAATCAGCTAGCCCGCGCCAAGGCTGTTCTGAGTTTTGGGGTGTGGTGCCGTTCTTAACCACAGTCACAGTACGCCCATTGGCATCAATGAGCCGCTTGGCCATAGCTGCCATTGCCGTGTAATCCATTACAACGACACTTCCCTGGACTGCGTAGACTCCAATAACTCCAGCACCCACAAGTCAGCTTCCGGGTACTCCATAATGCCGGTTACCAGTGAGTTGTCTGAGAACCTGGTGCTGTACCTGAGGCTGGTGCTGATAGGCCCCACCGTTTCCGTTTTTTCCTCCACAGAGCCTTCAACCGTAGGGGCCAACTCCGTAGTGCCCAAACCCAGCGCCACCCAGGCGTATTCCGCTGTGGCCATGGCCAACTGACGCGGCACACCCTCAAAGGCATACCCACTGGCATCAAAAGCACTTATCCGGGGCCAGGCCAACGCCTGGGCGCTGCTGCCCTTGACCCCCCGAAACCGGCGGCCAAACCGCTTGTCCAGGTAATCGGTGGCCTTGACGATAGCAGTCTGGATCACTGGATCCGTATACAGCCCCGTGTACACGCGCCCCCGATCATTGTGGTGTGCCTTGAACGCGGCCAGTGTGATGTAAGCATTGGCCGTCGCCAGTCCGGTTCCCGTTTCAGGCGTGAAGGCCATGTCACACTCCCAGGATTGAAACCGTGGTCGGGCCGCCCGCTGCTGCGTGAGTCACCTCAAGGTAACAACTGAAGGTGCCCGTGGGGGAGTAATCCCACGCTCGAATTTGCCAGTTACGCTGCTGGATGGTGGGATCTCCTACTTGGAGCCACACGCGGGTGTTGCCTGTCTTATTGATGCTGGCGAGTTCCCCTGCTTCCAATGCATGGCTATGCCATCCCGCCGCTGGTGGGGTAGCTGTACTGTCAAGGATGGTGGAGGATCCCACACTGATTAAACGCTGGTATGTTTCTGCCTTGGGCGTTTTGGTGTATGAAACATGATACCAATAGAGCGTTGCCGCGCTTATGGCATCAGTTCCAATGGGCGAAGTGTCTATGTCTATTACTGCCGTCAGGTATTCCCCGACGGCAATATTAGACATAGCTATCAAAACCGTTGCAGATGTGTCAGGGTATGTCCCCGTAACACCATCACTCCCGCTGTTGGGGACGTGGCAGTTGGTAACACTCATGCCCGCACCCCCGTGAGGGCGAGCGTGACCCGCTGAATGGTGGTGGCGGAGTTGATGTTGAAGCGGAGGATGTCCCCTGCCGCGACCGCAAGGTTGAGGCTGGACGCCTGGGCCTTGACTGCCGTGGTGATCGCGGGGGTCACCAGCACATCAGCAATGACCGGGGGGAAGTTGGCGTAGGTGTCTTTCCAAACCCCGATGGCCACGCTGCCCGACTGATCCGCGAGCAGCGTCCACCCCGTGATGGTCATCGCGCACTTGGCAACGATGTCCACCTTCTTGTCCACGGTGAGGGTGGCACCTCCGCCGTCGAAGCAAATCTCGATGGCTTCGGGCAGAGCCTTGACCGCATACGCGGCATCGTGATTATGGTCATCGAGCTTATCCAGGCACTCCTGAACAGTGTCGCTGGCGGCGTCGTTTGTGAGCGCACCCCCAAAGGCAGAAGTGACCACACTGATTGCTGAAGCTGCGTGAGCGTGACTGCCCACCGGCAGGGAGGACACCTGAACCTTTTTCTTGGCCCCACCGTCGTCTGCGTCCTCAATCAGAATCAGGTCCGTGGCCGCTGGCGTAGCCTCTGTGAAAGCAGTCCAGTCGCCCGCGCCACGGGTCAACTGGGCCGCGTCCGTCACGTTGGTCAGCCCGACCTGAGCCTTGGTCGTCGAGTGGGGATTGCCCGTCCGAACATCGTGATCCCCATCAGTGACCAGAGCCAACTGGGCGCTGTTCGAATGGGTATGAGAGGCTGCAACTGCGGCAGTGGTGTCGATGTCAGGGACGTTGGTCAACCCGACCTGCGCCTTGGTGGTGGCGTGGGGGTTGTCCGTCCGAACGTCGTGATCACCATCGGACACCAACGCGAGTTGGGCGCTGTTCGAATGCGTATGTGACGCCGCAACGGCTGCCGTGGTGTCGATGTCGGGAACGTTGGTCAACCCCACCTGTGCCTTGGTGGTGGCGTGGGGGTTGTCGGTACGAACGTCATGATCGCCATCGGTGACCTTAGCCAATTCCACGCTGTTCGAGTGGGTGTGGCTGGCTGAAACGGCTGCGGTGGTATCCAGGTTGGGGACATTGCCCAAGCCAACCTGGTCTTTGGTGGTCTCATGGGGATTGGATTTGGTGAACATGTGCTGATTCCACAGCACAAAAACTGCATCAGTATCTTTCAAAGCATCAAGCACCGTGCCGCCACTGAATATCTCCCATCCCGAGTACACCAAGAGAATGTCATCGGCCACAGGTTTGGGCAGGTTGCCGACCTGAAGCTTTTTCTTGGCACCGCCGTCACTGGTGTCCTCAAACAGCAACAGGTCGTCGGCCACCACCACGACTTCAGCAAAGGTGGCGAAGTCCCCGGCAGCCCGTTTCAACTGCGCATCGTTGGTCACATTGCCCAGGCCGACAACGGCGGGTGCCGGCGTGATCCACTCCGCATCGTAGTAAACGTCGGAATGCTTGACCAGCATCTGGCCCGTGGTGCCAGCGGCAGGCAGCCCGTTGACCGCTGTGCCAGGGACGGACGCGGCCACCTGGAACACCACCGTGTCGTTGACGGTGACTTCCCATGCGCCATCCACCAAACGGACCAAGTGCAACTTCTCAATGAAGTCGGTCATGGCGCAGTCCTAATCGTTACCTGGGCCTCAACCACCAAAAGACCCCGACCCAGCGTGGTCACCAGGCCGGTGCGAATGACCTGAAGGTCTTGGTAGTAATTACCGGCAGCCATCAACACCGTGCTGGCCTTGGGCAGAACGAAAGTGAGCTTGTCCACAGTGCCCGCCGGAATGGACGCGCTGAGCGTCATAGCCGTGGGGTTGACGGTGATCTTGGCCGATGCGTCCACATCAGCATATGCTGCCTTGGCTGTGTAATAGAACAACCAGGACGAGATGTCCAGCGGCACCCCGTCCTGGCTGAACAGGAACGTCATCGGCACGTCGTCCCCCTGAACAATGGTCAGGTTCAAGGGAAAATACGTCGCGTCGCTCATGGCCAACCCCTACGTGATGTTGTTGTCCAACTCGCGGGGCAGGATGATGATGTTGTCGCTGTCCGCGTCCATGGTGGAGATGGCCAGCCTGGACCCAAAGTACGGGGTCTGGACCGCGTGACCAGCCGCCACCAGAATGGCATCCGCCGTGGCGCAGGTCTGCGCCGCCGTCTGCCCGTCATCGTCGTTGATGAGCATGCAGTGGATGCCGTCAATCAGGGTGGTGCACGGGTCCGCAGCACCCGCGATAGAGACCAGATAGTTCGCAGCAGCCATGACGTTACTCCTTTACACGAACCAGATCCGGGGCGACCTTCTCCAAGTCCCTACGGGTGACAGTGCTGTCGTCCAGCACCTCCGCCACGTAGTCCACACGGGGCAAGCCGTCCGTTGTCCAATGGCGATCGTTACTGTGGTCCAAAGCCATCACGACTTCTTTGATCCGATCCAACCGGTTGTGCTCGTATCGAGTCGGGGGGATGGGTACACGTTCGGCTTCCCGGGGCGCGGGGTCAACTGATCCAACGCCGAGGTTTGCAAGTGCTTGGGCAAACCCTGACTGCTCGGACTGACCACTGCCTTGAAGTGATCCGTCTGAGGAACAAAGCGCACCGTTCCCATTGCCTTCCTCCGGGAATGCCGCAAACACCAAACCCAGGTACTTGGCCTGACCGCGCACTGTCCGTTCTTCACCCCAAAGGGTGATGACGCCGTTGACAGCTTGAAACTTGCCGCACGTGCAAGTCTTACCTGCGCGTGCGCCAGTCAACACCAACCGTACCTTGCACCCCCGCATTCTAGCTCCTGTAGTCCACGCTGGCAATCACCGTGGGCACCACGTAGGCGTCAGCCTTGAACGCCACAGTCAGGGCCGCACCCGAAACGCCCTCGTGAACGATGGTCCCGACCATACCAGGAATGTGAACAGCTTCCGGATAGGTGGCCGCCGGAGGCGTGAAGGTGACGGTGACCGTCTTGTCACCGATACCATCCGTGGTCTCCGCAACCTTCAGCACGTTGGCTGAGTAGGCCGCACCGTCGATGGCGGTGGCGTTGAGCAACGTGACCAGCGCCGCACCGATTTCGTCGATGGTGTCATTGGTGGCCGTGCCGGTGTACGAAACCGAAATCGGCACCGTGGTGTTGACCTTGACAGTGACCGTCCAGCCCACCAGCCCATTGGCGGTGGCCTGGGTGACATCGGCGATGGCGGTGAAGGTGGCGTCAGCCCAGGAGCTGTCCCCGCCGAACTTGGCCTGGCAGATGGCCAGAGCGTCTGTGGCGTCCGCCGCAGACACGATCATGGCATTGGCACCCAGCTTGCGGGTTTTGGCCGCTGAACCGGTGTCCGAGGTAACCAAATAAAGTGCCATCAGGCACCTCCTGTCGGGTTGTGGACATAGCTGGGGGGCCAGGTGGCCCCCCGTGAACTCATCATCGGTTACGGGATGATGCCCGAAGCCATGGCCAGACCCTTCTCACTGAACAGCGCCAGGCCCGCGTACCACTTCACGCGCCACAGGTGCTCGTCCGCAGCTTCCTTCTCACCCACGTCCACCACGTTGATGCCGGCGTAGTTGGCCGCCGTCAGACCCGCCAGGCCGTTGCTGCGGCTGCCATCGTCGAACGTGCCGGCGAACACGTAGCTGGCCGTGTAGACGTTGCCCTGCGTGGCTGTGATGGGGATGTAGTCGTTGCGGAAAACCGGCACCGAGCTGTAGCTCATCACCGATTCGCCGCTGGGCAGTTCGACCACTTCCACAATGCCGGCTCCGCCCAGGGCGCGCAGCAGCACGCGGAACGCCCGACGCTCGCGAGCGTGCATGGCGAAGTAATCGACGTACCCGTCCTTGGACGACACCAGATCCATCAGGTTGTCCATCGTGGACAGCGCCAGGGCGGTGCCGTTGGTGGCCGCCGAGATGGTCTGCCCCGCAGAGCACAGGTTGATCAGACCGTCGAACTGATCGCCAGCGCCGGTGCCGTTGATCAGCATGTACTGATAGATGCGCCCGCAGTGCTTGGCCTTGCTGGCGATCTGGACACCGGTCTGATCGTTGTTGCCACTGCGGGTGGCCTGGATCAGCCCGTTGACCTCAGCATCACCGATGATCGAGGTCAGGCCACTGGTCACCTGCGAGAACGTGGCCGGAGCCTTGGCTCCCGCCGACTCACCAGAGATGGGGTTGGTGTCCGCGTCAGCGATTGCGTCGCCAACACCGAAAATACCAGCACCACCAATGGCGTTCTCACGGTTGTAGGCCAGGGCGTTACCATCGATCTCATCGAACGGCAACACAGCAAACAGCTGGTTGACGGTGATGATGTTCTCGATGATGCCCTGAACCAGCTCGTCGGTAGCCAGTTTGGCACTCTCAGCCAGAGTCACGGAACTCATGAGTCACCTCCAGGGTTGTCGTTTTGATTCAGGCACTGATTCACTCAGTGGGTAGCCCTGGATCACCCTGGGGCCTTTCCTGATACACTAGCTGCCTGCCCTCAAGTAGGCAAGCGATATTTTATCGGCCGCGCCGAGCGGCCAAACCATCATTGATTTTCGACGTGGAGTCCTTTTCCTTACCGGTTGCCACCGGGGTGGTGCGGCGAGTGGGCGGAGTACCGCCGCCAGACTGGGCATTGCTTTTGAACAAAAGGGCGTATTTGGTGTTGCCCTTCATCTCGGACACCAGCTCCTTGATGGTCATGTGCTTGCCAGTGACCCCGCTGTACCGGGCCGCTCCCGCCGCGTCCACCACAACCACACTCACCTCACCGTTCTCGTCCGTGGCCCGAATCTGGCCCACCACGTGGGGCATGACCAGGTCCACATCCACGGCCTGGGCCTCGGCCAGGGCCGACGTAGCCGCTGACCCAATCAGCAGCTTGTGCAGCTGGCCCTGAAGCACCGCGTTCTGGTCTCCAGCAGTTTTCAGCTGACGGGCATGCTCCTTTTCCAGAGCCTCCTTGGCCTTGGCCACCGCCGTCTTGACATCCTCACCGGTGCCCTTAGCCGCCGCAGCCAACTTGGCCTGGATACCCTCCAGAATGGAAGCAGGGTCCGTACCGTAGTCTGCCAGGGAAGTGAGGTCCACGGCCCGCTTGGCTGCGTCCCGGGCCTCACCCCGGCTGGCCACCAACGCCCGGTTCAACCCGACAATGGCCGCCACTGCCGACTTCACACCGGCATGATCACTGTCGAGTTTGAACTTGCCCTCGTGCTCCCGGTACAGCCCCTGAAAATCCTTCGGCACCGTTTCAAGGTTGTCCACCACGGTGCTTTTTGCAAAGTCGAACTCCATGACGCGTCACGCTCCTTGGGGGATCACCCCCGTTTACTTCTTCGGTTTCTTCGGCTTCTTTTTGCCACCCTTGCAGGCCATCACACACCTCCCAATTGTTTGAGGGTAAGCTCCTTTCCGTCATAGGTCACAAACTGGTCCAGTTTCATTCCACCACGGAACAACGCAGCCCGTTTGGCACCTAACAGTTCATCCTGAAAGGCCCGGGACTGCGTGCGCAACCACTCATCATAATTGGTCACCCCGGGCACACGACCAATGTTCAGTTCTGACCACTCACGCTTCAGTTCCTGGATGGGACGCCCGGTGGCCCGGGCCTGTTTACGAAAGTCCAACTCACGACGCTTGGCAGTGCGGGTGTCACGGACAAAAGCGCGGTCAGGTAGTTCAGCAGCTATACCCAGCACACTGAGGATGGCTATCATACGGCTGCGGCACTTTACATGAGCGGGAGGGCGTGCTTGGGGTGGCTGCAACCGTGGGGGTGGGACTGTTTGTCCGGGCACTACGGGGGCCAATTTGCCGTCCCGGGCACGGCAAATTGGCGTCGTCCGCCCATCCAACATCGCCATCCAACGCAAGGCCTCTATTATGTCCGCGTTGGCCTGGAAAAAGGCATCGTGGGCTAGGCTGGCAGCGAAGTTCGCCGCTGTCCGTACAACAGCCTCCGCGTTTCTACGGGTCAACGGAAGCACCAGCTGGACCCTGGCAGCCATTTCCGGTATGCCCTCACCCAGTATCAAGCCGGACTGGATTGCCTCCTGGACACGCTGCGCGTCCACGGCCTCAAGCCTAGCCCACCAGGCCTGAAGGGTGCGCGCAGCATTGGCTCCCCCGAACGGTGTTGTGGTCAGCAGTGACTGCAAGGTTTCTGCACTCACCACAGCAAAACTGATTTCGACTGGTATGGCCAGGGTGAAGGCACTATTGGCCCAGGAGTGCTCCAGTTGAGTCAGCTGGGTCATCTCCGTCAGGTTGGTGCCCCGGGCCACTTTCCAAAGTTCAGCGCGCAAAGCGCGAATGTCTTTCAGCAGGGCCTTGTACCGCTGTGAGGTGAAGTCTCCGGGGGTGAGCCTGGCCAGTAGGAGCGCCATCAGTTCTTTGTCGGCTTGGTCCAGAAGCGCCACCACACGCCGGGCTTCGCCCGACGTGTAGCGGGCCACACTTATGGCTCGCCGGACCTGTGCGTCAAAGAATTGCTGGTTGGCGGTCATTCTTCCTCAGGCTCGGTTTCTTCCCCTGTCTCCTCAGGCTTCGGTTCAGGGGGTGTTGGCGTCAGGGTGCCAATCATCTCCAGGGACTCTTCCTCAAGCAGTTCAGCGTCGGCTTCCTGATCGAAGTCATCCGGCAACATGCCGCGCCGCTGGATCTCCTTGAGGTAGGTGACGCGGCTGATGTCACGATCCTTGCGGGTGGCCTGGAGTGTGGTCAGTTCCGCCGGGCTGGAGTCCTCCGGCCCGAAGTCCGTGCGCAACTGCGCTGTACCACCCTCCTTGAGGTCCATCCACTGCGCCGTGAGGGCCAAGGCCCGGTTCATGGCCGTGGCAAACCGCATCGCCATGTCCTGAAGCGGGGACGTGGCCTCAGAGGAATCCAGCGTGCGCGCCGTGGCCGTGGTAGCACTGGGCCGCTTTTTCAAAAACTCGGCCCCGTACTCAGACATGCGGGCTTCCTTATCCAGCAAGTCCTTACGCCCCGCCTCAATGGCGTTGCCACTGTGCTCCACATAGTAAAACTTGGCCGCCGGGTCCGGGCTGTACAGCCACCGGTTGGGGCCGATTTTCAACACACCCTCAGAATCGGACCCCCCGCTCAGGGCAAGAATCGGGAACCGGGCCACCGTGAGACAAGCCTGCTGGTCACTGTACCCCTGCCAATGTGACAGATTCAAGTCGGCCAAGTCCTCCAACGGCGGAGTGCCCTGCATGAACGCTTCACGGTCACTATAGAACGTGACCAAGGGGATGGTGGGCAAACTGAAGGTGTACTCGTCCACCTTTGCCCAGACCACCTTGCCACGGCCCCTCAACTTTTTGAGCTGAAACAGCTCAACCCGTTGACCGTCCAGGGTGACGCGGCGGATTTGCTGTGTAGAAGCCTCAACAAATCCGTCTCGGGTGATCACATTCTCCATCACCCGAATTTCGGTCAGCACTTCCTGGCCCCGGTCCATCTCGCTACTGGCATAGAAAAGCTGCTCCGGACGCCAGTGGATCCAATAGGGGCGGATGTGCTCCTCACGGTCAGTTTGAAGAGTACGCTGAGGGGTGAGGTCAGTGCGCGGAAAGTCCACATAAACATGGCTGAAAGCCTTGGCCACCCCGTCAGAAAACCAATTCCGGGCAAACATCTGAAGGTCAGAGCCCAGCAGGTCCACATCCGTCAGCAGATCAAGGATTTCCTGTGGAACGTCCGCCAACTTGATGGGAATGCTGAACGGTCTACCCACCCATGACTGGAGCGTGAGCCGGGTCAGGTTCACCAACACCGATTTGCTGAGCCGTTCCGTGTACCCATCATTGGATTCGTACTTGTGCTGGGGTAAATAGAGCGTTCCAGCCTTGCGTAGCGCCTCCGTGCCATCTAGCACTGTCTGGATCTTGGCCCAGCTGGGCAGCATGTGGTCATAGGCTAGGCTGGTGGCGGCGGGGCTGTTTTCCTTCACCATGTGCCCGACCTCACAATCCTGCGCTTGCGGCGCAACCGGTATCGTACCTCGTCGCCAATGTGATCCTCAGCCTCATCATCCACATCATCCGGATCTCTATCAGATCGGGGCAGCACTGGGAGTGTGCGCTGGAACTGTCCACATCGCTCCAACACAAACATCCCCGGATGTTCGCGTGCTGGGTTTTGTGCTGCCAGTAGGTATTTCCGTAACTGTTCCCATCCCTGCTTGCGCGACCCGGGGGACTTATCCGCTTTTTCCCAGTCCACCCCTACTGACCGCATGTCCCCAATAGTGCTACTGCCCGGCTCATAGTCATCAAATATGGCCGCATCGGCCCCACCTGGCCTTGCTTCTAACCCCCAAGCGAGTTCGCGTTCTCGTATGCCGCTGCCGATTTCACGGCCACCCCAGTTCAGTCCCTCATTGGGTTGTCCGTTCCAGCCATACCATTCAGCAATGCGAATCAGGTCTCCGCGCACTGGGCCGTAGACCTGGTCATTGACAGTGAGGGGCTCACCATTGGACTCCGCCCACCAGCCCACGCTGAACGGTTTTGACTGCCCATGGTCATACGACCGGTCAACATACCACCCCTTGGGGATACGAGTCAAGGGAAAGTTTGGAAGTACGTGAATCTTGGGGTCCCACACGTCATCCAGCATGCCGCCGGCAACAATGTTCCAATCACCATGCAGCCACGCCTTCAGTTCTTGCGGGTTACGCGCTGCTGCCCGCAAATTGGCAATGTAATTGGGCTGGGCATGGAGCAGAATCTTGTTTTCCCGTAGTTCTCCGTGAATTGCCACCCGTTCCGGCTCTGGGTGGCCTTCCCGATCCACAGCGTCCCGAATCACTGGGCCCATAACGCGCCCCATGGCAATCGGCAGCCGCCACCGTGCCTTGACCCAGTTATGCCCTACCCCATACGGGTTGCACGTGCCACGTACCAGCAGTGGTATGCCCACTGCCGTTGAACGACTACAGCTGAACATGGACTTGTAGCAGTCGGGGCTGTGCCAGTTGGTCAGCTCTTCCCAGGCGATGAATGGGTACTCGTGGCCATGGTAATTCCAGTAATCCTCCGGTCGAGCAAACTGCCGGAAAAAGAACATCTCCCCATCCGGCCACTCCCAAAAGTGCTCAGCCCGGTTGTACTTGGCCTGGGGCCAGATACGCGGGAACCACTTCTGCGATTTGGCGATGATGTCTTGCAGTTCGGGGTAGGTACGTCTGAAAAGGATTCCGCGCCACGCCTGGCCCCAGCCCTTGCCCACGTGCTGGCCAAAGGCCATGATCAAAGCATCAGACTTGCCCGGCCCACGTTCGCCCTCGTACAGTGCTTCCTGCACTGGGCAGGTGAGAAACGCCACCTGACTACCAGGCTGAGGAGCCCACGCCACCTCGACCTGTGAGGTGCCCCGATGCAGTATCGGGACAATGCCCTCAGTTGTAACCCGCCACTCTAACCGCTCGATCATTGGGCTGCTCGTCCCCGGGTTTGGGCGTGGGTAGATCTAGCAGGATCTCCCGATAGCATTCCTGGGCCGTGCGAGCCACTTCAGATGGGTCCAGGGTGTCCCTATACTGCTCACAAAGCTCCTCGGCCAGCGCCCCGGCCAGAATTGAGATGGACTGGGGGGTTGCTGGAAAGGGAAGGAAGCCCAGGCGGGCTATCCCGAGACGGATATTGGAGCGGACGCGCACTTCCCAGTATTTTGTGCTGTCAGGGCGCTGGAACAGGGAGAGTTGGACTGTCGGTTTCGGTGTCAAACTCGGTTGCCTCCCACTGTTGCGTTGTCAAGGCCATACCAGGAACGACAATCACGCCGCCCTTCACATTCAAGTCCACCTGCTGGCGCTCACGGTACTCGGGAATGTGACGCTTGGCGTGGAGTTCCAGCATGCGGTCACTGTACCGCGTAACGTGACCCACCACCTCGCCCTGGTAAAAAACAGGCTCGTTCACACCCTCAATAGCGCGGCGATGGATCTCAGCTTCCACCGCCTCACAGTAGGTTTTCAGGGCCAAAACACACCGGGCATCAAACTCAGCATCCGCCTTGCGCCAGCTAAAAATGGTGGTCCGTTCAGTGCCGGCCAGTTCCGCTGACTTGCCTATCAAGCCAGTTACTGCGTAGTGCTTGAGGAAGTCATCTTGAAGAATGGGCCGTAGTGCTTGTTGCGCTTCTGGTCCAGCACGCAGAGCTGTTCTTGATGGGTGCGCGTGAGTCATAGGGTGGGAGGATAAGTAGATGTGAAGCAAAAGGCAAGTGAAAACCAAATTTGGACCTTTTTCTCTCGCGCAACCGTGACGTGCAAGACCCGCCCCTCGCACCGCGATCGGAAGGGATGCGACCCTCCTCGCCCTCATTGGACCCTCGTCGCCCTTATGAGTAGTCATGCGCCCTCATGAGTAACTATGCGCCCTTATGCGCTATTGAAGGTACTATGCACCCTCATGGGGTAGCCTGCGCCTTGATGCTACGTGATGAGCCCTTGTGCTATGTGATGAGTAACTATGCGCCTTGATGCTACGTGATGAGCCCTTGTGCTATGTGCTAGGGTAGTGCGCTACGTCACTGGGTACTATGCTACGTGCTAGGGTAGGCTGCGCCCTGGCGCACCCTCCTAGAGCCCAGGCGGGCGCGATACGGTAGCAAGTGCCGTGATGCTACGTCATTGGGCGTGATAGGGCTGGATGCTACGTCAAGCACCCTAGTGCTACGTGATAGGGCTGGCCGCTACGCCAAGCACCCTAGTGCTACGCCATAGGGTAGTATGCTATGGCATAGGGTGTGATGCTACGCCATAGGGTAGTACCAGTAATCATGGGGTGTGCTGGGTGGCTTTAGGGTAGTATGGGGCGGGCAGAGGGCGTTTAAGCCATTATCGGGTAGGATAGGGTATGATTAGGTGGTATTCGCCCCGATCGCGCGAGCGTGTGCGTTGAGGGCACAAAACGGCCCTTAGCCCACCTAGCGCGGTCACTCCGTCCTAACTTGGGCCCAAACCCCCACCAAACCGTAT
>Ga0315273_10002821_pt1 | contig 20706 bp, 14 predicted proteins | sample YL17G02_0_MG_FD_205753 | JGI IMG/M metagenome (GOLD analysis project Ga0315273, IMG submission 205753) | Sediment microbial communities from Yellowstone Lake, YNP, Wyoming, USA - YL17G02_0 | ecosystem: Environmental > Aquatic > Freshwater > Lake > Sediment | place: USA: Wyoming | collected... | reverse complement strand
CAACCTACCCCCCCGGTGGCTTTTGGGGCCGGGGGGCCCCCCCGCCCCCCCCCCCCCCCCCCCCCCGCCCTTCCCTCTCTCTCCCTCCACACCCCACCAGGTACGCCCCCCTCTTCCTCATCCTGCTGGCCTTGATTGAGGCCGGCCCGGCGCCCTGGTCGCGCGCGGCGCTGCCGCTGGCCCTCACCTTCGCGGCCGCCTGGGCCTCTCACGCGGCCTCGATGGCCTTTGACGCGCCCTTCGCCTGGCGCGTGCGCGGGTCGACGGGCACGTTCCTGGCGTTGTTGGGGGCGGCCGCGGTGCTGGTGGTTAGGGCCGCTGTGGGCGCGGCCGCGGCCGTGAAGGGCGGTTGAAACCAACCAACTATGAACACCCAGATGCCCCTCCCTTCTGTAAAAGGCAACACACATCGCCGATTGCACGCTCCGTGGTGTCGAGCTCGGCAGAGGCCTCGGCGGGCGTAGACAGTGTGAAATGGCGCGCGCTTGCTCGCATGTTAAGAAAAAGCCTATACTAGTGGCAGCCCAGCTTGGAAGCTGAAAGCTGAGAACGCTTACCGCCCTCACATAACAACACCTTAACAACACCGGTTTTCATTTCACACTTAACAACACCTTAACAACACACACTTAACAACACCTTAACAACACCGGTTTTCATTTCACCTTTCGTGTGTGTGGGCGAACGCTACGCGACTCCACCATGTGCGCACGCTCCGTCTCTGGCCTGGTTTTGGCCTTGGCCGCCCTGGTGGCGGTGTGCACGGTGCGTGGGCGAGGCGGGCGGTGAATGGGAGGGCGGGGTGTGCGCGTGCGCGGCGCGCGGCCTCAGGACGGCCTCAAAGTGTCAGCGCGCGGCATGCGCCGTGTGTTTTTGCTCGCACGCACGCACGGTTTGGTCTTGGCTTCATGTGGAAAAACAGGCTGGCCTCTCCGCAACATCATGGGCATGCCAGTCCCCCCATGTGGGCGCGTGGGTGGGAGGGTGGTCGGCTGCGGTCTGGGGCGAGCCGCGTTTGCTTTTCACGCGGCACGCGGTCGCGACCGCACGATGCGCGAACCTCGGACCGGCCTACCGACAGTTGCCGGGCGCGAGCGCATCGACCACGAACCGCCGCCCACCCCTATCATCATCCACCCCTCTCAACGCCCAGGCCACCGGGCAGCCAGTAGCGTCGCTGAAGGGTGGCGCAAAGTCCATGGGCGTGTACGAGGCCTGGAACGCCGCCGCGGAGGCTGTCTTTGGCAAGGAAGCCGCGGCGGCCGCGGCCGCGGCGCACGCCCGCCCCAAGTCCCTCACGCCTGGCGAGCCCGGCGCGACCCTGAGCGTCACGCGCATAGAGGGACCCGCCGCCGCCGCCTTCAAGGCTGTCAAGTCCGCCAAGGCCGCCCTGCCGCCGGCGCCGCCGGGCGGCATCTGGTACGAGCTTACCTGGACAGTCAATTCGACCCAAGTCCTGCCGTCCGACCGCCTGATCGCCGCCTGGGAGCCGCCTACGGGCAGCCCCGCCGACGCGGCCGTCACCGGTCGCGACCCGCTGCAGTTTGCGTTTGTGTCTGTACTGGAGCCCGCCACTTACACGACGGGCAACGGCACGGCCCTGGTGTGGCTGCCGCCCATGCGCCAGACCATCCTGTTCGCGTACGTGCGGCAGGGCCAGTTCAACCTGTGGGCGGACGCGACGGTAATCACAAGGAGTGAGCCCATTGAGCCGCCGAAGCCCAACAAGCCGGCGGCCGTGAAGGTGACGGGTGGGGTGGGTGGCGGCGGCAAGGCCGACCGCGCCTCACTGGACGCGGCGCCGAACGCCGTGGCCGTCACCTGGCAGACGCGCGACATCATGGCCGGCGGCCTGGTGCGCTGGGGCCCCGCCGGCGGCCCGCTCGACCGCACCGCGCTCGCCACCAGCGGTGACGGGTCGGGCGCCGGCGGCGCGGGCACCACCTTTAAAGCGGCCACGGGGTACTGCCCGGGCCTAAGCAAGCCCGCGACGGCAGAGGGCGCGCCCTGGGACTTCGCCTCCCTGGGCGTCATCAACCGTGCCGCCCTCACCGGCCTGGCGCCCGGGTCCTCGTACGAGTTCGAGGTCGTGGCGGGCGAGGCGATCGGCGGGGGTGGCGGCGGCGGCGACGGCTCGGCCGAGACGGTGCGCGGCGCCTTCACCACCCCGCCCGCCGCCAAGGACTTCGGCGCCAAGACCCGCCTCATCCTCCTGGCTGACGGCGGCACGACCCTGCCCGACGGGTGGGACCAGAGCGATGGCAACCTGCAGGCCCTGTACAAGACTCTGCTGCCGGCGGTGCTGACGACGCCCGGCTCGGCGGCGTACGCCGTCTTCCAGGGCGCGCTCGCCCTGTTCGGCGCGCAGTCCATCCAGCCCGCGGCCGGCACGGTGGCGGACGCCGTGACCGCCCGGCTCGGGGCCGGCAAGGACGCGGGCAAGCCCCACCACGGCATCGTCTTTACGGGCGACATCTCCTACGCCCGCGGCGAGGCCATCCAGTGGGACGTCTGGTCGGCCCTGTGGGGGCCCGCCCTGCGGACCGCGCCCCTCCTGGCCGCGGCCGGCAACCACGAGTCGTGCGGCCCGCCCATCGAGGACCCGCTGATCGAGTCGACCCCGCCACCCATCGACGACGGCGGCGAGTGCGGCCAGGGCTACGCCCGCCTGCTGGGCGCGCCGGAGCCGTCCGGGCCCGGGCGGTGGTGGTACGCCTCCCGGGCCGGCCCGCTGACCATCCTCCACCTCAACTCCGACCAGTCGCTCGCGGCCGGCTCGCCCCAGGGCGACTGGCTCGCGGCCGCCCTGCACGCCGTCGACCGGACCGTCACCCCCTGGCTGGCCGTCGCGATCCATCGCCCGATGTACTCGGACGACCCCACGGCCGACCAGCAGGGCCCGGCCGCCACGCTGCAGGCCAACATCGAACGCCTGCTCGTCGCGCACAGCGTGGACCTGGTCCTCTCAGGCCACCTGCACACGTACCAGCGGTCGTGCCCTGTGGCCAAGGGCAACTGTTTCGCTGCGGCCGCTTCCTGCTCGGCGCGGGCGCTGGACCCCGTCGAAGCGTTGAAATGCAAGGTCAGGGAGGCGTGGGAGGCCAAGGTCGACGAGGTCAAGGACGACGGCCTGAAGCTGTGGCATCACGGCCGCGAGGCGGCGGGCAAGGCGGGCGCGTCCGCGGGCGGCCTGCCCCAACCCCCGCCCGGCGTCGTCCCGCCCACGCACGTCCTGCTCGGCAGCGCCGGCTTCCGCTCGCCGCTACAGGCATGGGCCGACCGCCCAGCCTGGCTGGCGGTGGAGGGCCGGGCGTACGGCCTGGGCGACCTGGAGGTGTCCCGCACCCGCCTGGCCCTGACCGCGACCACCCCCGACGGCCGCACCACCATGGACAGCCTCGTCCTGACAAAGCCGGCCTGGTGGAAGCCTCCCAGCCTGGCCGAGGCGGGCGCGTGGTTCGACGCGCTGCCGGTGGCGCCCGTGCCGGAGACCATCAACCCGGCGACTTTCGAGACGCTCGCCATCCTGCTGGGGGCTGTCAGCATGCAGGAACTCGGCCTGCTGCGGTGCGTTGGTTTTTTTGTGTGTTTTGTGTTTTTTTGGCTTTCCTCCTTTTTTTCCCCAACGGCTGCGGCCCCCGTCGTCCCCAGCCGCACCACCGCCCCTCTCCACCGCTCTGGACTAACCAATTCACGCACACGCTCACAACCAAAACACACAAACTCACAGGGACTACCTCCCGGGCACGCCCGCGTACGAGCTAGCGCACCGGCCTGTGTCCGGCCCGGCCGGCGAGGCCTGGCCGCCGGAGGATGTGTGGACGGTCGCCTTCCCGGCCATCAGGTACTCGAGCGCGGCCGGCACGGGCCCGCTGCCCGGGCCAAACTACCTGTACAACCTGCAGAAGGGCCCACTGGCGCCCGGCCGGCTGTACTACGGCAACGGCACGCAGACCGGCGTTGCCGGGCCAACGGGCCTGCCGGTGTGATGACATGATGAACGCCGAGGAGTTTGTGTGGGCACGTGATGACCCCATTACCCATAATGGTGTATATTTAGTAAGCCATAAAGTTGCTTGTGCAGTGCACTTGTCCTTTAATAAAGAATTGTTAAATAAAAGATAAGCAGTATCTGAAATTTATTTTTGGGTGTGTTCTCTGTGATGCCGCCGACGCCCCGCCAACACTCCCCAGGCCGCGTGCGCGCGTGGGAAGAGCACACTTCCACGCCTCTCTTCCCCCCCCTTGATTTGTTTTTCTCAAACACTCAATCTAATGCACCATCAACGCCTCCCTCGCCTCCCTCGCCACCCGCGCCGCCGCCGCCCGCGCCGCCCGCGCACTCGCCGCGCCCGCCCCCGCATCCACGGCCGCCCGCTCCTCCCACAGGCAGTCCACCCGGAAGCGGACCCTCAGGTTCGGGACGTTTGTCTTTTGGATGTCATTCCCGGCGGGCCCGGCCTCCCAGTACCGGCCCCCCACCCAGTGCCGCTTGCAGGCGTGCGGGAAGCCGGAGTGCAGCACCGAATTGCGGGCCACCTCGCACAGGTCCGCCGCCGACAGCTTCCACACCTGGGCCGCGACGGAATATTCCTCCACCAGCGGCTCCTTGGTCAGGTGGATTTGGAGGGGGTCGTCCGTCGACAGGGAGACGGACAGGCCCCGCGCGAAGAAGAGGGGGAAGGGGTTGCGGTGGTAGTCCAGGAAGAGGGAGTTGTTGGACAGCGGGCTCATGCACAGCCCGACCTGGGCGAGGTAGAAGAGGAACTGGAGAGGCGGCGACTTGCGCAGCCCGATCCCGTGCGCGATGTTTTCGGCCAGCAGGAAGCCCGCCACCAGGTGGTCCACGTCCCCGGCCTCGCCGGCGTGGGGGCGGAAGGCAAAGGCGTTGAGGCCGCGGGCCTGGAGAGGAAGGGGGGGGGGGGGGCAGGCGGGAGGGGAGGGAGGAGAGTGAGTGTGCGCGCGTGCGTTTTTTTTTTTTTTTTTTTTCCCTCACCATCACCCTCACCTTCTCTCCCTCTCCCTCATTCACCTCCCCCCCCTCCCTTTTTTTTACCTCGCGCAGCTTGTTGAGCGTGTACAGGTTGGCGTGGACGTAGTAGGCATAGTACGCGTACGCCGGGTTGTGCTTTAGGTCCCACTGCTCCGGCGACGGCATGTGCTTGGCGGGGCGGCGCTCAGGCTTGGACTCGTCGTCCACCATGTCGAAGCCGACGACGTGTTTTAAAAACAGGTGCAGCTGGGGGTGGGCGCCCGGGTCCAGGGTGGCCTCGAAGAGGGGCCCGAATATGTTGTCGATCAGGGCGGCGAACGAGTCCACGATGCCTTGGGCCTTGTACACGTCGTAGAGGCGGGGGATCTTTTTTTTGGTGTGTGTGGACGTGGAGGGAGGGGGTGGGTGGGGGGGGGGGGGGGCGGGGTGATGGGGGGTAATTTTGTTTTGTTTTGCGCGTCCCCCTCCAAATGTCCTCTCTCTCCCTCTCCTCTCCCCCCCTCCTCCTCCTCCTCTCACCTGGATCAGCCAGACCACGTTGTCCGAGTACAGGCCGTGCTGGGCCACCCAGGCCGCCAGGGTCGCCCACTCCACGCGCTTGCGGCCGTAGACGGACACCCTGTACTCGGCGTGCTGGTACTTGGAGGCCTCCAGGTCGGCAAACACTTCCTTGGTGAGTTCGGCCAGGAACCGGCCCCGGATGAGGTTGTCCTGCTTGATAAACACCTCGCGCAGGCGGGACTGGCCAAAGGGGTTGTACTTGAGGTTGAACCGGTCAAATCTGAAACAGAGAGAGAGAGAGAAAAGGTGAGAGGGGATGTTTTTTTTTTTGTTTTTTTGAAAAGGGAAGAGGGTGGTTGGTTTTGTCTTGGGAGAGACAAATGAAAAAGGCGTGCCCCCCCCTCCTCTCTCCCCACCCCTACTCCGCTCCCCTTCTCTCACCTGTGGAACGTGTTGCGGTCGGCGTGCATGTCCAGGGTGTCCACGTTCAGCTCGTGCGCGGTCAGGCGCAGCGACTCGAACACCTCCGCCAGAGTAAGGTACTTGCCGTCCCGGAAGATAACGACCTCGCCCGGCTCCTTGCGCAGCTTGGCCTTGATGAAGCGCAGCAGGTGCTTCTGGTGCATGCAGGCCGAGTGGTGGACGTGCGTGTCCACCTTGCGCACGTTGTAAAAGTCGCGGTGGGGCGCCGACTTCTGGGCGAGGCACTCCTTGTCCGCGTTGAGGTGGCAGTGCAGCGCAAACTTTTGTTCGAGCAGGGCGAGGCGGCGGTGGGCGAAGGTCTTGACGGGCCCCGCCGCCGCGACCTTGAGCACGCGGTGCATATCCGTGAAGAAGTCGGTCGCGCTGCCGGGCGGCGCGAACAGCGGGGCGGCGGCGGGGGGCTCGGGGCGGGAGGGGGTGGGTGGGGTTGGGGAGGCCGCCGCCTGGTGCCTGGGGAAGACTGTGAAGACGCCGTCCACCATGCGCACCTCCCACGCGCCCGCCGCGCCGTCCGCGCCCGCCGCCAGGGCCGCATCCGCGGGCGTCCAGTCAAAGGGCCCCCGCCCACGCTCGCCCCACGTGTCGGAGGGGGCGGCGGCCTCGGGCGCGTCCGGATCGGCCGACGGCGGCGTGGCCGGCTGGAAAAGCCAGCGCTCCCGCAGCCCGACGCACTCCGCCAGCAGCAGGCACACCTCCTCCGTCTCCTCGCTCGCGGCCGGCTCGGGCGTGATGACCCGGCAGTACCGCTCCGCGGTGGCGGCGTCCTCGATGATGCGGCCCTCGGCGGCCAGGGCGCCCGCGGACGCGTCCGCGGGCGCGGGCGCGGGCGGGGGGCGGAGCAGGGAGGGAGGGAGGGGCGGAGGGACGAGGGTGGCGGCCGAGGGCGCCGGCCCCGCGCCTCCCAGGGCGGTGGGCGGGTAGGCGCCCGCGGGGCCGGCGCTGGAGGGCGAGGGCGCGGCCGCCGCGGCGGCCGCGGCCGCGATGGAGGCGGGGGAGGGCGGGTGGGCGGTGGGCGTGGCGCGCGCGTGGCCGCGGGGTGCTGCGCTGCCGGGCGGGGTCGGCAACGGGCCGCCGCCGCCCCAGCCCCAGCCGCCATCGGACGACCGGCCGGCAGGGGCGGCCGCGGCGGGCGGCGGGGCCGCCCCGTCGGACGACGGCGGGTGGGGCGGGGGGTGGGGCGGGGGCGGGCCCCACCTGGGTGGCGCCGCCTGCTGCTCGCCGCCGCCACCGCGCCAGGCGGCTGCCTCCTCGTAGCCACGGCCACCGCCCCGCCCGTTGGTGGTGGTGGCCGCCGCGGGGTCGGGCGTCCAGAAGCGGGGCGGGGAGAGGGAGCTGGGGGTGGGGGTTGCCGGGGGAATTGAAGAGGATGGATGAAGGAGGGTGGAGAGTGCGCGCGCGCGCGCACGAGCGAGCAAGCGAGAACAAATGGGCCCTGCTCTCTCCTTTTTTCTCTCTCCACGCACCGGTCCAGCCCCCTGCGGTGCGGCCCACGCCCGTTCGGCGTCGACCCACTGTCTCCGCCTCGGAAGCCCCCGCGGGTGCGGGGCGAGGCCTTGCCGCGCGGGTGCGACGGAGGTGGAAAAGGGCGGCGCCGCGCGCTCCACCACCACGCGCCCGCGGCGATGCCCGCCACGGCGAGGCCGCCCGCCAGGCCGGCGGCGAATGCGGTGGAGGGTGGGAGGGTGGAGGTGGAGGACGTGTCACCACTGCCAGCGCCGCCGCCGGGGGCGGGGGCGGGGGGCGGCATCGAGGGAGAGAGGAACGAAATGTTTGTGGCGCCCCACCACTGTCGTAAACCTTCATCAAAAAAATCCGCGGTCGCCGCGCTTTCTCAATTCGCTGGCACCCTGGTCATCATGCCGGTCTCCCTGTGCACTGTCCAGCTATCCCCACCGGCGGGTGCCCGCCCTCTCAGCCGCGGCCTCCCCTCCCGCCGCCGGCATCCATCAAAATCAGCGCATGCGTCAGCTGCCCCATCTCGCCGCGTCCTGCCTCCCCTCCCGCCGGCCGACCCGGCCCCAGCCCAGCCTCAGCCGACGACGTTCATCGTCGCCTCGATCGTTGCGACGGCCTTGTTAGGGCTGGCGGTCGGGAGGAGAGGGTGAGTTGAGACATATTTTTGTTCGAGAGAGAGAAAGACACAACCCCACCCTCACGCTGTCCGCATTTTTCTGACCCCTCTCCCAGCGCCCCGGCCGCCGCCGCCGCCGCCGCCGCCGCCACCGCCACCGCGACCGTGGACACCACGATCGACGTCCTCGACCCTCCCGCCGACTTGCCCCCCATCCGCACACCGCCCCCTCCGCCGCCGCCCGCCGTCGTCAAAACGCCGACCACCCCGCCCCTCGATCTCCTGAGGGAGCAGGCCGCCGCGGCGTCGCTCGCTGCCAGGCAGTTGGCGGCGCTGCAGGGCGACCCGGCCCGGGTGGCGGAGCTGGAGGCCTTGGCCGCCTCAACGCGGCGCGCCCTGGCGGCTGCGGACAGTGCGGCCAACGCGAGGGCGGCGGCGGCTGCCTCGTCCGCACCCCTGCCCCCCGCTGCTGCTCTTGTGCCTCTCCCTCCTACGCTGCCGCCGCAGCTGCCGCCCGCTCCTGCAGCCCCGCTGGATGTGCCGGCCCTCCTGGCCACCGCCCGCGCGTCCCTGACCCAGGACGCCCAGGCCGCGGAGGCCAGGCTGCTGGGGCGGGCGGCGGAGGCGGAGGCGGCGCTGGTGGGCGCGGAAAAGGGGGGCGCCCCGGGCGAGGTGGACGCCGCGGCCGCCGCCTTGGCCGACGCGGACGGCGCCCTGGAAGACTTTTACGCGGCCGCCCTGCCCCCGCCGGCCCGGGCCCTGCTTGAGGCGGCCTGCACCGCCGCGGCCGTCGGCGGGGGCGAGGCGGCCGCCCTGTTTGGCCCGGCCCGGACGCCGCTCCAGGCGCGCGGCCGGGCGGCCGAGCTCGCCGCCCACGCCGCCCGCGTGGGGGCCGCCCTGGCGGCGGAGGCGTCCTGCGCGGCCCCGTCCGCCCCGCGCCTGGCCCACCTGCGGCGGTTGCGGGATGCGACGCAGGCGGCCCTGTGGCGGGTCGAGGGCGGGGCGGCCGCCCCCCCGCCCGCCCCACTCCCTCCCACCCCGCCCCGCACGCCCCCGCCCCCGCCCGCGCCCGCCCCCCGCCCTCCCACAGCTGCTGCTGATGCCCCCCCTCTCCCCCACCCGCCCGGCACGCTGCGCCTCGTGGCCGGCGCGGCCGCCATCCCCCACCCCGCCAAAGCGGACACGGGCGGGGAGGACGCCCACTTCACCTCCCCATCCGGCCTGGGCTGCGTGGGCGTCGCGGACGGCGTGGGCGGGTGGGCGGCGGAAGGGGTCGACCCCGCAGTCTTTGCCCGCCGCCTGATGGCCGGCGCAGCGGCGGCGCTGGAGGCGGCGCCCCGACAAGGGGGGGTGGGCGGCGGCGGGGGCGGGCCCGCCTCCCCACGCCCCGCCCCCGCCCCCGCCGCCTGCGTGCGGGCCGCCCTGGCTGCCGGCCACGCCGCGACCGCCGGCATCCTTGGCTCCTCCACCGCCGTGCTCGGGGCGGCCCTGCCGGGCGGGACACTCCAGGTCGCCGTCCTGGGGGACAGCGGCTTCTACCTGCTGCGCGACGGGAAGGTCGCCCTCGCGTCCGACCCGCAGCAGCACTCCTTCAACATGCCCTTCCAGTTGGCCGACCCCGGGCTCGGGTCCGCCGCCGCCAACACGCCGGCCGACGCGGACGTGTACGACGTGGCCGGCGAGGTGGGCGACGTCCTCATCCTGGCGACGGACGGGGTGTGCGACAACCTGTACCCGGCCGAGCTGGAGGCCGTGGTGGCCGCCTGGTACGGGGGGGGGCAGGCGCCACCGTCCACCCCGGCCTCCGCGGCGTCCCTGGCGCGGGCCATCGCGGCCGCGGCCGCGGCCCACGGCGCGGACCCCACCTACCAGTCGCCCTGGGTGGTGGAGGCCGCGCGCGCGGGCGTGCTGCCCCTCTGGGCCCGGTTCAACCCGCGGGGCGGGAAGCTGGACGACTGCACGGTGGTGGTGGCGTGGGTGGTGGAGGCCTGAGAAGGGGGGAGAGGACGACTGCACGGTGGTGGTGGCGTGGGTGGTGGGGGCCTGAGAAGGGGGGAGAGGAGGAGAAAGAGTGGGGGAGGCGTGTATGCGCACCGCTCCTGTAGAGGCTAAGAGAGGTATTGTCTATTCACACATTTTTTTTTTCTCACTCCTCTTCATCCCCGTCCTCATCCTCCGTCGCCTGCCCCGCCCCCAGCCGGCCCTCCTCCAGAACGAAGAAGTACACGGCCGCCCCCGCGAGCGCGACCCCCGCCCCCGCCGCCAGCAGGGAGAACGCAGACAGGAAAGCCGTCGACAGTGCGGCCTCCACGCTCAGGGCGGCGCCCACGGCCGCTCGCTCCAGGGCGACCGCGCCCAGCAGCGCTAGGCGCGGCCCGACCACGACCAGGCCGGCGACCAGGCCGGCCACGACCCACCGCTCCCGGACTGTCCAGGAGCCTGCGCGTGCGGCGGCCTTGTTCTTCTTCTCCTTGTCGCCGCCGCCGCCGCCTCCCTTTGATGAGGGGGCAAGGGTCGGCCTCACCAGGCGGGTGGGCTGGCGGGGCGGCCGGCCGCCCGGGCGGTGTGGCGATACCTGCCCTCCTCCTCCGCCACCAATGGCGGCAGGCAGGCGGGTGGGCGGGCGGGGCGGCAGGCGCGCCGGGCTGGTCGAAGGCTGCCCAGGCGCCGCGACGCGCGTGCGGGGCGCGGTGGCATGCCCGAGCGTTGGCCTCAAACCCGCCTGCCTCCTGGCCTGCTGCTGCTGCTGCCGCCCTGACGTGGAGGCAGACGGGCCAGCCATCGCCTGCGGGGGCGACATGAGGCGGGGGAGAGCTTTCCACTGACGTGAGAGAAAAAAGGGAGGAGTGTTAAGAAAAATGGCAAAACAATGACGCAGACCCGAAAAAGAAAAGGAGAAAAGGGCGCACCGCGTGTTTGCTCGATCTCTCTCTCTCAGCCATGCACGCCTCGCTGATGGCCTCCACACGGTGTGTTGCGAGGGCATCGACATGCATACACGCGCTCGCACAAACGCGCTCCATGTAGAGCGCGTGCGCTGGGTCGACAGCAGGGCAATTTTTCCGCCGCCGTTTTTTCTCCGCACCCGCTCCCCCCGTGCCCCCGCCCTTCCCCTCTCTATTTCCACCCCGCCAAGCGCCCAGGCACGAGCCTAGGGCCATCAACCCAGCACACGCTCCGGGGATGGATGGGCCGTGACGCCTTCTCCCCAGCCACGCACACACTCACCCTTTCCCTCTCATCCTCTCACCTTTTCTGCTCGCATCTCTCTCCCACAGGCCCGCCGTCCTGGCGCCCCGCCCGGCCCGCCTGGCCGCCCGGCCGGCATCGCCATCGCTGCGTCTGCCCTCCATGCGCTCCGTGTGCGCGGAGCCGGCCCCCGCCGCCGCCGAGGCGCCGGCCACCACCGCGGTCGCCCTCGCCCCCGCCGCCGCCGTGGCTGCCCCGGCCGACACCAAGGTCGAGGTCGCCAAGGGTGACCGGTTCCGGGTCTACAAGGCCATGCTGGATGAGGGTGAGTGTGGTGTGCATTGTGGGACGCGCGCGTGCGTGCGTGTAGCAGCAGCACCGGGGCGCGCGCACGAGGAGGGGGAGAGACGAGAGAAACTCGCCCGGGTGGCCGCCAAAAAAAAAAAAACGCTGCGCTGCCTCGCTCACGTGTCCTCTCCTTCTCCTCTCGTTCACAGGCTGGCCCAAGACCTGGTGCGACATCGTCCTGGACAAGATGATCAAGGCGGACATCGACACGACGGCCGAACAGTTCCAGCGCCTGGTGAGAGGATGGAGAGATGAGCAGAGACGGCGGAGAAGAGAAACTCGCTCGGTCTCGATCGGCCCGCCCCCCTGCCCCCGCTTCCACCCCACCACCCCGCCCTCTCTCTCCTCTTCTCTCTCTTCTCTGCTCCTCTTTTTCCTCCTCCCCTCACCACCACCCCACCACCCCACCACACCCACCGACCCCAGTCCGCCTTCCTGAAGCTCATCGGCATCCAGCCCCTCGACTTCTGTTTCATGGCCGCCGTCGCGCCCGGCATCATGGGCCTCACGGCCGAGCACGCTAGCGGGGTGGCCAAATACGTTGTCCGGGCCGGTGCCCGGTCCGCGGGCTCCCTGGCCACCGTCCTCCGGGACCATCCCAAGCTCCTGGAGTACACGCACGACCCGGAGCAGGGCGTCCTGGTCAAAGCGGCGGGGAAGGGCGGCGTGGGCGGCGAGGCTGCCAAGGCCGCCATCCAGCACACGCCCGACGGCAAGATCGGCGTCTCCTTTTGGCGGGACGGGTGCCGCTGGAACACGGCGCCCGTCTCGCCGTTCAAGCCCATGCGCCTGCCGCCGGGCCCCCCTTGAGAGGCATTGGGAGAGCGAGTGAGCGAAGCGAGCGAGAAAGTGGGCGGGGAGACGGGTCGGGAGTGCTTGCGGGCTCTTGTTGAGTTTTTTTTATTTTCCTTCTGTTCCATTCTCTCTCTCCCTACGTCTACTCTAGCGCGCCCCGCCCCTCCTCCTTCCGCCGGCGCCGCCCCGGCCGGCTGGTCGTGGCGGGCGCGCCCCGGACCGCCTGCCAGCGCGTCAGCTCGGCCGGCAGGGCGCCGGCGCCGGCGCCGGCGCCCCCGTGCACCGCCGCGCGCGCGACCAGGCGCGCGCACCAGGCGGCGTAGGTGAGGCCGCGGGAGCCCATCCCGGCAATGACCCACCAGTTCGGCCCGCCGCCGCCGCCGCCGCCGCCGCCGCCGCCGCCGCCGCCGCCGCCGCCGCCGCCGCCGCCGCTGCCGCCCAGCCTGCCTGCCAGGGGCGGGCGCCCCGCCGCGGAGCGGGGGGCCAGCGCGCGGACGCCCGTGACGACGCGGGCCGGCGGGCCCCAGGCGGCGCCGGGCGGCCAGGCGGCCGCCAGGCCGGCCGCCAGGAGGGCGGCGGCCGCCGCCGCCGCCGCCCCTTCCTTTGCGCCGCCGCCGCCGCCCGCCGCCAGGGACGCCTCGGCCGTCCAGGGCGCGCCGGCCGCGTCGTGGCGGTCCCGGGTCGCGCCTACGCGGACGGTGGTGGTGGTGGTGGACGGCGCGGCAGGGACGGGCGCCGCATAGAAGCGGCCCAGCAGGGCAGCCTGCCCAGGCCAGGGCGCGGCCGCCTGGGCCGCCGCCCGCCCGCCGCCCGCCCAGTCCGCCGTCGCCCCGCCGATCAGGTCCAGGCGGTCAGCCACGGCGCCCGCTTCGGCGACGCACCCCGTCCCCGCCCCGGCAGCGAGGACGATGGCGTCGAAGCGGGGGCCGCCGCCGCCGACGCCGCCGCCCGCATCCAGGGTGGCCAGGCTCTTGACAGGCGGCTCGGCCGCGTCCAGGGTTGCGACCCCGCCGGCCGCCGCCGCGGCCGCCTGGGTCGCACCCCACAGGGCCGCCAGATAGCGTGCCGGGTGGATGACCAGGCCGGACGAGGTCGCCCAGGCGGCTGGGGTGGTGGACACGGTGGCGGGGGGGGGGGGCCCAGCGGCTGCAGGCACCGCCACCCCGGGGAGGGCCGCGTCGGCTTGCGCGGCGGTCCACAGGTCTGCCGCCGCCGCCGGCCCGCCGCCCGCGCCTGCTGCTGCCGCTGCCGCCCGTCGCTTCCTGACCCATCCCTCGGCCTGGGCCGGGTCCTCCGCGGGGCGGACCATGCAGACGCCCCGCGTCGCGATTGGGCCGCCGCCCCCCCCCCCGCCTCCCATGCCGCCGCTGCCCTCACAAAACCGTTCCGCGACAGCCACCAGCGCCGCCGCGTCCGCAAAGGCCGCCTCGCCCTCCCACAGCAGCCCCCCCGAGGGGGAGAAGGGGTGGAGCAGGCCGCCCGCCGCGCCCGACCCGCCGCCGCCCAGGCCGTGCGGGTCAAAGAGCGTAAGGTGGGGCGCGGGCGGTGGCACTGCCTGGCCGGTGGCGGCACCACCACCACCGGGCGCACCCTCCCTCCCACCCTTGTGCCGCGCTACGTGCGCTGCCACCAGGTGCCACGCCGCTGCCACGCCCGCAAAGCCGCCCCCGATGACGGCGTAGCGGGTGTATGGGGGGGAGTGGAGAGGCGGGGGCGACGAGGGGGTGGCGTCGCCGCCTGTGAGAAAAGAGAGTGGAAATGGATGGGGTGGTCGGTCAGGGGTGGTGTGTTTTTACAAAACAAAAGGTGGGACCGGCACTGCCCTCTCTTCCCGCCGTCTGCCTCAGGCCTGCTTCCCGGTCAGGGTCTTGGACATGACCAGCAGGGCTGGAAAGCCCGCGAAGAAGGCCCAGAACGCCCACCAGGCGGCGGCGCCCGCGTCCGCGCCCGCGGACAGGCAGGCAAAGACAGCGTACGCTGCTTCGGCCGCGTGGGCCGCCCAGGCCGCGCCCGCGATGGTGCGGGCGGTCGCCTCGGTGACGACGCTCAGGCCCAGCTCGCGCAGGGGGGCGGGCAGGGGGGAGGCGGGGAAGCCGAGCAGGGAAACCCAGGACAGGCCGCCCAAGGCGGCCGCGACTGCTAGGGCTGGAGGTGTGGTTAGGGGGCGGCCGGGCGGGCCTTGCGCGGCGGGGGGTGGTGGTGGCGCCGACTGACCTTTTCGCGGGGTGGCGGCGACGGGGCGCACCGTGCCGCCCGCCCGCCGAGTGTGCATCAGGGCACGCCGCGAGAGGGGCAGGCTGGACCGGGCGGCGAGGCGGGCGCTCATCACGTTTTTTTTCACGGCGGCCGCCGATGCCGAATATTTTGCGAGTGTGGTGTCTCGACCATCGTTTTTTTTGTGTCCTTCATCCTCCATACCACTTTTACACAACCACCCACCCTCGCGCTCTTCTCCCCTCTCTCAGTCGGTCAGCCCGTTGGCCAGCTTGTACACGCCCAGCGCGGGCAGGACGAACCGGAACAGGATCCACCCCCCGCCCAGGCCGATCGCGCTGTACCAGGCGGACTGGGACGCCCAGTAGAGCGCGCCCCGCCGCCCGGCCCACAAATTGTAGACTTTCAGCGCGGGCGGCATGGCCGCGAAGCCCTCGGGCAGGCGGGCGCCGTCCTTCCACTCGGCGAGCGGGGAGGTCGTGGCCGGGCTGGTGGGGGTGGGGCGGGCGGCGCCGGCGGAGCCTAGACACACACGGGACAAGAGGCGATGGAGGGAGAGATGATGGGAAGGTGAGATGGGTCGCTGGGAGGAGGAGGAGGAGGAGGAGGAGGAGGAGGAGGAGGAGGAGGAGGAGGAGTTCCCGAGTGCCAGACGGCATCCTCGCCCTGCTCTCTGCCTCTCACCTGTGCCCCTGCGCGCCCCACGCTCCAGCGCCTCCAGCCGCGCTTCAACCGCGGCCAGGTCCTCAGCAGGCGGCGGCGGCGGCGAGGGCCCGCCGTCATCGGCGGTCGCGGCGGCGGGGTGGCCTCCTAAACCACGGCGCGCAGCAGGGGTGGTCAGGGGCCGGCGGAGTGGTGCTGGCGGGGCAAGTGGACGGACCGTGCACGTGGCTAGCATGGTGCGCGAGTGTTGTGTGGGGTGTGCGCGGTCGAGAGCTGGCGGCCAGCTCCAGCGGAGCGGAGAGAAAGAGAATGAATGGGTAAAAGCGTCTCTAGCCACTTTCCATATTTTTCATCGCGGGCCCCGACAACGACAGCCCCGGCGTCCAATTAGACCACCTTTACTAGTTTATCAGACAGCCTAGCTCTGCCAATGCAGGCCGCCCTCAGGTGCCCCGCCCGGGCGCGGCCCTCCCGCCATAGTCGCGGCACCCGCCGTGCGGTGCCGCCGCCGCCGCAGCCATCCTCCCCTTCATCCGCCCTCCCGCCCGCCGCGCTGGACGCCCTCCTGGCCATTTCCGCCCCGCCCGGGGCAGGACCAGCCCTGGTCGCGTCCCTGGCCAGTAGCAGCGTCAGCGCGACGAGCTCCTCCACGCTCGTGGACTCGGTCGACTCGCTCGCCCCCTCCGCCGCCGCCGTGACCGCGCTCTTCCTTGCAGCCGCTTCGGCTTCGCCTGTCGTCGACCTGGCGGAGGGCCTGGAGGAGCCCGTGCAAGTGCTGTACCTGGTCTTCCTGCTGGGCTTCCTGGTGGGGGGTGCGTACCTGGTGGTGCGGCAGGTAAGGCAGGGGCACGCGCTGAAAAAATAGAGAGCTGATGGGGGTCAGGAACCTCACCCCCTTTCTTCTGCCCCCTCCTCGCTTTTCCCAACCCCCGGCATCCCATCCACATCAAATCACACCTCCCCTCTCTCTCTTTCTCTCCCGCCATGCCCTCAGGTCCTCATCCGCCGCGAACTGGAGGAGGCCGCCAAAGCCCTGGGCGAACGCATCCGCACGGGCGCGGCGTCCGCGGAGGACCGGTTTGAGCTCGGCGTGATTTTGTTGCGCAAGAAGCTCTACACGACCTCGCTGAAGAACCTCGAGTCCGCGCGGGCGGCCTGGGACGGCGCGCCCGCGGACCTGGCCCAGGTCCACAACGCCATCGGCTTCGCCAACTTCCAGGTGGGGAAGCTGGACGCCGCGGTGGAGGCGTACAGCGCGGCCGTCGGCGCCCAGCCCGGGTATGTCACGGCCTGGAACAACCTGGGCGACGCGCACGAGGCCCGTCGGGATTGGGGGGCGGCCCTGGCCGCGTACGAGGAGGCGCTCGCGTACGACCCCGCCAACCGGGTGGCCCGGGCGCGGGCGGACTCGGTGCGGGCAAAGGCCAAGGCGGCAAGGTGATGCGATGCGAGAGGGTGCGGTGCGGTGTGTTTGTGTGTGGGGGGGACTTGAAATGAAAAAAAGCTTGAAATGAAAAACAGGCACAGGGTTGTTGTTTCTTCTACACAGTGTCGAGCCCCAACACGCTCAGCAAGGCCGGGCGCCCCACCCCCGCCGCAAAGGCATCGCGCCCGCGCATCAGCCCAGCCATCGCCGGGGCGGCCTTGGGCGCGCCGCCCAAGGACGCCGCCAAGCGGGCGAGGAAGGCGGCAGAGGCAGTGTCCAGCGCACAGGCGACGAGGGCGGCGGCGGCGGGGGGCAGGGGCGGGGTGGAGGGGGGGGCGGTGCCTGGCACGCTTCCCCCCAGGCGGGCGGCCAGGGCGGCCGGGCAGGCCCGGGCGGCGGCCAGGAGCGCCGCCCGGACGGCGGAGGCGGAGGGCAGGGCGCCCAGCGCGCGCGTCACGGGCGCGCCCAGGCCGAGGGCGTCGTGCGGTGGGGCCTCCTCGCCTGCGGCGGGGGTCGCCCGCGCGCCGCCGGCCAGCGGGGAGCGGAGCAGGCGGGCCGCGTCGTCCTGGGCGAGGGCGGCATCTTCCTCCCCCTCACCGTCCCCGTCGGGCGGCGCCCGCTTGCGCCCCCCGACCTCGGCGCCGTCTCCCCCAACCCACCAAGCGCCCGGCACGCCTTCTGCCAGGGCCGCCGTGGCCGCGTCGTCGACCACACCCCGCGCCGCCACCCGCAGCGCTACCGCCGCGGATGGGCGGAGGCACCCACCCCTACCCCGGCCACCGTCCAGAGCGTAGGAGAGGGCGGCCGTGCCCGGCGCGCTCCCCACCTGATGCCACCACCCGCCAGGGATGAAGAGGGCGTCGCCCGCCTGGAGCGTGGTTTCTAGGACCGCCCCAGCCGCTCCTTCGTGCAGGGGCAGGGACGGGATCGGCGGCGGGCGGGTGCCTAGGTCAGCGCCCGGCGCGGCGTGGTGTGGAGAGTCGCCCCAGGGCGGGCGCGCGCGCACGCCCGCCGCCACGGCGCCCCGGCCGGGCGGCACCAGGCGCACCGTTTTCGCGCCGCCCAGCACGACCAGGACGGCGGCCGCGTCGTCGTGGTGGACGGACGTGACGCACCCGCCGCGGGCGCCGCCGGCCGTGCCCGCTCCCGGTGCCAGCCAGAGCGTGGGTGGGGCGGCGGACGCACCGGCCCGCTCCAGCGCGGCCGCCAGTAGCGGCGGGGGGGGCGAGGGCAGCGCGGCCAGCGCGCGCGAGGCGGGGTCTGACCTGCCGCCCTCGCCACCACCATGCAGGGCCGCCTGGGCGAGGTAGACCGCCCGGACGGGCGACCCGGTGGGCGGGGCGCGGCCGCCCGCACCACTCCCTCCGCTGCCCGCCACGAGCAGGGCCGACAGGCGGCGGGACACCTCGGACGCGCTCCCCGCGTCCCCTCGAAATAGCGCGACGCCCGTCGCGTCGTCGACCTCGTCAGAAGCCATGCAGGTGACGACTGCGGCGTCCGCGGCGTTCGGGCCCCCCGCGGCGGCGAGGAGGGCGGCCGGGTGGGCGCCCCACTCGGCGGGCGGCCAGGCCTGGATCGGAGAGAGAGAGGGGTCGACCTCATCAATCGGAAGCCGTGCAGGTGACTCTCCCGTCCTCATAAAGATGGGGACGGGAGAGAGCGAGCAGCACGCGCGAGAAAAGAAAACGACGCGCGGCTGGCCTCTCGCGTCTCCTCGTGCGCTCTTACCTGGCCCTCCCGCCGCCCGAGGCCCCTCAGGGTGGCAGACTGTCCCCTCGCCAAGGCAGCCGCGATGGCATCCGCTGCTCCCGCCGCCGTGCAGTCTACTTCTTGCATTTTATCTGTGTGACATCATGTTGCACATTTAACCCGTCTCTATCCAAGTTTCTTCTACCCGCGCCCACCCCCACCCAGCACCGCCCCCGCCAGCGCCGCCAGCTGGACCGCCCCATGAGCTGGCGAGCCCCAGCACCCGGCCGGCAGCCCAAACTCTGACACGGGCGCCGGCACGGGCGCCAGGGACACGCCGGGCCCCGCCGCCGCCCGCACCCTGGCTGTCAGCTCGGCCAGCGCGGGCGCGGCCTCCGCCAGCTCCTCCGCGTCGGCGAGCTCGACTTCCAGGACGATGCCGCGCAGGGCCGCGCCGCCACCGCCCGCTGAGACGCGCCCCACTCGGACGACCGCGGACCCGGCGGCCCCAAAGGTCAGGCCCCCGACCTCCAGCGCCGCCCCCCGCCGGGCAAACCCGCCCGTCTTCATAAGTAGGGGCACCAGGCCGGGGCCGCCGGCCACCACCCTGCGGGCCGCGGGGAGGACGACATGCGTGAGAGGGGAGGGCGCGGAGGCGGGCAAGGTCGGCGCGGGCGGTGGGCCGGCGCGGCGCTTGGGGTTGAGGGGGTGGTCGGCCGGCGGGGGCGGCACAGACACGGCGACCGCATCGATGCTCGCCTTCCCTCCCTCACTCCTCAGCATCTGGATGCGGGCGGCCCAGGTGCCGGTGGGCGGGCCGCCCGTCGCCCGTGCGGCTGCTGTGCAGGCTGCCTCGTAGGCATCCGGCGGCGGGGGTGGGCGGGGCGCGGAGGAGGAGAGGGGAGCGGCCGCAGCCTGCCCCCCAGCGGCGGGCGAACTCCACAGGAGCAGGCACTTGGCGCCCATGCAGCTCAGGGAGAGAGTGAGGGGGGCGCACCAACGACGTGGTGGGCAGGCAGTGCGTGAAGAGGCCTTTGTGTGTGCACGCGCGCCTTGTCGCTTGGCGGACGCGGCTGCTGTTGCGGCAAAACGGAGAGCAATACGCGAAGGCCCGGGGTTGTGAAAGAGTGAGGTTGCTCGTCTTTCTTTCTCATTGTTTCATTCATTGTTCGGTGCGTGCGTCACGCTGACACGCGGAGGGGGCGCGTCGGAGGCTCCATCTGCAGCCACAGGGCCACCCGCTCGTATCCCCGGGCGTGCGTCCCGAGCGTTCCTGGGCGCTCGCGCGGCCGCGCGCGCGTGCCCCTCTCTCGCACACCATTGACACACCTCTCTCTCTCTTTATGACCCGCCTGTCACCGCCCTCACACGCAACACGCTCTCCTCACCTACCCACCACACACAGGCGGTCAGCCACGCGGACTCGTGACCCCCTGATCGGGAAGTGCGCGCCTGCTCTTCGCAAAACCACCACTTTTCTTTCTTTCCGTCTCTTCTCGCGCCGCGCGCGCCAATAAACCTCTTCACCTCTTTCCCCGTCCCGTCACACAAAAGAGAGAGAGATGGACCCCTCCTCCGCCCTCTTCGACCAGTATGACGCAGACTACTGCTCCCGGGCGACGGGCGTGGCCGGGCGGATCGATGCGCTGGCCGGCCTGAGTGGAGGTACAAAAGGGAGAGGGAGGGAGAGGGAGGGAGAGGGAGGGAGAGGCTGGAAAACAAAAAAAAGGTGGGGGGGGCAGGGGAGGGGTGGACCCTTCGTCCTCTTCATCCCTCGCACATCTCTCTCCCTCCTTCACACAGAGTCCCGCCTCCAGGCGGCGCGCGCCATCGCGGCGGACCTGGCTGAATGCGATGCCCTGATCGGGCGGCTGGAGCTGGAGGCCCGGGCCGCGACGCCTGCGGGCGCGGGCGGCGGGGCGGCCGCGAGCGCGCGCTTGGCAAAGGCACGCCAGTACAAGGCGGACGCGGCGGCGCTGCGGGCGAAAGCGGCGCGGGCAGGGGCGGCCGGCGGCGGGGGTGGCGGTGTGGGCACCGACGCCAGCGCGGGCGCTGACGCGGCCGCCCGGGCTGAGCTTGGGCTGGCTGGCGGCGGCGGCGGCGGCGGTGGGTGGGGTGGCGCGCCCGGCGGCGCCAACCTGGCCGCCCCGGGCGGCGCCCACCGGGATGCGGTCTTGTCGACGACAGCCCGCCTGGAACGAACGGGCGACCGCCTGGCCCAGGGCCGGGCCCAGCTGCTGCAGACAGAGGTAAGGAAAATGAGAAAGGAAGAGTGGGTTTTTTGCATGGAGAGGGAGGAAGGGGAGGCCACCCCCACCCCCAACCACCCCTCGG
>Ga0315273_10002820_pt1 | contig 20706 bp, 18 predicted proteins | sample YL17G02_0_MG_FD_205753 | JGI IMG/M metagenome (GOLD analysis project Ga0315273, IMG submission 205753) | Sediment microbial communities from Yellowstone Lake, YNP, Wyoming, USA - YL17G02_0 | ecosystem: Environmental > Aquatic > Freshwater > Lake > Sediment | place: USA: Wyoming | collected... | reverse complement strand
CGGTGACCCCAGCAGCAAGCTTCATCGCTTCGACTGCGGCAACGGTCTGGTTCATCGCATCGGCCATATCGCTTAGCTTGTAGTCATCGCCCTTGGCGCGCAAAAACTCGAGAAATAGCGCAAAAAAATGCTCCGAATCGGTTTCGCCGTGGATCCAACTGTACATTTCATCGCTTAAGCCTCGACGCAGGACCCGCTTGATCTTTGCAAAGCCTTCGATGCCGCCGTTATGCATCATCATCAAGCGCTTATAGTGAAAGGGATGACAGTTGGCCTCGGCAATATCGCCAACACTAGCGGCCCGGACATGGGCAAAGATGCAGGTCGAACGAATCTTAGGCGCTAGGTAGCGCAGATTCCGGTTGCTCCACGCTGGGGACATCGAGACAAAGACGGCTGGCTCAGGGTCGATGTCCGGGCTATACCAACCGACGCCAAATCCATCGCCATTCAAGGGTTCTTCGATTTCGCGAGCATCGAAGCTTTGATTGATCAGTGAGTTTTTTGGCTCAAAAATCAGCTTGTGCACCACAATTGGAACGCCCTTATACGCTAAAAACCTGCACATGGCGGCGTCCTCCGAAGGTGTTAGACACTACCAGTGTAACAAACGCCTCGCAAACATATCAACCGACCACCGGCAGCTGGCTTTTCTTGAGGCGTTTGATGACCACTAGGGCGCCCTCAAACATGAGATACATCGGGATGGCAAGCGAGATCATCGACACAGGATCAGGCGATGGTGCAATCACCGCTGCTAAAATCAGCACTCCGACCAAGATAAAGCCACGATTCTTCCGCAACATCTGCTCATTGATAAGACCCAGGCGTTCGAGCAGGATGATCACCAGCGGCAGTTGGAATGCCGCACCAAACCCCACCAGCATAAATGTCATCATGTCGATGTATTCGGCGACAGTAATGACCGGAGCGGCCTGGTCGCCACCAAAACCAATGAGCCATTTAAAGCCCATCGGAAGCATCGCATAGTAGCAAAAGACCACTCCGATCAAAAATAAACCGACCGAGGCGCTAAAGAACGGCATGACGAATTTGCGATGCTCCTGCGGCAGTGCTGGGCCAATAAACCGCCACAATAAAAACAAGCCATAGGGTGCCGCGACCACCAGCCCGACCATGAAGGACACCTTCATGTAGGCAAGCATGACCTCCATCGGCCCTGTAAAGTGCAGCACATTCTTTTGCGAAGGAATGGCTGCGGCTAGAGGCTCCTTAAGAAATAAAAGGATGTCTTTGGCAAAATAAAAACCGCCGCAGACAAAAGCCAGCAAGACCACTGAAAAGCGCACCAGCAATGCCCGCAGTTCATCGATACGCCGCAGTAAATCCTGCGCTCTACTGCTTTGAAGGTGGTCGATGAGCCCCTTGAAGATCGAGTTGTCATCAACCACCGTACACCTGAGCTTTCCTAGACGTGACGCATAGCATCAGCGATGACCATGCGACTGGCACGCCGCGAACAGAACCAAGCGGTGCCGGTCGCAAGGGACATCAACACGATCGTACACAGGATCCATGCCTGCCATGACCAGGCCACAGATAGCACGATCGGCGCCGATAGAACTCCAGCGCGATATTTGAACTTAAGCATGCCAATCGCCACGGTCAATACCACCGTGCCGACAAGCCCCAGCGCGCAGGCTAGCAGACTGAGAAAGAGGCCTTCCATCGAAAACATATAGACTAGATGCTGCCGCAAGAAACCCAAGCTGCGCAGGGTACCAATTTCGCGAATACGTTCGTTGACCGCCTTCATCATGGTATTGGCGACCGACATGATGCCGATGGTGACGACAATCGTCATAAATAGGTCACGAAACACATGCAGAACATCCAGTCCTCCCTGGAGGAAGGCGGCCAGCGTGTGCTCTTGCCATGGCAGGATATCTAGTTCGAGATGAGCGGCCTCGGCTGCGGCTTTAAGCCGCTTGATAAAGCCCTTACGCATTCTCTCGTCCTTAAGTTCGACCGATAGTAGCGAGATCTTGTCGGTATCCATCAAGCGCTGCGCATCGGCCAGACTCAAGCGCACGGCCCGCTTATCCGCCTCGCGAAAGCCCGCGTCAAAGATGCCTGAAACCGGCACATCGATGGCGTTAACCTGCGATGCTTCGGTTGTCGCCGACATTGTGATGCGTGGATACTTGCAGGTAAATGGCCGGTCTTCTGCGACGTAGTTACCTGCGTCGAGGATATAGGGCGGGCCCTGATAGGTGGACTCACAGTCGATGAGTTTACCCAGGGCAATGCCGATCGTCACCGACGACTTAGGATACTGCTCCAGGGGTACACCAGCGACCGTATACCAGGACCAGCGCGGCCCCCGCACCTCGGCGCCCTCTTTGGTGTCGTGACCAAGGCCGACGAATACCGTGTTATACGGCCCAGCGTTGACCATACCGCTGATATTGAGAAAGCGTACCCGACGCAGAAAGTCTGGATCGTGTTGTAAAAAGTCTTCAACAAAACGCTGTTCCTGTGCGGTCATCGCATAAAGCCACTGATCTTCAGTGCTATTGTACTGGGCGTCCTTGTGCTGAACCAGGACATGACCAAGCATCGCCCTGGTTTGGTACCCGTCTTTATTCCGGTACTCAAGCTGTTCCAAAAACCCGTCAAATAGCGACACAGCGATAAAACCCGAAGCAATCGCCAGAATCGTCGCCAAGCTATGCCGCCAATTGCGTAGCACGTTGCGCCAAGCCAAGCGGGTCATTTGCCGATAGATCGCCGTCTGTTGTCCTGCCATGGCGGGGTTATCTCACCAGGTTATTGATGTTAAAGAGGCTTTCCGGATGCGCCTCGGCATGCGGCTGGGAATACTGGATCAAGGTGTGACTGCCTGGTTTAAGGGCATCGTTGATATCCATCTGGCTAACAAAGGGTAATTCTTTACCATCGATCTTGAGATGATTGCCGTATTTGAACAAGGCACTCTTAAACATCTCACCGCTGACCGTCAGAAATTCTGCCTTCCAGCCGAGGTGATCCTTCTTGGTGATCCAGTAGCGAATGCCGTCATAGGTGACGTTCTTTGCCTTAGCCTTAAGATCAAGTTTGTAGCACGCTTCGCCGTTGACAGTTTCCTCGCCAGAGATTTTACCGTCATAGTCACGACTATAGTTAGTCGAGGCGATGTCGCCATTGGCGGCTTGGCCCATCAGCTTTTGCCGTGCCGAAATCGCCACTGGCTTTTTCAGTCCCGGCTTAAAAAACCACAGATTCCGGTCGTTAAAGAGCATCGTCTCGCCCTTGTTACGAGCCGGCTGCATGGCTTCGGCGAGCGCATCGACGCCCTTGACCTTGACCTGGTAGTGAACCTGATTGGTCGTGCCATCCTCAAAGGTCTGGACATCGATCTCCCAACTAATTCCTTCGCCAACCGCGCCACGTGCCCGGTCAGAATCCTTGAGCAACTGCCCGGCGTCGACTGGAGCGGCTGGAGCGGCCTTTGGCGCACCCTCCGCACCGCTGGCCATAGAAGCATGTCCTAGCGCCAAAGGCGAAAGGACAGCGAAAACGGTGACGAGGCTACGAATCGGTGCTTTATACATCTGAGCTCTCCAGTCTGTTGGACAAATCTAGCGCTCTCAGCGCTGAGACCCCATCAATAAGATGGCGATATTCTGTTTGGCGACCGACCTGACCGCGAGCAAGGTCGTGAGTACCGCGAGGACAAAGATAACGACGGTTGCCGCGGCGACTGTACTCACAGTTGGGTCGATCCTAAGCAATAGACCCGCCGCAACGCCAGGAGGATTGAAGTGGATCTTCAACATATTGACCGCAATATTGCCAAAAAATGAGACGATTCCTCCACCAATGACCGACAGCAGCGTCAGCAGCAGCATTTCGGCGACAAACAACTGTCGCACATGGCGCCTGGTAAAGCCCATCGAGCGCATCATCCCGATCTCCTGCGAGCGTTCGATCACCGTCATGGTCGCCGAATTGAAGATCGAAAAGATGATGACAGAGGCTAGGACGATTTTAATAAAAGACGTCATGACACTGAGGAACTGGATCGTCCCCGTGTAAAAAGGTGCCACGGCCTCATCGGTCCAAGGATACACATCGACAGAGAGTCCGGCGTCCTTCAACTTTTTTGTGACCGCAGCCAGCTCACGGTCTAAATGGCTGGGGTCTTTCAGCCACAGCGAGTAATAGGTCGCATGGTCGGTATCATAAAGCTTTTGCAGCAGCTTGAGCGGCATCATGATCGCGGCGCTGTTGGTTTCAGTCATGCCCGAGTTGAAGTTGACGACCGCCTCGCCATCAAGAGCCGCCATCATCCCCGACCAAGATCCAGCGACCAGCTGGACATTGCTATCCGAGGCGATCTTCTGCTTGGCGTCGGCGGCCAAACAATCGGCGACCACGACGGCTTTATGGTCCGCCGGAAACTCATCGTATACCTTCGTTTTGCCGAGGATTTTCGCCAGACCTGTGGCGAGTCCGATGGCGCCCACCGACTCAGGGTATTCCCATAGTCCCCGTCCCTTGCTGAAATCACGGATATCGGGCACCCAAGCCTTCATCTCAGGGTGAGCCCGCAGTTTACGGTCGAGATCCGGCTCGATCCCCGAAGCGAGGAAGGGTACCGAGCGGCAGCCGTTGCCAATCAGCCCCATACCGACCAACTGTGGACCATGCAGCTCGACATTGGGCATGCCGCTGGCCATCTCCCGAATCACTGCCAGGTCATGCTCATCTAAGCTGTATTGCTTTGGCTTGGTCGAAAAACGCTCCAAACCATCTTGTTTATAAATCGTCACATGACCGACGCGAGTCCCAAAGATCGTGTAGACCCGAAGCCGGTTTTCCACCTGCGAAATATAACCGCCAATCGCCAAAAATGCCGCAAAACCTAGGCCGATGGCGACCCCAGTAGCGATATTACGGCGGCGGTTGCGCGCTAGGTTGCGCCATGCCATGGACCATTGGCCGGCCTTCATAGCTTCATCACCCCGTCTTGGATATGCACCAGGCGGGAGACTCGCCCCATTAAGGCTTCGTCATGGGTCGAGAACAAAAAAGTCACCTTGCGCCGGGCGTTGAGCTCCAGCATCAAATCGATGATTTTATGCGAATTGGTCGAATCAAGGTTGGCGGTCGGCTCATCGGCAAGGACCAAATCCGGGTTTCCCGCTAAGGCCCGAGCGATGGCGACGCGCTGGCGCTGGCCGCCCGACAGTTGATCAGGAAGGTTGCGCTTAAGGCTTTCTAGACCGACGTCGGCGATGGCATTGGCGACGCGCTCAGCGCGCTGCGCCGGATTGATGTCGCTATTGATCAGCAGCGGCAGCTCGACGTTTTCCTCGACCGAGAGCACCGGGATCAAGTTAAACGACTGGAAGATAAAGCCGATCTTACGGTTGCGAAGGCGGCTTAGGTCATCATCGGCGAGTTTGGTCACCTCGACCGAGTCAAATTGAATACTGCCGCTATCGGGCTGATCGATGCATCCAATCATGTTCAGCAGCGTGCTCTTACCAGAGCCAGAGGCGCCGACCACTGCCGTAAACTCACCCTTATTTATCTTTAAGTCGATGCCCCTGAGCGCGGTCACCATCGTTTGGCCAAGGCGGTAGCTTTTTTGCACCCCTTTAAGCTGTACGATCGGCTCAATCGTTTTTAGTCCCTTGTCCATAAATCTCCATCACCAGTCGTGGCGGTACGAGAGGTACTCGACCGATTTTGCGTAGCCGCGCAACTCGCCGTCTTTGGGACCGGTCGAACCTGCGCTGGCTAGTGACACCGTACCATGATCTCCGGCTTTATAGTCTAAACTCGCATAAGATAATGAGCTGTGATCGGCGAGTGCGTAAAAGGTCCTGGCATCGAACATCAGGTCGCGGATCGTCAGAAAGTCTGGCACGTGCAGCGATATATAGCCATAGCGCTGCCCCGGAAGGTCCAGGCCAGAACCGAGAAAACGCCGGACATTATCGCCTAGAACGGCCAGCTGCAGCGGGTTTCTCGAGGCGACGGCGGCAGTTGCCGCCTGAAATTGCTGCCGCGTATAGCCGGCCTCGTTGAAAATATATTCACCGCGGATAATAACGCCGTTGATAAAGTCATACTTCAGGCCTGCAGCAGCCAAAGTGAAGGTTTTTCGACTGTTCTGGAAGGCCTGCACGAAGGTCGTCTGCTGCTGGGGTCCAAGCCGCGTCGCCACGGTGTTTGCTTCGGGGTACCAGGCATCACTACCCCACTGATGGCTGATATCAGCAAACACCGAAAGACCGTCGAAAAACGGCAGTCCTGAGCTGAAGTACTCACCGACCCACGGCAGCCCATGCTGATAGGCGCCGGCCACGATGCCAAAGTAGTCGGCTCCTTCGTTCCAGTTGTACTCCGACTTAATCAGCACTTTTGGCTGCCACACCTCGTCTGCAACAAAGGTCGTCTTATCTTCTGGATTATCTTTGACCTCGGCCATGACGACTGTGCTAAAGGACTTGCCGGCACTAAAGTTCAGCCGAGCCAAGTTGTGGCCGCGAACCTCGTAGAGGATATTCCGCTGTACTGCGGTTTCGTGAAAGATGCGGTTGCTTGGACTTAGCGACTCGGCCGAACCCCACTGGTAGCTCTGCAAGCCATAGGAAAAGCTCAACGACTCCGAGACCGTCCACTGGCCAAAAGCCTCGCTTAGGTAGCTAGTCGTCGCACTGGAGGCGTCGCGCTCATGCTGGTCCACCTGGACCAGGCCGTAGGTGTAATGCACCCTGGGCCTGGCGATCAACTGCACGTTTTTGGCGGTGATTTTGATGTTTGGCCGTAGCTCTGTGGTCAATAGGTCGTGCGGCGCCTGGATGTTTTCGTTGCTCGGATTGAGCGGACTGCCCTTATCTAGATCGAGGTGCTCGGCGACCGTCAACAAGGATAAAGTGCCGCCAAATACCAGGACGTCGGGGGCGGGGGCGGCGACGGCTGACGTCGCTGCGCTTATTCCGGCTGTGACGACCAGAACGTGGAGGTTGCTAATGCGGCGTTGTCGAACATCAAGAGAGTGCATCGGAGATTCCAGATCATTAGTGATGTTTGGCCGTGGTCGCCACCTTATGCTTGGTCATGTGCACAAGGTAGGCAATCAGATGCTTCAATTCTTCATCCGGCAGGGAGCTCTTCGGGAAGGCACTCATCCGTGACTTCGGAAAGTAACGCAGATCCTGGGGATTGCGAATCAAGCGACGCAGCGACCGGCGATTCAGATACTCGGTAGGGCCATAGGGCACGTTGAGGTCAGGCCCGACCTCGGCCGTTCCTTGACGGTTCATCGTGTGGCACGGAAAGCAATTCTTGGCGAAAGACACAAAGCCCTGCTGCACCTCGGCGCTGGCTGGTTCAACCGGAAAGATGGCGGGATAGAGTTGCCGCAGATTTTCTCTAAGACTAAATCCAACCAGCTGAAACGGCCACTCTTCAGGGCCTATCTGCGACAGTTTAGGCTGTGGCCACACCAGATAGAAGGGCCCCGCTGAGGGACCACCAGGCTTCACTGCGGGCCATGGCGCCTCCGGGGTCTCGATCGCAATATAAGCTACGGACTGATGCGGATCGCTGTTTAGTAGACGGTCCTTGCTGATCGGGGCAGAAAAGCCATCCAAGCACTGGAACTGAATGACCGCCTGCGGCGATATTTTTTGGTTAGCGAAGAGCTTGGCCGCTGGCACTGCCTGGTAGCTCATCTTGCGCCCCGGATAGCTGGCATCGGCGGCGACTTCAATATGCTCGAGATCAGGGCGCTGCAGCAATTCGGAGCGCTTGTAGACCACTTTGGTATCACCGAAGTCGAACGTCAGGATTGGATCCACTGGGCCATTTTCCGCACGCAGCTGCGGGCTGTTGGCAATGAGCCAAGCCAGGCAGAAGGCGGATTTCCAGCGACCATGCAACATGAAGCTAGCTTTCCAAGGCACAAAGTTTACAGCATGAGTCGAACAGTATCACCGACTCGGGTAGACTTGCGCAAGTCCCGAATCCGCACGGCTTACGTGAGAGGATTTAGCGAAGCTCCAGGCGCTACCCGAGTGCTTCCAAGGTTTGTCTGCTGCCCGGAGGGGATGTCATCATGGTATTCTTGGCGCAACGGTCCCCTGACATCATCGACTATGAAGGAGCAATGTATGATCCGATTTTGCGCCGTAGTGGCTGCTCTCGCTTTGTTTACCACCACCCAGACGGCCCGTGCAGCCGATGGCAGCAGTGGTTGCGGACCTGGCTGGTACATCTTTAAGGATGTGTCGCTGGTGTCTTCGTCGCTGCGGGGGACAACCAATGGGATTCTCTTTCCCGTGACAACGATCGGCATGACCTTTGGCACGTCCAATTGCTCGGCGCATAAGATCGTCGACAACCAAGGCGAGAGCGTCAAGTTCGCCACCCTCGCCTATCACGACCTGGTGGTGCAGATGGCGCAAGGCAAAGGCGAGCATCTGGCTGCCTTTGCCAACACGCTGGGCTGTCCATGGCAGACCCAAATTGAATTCAACCGCACCCTGCAGGCATCGTTCCAGCGCATCGTACCCACCGACGCGGTCGCGCCCGAAGCTATCGTCGACCAGGTCCGCGTTGAACTGCAAACGCAGCCGCTCCTGGCTCAGGCATGCAGCGGCGCGGTAGGTTAAACGCAGTGCTCCAACACCTGGCGTTGATGTCTCTACTCAGCATCGTCGGCAGCGCCGATGCGGCCACCTTGGAGCCCGGAGGGGACAGTACGCTGGCGACCTTGGCGCAGGATGAAGGCTGGTTGGCCCTTGGCCACTGGCGCCCCACCCTGACTCAAGGCTGGCGCAGCGACATCGAGCCAGGTGCCTTTTTTCTCGCGACCAACGGCAGGGACTCCCCGGCAGCTGAGTTGGCTGCAACTCTTAAGGTCATGGCTACGGGCGCACCGGTTGGCCCCAACCATTGGCCCGGACCATGCGCCCTGCCAGCCCGCGCGACTTTTTTGCGCCAGCGCGGCTGGCCCGTCGCTGCGGCCTTTTGCCCAGAGTATGCCGCCTTTCGCCGCAAGCTCGATGTTCATAGCGCGACTTTGATCTTCGCTTCTGCCTACGCCAATAATCCGGCGTCGATGTTCGGCCACGTCGTCCTGCGGCTTAACCACAGCGCCAGACCTGATGGGCAACAGCCCAAGCTGTTTACCGAGGCCGACGCGACGCCGCACCTGCTCGACAATAGCGTCGCCTTTCTGGCGCAAGTCGGCACCGACGATGACCCGTTATCCTACGCCTATAAAGGCCTAACTGGAGGCTACCCAGGCGCCTACATGATCGACCCTTACTACGTCACCGTTGCCACCTATACCGACGGCGAAAGTCGCGATCTCTGGGAATACGATTTAAACCTCAGCGAGGCTGAGGTCAGCCTCCTCGTGGATCACGTCTGGGAAGTGGCCACACTCGCCCATTTCCCCTACTTCTTTGCCCATGGCAACTGCGCCTACCAAATTTTAAGCATCATCACCGCAGCCAGGCCCAGTGCACATCTCATGGCGGCGACCGGACTGGTGGTACTACCCTTGGAGGTCGCCAGACAAGTCCATGATCAGCTTGGCAGCACCGCTGCGGTGCGCTGGCGGCCGTCGCTGAAGCGCCAACTTAAAACGAGTTTAGACCGTTTAAGCCACGACCAGCGTCGACGCTTCGACGCACTGCGAGGTGACCTTCAGGGGCTACAAGCAGAGGCCTCGCCGCAGGTGGTCGACGCCTTGATCGCCGCCTTGAATTTCCAGAAGTTTGACAGCCACAACCACTTAAGTGCCGAGCAGCGCTATGCCTTTCGCGCAGCGCTGGTACACCGGGCCGAATTGGGCCCAAGTGACGACCTGAGCCCAAGCGAAGAGACCCCAGTGGCCCCAGATGCCGGCCACCTACCGGCGCAAGCGCGCCTGGGTGGAGGCGTGCGTCAAGGCCAAGGCTTTGCCACCCTGGTCGTCAAAGGCGGCCTACACGACTTCCTCAGCGACAGTCGTGGCTACGAATCGTTTGCCGCCATCGACTATCTGGAGGCCGCACTGCGCTATTACGATGCGGATCGCAGCCTCCAACTCGACCACGCCACCGTGGTGGCCGTGAACTCCCTCGCTCCCTTCGACCTCGTCAGTAAGGACTGGTCCTGGCGTGCCGGTATCGCCTGGCAGCCGATCGAAGGACGTGCCTATGGTGGCATGAAGTCCCACCAGCTGCGCGGCGAGCTAGGCGCGGGCCTAACCTGGGGGTTTTTTGCCAACCACCTGTCGCTGTTTAACCTCGCGCTGATCGCAGCGGACGCAAGTCCCGGCTTGTATCACGGCCTACGACTCGGCCCTGGCTTGGCGCTGGGAATCGTGGCCCAGTGGGGCGCCTATCACCTACTTGCGGAGTGGACCGAGCGGCGCGACGTCATCCACGGTGACGACAGTCGCCGCTGGAGCCTCGGTCAAAGCCTCAGCTTTGGTCGCGCCTGGGAACTACGCGCCGACTGGCTACTCACGTCAAGTCGCGCCACCCGCACCACGAGCGGCGCCCAGCACGACCTGCAAATGACCCTAGGCTACGCCTTTTAAGCTCATCATTTCCGGCTGTTTAGCCGAGTTAAAAAATAATCCTAAAGTTTTATCGCCAAGATGCCGATAAGGGCGTGTCTTTGGGGGTCTAAAGCCTTCCAAGTTGAAGTTGTTTAGAGCCTCGTCCCACTCCCCGTTGTCGTTGAAAGGTCCCCTCCCATGCGTCTCCCCCCCACCCTCACTTGGATCATGTTGTCAGCCCTTAGCTGCACGAGTGGCAGCTCCAGTAACCCCGCTCCAGCGCCAATTCCCGTTGCCCCGACCGTCACCAACAGCACGCCAAGCGACAACAGCGCCGCACCCATCGCGGTAGCGCCAGCACCCGAAACAGGTCAAGCGACAGCGCCTGGACAAGCGCCAGGACAAGCCGTTGCTGGACCTAAACCGTCGACAAAGCCGCCACAAACGGTGCCGACCACGCCATCAAAGACGGTGGCCTTTGATGCCAATTTCAAGTCGTTTCAAAGCAACTGCAATTCCTGTCATGGAGCGAGAGCCCCAAGTCTAAGCACTTACTCTACAGCAGAAATTGCCCAGAGCATCAGTGGCTCATCGCCAAGTATGCCGATTGGCGGGCGCATGAGCGCTACCGACACCAATGCCATCTTGGCCTACCTTAAGACCGTTCAGCAATAACCTCACGGTGCTTGTTTGTCGGTTAAATCCGGCAGCGTAAACGGCCGTCTTTCACCAAAAAGACGGTCGTTTTTCGTGGTGATCGCCTCTGCCGCGGTGGCTCGGTCGGTGTAGAGTCCGCGTTCTCGGATGTGATCGATAGCTAAAAGTCCCTGAAAGATGCAGCCCAAGAGGACCACGCCCGCTGCGACTTGCTGCTGCCGCCTAGTCTTCAGCAAAAAGCTCATCGCATAAGCCCCGCCAATGGCTGCGACGGGGAACAGGATAAAATAGTTACGAGCGGTCGGTGGCCTGGTCGACCCAATAAATGCCAAGCAGATTTCCACCGCACTAGCGACCACGATGGCCTTGACCAAGGGCGGGGTGCAGCGCAAACAAAGCCCCCAAACGAAGATGAGTGGCTGAACCACGCCGATCAGCCCGACCACGATGCCTGCCGGAATGAGCCAGGGATGGGACATGACGTAACTCAGCCGTTGCTCGGAATGCTCGGTGAGAAACCGCGGGAGTTCGTAGGCGGCAAAGGACAAAAACCGAGCGGCGATCGTCAGCGGCTGCAGCGCATTGTGACCATTGAGCTTAGAGTTACTAAACAGCGGCGCCCACACGCTGGAGACACCGTATTCATAGAGCGTCGGCAGCAGCAGCAAGGTCGGCAGGGCAAAGCCGATGCACAGAGTCACCAGCAGCTGCCAGCGCATCTCGCGATACAGGACCTTCGCGCCACATGCAGCGGCAACAAAGGGCACTAGAAGCAGCCAAGACAGATGTAGTTGGAGGCTCCAGCCCAGCGCCAAACCCAGCCAAAAAAAGGCCCAGCGGTCGCTCATGACGCCTTGGCGCAGCGTTGGCATGGACTCCCAAAAAGCAACGAAGAACAGACAGCTAGAAAACAGCAGATAAGAGGGATTATAGACGTGTGTCGAGATGTTCAGCGTCCACGGCAAAGTGAATAGCCAAGCGTAGACCAGCGACCTAGGCAGCATCGGCAGAAGTCGCACCAAATAGGCACCGAGGACCCACAGACCGATAAACGACAAGATATTGACAAGGATCACCGGGCTTTCCGGCCACGGCGCGACAAACAGTGGCGCCCCGACAAGGATCGACTGCAGCGCTCCGGCAATCTGCTGATTGGTGTGCACCACATCTGGACCAAAAAACGGCCAATGACCGGTCGTGAACCAATGTAGACCAAGCAGGTAAATCTGCCGCTCGTCGTCTTTCCAAAAATCCATGCTTAGGCCGTATACGACCCGAAAGACGAACAGGGACAACATGAGCAACGCGAAACGTGCCGTTTTAGTGGTCAAGCGGACACCTCGCCTAGTCGCCAAAGTCTATTGCATCATCTCCAATGGCTTACCCGGTGTCTGCTGGTACACGTAGACCATCAAGAAGGTCAAAATGGCGACCGTTACAATACCGAGCAAGACCACCCAAACGAGATTCTTGGACCAGGTGGTGGAGCCCGTCGCAGTGGCGGACAATTCGTGGGACATAGGCTTTGCGTTCCTTGGCTGAGTGAAAGCGTCGTGGGCCGATGATCGGACATTTGATCGGACCTTTGCCAGATCGTCGTGGACATGGCAAAACCGATAGGCGTAAGGAGGATGCTTATGCAAGGAGCGGCTGAAGACAACCATTATTTGGAATCGACCGATGCAAGTCTCGGGCTTAAACCGAATTCCCCGCGGTGCCTCGACCGTTTGGCCGAAGCTGCTGGATCTTATGCTGTTTTTAGCATTTATCGGGACCGCAGCAGCGGTGGCGCGGGTCGGTGCGGGAATGTTTGTGCCGTTCTCCCCGCCGTCGGTCATGCCCGAGCCCATCGATTTAAGTCCTTGGCGGCTGCCTTATTACGTCGCGCGGTCGACTCTGCGTATGTTTATCGCACTACCTCTTTCTCTTTTATTTTCGCTTATTTATGGCTACATCGCAGCGCACATTAAGCGCGCCGAACGGCTGATGATTCCCATTTTGGACATCCTCCAGTCGGTGCCTGTCTTGGGCTTTCTGTCGGTGACGGTCACTGGATTCATTGCCCTGTTTCGTGGCAGCTTACTCGGCTTAGAGGCGGCGTCGATTTTTGCCGTGTTCACCGGCCAGGCGTGGAACCTGACCTTCGCGTTTTACCAGTCCTTAAGGTCCCTACCCGATGATCTGAGGGAAGCTTGCCGCACCTACCAGCTCGGCCGCTGGCAGACCTTCAAGCGCCTGGAACTGCCGTCATCGGTTATTCCATTGGTGTGGAACGGCATGATGAGCTTCGGCGGCGGCTGGTTTTTCGTCTCGGCCAGCGAGTCGATGAGCGTGCTCAACACCAACTACACCCTGCCGGGCATTGGTTCCTACGTCACCGTCGCGATCCAACATAAGAACCTGCACGCTATCCTTTATGCCATCTTGGCAATCGCCGTCGTCATCATCCTCACCGACCAGCTGCTCTGGCGGCCGTTGATCGCTTGGTCGCATCGCTACAAGATGGAGCAGCAATCTGAGGCCGATGATCGGCCGGAATCCTGGCTCTACGATATGCTGCTGGCATCGCTCTGGGTCCAGGCAGTCACCAGATGGATCCAGCGGCGCCTGCGGTCTTGGACCGAAGCCTTACCAAAACCCGCCTTTCGGCCGGTCAAAGCGCCGGTCGAAGATGGCAAGGTCAACTGGGTCGATCGCAGCTACACCGCGGCCATTGCGATGGCTGCTGCGGTTTTGGCCTATGCTGGCCTACACTTTATCCTCGCCGAGCTAGACCTGCGCGAGGTCATACACACCGCTGGCTTAGCATTGGCCACCTTATCGCGAGTGATTGCCTTGGTCGTGATCAGCAGCCTGATCTGGGTGCCGGTCGGAGTGGCCATGGGATTTCGCCCCAAGTTGGCGCGCCTTGGCCAGCCCATGGCACTATTCTTAGCGTCGTTTCCCGCCAATTTTCTCTTTCCCTTCGCCACCGCAATCTTTCTTAAATGGGCGATTCCGATCAATATCGGCAGCGCCTTGTTGATGGCCTTTGGCACGCAGTGGTACGTGCTTTTCAACGTCATCGGCGGCGCCCAAGCGATCCCAGCCGAGTTGCGGGAGATGGCGCGAACCTTTGGCCTTCGTCACTGGCCGCTGTGGCGTGCGCTGATCCTCCCCGGCATCTTTCGCTTCTGGGTCACCGGAGCACTGACTGCGGCCGGTGGCGCCTGGAACGCCAGCATTGTCGCTGAGGTGGTCTCATGGGGAAGCACAAAACTCAAGGCCGACGGGCTAGGCGCCTACATCGCTGACGCGACAGAAAAGGGCGATTGGCCGCGCATTACCCTGGGAGTTGGTATGATGGCGCTGGTCGTCGTACTGCTCAATCGCACGATCTGGAACAAGTTATACAACGTGGCGGTCAATAAGTACTCGCTGTCATAGAAAAGGGGGCCGCCGTGGCTCAAGCACCAAAAAAAGTCGCCGTCGGCGTACCTCTTATCGAAGCAATAAAGGTCAGCAAGGTCTTCAAGAGCGCAGGTGGTAGCAACGACCTAGTCGTGCTGGAGAGCGTCGATCTGCAGCTGCGAAGCGGCGAGTTTGTCGCCTTGCTCGGCCGCAGTGGCAGCGGCAAAAGCACGCTTCTGCGCATTCTTGCCGGCCTGATGGCACCAACCATGGGTGAGGTCATCTGCGCCAGTCAAAAGGTCGAGGGACCAAATCCCGACGTCGCGGTGGTCTTTCAAAACTTCGCCTTATTGCCTTGGCTCACGGTACTGGACAACGTCATGGTTGGACTGCGCGCCCGCGGGGTCCCCTATGACTTGGCGGCACGCCAGGCCGTCGAGGCGATCGATATGGTTGGACTCGACGGCTTTGAAAGCGCCTATCCGAAGGAACTCTCCGGTGGCATGAAGCAGCGCGTCGGTTTTGCTCGGGCCTTCGTCATGCGCCCGAAAGCCTTGTTTATGGACGAGCCCTTCTCCGCACTCGATGTGTTGACGGCAGAAAACTTGCGCAGTGAGATCAGCGATTTGTGGGAAGCCGGTCGCTTCGTCGCAGAGAGCGTCCTGATGGTCACACACAATATCGAGGAGGCGGTCTTTCTTGCCGATCGTATTGTCGTCCTCGGCAATTCACCCGGACGCGTGCGAGGCGTTATTCCCGTCGACCTCGCCCGGCCGCGCAATCGTAAATCAGACGCCTTCCGTCGCCTCACCGACGGGATCTACAAAATCATGACCAACCCGAGCATCGGTGTCGACGAAGCCCTGGCGACGAAGGGCAGCAACACCTCCCTGCTGCCATTACCCCATGTTCGCGCTGGTGGGATCGGTGGCTTCCTCGAGATCATTTTCGATCACGGCGGCGGTGGGCAGCTTTCGCAATTCTCACAGATGTTGCGCCTGTCGATCGACGACGTCATGCCCTTGGTCGATGCCGTGCAGCTGCTTGGCTTTGCCGACGCCAAGGATGGCCAAATCAATCTGACCGAAAAAGGCAAGGCCTTTGCCCTCGCCGACATCTTGCAAGGCAAGGAGATCTTTCGCGGCCAGATCCTCGAGCGCGTGCCGCTTATCAACATCATGCTCGATACGCTACGCAGCAAGAATTCTCGCTCGATCAATGCCGAGTTTTTCATCGATATCCTCGATGAAAGATTCTCCTCGGAGGAGGCCGAGAAGCAGTTTATGACCGCAGTCGACTGGGCCAGGTTCGCCGAGTTGCTCGAATATGATGCGAGCACACGCTTCCTCTATGATCCATCACTTGGCGGCGCCCTGTGACCAGCGTCACATGCCTGCGCGCCGCATCCTACCCGCGCGTGCCTTGGCGCAACGGCGGCGGCATCACGGCGGAAATCGCCGTGGCACCAACAGCGGCCACGGTTGCCGGCGGCTTTGATTGGCGCCTCAGTTGTGCCGAAGTCAGCGTCAGCGGGCCGTTTTCGGAGTTTGCTGGCTACGACCGCACGATCGTGCAGCTTAGCGGCACCCCGATGCGCCTAGTAAGCGGCGATAAGACCATCTGCTTACAGCTGGGGCAACCCCATGCCTTTGCCGGCGAAGACGCGGTCTACGGCATGGTCGACGAGCTGGTGCGCGATTTCAATTGTATCGTGCGGCGCGGACGCTACTCGGCACACATCGAGAGTCTGCCGCTTGACTCAACGTCCAGCTGCGCGAGGCACTTAACAGCGCGACTGGTAGCTATCTTTGTTGCCGAAGGTTCGGTTAAGGTGGGGTTTGAACGGACCTCCAGCGACTTACGCAGCGGAGATACCTTGCTTATTGAAGGCGACGAAGCCAAGGAGCTGTCGCTTCATGCTCTGACGCCTGAGAGTCGGGTCCTTGTCGTGTCCTTGGTGCAAGCGCGCTAACCGAGCGAGGAGCAGATCATGAGCTACCTATGGCTGAATCAGCGCTCCAATATCCTCTCCGCCTTTGTCGCGGTTGTGGGCATGAGTTGCGCCTCCTTAGCAAGAGCCGACGTGAAGCCCGTGACCTTGGTGCTCAAGCGCGACGTCGTCTCCATGGCCGAGGTCGCCGGCAGCGATGGTCAAAGTCGTCTGGCCGCGATCGTCGCCGACGCATCCAAACCCCATCCGAAACGCCAGTTGCTTTGGCTGAAAAAACAGGGGGCCAACCTCATCATCGCCGGCGAGCAAGCTTTAAGCAGCGACGACGGCGCCTTCGATGTCTGTCGGCTGCATGGGCCTAAAGCCCCTGCTGAGATCTTAACGCTGCGCCCCGACGGGGTCTACCGGCTTGGAACAAAAACCCCGCTAGCCGCGACGGACAACATCTTCGCCCAGCCCAGCGATGATTCGGTGCCCCGCGTGCACCTGTGCTTTCAACTGTTCCGCGGCGAGGCTCCAGCCTTAGTCGTCCCTAGCCTTGGTCATCTGCAGGTGTTTCGCTCAAAGGACGATGGCGCCACCTATCAACGCTATGTACGCCTGACACAAACCGCAAACGCCAATTACAACTGGACCAGTACGGCGCTCAGAGGCGAACAGCTGGAGACGACCCAGCTGATCAGCGTGCGCCTCGACTTCCCCGCCATCACCGCGCTGGACTTCGACGGCGACGGTCGTATCGACCTATGTTTAAGCCGCGGCGAAAGCTTGCAGTGCTACCTTCAGGGCTCCGGCGGCTTTACCGAGAGCCAACAAAAGACCTTCTTCTTTCCAGTTCGCTCCGACGCCGAAAGGCAACAGCAGAGCATCCGAACGATTGGCCAATTGGTGGAGCTTGAAAAAGGGGTCTTGCCTGTCTACATCGTCAGTAAAACCGAATGGAACGTGAGCGACATGCACACGACGGTCTACATCTTTCGCCAAGCCAAGGCCGGCGGCTTCATCGGCAAACCAGGGCAAATCATCTCGCGCAAGGGCTACTTTGCCTACCAAGAATACCTTGATTTGGACGGCGCCGGACGCAAAGACCTCGTGGCGCCAGTTGCCGCCTTGGGCTGGTCCGACCTGATGAGCATCTATTTGGCCAAGGCCGCCGACATCGATTTTGTGCGCTATAAAAATCAAGATGGCACCTTCGCCACCCAGCCAGAAGACCTGCACAGTTTGAGCTTTCCTGTCGACTTTAAGCGGCTGACTTCGGTGCTGGGCTCGTTGCCGCTGTGGCAGATTCGGCTACCGAACAAAGAGGCCGACGTCAGTGGCCACGACGTCGCCTTTTTTCCCGCCAAAGAGGCGATCGATCTGGTGCGTCTGCAAAAGCGAGACGGCGCGTTAGTCGGAGTGCCGCTGGGACACATTCCCGTGACGGTTGGCTCAGAGGTGATCGCCAGCGATCTCGACGGCAACGGAATCAATGAAATCATCTTCACTTGGCCACGCGAACCGGGCCAACAAAACAAGGTCGTCATGGTCGATTTGAAGGACCTCTGAACTTGACGCTGCCTGCCTGGCACTCCTATGATCCCGTCCATTGGACCGTCATAATAAGGGGAATTCCATGGGACATAAGCATCTAACCTTGCCTGCAGCCTGGGCTTTTCTTACCGTCGCGGCGACGAGCGCACCTCACGCCTTGGCTTTGCCGCTCGGCAATGAGTGGCAGACGCCTGATTTTACAGAGGTCTCTGATGACTCGCTGACGGCGGCGGGTGTCGACTTTAGCTCGACCGTGGCACTGAGCAACTGCTCGGGATCGCTGGTTCGCTTCAACACCTCAAAGGCTGACGACAAGGCCTTGATCCTCACCAACGGCCATTGCTACGAAGGTGGCTTTATCAAAGCCGGTACGGCCATCGTCGACCGCGATTCGCATCGTTCGTTTAGTCTGCTCAATCGCAATGCCAGCGGATCCCTCGGCACGCTGCGTGCCGAGAAGGTCGTCTACGCAACCATGACGGATACCGACGTCACGCTTTACCGCTTAACCGCAACCTATCAAGAGATCCAAAGCAGCTTCGGTGTCGAGCCGCTCACCATCGCTGACAAGCACCCAGATGCCGGGGATCCTATTCGCATCGTCTCTGGGTACTGGCGCCGCATCTACTCCTGCTCAATCGATCACTTCGTCAACAAGCTCCTAGAGGGTGGCTGGACCTTCCGCGATTCGATCCTGTTCAAACAGCCAGGCTGCAACACGATCGGCGGCACCTCTGGATCACCCCTCATCAATGCTGACACCCATGAGGTCATCGGCATCAACAATACGATCAACTCCGGTGGTGAGCGTTGCAGCGTCAATAACCCCTGTGAAGTCGACTACGAAGGGCACATTTCGGCGACCACGGGCGCGGCTTACGGCCAGGAGCTGTATCAGTTCTACCGCTGCTGGGGCGATGCCAACCAATTGGACTTGGACAAACCAGACTGCAGTCTGGTCAAGCCCTAAGGCGCGTCTGCGCTTTCTTCCGGCCAGATGGCGATCTTGGGCCATATCCAAACCGGCGCTTCGTCGGTGCTGATCCCATCTGGCACTAGAAACCGGAGGTCTATGCCTCCTGGGGCCGCTCACGTGTCAAAAGCATCTACTCCATGATGCTGGCACGCAAAATGCAGCCTGAAGGGTGACCGCAACGTGGCGCTGCCATTGCGCGCAACGAAACTTTCGCTTTTCGGAGGGCATATGCTGCTAGTGAGCGAGGTGCTTGCCTCGAAGAAGTCACCTGATGTCCACACCGTCGCGCACGACGCCTCGGCCCATGAGGCGAGGGCCATGCTTGCTGCACGCGATCTAGGTGCATTGGTCGTTACCGAACACGGCTGCTTTATCGGAATGATGACTGAGCGTGACTACGTTCGCAAGATCGTCCCTAACGACTCTGCACCGAGAGAAGCACGCGTCCGCGACATCATGTCAGCTCGGTTGCCGTTCGTCACGCCAGAAACCTCTATCGAAGAATGCATGATGTTGATGACAAAACTCCGAGTTCGCCATCTACCTGTGCTGTCCGGCAATCGTCTTGTTGGCATCCTTTCCATGGGGGACGTGGTCAAGACGCTCCTCGGAGAAAAGGATTCTACCATTGAAGAACTAGTTCGTTACATTACGGACAGTCCGATGGTGATGCAGGCTCAAGGTGCTACCCGGTACACTACGCCACCACAGCCTAGTCTATAATTAGAATCATGTCGGATGCCTACTTGGTCTCACCCTTAAGGCTCACTGCTGTAACCAAATAGATCCAGCAGATGCAAAATTGAGACGGCTCAAGCTTGCGGCAAAAGCCCTGGACCATTCTTTTTCGCCGCTTGGATGGGCGCCTCTTTGATGCCATCGTCGCGCAGAATCGCGTTCGCGCACTCGCGGCCGGTGGACACCGCCCGCTCCATGAGGGCAGTTGGATAGCCGGTTGACACCCAGTCGCCGGCCAAGCCCAGGTTTTCTAGCCCTACCGAGCGCGCGAAATCGCTTTGCGGCCGGACAAGGCCCTGTCCCGGACTAAACGAAGTGAAGGTATCGTAGCTGCCAAGCGAGAAGTCTATAGTCCGTGCTCCGCTCAACTCGGGGAAGATCTCCAATGCGGTCGCCCGAATCTCGTTCCATACCTGATCCGCGCCGAGGCCCACGAACTGCGGGCCATTGTACAAATGGAATTCCAATACCGCGCCACCGCTGGCTTTAGCCCATTCAGCGTAGGACTGTTCGATCATCGCGTAGTCCGCGATGAGATTAATCGGCCGGTGCTGGGGTGTTTCAATAACCGCCTGATTAGCCGGACGCGCCCTTGTTGGCTTGTCAAACCACACTCGCAGCACCGAATAAGGCGGAGCAGTGAACAACCCATTTATCCGGCTCTTAAGTTGACTAACCCCGAACTCGCTAGCGCGGTCGGCAGAGCTGCTAGCCGCAACGATGCGCCGTGTGCCCGGCACATCGGTCGCCAGTACGACGTAGTCGTAATGGTTGCCGCCGATGAGTTCACCGATGACCCGGCCGCCCTCGCAGCGCAGCCCACTGACCGGGCTGTTGAGCTGCATATCCGCGCCCAGATTGCGCAGTCGTTCGACCCAAGGATCGATCACTGCCGTGCCATGATCCACTGTCGGTATGCGTCTA
>Ga0315273_10002819_pt1 | contig 20717 bp, 15 predicted proteins | sample YL17G02_0_MG_FD_205753 | JGI IMG/M metagenome (GOLD analysis project Ga0315273, IMG submission 205753) | Sediment microbial communities from Yellowstone Lake, YNP, Wyoming, USA - YL17G02_0 | ecosystem: Environmental > Aquatic > Freshwater > Lake > Sediment | place: USA: Wyoming | collected... | reverse complement strand
TGGGGAGCCGGAGCTTATTGACAAGAGCAAAAAACGCCCTGCGGAGGCGGCGCATGGTGAGGAAGGCGAGCATGCACGCGAAGAGGCCGAGGAGCGCGGCCGTAAAACGGACTATGGCCTGCACGGTCGGGTTGTGCAGTTCGCCCTGGTGCAGGAGGATGACGCAGCCCGCGGCGGCGAACCCCGAAAGCGCGAGCAGGCCGGCGAAGCGGTCGAGGAACGTGGCCGCGAACCCGATCTTGCCCAGGCCGTGGCGCTGTTTGACATAGGCGACCTTGATGCCGTCGCCGGCCACGGTGCCGACGTTGTTGAAGAACATGCCGATGTAGTAGAGCTCGAACGCCTCCCGGAAACTGAGGCGCAGGTCTTTCCGGTGCAGGAGCAGGTACCACTGGAACGCGCCGAGCACGATGCTTATGACGCAGGCGACAAGTCCGAGAAAAGCATAAAGGAGGTTGATCGAGCGGCAGGTGGAGATGATGTTATGCCATCCGAGCTTGTTCACGACATAGGCGATGACGAGCCCGGTGACGAGCAGCTTCAGCAGGGTCTTGATTAAGCCGGCGCCCCGTTTTTTTTGCGGTGCGGCCGGTGTCTGTTCTGCCATAGGATTAAAACAAAATACGTCCAGCGGGAGAGATTATTCAAAATGGCATTAATAACAATTAAATGCACCCACCGGCAGCGCTCTTTTAATCAAAAATAGAAATATTCATTTCGCCCTGCGGTGGAACAGGAGCACTGCCGCGGAAAAGACCGTGACGCCTATTGCAAACATGGAAAGAAGCTCGCGCCAGAGCTCCGCGATGCCGGAACCTTTGAGGAACATTTCGCGCACCGCGAACATGAAGTAGCGGATAGGGTTGATGAGGGCGATGTTCCGCACCCACTGCGGCATGTTGTCGATGGGGATGAAAAAACCCGAGAGCAGGATGAAGAAGATCATGATGAACCAGACGAGGAACAGCACCTGCTGGGGCGAGCGGGCGATGGTGGAGGTCAATATCCCGATGCCGAGCGACGACATCATGTATACGACGCCGAACAGGAGCAGCACAAAAAAATTGCCCCTGAAGGGGAGGCGGAACCACAGGACCGCGAGCGCAAGGAAGACGCAGATCTCCGCAACGCCTATGAGCAGGTAGGGAATGGTCTTTCCGACAATGACATGGTGCGGTTCCACGGGCGTCACCATGAGCTGTTCGAACGTGCCTGCCGTCTTTTCCTTAACAATAGACAAACCGCTCAATAGACCGGTGATGATGGTGACGAGGAGCACCACGAGCGCCGGCACCATGTACCAGGTCGATTTGAGCATGGGGTTGAACAGGATGACCGGCGATACCGTGACCGGGACGAGCGATTCCACCCGCAGTCCCCGCGCTTTGAGGCCATGGACGAACCGCTGCATGGCCCATTGCGAAATGACCGCGGAAAGGTATCCGCGCGCCACATTAGCCGAATTGGCGTCCTGGCCGTCCACGAGGAGCTGGACGTGCGCGCCCTCGGCCGTGTTCAGGGTACGCACGAAATCGGGCGGGACCACGAGCACCGCCTTGATTTCGCCTTTATCAAGACGGCGCCGTGCGTCGTCGACCGTGGGGCTCGGCGATTGCCATCGGAAAAGGCGGTTGGCGCGCAGGGATTCGATGAGCGAGCGGCTTTCGGGGGTCGCGCTCCAGTCGACCGCGGCGATATCGATGTTCTTCACCTCGGTGGTGAGCGCGTAGCCCAGAATGAACAGCATGCCGAACACCGGCAGAACCATGAGCCGCACCGAGAGTCTGTCGGCCCTGATGTGGGCGAACTCTTTCCAGATCATGAGCCGGACAAGATTCATAGCTGCACCTTGAATTTTTTCACTGAGACCGCGACAAGGAGGATACCGATGCCGCCGAGCACGGCAAGCGGCTGCCACAGCACCGCAAGGCCCGTTCCCTTGAGGATCACGCCGCGTATGATTTCCAGAAAGTAGGTCGCCGGCACGAGTGCGCTGATGCACCGGAGCGCGATGGGCAGGCTCGCGAGCGGGAAAATGAACCCTGAGAGTATGATGGTCGGGAGCATGGTGGCGGGCAGCACGATCAGCATGGCCTGCTGCTGGTTTCGGGCGACGGTCGAGACCAAGAGGCCGATGGCGAGGGACGTGAAAATGTACACCACGCTCGCGGCCGCCAGAAAAGAAAGGCTTCCGGCCACCCGTATGCCGAACGAGGCGTACCCGACGAGCAGGATGAGTGTGCCGTCAATCGCCGCGAGAGCGAGGTAGGGAAGGATTTTGCCGAGCACGATTTCGCCGGGCCGCAGGGGCGACACCAGGAGCTGTTCGAACGTGCCGAGTTCCTTTTCGCGCGTGATGGCGAGCGAGGTGAGGAGCGCCGAGATCATGAGCAGAAGGATCGCCATGAGGCCGGGAACGAAATAGAGCGCGCTTTTCTGTTCCTGATTGTAAAGCACACGCTGGTCAACGGTCACTATTTCAGGCCGCTCGATGCCGAGCACCTCGAGCGCCGCTTTGAGCACGAGCGATTCAACGGCATTGCGGAGGATCGTGCCGGTGTTAGGGTCGCTCCCGTCAATGAGCACCTGTATTCCCGCGCCGTGCGCGCCGCTGCGCAGGCCGGCGGCAAAATCGGGCGGGAAACGGAATAGCACCTTGACATGCTGTTCTTTGAAGATCCTTTCGGGATCGGACGCCACGCGTACCGAACCAATGACCCGGAAAAGGGTCGTCGCGTCGATTGCCCTGACGATGGCGCTGCTCTCCTGCGACAAAGAGGGGTCTTCAACGAGCACCGGCACTTCGATGAGGTCCATGGTAAGCGCGTACCCGTACAGGAACATCATGACCACGGGCATGAACAGGATCACCATCAGCGTCTGCCAGTCGCGCATGATATGGCGCAGTTCCTTGGCCGCAATGGCGATAATCCTTCTCTTCACGGGCCCGCCTTTCCGCTCACGATGCTGATGAACGCATCCTGGAGCGACGCGGCGTTCTGCTGTTTTTTAAGATTGGCGGGCGAATCCACGGCAACGATGCGGCCAGCGACCATGATTGAAATGCGGCTGCAGTACTCTGCTTCGTCAAGATGATGCGTGGTAACGAAGACCGTGGTGCCCTGCTGCGTGAGGGTATAAATGAAGTCCCAGAACTTCCGGCGGCTTACCGGGTCCACCGAGCCGGTCGGCTCGTCGAGGAACAGCACTTCCGGCCGGTGCAGATTGGCGCAGGCGAGCGACAGCCGCTGCTGCCAGCCCCACGGAAGTGTTCCGGTGATACGCGGTAAAAGGTCTTTTATGTCAAGAAACTGCGCCATTTCGTCGGTCCGGATTTTCAGGGTGTTTCCCGAAAGCCCGTAGATCGACCCGAAAAGGAAAAGGTTGTCCCGGACCGTAAGGTCGGCGTAGAGGCTGAATTTCTGCGACATGTAGCCGATGCGCGAACGGATCTTCGCGGTCTGCCTGATGATGTCATACCCGGCGACCTGTCCGCTCCCGGACGTGGGTTCAAGCAGGCCGCACAGCATCCTGATCGCGGTGGTTTTTCCCGCGCCGTTTGCCCCTAAAAAGCCGAAAATCTCGCCCCGCTTCACCGAAAAACTGATGCGGTCGACTGCGGTAAACGCGCCGAAGCGTTTCGTCAGGTCGCGCGCCTCAATGGTGTGGCCGTTGTTTTTCTCCACGCCGCGCGCCTCGATGGTGTCGGCGCCCTGAATGCCGAGGGATGCACTCTGCATACCGAGGTGCCCGTCGTTCATGCCGCCTCCTTTTCGTCAAGCAGCGCGAACAGAAGGTCTTCGATGCCGGGGTGAACGGCGAGTATCGCGTCGGCGGCTGGTGCAAGTTTCTGTATTTCGGCGAGCAGCGCGTCCGGAGCGAGTGAGCGGTCGGCCACCGCAACATGCAGGGCGCCGGCCACCGGGTACATGAGCGCCACCCCGCGGGGCAGCGGTGCCGCGTGCGAAACGGTCAGACTTCCGTCCCTGCCCGTGATCCGGTACAGCAGGTGGGGATAATCGCTGAGAAGCGACGCGGGCGTTCCCTGTTTCAGCACTTCGCCTTTGTGAAGCAGGTGCAGGGAGTCGCAGAGCGCCGCTTCGTCCATATAGGGGGTGGAGACGAGGATCGTTATTCCCTGCCGCCTGAGTTCGAACAGTATGTCCCAGAATTCCCTGCGCGAAACCGGGTCCACGCCTGTGGTCGGCTCGTCGAGGATGAGCAGGCGGGGTGTATGGATGAGCGCGCAGGAGAGCGCGAGCTTCTGCTTCATGCCGCCAGAGAGGTCCGCGGCGCGGCGTCCCTGGAACGGTTCAAGGCGGGAAAACGCCAGAAGTTTTTTCAAGCGTTCACCGCGCTCGGCCGGTGCAATGCCGAATACGTCGGCGAAAAAGAGGAGGTTTTCCCGCACGGAAAGGTCCTGATACAGGGAAAAACGCTGGGGCATATAGCCGATCCCGTGCCGTATCTTCTGCATGTTTTTTACCGTATCGGCGCCGAGCACGAGGGCGCTTCCCCGGTCCGGGCTTATGAGTGTTACGAGGATGCGCAGGAGCGTGGTTTTTCCAGCGCCGTCGGCGCCGATGAGGCCAGAGAGCGACCCTTCCGGCACCACGAGAGAAACTCCCCGCAGCGCCTCCACGGTTTCGAATCTTTTAAAAAGGCCGGTCGCTTCAACGGCGTGCATGTCTACCGCCACACCTCGACGGGAAGGCCGCGTTTAAGGGTGCCTTCGGTGTTCGGGACAGTGGCCCGGACGCGGAAAACGAGTTCGTTTCTGCTCTGCCGCGTCTGGATGTTTTTAGGCGAAAACTCGGCTTCGCTGCCGATCCAGGTGACAATCGCGGGAAGAAATTTCATTTTTCCCTTTGACGCGCCGTCGTCGAAATCGACCCTGATACGTACCTTCTGGCCGTAAGCGATGGTGGCGAGCGTTGTCTGGGGGACGAAAAAGTCGGCGTAGAGCGTATCGAACGCGCCGAGTTCATAGAGCGGATTGCCCGGGGCCGAGACTTCGCCGGCGTTTCGGTAGCGGGTCAGGATGATACCGTCTGCGGGCGCGGTCACATAACAGCGCCGGATCTGGTCGTCGAGAAGCCTGCGTTTAATGATGAGCGCCTGGTCTTTTGCCTGCAGGGACGAGACCAGGTGCCGTGATGCCGTGAGTTTGAGCTGTGTGGACTGTAGCTGGGAGCCGAGGTTGTCGCGCATCTGCTCGGTGGCCGATCCCTGCTTGGCGAGCTGATCGGTGCGGCTGAACTCCCGTTCCGCGCCCGCGACATCGGTGGCGAGCGATTGGTTCTGGGCCTCCTGGGCCGAGATGGAGGCGGCGAGTTCGCTCATGCCGGCGATGACCTCCAGCTTCTGCAGCGTCAACGGGACCGTATCGATCACGGCGAGGAGTTCGTTTTTAACGGCCTTCCGGCCTTCGTCACTGTTCATGGCCACTATCGACCCGCTTGCCGTTGTCGCCACGAGCCAGGTGCGGCTTTCGGCCACCGCGGAGCCGAGGAAATTTTTGCTGTTCGACATGTCACCGCAGTGCAGCGCGCCGGCGGCAAGCGAAAAGAGTGCCACGATCAAATGATGCGGAGATGACCCATTACTGATTTTCATGAAGAGCTCCTCTCTCGGGTATTTACGGAACAGCGGTTAATATTTTAAAGTTTTTCCCGCCGCAAACCACAATTTCAGCAGGGCCGATTTTTTATGTGTTTTAGCCTGCTCGACCAGGAGTTCCGCCTGCGCCTGCTTGACAAGAGCGTCGAGGTACTCGGTGGCGGTGACGGTGCCCGCGGCCAACGCATTTTTAAGGTCCGCCGTAAGGGCGCGCGCCGCCTCGCGCGCCGCTTTGCTGGCCGAAAGCCGTTCTGCGGCGCTCGTCACCTGCCGCTTGGCAAGCTCGAACGTCCGTACGATTGTTTCAATCACCCGCGTGCGCTCGATGTTGATGAAATCGATCTGTCGCTGGAGCAGGGCGTCATCCGCCTGCATTCTGAAACCGTCGAAGAGGTTCCATTTGAGCTGCACGCCGAACAGGCCGTATCCCATGTACTCGTCGGCGCCCATGTTGAGTCCGGGCCGTCCGTAACGGAGGCCCGCAAGGCCGTACAGCGAGGGGAAGTGCCGGTACCGCAGCGCCGCGCGCATGCGCTCTATCTGCGCGGCGGCATGGTCGAGCGCCACGATCTCGGGCCGCTCGGTTTTTACCGCCTTGGGGACCGGCTGTGTGTCAAGCGACACGGTGCCGGCGGTGTCAGGCATGAGCGACGGGTCTTTGGCAAGAATCAAGGACATGAACTCGCGGCGCAGGGAATCGGTCTGGTCCGCGGCGGCGGCGAGGTCCACTCTGGCGAGCTGGAGCCGCGCCCTGGCGTCGAGCAGTTTTGACTGCAGGGCCGAACCGGCCTCGCGCTGGGCGGCCACCTGTTTCGTATACGTTTCGAGCTGCTCCACGAGCGTGGTACGCAGGACTGTCTGCTTATACGAGAGTTCCCACTGGAAATAGAGGAGTCCGAGCGCGAGCGAGGCACGGTTTTTCACCGCGTCAAGCAGCGCCTGTTTTCCGGCCGCCGCCTCTTTCCGTCCCGCGACCGCGTAATACCGGGAGAACCCGGTGAAGAGGGGGTACGAAAGGTCAAGACCGAAATCGGCCTTGTCGTTGGCGCCCAGCGTTCTGTCGATGACGAGTCCCGGCAGGACGGAACTCATGTCGAGATGGATCCTGTTTTTTTCAGTCAGGTAGCTGTACGATGCGCTTGCGTCAAGCGAGGGCCACCAGGCGCTGTTCGCTGCGTCCAGCTCGTCGTGCGTCTTTCGCAGTTCCGCCTCTGCGGTCAGTATGTCAAGGTTGTTTTTAAACAGCTGTGCCTGCGCTTCGGAAAGCCGCAGAAGTTCCGCCTGAAGCGGCAGGGCCGCCAGGGCTATGAGAAACAGACAACCGAGTCTCATGATACGTGCTCCTTGAAGATGCCGTCGCACGCCATGGTGACGATGGCGTTGATCCGGTCGGTGAAGAACGCGTCGTCGAACGTGAGATGGAGCGAAGTTTTTTTGTCGACGATGGCAAGTACCGGCTGGGCGATAAAGGTAAAAACACACATGCCGACGATATTGAGCACGATGTGGAGAGGCACCACGGTCCGCATGCGGCCCCGCAGGGCTTCTTTCTGCAGGAGCCCGTAAATGCGCCGCGGGATATCGCCGAACCCTGAAATGAACAGATTGACTATTCCGGGGAGGTGCGTGCCGCCGTCGGCGAATTCCCGTATCATAAAGCGGGGGAAATCCGGGTTTGAGCGGAACGTATTGATATACACCGTAATGATCTGCCGCAGAAGCCCGCGCAGGTCATTGATTTCTTTTCCCTGAGGGAGCTGCGAGCGCAGGGCGCTTCCGATGGTGGTAAGAATGTTCTCCAGTACCGCTTCGTACAGCCGCTCCTTGGAGCGGAAATAGTAGTGCAGGAGCGCTTTGTTGGCGCCGGCCCGGTCCGCGATGGTCTGCATGCGCGTGCCGGCAAGCCCGCACTCGATGAACACCTCGCGCGCCGCGCGCAGGATGCGCTCCTCGGCCGACGCATTTTTTGACCGGATGGTTTTATTGGATGGTTTAACCATTTGGTCAAAATATACACCAGAAGTGGAATTACGTCAAGGGAATAATTGCTGTTCAGAATGAAGCTATTTGCTTCGAGTTCCGGGGATAATAAACGGCGGCAGACGAAGCCGTGAGGCCGCGTGCTGGCGCAGGTAGGCGAGATAGCCCTGGTTCTTGTACACAAATTGCCGCACGATATGGCTGCCGGCAAGCTTCATGAAAGACGGGTGGAACGATGGGAAGAACGGGTTGGTATAGAGCGACCTGAACGAGGCGCCGATGGTCCGGCCAGCCGTCGTAAGCGCGTCGTTAAAGGCGTTCAGGTAGTTGTAGAATTCGCTGAAGCATTCGATCATGCCATTCTGCAGCTGGTCTGCGGTCATGTTGCGCGGTGAAAAGACCGAGTGGAGCCCGTCGTACATGCTCCAGTCTTTATGCAGGAGCCGTCCCTCGCGCTCGAACTGCTCGTACACTCTGGTGCCGGGCAGCGGGGTCAGGATCGCGTACTGGGCATAATCCATTCCCATGCTGCTGCAGAAGCGCGACGTGGTCTTGAAAACGTCTCTCGTGTCCGTGTCGCTGCCGAGCATGAACATGCCGTGGATGTTGATGGAGTTTTTGTGAAACACTTCGATCGACCGCCGGATGTCCTCGACGGTCTGGCGCTTGTTGAAGTTTTCCAGCGTGGCAGGGTTCACCGATTCAAATCCGACATACACCATCTTGCAGCCGGCGCGGCGCATCTTCGCGACGAACTCGGGGTGCCTGGTCACTTCGGTCCGCACCTGGGCGCTCCATCGCACGTTGAATCGGTTTTTGAGCATCAGGTCAAGGAGCCTGTCCGTGCGGTCGAGGTTGGCGGCAAAATGGTCGTCCACGAAAAAGATCCATCGCGCGCCGCCTTTGTTGTAGCGCATGATCTCCTCGAGCACGCGTTCCGGGCTCTGAAAGCGGTAGGTGCGGCCGAACATTTCGGTCACCGAGCAGAAATTGCAGTCGTACGGGCAGCCGCGCGACGTCAGGACCGGCGTTATCGGCATGCGCCGGCCGCCCAGCAGGGTGGAAAAATCCGGCACGGGCAGCCGGTCGAGATCGTCGACGCGTGAACCGGTGACTAGGGTACCGGTAATTTTCCCTTCGACAAGGTCAATGAAGATTCCGTCGGCCTCGCCGATGACCACCTGATCGAAATCTTTTTCAACGTCCTGCGGCAGCATGCTGGCATGGATGCCGCCCACGATCACGCGGGCGGGGAGGCCGGCCGCCGCCCGTGCGGCGCGGTACTCCTGCGCGATTACCCGTCCACGGTTGATCGTTGACGTCAGGCAGCTCATGCATAAAATGTCGGCATCGGCCATTTCGTCGAGCCTGATGTGCCGTTTCATGATGTTCTCGTTGAACACTGACGCTTTATGACCCGCCGCGCGCGCGATGGTGGCAAGATAGACGGGCCCCAGGAGCGGGATCGTCATGAACTTGGCGAACACGTTTGACGGTGCGCCGGTCGGTTCAACGAAAAGAATGTTTTTTGGATTCATGGTTATTTCCGGAGATAGTAATAATTCACCGCTAAAAGACTCAGGCCGAATGCCACGAACGACAGTGGCCACAAGTGGAGAGATACGCCGAACACAAGGAAAAATACACCGGCGAGCACGACCAGCGCCATAGAAAGTAACAGAAAAAGCCGCGCGCGGCTTTCCAGGTAGATTGCCAGGAAACCGGCGCCGGCGATTCCGAGGAAGACCGGCCACAGCTTCGACATGGTAGACCAGGAGGTGAAATTCAGGTAGAAAAAGAACGCGCCCAGGAGCGACAGGACAGTGCCGAGAAACAGAAGCGCCATGTCGCTATTTCTGCGTTCAAGGAAAAGGATAAGGAACCCTGCGCCCAGAATCAGTACGAACGCGGGCCACAGCCTGCTCGCACCGGAAACGACGCCCATATTTTCGAGAGTGAGCGCTGCGCCGGCCGCGATAAAGACCATCGCCAGGACAAAGACGCTTTTTACTTGACGCATAATAACCTATTCAAAAATCTCAAATCAAAGTCTTTTTGTTTTTTCATAAGATACGCTCCGGTATGTCCGTAAGTCCATAATTCTGGTGTAGGGACCACCGCGATCGCGGTGGCCTCACCTCGTGCTATGGAAAAATTATATCCGTCTTGTAATACCTTCTGAAACAAGGGGAGTTCGACCTGCCGGATCGTTCTTCGTATAGAATCTTCTATCCGAATAAGGTTTTTAGATGGTAGACTTGAATAGTATGGCCTTTATAGGTACCAGCAAACCGATCTGTTCTTGAGGATAACCCCTGATTGTCCGTATTACCCTATAAAATGAGGCGAGCGTTTTTTGAATAGAATATTGACAATCTAAACAAAACATGGGTATATTCATACAGGTACTATCTATTAACTTAACAAAGTTCTGTCCACAACCTTTTGAAGGCGTACAGCGCCCGGTATATTAATCAATAACAAATCTGAAAGAGCCAGCGTCATGTCAAACCTTTTTTTCATGCCAGCTGCTGTTGCCATGGTAAAATCGCCATCCGTTCCGGAACCGCAACGTATCAGGAACGTTTCCATCGCGATTCTTGCTCTGCTTATATTCATAACCCCGGCCGTCGCGCTGGTGTCCATTATTCCAAAACCGAACCAGATGACGGTCAATGAGGCGGCGCTGCCCTTTGTCATTTCTTCTTCCACGCGCATCATGGCCGGGGCCGGCGACACTGCCGCCATCGGCGTCGCGAATATGCTGCGCGCCATGCTTCTCACCCAGATTCCCTCACTGGCGGCGGTTTCCGAATACAGCGGCCAGGACCCCGCTGCCGGTACCATCCTGCTGACCAGGTCAGGCGCAGATACCTCACTTGGCGAAGAGGGGTATATTTTTACCGCGAATAAAGATGCTGCGGTTATCCGGGCCGTCAACCGAAAAGGCCTGTTCTGGGGCGTTCAGACATTACGGCAATTATTGCCATATCAGATAGAATCAACCGCGCTTGAAAGCGGAATCACCTGGTCGATCCCGGAGATTACCATTACCGATAAACCGCTCTATGCCTATCGGGGTTTGATGATTGACCTCAGCCGGACTTTTTTTCCAAAAAAGTATCTTTTGCATTATATCGACCTGATGGCCTTATACAAAAACAGCAAATTCCATTTACATCTGACTGACGATCAGGGATGGAGAGTGGAGAGCCTTGTGTACCCGCAGCTTCATCAGAAAGGGGCCTTCTGGACTTCGGGCGCCAACCCCACCTTCGGGGACGGGTATCTTTCCCAGCAGGATATACGCGACATCGTGCGGTATGCGGCCGATCGAAATATTGAAATCATCCCGGAGATCGAATTGCCTGCCCATTCCAGGGGCATGATGCATGCCATGCCGGAACTTGCGTGCAATCAGCCGAGGACTTCGGATGAATTTAATATCTGGCCCTTTCTGCAGAATGCCGTCACCAGTTTTGAGCCGATTTGTCCGGACAACAGATTCGGGATTCTTGATACCATTGTTAATGAGTTTGCCGCTCTTTTCCCGAGCAGATATCTGCACCTGGGAAATGACGAGGTGCAGGTGTTCGGCGCCTGGAACAGCAGCGCGGAAGTGCAAACTTTGAAAAGCCGGGAAGGCCTTTCCAACAACACCCAGGTGCAGGCATACTTTTCCAAGCGTATGGAAACAATTCTGAAAAACCATGGAAAGACGATGATGACCTGGAATGAAGCCAGAACCCATAGCATCAGTCTGCCGGGTTCGCTGTCGCGGCTGCAGTTAGACTCAAATTCGGTCTCGATGCACTGGACAGGATCAGGAGCGGGAATGTTCGAAAACACGTATATCCTCGCCTCCGCTCCGGATCTCTACTACGATATAACGGCTGCCGGTAGTTTATCTCCCTATACCTTTGATCCCGAGGCCAAGGTGGCGAGTCTCACTGGTCAACCCATTACTCAACGGCAACGGGAGCATCTGTGGGGCCTGCAGGGGCAGATGTGGACGCATATTGAGAGGACCGAAGCATCGGTGGAAAGCAAGGTGTTTCCCACGCACATCGCGACCTCCGAAATTGCCTGGACGGCAAAAGCCGGCCAGAATTACACTGACTTTGTGCTGCGATTGGATGCGCAAACCCCACGCCTGGATCTCATCAGCAGTATATATTACAACGAGCCCGACAGCGCCATAGCCTATTGGACATTCAACGAATTGTCCGGAACGACCGCACGTGACAGCGTGGGCGGGCACGACGGGACCCTGACGGGCGGCGCAGCGAGGGCCGCCGGGTATTCCGGAAACGGGCTTGAGTTGAACGCGGCGAATGAAAAAATGACCATCGGAGGGGCCCCGATCGCTTTTTCCGGAGGCTGGTCAATAGCGTTCTGGGTAAAAATCGGCAACCACAACACCTGGTCCCTCTTCATGCAGAATAACGACAGCGCCGAATTGCGGCTTGACCAATGGAACGGGACCAATAAAGTCGGCTTCACCCAGCGCGGTGTGGCCGATTATTCCTTCAATTACTCACTGCCCCTCAACACCTGGGTGTATCTGACGGTCGTGAGGCAGGGCACCGGTACGAAACTGTATGTGAACGGCATTCTCACCGGCACGGTCAACGCCGTCATCAATCCGCCGATGAGCTGCATAGGGGGTTTGGAAGCAATCGACGGGGTCGTCGATGAAGTGCGACTCTACAAAGGAAGCCTGACGGCGTCGCGTGTCCTTACCCTTTACAAAAGCTACGTTCCGTCGGGGTTACGTTTTTCGAGTCCCGGTAAAGGCGCGGGGTTTTCCGCACAGATAGCGGGAGCTTCCGGAACCGTCAGCATTTATTCGATATCCGGCAAAAAACTGTTTGAATACGCCATTAAACCAGGCCATCCTGATCCGCTTGGCTGTTGGCAATACGGTACCGGGCGGATGTCATCCTTGCTTTCCGGAATCTATATCGTCAGATTGAAGTCCAGCACCGGAGAAGAGTCCCGAAAGTATCGCCTCGTACAATAAGCTTGCGGCAGAAAATACAGGCACCATCCCCTGGTCACCTATGCCAATTATCTGGATGCCCCGGAGCGCCTCGGGTGTGATAGGGGCGGGTTGTCCCATTTCCATATTGACGGCAGGGGCCATGTGGAGGCGTGTGTGTTTTTGCCTGTTTCATTCGGCAAGATCAGGCAAAACGATTTTCAGTCAATTTTTAAAAAATGAGACAGGCCATCCCCCGGCCGCTGCATACACAATGCCTGTCGAATATCCTCGCCGAAACCATCCGGTCCTACAAAACGAAATGTAATGAGCTTCCTGCCGATTATAGATAATTATACTATTAACTGTCAGAAATAACAGGAAATTTATTTTTTTCTTCTGGCAAGTTCATCTTCCTCAGCCAATTCCCAATTTTTACATCGGTTATTTCCACGTGCAACAGGCCAGTAATCAAGAGCATTACACCTGCCGGTTTGACACTATAGCAATAATATTCCGGCGAGTCAAGCGGAAGATGTTTCTTCGGTTAATCCTGCAATGGCTGAGCGGAGTTTTTTTGTAAACGATGTAGGTTATTTTAAAATATCTTTTACGGCCTCGGTGAGCACCTCAAAATAGATTTATTATCTTTTATTTTTCCTGCTTTACGTAAATCCCGTTTAATTTTCCCTTATACAGGCCGACTTTATTTTTCGCCAGCAGATACCAGTCTATTGAGAACAGCGGAATTTCACGGTTTTCCCGGAGCCGTTTTTCCTCGTCCGGCTCGTCGTTGAAAAATATGGAGGCGAGGCGGAGTTTTTCGCTATTGTCAATAACCACGGTTTCCGGGGCCCAGCCTATTGCGCACGCGTAGCTGCGGTTTACGAGTGCCTCCTCGTAGTCCCTCGGGCCGCTGGCCGCGAGAGTCCCCTGCATGCCGGCGCGGCCTACGGCGGCGAGCAGCCGTTCAGCGATGATTTTCGAAACGGCATCGTCCTTCCGGAACAGAATTGCCATGGGCCCGCCTGCCGGCGCCTGCGGCGCAGCGGCCGCCTGCGGCAAAGGCGGCTCCAACGCGCTGTCTGTTTCGACAGCGGTAATGAGCGCGCCTTCCGCCTTGACGAAATTACCCAGAAGCTCCCTGCCGGACAGCGCGGAACGTATGAATGCGCGCGCCGCCGGGTCCTCGAGGGCGCAGGCGACGAAGTAGCGGTCGCGGCCGACGAGCGAACAGGTGCTGTTTTTCATGAGCGTCCGGCGGCCGTACTCGATGTCCCGGGCGCTCCAGAGCATGACTGCGTCGTAACGGCCGAGCGAAAACGACAGAAGCGGATTGGCGTCGCCGCCGCAGCGGACCGTCAGCTCATTGACAAGAGGTTTATTTCCGGCAGCGGCCGGGTTCGGCGACAGGACGGCGTCGTTCCCCCGTAGTACCGTGAGCGCGTAGCTGCCGAGTTTGAAGGGGGCCGGCAGCAGGCGCGAGCTCCGCAGGCGCTCGAGCGCCTGCGGATCCTGCGGCGCAAGCTTCAGGCGCAGGGAACTTTTGTCCTGCGCCGAAAATCCGAGCACGATAGCCTCCTCGCCGCGCAGGTACTTCATGATCCCGTCGCAGAAACGGAACATTGCCAGCCCTTCGGCCGGACGCTCTTTGATCCAGCGCGTCCACAGCTCGATGACATCGAGGGCGTTCAGCGTTCTGCCAGCGGCGTTGACGGTTTTTGGCGCCAGTTTCAGCGTGACGGCGGCAAGGGAGGAATTCGAGACGGTAAAATAGCCGCTGTCGGAGGACGTGCTGCCGAGCGGAGTGGCATCGACGAGAGATGCCACCGGATAATCGATCAGGCCGCGGGGATAATACAGGCGGAGCGACCCGCCGCCCGCGGGCGGCGCCGTGTCCGTTGCGGTCGCGGCAGGTGCTTGATATTCAGGAACAGCCCCTGCGCCGTTTTTCTGCGGCAGTATCCTGAAAACGGTGAGGACCCCGGCGGAATCGTAGCGGTCGGCTGAGAACCGCTGGTCCGTGAGGAAGCGGTCGAACGTTTCCCCGAAGCGGCCGCGCTCGCCGGTGTCGGCAAAGGAGATCTGGTACACCAGCGTATCGCCATGGAGGATGCGGACCGGGCGCTGCGGGATTGATTCAATCACCGGAACGGTCGTGACCCCGGGCGCGCACTGGATACAGAGCGCCGTGAAAACCGAAAAAAGGAAAATCAGCGCTGCAGGAAGATATCTTGCCATTTGACAAGCACCTTTGCTACTGCGGGGCGGCAGGGGCCGCGAACTGTATGTCGTAAAAATATTTATACCGGTTATTGAGCCTGAGCAGTTCCTCGTGGGTCCCCCGTTCGACGATGGAACCGTTTTCGAGTACCAGGATAAGGTCCGCGTGGCTTATGGTTGACAGGCGGTGGGCCACGACCAGCACGGTGCGGTTTTCCATGAGGCGGTTTATCGCTTCCTGCACCAGCCGCTCGGATTCGGTGTCGAGCGACGAGGTCGCCTCGTCGAGAATGAGCACCGGAGAGTTGCGCAAAAGCGCTCTCGCGATGGCCAGGCGCTGGCGCTGGCCGCCCGAAAGCAGTACGCCGCGTTCGCCGATCACGGTGTCGAGTCCGGCAGGCATCTTTTCTATAAACTCCCACGCCTGCGCCGCTTTTGCCGCGGCAACGACCTCGCCGGCCGGGGCATCGGTCAGCCCGTAGGCGATGTTGTTCCGCACCGTGTCGTTGAAGAGCACGGTCTCCTGGGCCACAATGCCGAACAGGCTGCGCAGGCCGGCGAGGTCCATGGCGCGGACGTCTTTGCCGTCGATACTGATGTCGCCGCTTGACACAGGATAAAACCGCGGCAGGAGGTCGAGGAGCGTACTCTTGCCGCTCCCGCTCGACCCGACGAGCGCGACGATGGACCCTTTCTTAAGAGTAAAGTTGACGTCGTGCAGCACCTCTTCGGCGCAGCCGGGGTAGGTGAAATTCATCCCGGAAACCGTAATCGCGCGGGTGAAGGCCGGCACCGATCCGGGACTCACCGTGCGGAGCGGTTCGGACGGCGAATCGAGTATGGCAAAGACCCGTTCCGCGGCCGCGAAGCCGCGCTGGAGCGTGTTGGTGACCGTGGTGAGCGCTTTGAGCGGAGTGAAGATGGAGAAAAGGAAAATGAGGAACCGGACGAAATCCTCGGCGCCGAACCCGGCATGCATACTGCTTTTCAGGACCTCCTGGCCGCCGTACCAGAGAAGCACGATGACGACGACCACGCCTAAAACTTCGGTGAGCGGGCTTGAAACCGAGGAGATCTTGATTGATCGGAACGAGCGGTTGATGAAGAGGTTATTTTCGCCCCTGAAGCGTCCCTCCTCGAATTCGTTCATGTTGAACATCTTGACGGCCCTGATGCCGCCGATGGTCTCGTGAAGGATGGAAAGCAGCCCGGCCAGGGACTCGAGGACGCGCTTGCTCCTGCGCCGTACCGACTGGCTGATTTTCGCGATGAGGAAACCTAAGAGAGGAAACACGATAAAGACCACGAGCGTCAGCTTCACGTTGATGGCGAACAGTATGACAAGGAAAAAGATGACCCGCATCGGTTCGGTGAAGAGCTTGTCGAACGTGGAGGTCATGGACTCGTTGATCGTGGCGACGTCGTTGACGACGAGCGAAATGATGTTCCCGGAGCGGGCGCGGTCGTAGTAGGTCACCGGCAGTTTGAGCGCATGGCCGAAAAGCTGGTTGCGCATATCGCGGACGATGTTGAGGTTGATCCGCGCCATGACCAGCGATTTAATGAATATCAGAATGTTCTTTGAGAAAAAAGCGATAGCCATCAGTAAACATACGATTTTAAGCGAATCGAGCGGAGTGTTCCGGGCGATCACCCGGTAGGTCCAGTATTTGAGGATTTCGTTCGCGTTATTTATTGAAAATGCCGGCTGGACCGGGGCGGTCGTAGCGGGGTCAAACAGCGTTTTGACGAGCGAAGCGCCGAACCAGAGCGAAAAAGCCTCGAAATTCACCACAAAGAAAGAGAGCGCCACCGACAGCAGTATGAGCGGCCAGTACGCCAGGGCATAGGAGATCATTCTGCGGTAGAGGCTGATGTTGTTCATGGTAGGACCGGCGCGGGGGCCTGTTCCTGCTATGCTTTCCGGTCCGGCAGTTTCGTTGTTCCGGTCCATATGAAAATCGAGCCGCAGTTCTGGCACATGAGGAGCTTTGACGAGCGCTTGATTTCGCTTAAGAGCTGCGCTTCAAGCACTTTGTGGCAGACCGAGCAGAGGCGCGTTTCGGTCACGCAGCTCAGCACCTGTCCATTTTTCCGGCGGTTCCTGATCAGGTCGTAGGTCCGCAAGACCGATTTGTTGATAAGCGGCACCACCGCTTCGCGTTCTTTGGCAATGCCGGCGATGACCGAATCGATAGAGGCGATTTTTGTTCTGAGTTCCGCGATTTTCGGTTCGTTTTCGGCCTTTATTGCTTCATAGTCCGTTTTTGCCGCTTCCGCGCGCGTTTTCTGCTGTGCGGCCTCATCGGTGAGCTTTTTTTTCCGTCCTTCGGAGGTCTGAATGATGTTTTTCTGCGTTTCGATTTCGGCATGCACCGCATCGTATTCGCGATTGGTCTTGATCGCATTGAGGCGGCCCTCGCTCCGTTCAAGATGCGCCTGGGCTAGAACGACCCCTTCATCAAGAGCGCGGATTTCTTTTTCCGCATCGTCCGCCTTTGTCATCGCGGCTTCCATGGCCTTGTGCGCCGTTTCGACGGTCTGTTCGAGCGTTTTGACCGTTTCCGGGAGCTCTCTCTTGGCGAGTTCCTGTTCATGAATTCTCAGATCTATTTCCTGCACTTGCAGAAGACATTCAAAATTACGAAGCATAAGTCCTCCGAACGAACGATGAGTTATTCAAAGCCAGCTGTTTATGAAACAAAAAAGCACCCCGCCGAAGGGGTGCTTTTTGAGTATAATCGAACTCTTCGGATCCGGGATTGTAGACTGCATCTGCACACCTGTAAAGGCTGCAAAAATCCTCCCTGATTTATTTATATGGGCCCACTAGGGCTCGAACCTAGGACAAACGGATTATGAGTCCGCTACTCTAACCGACTGAGTTATGGGCCCCTGCCTGAAAGCCGGAGCTGATAATATACTGAAAATAATTTGCGCTGGAAAGAGGGGGCAAGAATACTATAATATCATCACACTATCATCAGAATTTGAAGAAAATGATGAAATTCCAGAATGCGGCGAAGGGTTTGTAGAAGGGATTTATGATCCTGGAAAAGAGCGAGAAAGGCAGGACCCAATCGGCGATGAGCAGGCCCATGAAAATCAGCGGCGCATAGCGCATTTTTTCATAATAGGCGGGAAGGAGACGGTCTGGAATAAGGCTGGCGAGGATGTGCGAACCGTCAAGCGGCGGTACCGGGATAAGGTTGAAAAAGGCGATGCCGATGTTGATGGCGATGCAAATCTTGAAAAAAAAGAGCACGCCGGGGATCAACAGTGAGCCCGGCAGCAGCCGCAGGGTATAGCCGAAAACGAGCGCGAGCAGAATGTTCGAGACCGGGCCCGCACAACTGACCAGGATGTCGTCGCGTTTTTGATTTGTAAAGTTATAGGGGTTGACCGGCACCGGTTTCGCCCACCCGAACGATCCATAACCGGACATCGTCGTAATAATAAGCATGAGAGTACCTAGAGGATCAAGATGGGGAAAAGGATTCAACGTCAATCGGCCGGCATCACGCGCGGTAGGGTCGCCGAGGCGGAAAGCGACCCATCCATGGGCGAATTCATGGACGGTCAGCGCAATCAGTATCGCCGGCAGAATTATTAATAACAAATTCAGGTCCATAGCAACCTTTTATTACTGTCTGTTTGTTTTTGCATACACGAGCGGTTAAAACTGAAAGATGGCAATTGGCACCCCCTGCCCGCAAGAGATTGTTGCGGGCAGGAGGTGCCTTTTAACGGCCGCATTGTGTATTTTACCATCTATCGTTGGAGGCATATCGTATGAAGTCAAGACAGGGCATTACGCTCGTTGAACTGGTGGTCATCATCTGCATCGCGGGCCTGTTTGTCGCCGTTGCGGTGCCGAAGTTCATAAGCGCCGTGACAAAGAATAAAATGTGGGACGGCATGACCACGCTCATGACCTTTGAGTCTGCGGAGCTCGCGTTCCTTGCGCAGGCCGGCAGGCTGGGCGCCGTGGACAGCCTTGTTTTCAGCGCGGATTCGAGCGAACATTTTTCCTTTTCCCCGGCCGGCATGGGCCAGTACCGGGCGACGGCCAGGGCGCAGATCGGCCGCTTCAAAAAGGGGAGCTGGCTGCACACCTCCATAGACACCACGGGCGGCGTTCCGCGCATCCGGCGCTCCTGTTCCCCGGGCGACAGCGCAATTGTCAAGCGTTATGTTTCGAATTTCTTCAACTGAAACATTGACGATAGAAGCAGCCATTTCGTATTTTTTCCCTACGTGGCAGCGTAGCTCAGTTGGTCAGAGCAAAGGAATCATAATCTGTCAATTATCATTGGAATGCCGAAACAGAGCGAAATTAGGCCGATTTTTATCACCCTCCTGAAAATTTAGACAAGATTTCAACAAGTTTCAACTCCCACTAACACCCCTTCAAATACAATTTCAGTGAAACGGCAGGTGGATTGAATTTTTCCATAGCACGAGCACATTATGGCACTTCATTTTCTGGGGATATACTGTGCACAATAAATGTGCGCGCCGCATCTTTTGCACAATTTTTGTGCAGCATTTCGTTCGTTTTATCTATAATAAACAAATACTGCCTATGGCCTGAATATTGCATTGTATTAAATCGTTATAATAATCAGTATAATGATCAGTTAAATAACCATAACACCTTAAATTAAGGGAGGACCGGTATGAGAGTCGTGCAGAAAGCAGTATGGCTTTTAGGGCTCACGGCGATTGCCGTATCAGCCCAGCAGAGTTCAGAGGTCACGGGCTGGAGGATGCAGGACAGCGCCACCGTAGGCGCGACACCGGGAACCACGATTTCATCGTCCGTCTATAACGCATCGTCCTGGTATGCCGCCACGGTGCCGGGGACCGTGCTCAGCACCCTTGTGGACCAAGGCGTTTATTCTGATCCCTACTACGGCACCTACATGGTGACCACCATACCTGACCTGGCGAACCAGCAGCGGAGATACTGGTTCCGCAGTACGTTCAATGTCACCTTTGCCGCAGGACAGCGGGTCTGGCTCGAACTCGGCGGCATCAATTACTATGCGTGGATTTTTGTAAATGGGACACAGGTCGGAACCATGTACGGTGCGTTCAAGGAGGCGAAGTTCGATATTACCAGCATTGCGGTTTCGGGGACCAATTACGTTGCGGTAAAGATCCGCGGCAACTATAATCCGGGAACCTATCACCACCAGGAAAGCGGCTCGTGCGGCCAAAACGGCGGTACCATGAGCCAGGACGGTCCCACCTTCATAGCATCGCAGGGCTGGGACTGGATACCCACGATTCCCGACCGCTGCATGGGAATATGGAAGCCGGTATACGTGCGGGTGACGGGCCCGGTAGCGATCAGGCACCCATGGATAAGGACCACCAATGTGAGTTCGACGAGCGCCACGGTTCCCCTGCAGGTGATGCTCAGGAACGGGACCGGAACGGCCGTGACAGGTACGGTCGCCGCGAATATTGACGGCACTACGCAGTTCACGCCGCAGACGGTGACGGTCCCGGCAAATGACACCCTGAACGTGACTTTCCCGAACCTGACCATGACAAATCCGCGGCTCTGGTGGCCGAACGGTTACGGTAGTCCGAACCTCTACACATGCAATGTCTCCTTCACTCCCGCCAGCAGTATTGTCTCGGACACGGTCACCTTCAAGTTCGGTGTCCGGCAGTATTCATTTGCCACCGACGGCAGCGGCTATCTTGTCGTCAGCTGCAACGGCCAGCGTATTCTGATCAGAGGCGGCAGCTGGGGCATGGATGACGCGATGAAGCGGTGGGATCTGCACAAGACCGAGAACAAGGTAAGGTATCATAACGAGATGAATTTCAACATGGCTCGCGACTGGGTCGGCATGACCGACAACGACCCCTTCTACAGTTTCTGCGACCAGTACGGCAT